>OBXC01000220.1_pt1 | contig 56709 bp, 50 predicted proteins | sample 1538111 | NCBI WGS metagenome assembly OBXC01 (sample SAMEA2580137, study PRJEB22360) | human gut metagenome | biome: human gut; feature: human-associated habitat; material: faeces | place: Denmark | collected 2008/2010
AAAAGCAATAGATAGAAAAAGACTGCTTTGATTCCTATGTGTTTAGCATACCAGAGTGGTAGTAAGACAATTGATGATATAATTGACGGCTTGCCAGAAACTACTAACGGAAAAGGCGTTGCTAGGAACTTTGAATCAACAGGTGATTTTGAACAGACAATTAGGGATTTTGATGCCCTAAATCCTATCGACGTTAAAGAAATTCAAACAAAATATGGATCAGGAAAAGTCGGTAAGTTGAGTGATGGAACAACAGTTGTTGCTCGTCCAGGTAGTACAACAGGAGGAGCGACTCTTGAAATAAGGGTGTCCAATAGGAAAGTGTACAAAATTCGATATTAGGAGAGATAAAAGATATGGAAAAATGGAAAGAAGTATTTGGTGGTATAATTCCAAAAGCAGTTTACCAAGTGCAACTAATAAATGGTGAGAAACAAGGACTAACTATAAAACTGTCAAGTAGTCAAACATGCGTAATGATTAATTTCGGTATGGTTCAAGCAGTACGTATGCTAGATGAAGGAATTGTGCAAAGTAACCTTTATTCTGAAAATGAAATACGGAAATATAAGGATAATGATTTTCGGAATATAATTTATGAAGTACAAGATGGTGAATTTTCAGAACAAATAAATCAAATTTCTGATGGTTATGGAGAGGCTTTAAATTTAAAACATTATGTAGTGATTACTCAGAATTACAATATTGATATTGTAACCGAATGGGAACCAACAATAGAAATTTCAAAGATGTAATAATTCTGGACATTTCTCTTAAATGTTAGATATGGGAGAATTGAATGACCACGCCACTGGGAGATATAGAAATATGCATAGATGGAAAAACAATTAAATATACAGCACAGAACATGGGCATGATGGATAGGCTTTGTCTCGATGTAGATGGAAGATTTTGTATAAAAGTCGAATTTGTACCGGATGGCGAAAGACATACGATATCATGCATAATAAAAAGTCATATTCCATCTGACAAGGATGGAGTAGAATCTGGAGAACAGCTTGCGTTGAAGTCTTTTTATAAAGGGCACAGCAAGCTGTTCGATTCAGTCTTTATGAGTGGCTGATCGGAAGGAATAAAAGCACAGCGGTCAATATAGGATCCAATTACATATTTTTTAGTTTTTCCTGCAATTCTTCTATTTGTGATTCTATAGTCGCCAAAGAAGGCATCTCAATGGGAGCCGGAGCCGGTGCGCAGAAGATAACCACAGATGTGACAGGAAATGATACAGCAGGAATGGTTGCCGGTATGGTTGCAAGTGGAGTAACTGCAAAGGGGCTGAATGGAATTGAAGCAGAGGCGAACAAGCTGGCGAAAGCCCCAAAAGGGATTGATGGAGTAACCGAGGGAACCGGAAATGTAGCGGAAGATGTTGGGAAGGTTGTTGAGACCAGAGTGGTAGAACAACTGTTATATATGGGTCAGATGATATAGCTAATTATCAATATAATATGATTGAAAATCCAGGACCGTTAGCAGAAATGCCAAATCAACCTGCAAAGAATTTCTATGGTGGCAGATACAATATGGAAGTATTACAGGAAGATAGAATAATGTATTGAGCAGGTAATGCTCAAAATCCGTATGGAAGATGGTTTACGAGTGAGCCAAGCTCTTATATAGATAATGTATATGCGATTAAAATACCAAAGGGTACTACTATTTATACAGGACCAGTCGGACCGCAAGGTGGAGTATATGTGGGAGGATGTAATGTTATGCAAACCTATATAGATGCACCATGGACTTTTGAAGTTGTAGGAAAAACACCGTTACAATAGATTGGAGATAGAAGAATGATAAGAAATGAAGCGCTTTTGCAGTTGCGAGAGGCGTATATAGAGATTGGCAAAATGGTACAAAAATATGGATATGGACAATATAACGGGATATTAAGAATTCTTATGGGACAAGTTAATTGTATTGACTCGGATGAGAGCGATGGTGAAAAAATGAAATATCTGATAGAAAGCTATAGTAAACTGTTTGCTTCGAGAGGCGGGTTAAGCGATTTCATTATTTATGATGCAGATGTTCAATTAAGAAATCAGTTGAATGAGAAATATAATGACGAAGTAAAAAGGGCTTGGAACATTACGAAAGACTATATTTAATAATGTTCCATCGTATTGGATGCAGCCGGAAGCATACAGAATGATTACCAGTATGATGCGTTTGGTCAAAGGATTGCAGGACAGGAAAACATCCCGAATCGTCTAAGGTATAATGCACAGATTGAGGATGACCTGACGGGACTTTACTATCTGCGTGCACGTTATTACAATACGGGTATCGGACGGTTCACGCAGGAAGATGTGATCTATAATGATGGACTGAATCTGTATGCTCACTGTAGCAGTAATCCGGTGATGTATGAGGATCCGAGTGGCTATTCTGCAAATGTAACAGAGTCTGTAGGTGAAGAAAAATGAAATATAGAATAGAAGAATATAAACAAAAATAGAGGAATGGTAAAATGAAGGTTGTAGTAGCAATTGATTCATTTAAAGGAAGCATGACAAGCATGCAGGCCGGGATGGCATGTAAAGAAGGCATATTGGCGGCAATACCGAAAGCAGATGTGGTGGTCAGACCACTTGCAGATGGTGGCGAGGGAACTGTAACCGCTTTGGTAGAGGGCATGAATGGCACATATGAACATGTTGATGTAACAGGACCAATGGGACAAAAGGTACACGCGACATATGGAGTACTTGAGGATGATACGGCTGTTATGGAAATGGCAGAAGCGTCGGGAATCACACTTGTTGAAGGTAAACCTGATCCGTGGAAAGCAACCTCATTGGGTGTGGGAGAGATGATACTGGATGCCGTGCACAAGGGCTGTCGGAATTTCATAATCGGAATAGGCGGAAGCGCAACCACTGAGGGTGGCATAGGAATGCTGACGGCGCTCGGCTATGAGTTTTATGATGAGGATGACAATATTCTTCCACCGGTATTTGGCTCGCTTGCAAGGGTAAGAAAGATCAAGGCTGATAAGGTTCCTTCGGAATTGAAGCAGTGTCATTTCAAAATAGCATGTGATGTTACTAATCCACTGTGCACAGAGCAGGGCTGCGTATACATTTTTGGAAAGCAAAAGGGCGTACAGGAGCATGAAAAGGCACAGATGGATAAAATGATGAGACAGTATGCAGACTGTGTTGAGGAGTATGCGGGAAAAAGATTCAGCGAGACACCGGGAGCAGGCGCTGCGGGAGGTCTTGGCTTTGCGTTTCTTTTTGGACTTGAGAACGTGGAACTTAAATCCGGCATAGATATAGTGCTAAACGCAATACAGCTTGACAAGGAACTGAAAAATGCCGATATCGTAGTGACCGGAGAGGGCAGGCTTGATGGACAGAGCGCCATGGGAAAGGTGCCTGTCGGAGTGGCAAAAGCAGGCAGAAAAAACGGCTGTAAAGTAATCGCACTAGCAGGGAGTGTCACTGACGATGCAGTGGCATGTAATAAAGAAGGCATAGATGCGTTTTTCCCTATTATAAGAGGGGCAACAACGCTTAATGAGGCTATGGATATCAAAAATGCTCAAAAAAATATGAAAAACACTGCAGAACAAGTTTTCAGGCTTATTGACATCAGCTCGCTTATGGAATAATATATGTTAGTAAAATTATGCGTGGTGCAGGGGCCGGATGAGATATAAAAGCCTCGTATATCATAGAATATTTAAATAAAAAAGGAGAAAAGCAATGGCTAAGGAGAAAAAATTAGTAGAGGCCATCACTTCCATGGAGGAAGATTTCACACAATGGTATACAGACGTTGTGAAGAAAGCAGAGTTGATGGATTATTCATCTGTAAAGGGATGCATGATCTTTAAACCCAATGGTTATGCCATCTGGGAGAATATACAGAAGAATCTCGATGCAATGTTCAAAGAGACAGGAGTAGAGAATGTATACATGCCAATGTTCATTCCGGAGAGCCTGCTCCAGAAGGAAAAGGATCACGTAGAGGGCTTTGCACCGGAGGTCGCATGGGTCACACAGGGCGGACTTGAGACACTTCAGGAGAGACTTGCAGTAAGACCTACATCAGAGACACTTTTCTGCGAGCTTTTCAGCAAAACAGTACAGTCACACAGAGACCTTCCAAAGGTATATAACCAGTGGTGCTCAGTAGTGCGCTGGGAGAAGACAACACGTCCATTCCTCCGCTCATCAGAGTTCTTATGGCAGGAGGGACATACTGTTCATGCAACAGCCGAGGAGGCAGAGGCACGTACAGTACAGATGTTAAACATCTATGCGGATTTCTGTGAGAAATATCTTGCAATCCCTATGGTAAAGGGAAGAAAGACAGACAAGGAGAAGTTCGCCGGAGCAGAGGCTACATACACAATAGAGGCTCTCATGCATGACGGAAAAGCACTCCAGTCAGGAACCTCACACAACTTTGGTGACGGCTTCCCTAAGGCCTTCGGCATCCAGTACACAGACAAGGACAATAAATTACAGTACTGTCATGAGACATCATGGGGCGTTTCAACACGTCTTATCGGAGCTATCATCATGGTTCACGGAGATGACTCAGGACTCGTGCTTCCACCAAAGATTGCACCAACACAGGTTATGGTCATTCCAATCCAGCAGCAGAAGGACGGCGTCCTTGACAAGGCATACGACCTCAAGGACAAGCTCTCAAAGGATTTCCGTGTGAAAATTGATGCAACCGACAAGACACCTGGCTGGAAGTTCGCAGCACAGGAGGTTCAGGGAATCTCAACACGTATCGAGATTGGACCAAAGGATATCGAGAAAAACCAGTGCGTTATCGTCCGCCGAGACACAAGAGAGAAAATCGTTGTCTCACTCGATGAGGTAAATGAGAAGCTCGCAGAGGTACTTGAGACAATGCAGAATGACATGCTCGAGAAGGCAAAGGCATTCCTTGCAAGCCATATAAACGATGCACACGACTACAATGAGTTCAAGGCAATCGCAGAGACAAAGCCTGGCTTTATCCGTGCAATGTGGTGTGGAGACGAGGCCTGCGAGAACAAAATCAAAGAGGACACAACAGTTACAAGCCGTTGTATGCCATTTGGTGACCAGGAGCAGATTTCCGACGTATGCGTATGCTGTGGAAAGCCGGCGCATAAGCTCGTATACTGGGGCAAGGCATATTAAAAGGAGAATCCAACGATGCGCATAGATTTACCGCAGAATGTCAACTTCATAATAGACACGCTCTACGAGCATGGCTTTGAGGCATATGCGGTAGGTGGATGCGTGCGTGACAGTCTCCTTGGCAGGACACCGCAGGACTGGGATATCACCACATCTGCAAAGCCTGCGCAGGTCAAAGCGATATTTGACCATACGATAGACACAGGTATCCAGCATGGTACAGTCACGGTCATGCTGGAGCATGTGGGCTATGAGGTCACCACCTACAGGATAGACGGAGAGTACGAGGATGCACGCCATCCAAAGGAGGTTACCTTTACCTCCAATCTGAAGCTTGATCTGGAGCGACGCGACTTCACAATCAATGCTATGGCGTATAATCACAGGGCAGGGCTTGTCGATGAATTTGACGGCATAGGAGATTTAAAAGCACATGTGATCAGATGTGTGGGCTGTGCGCACGACAGGTTCAGTGAGGATGCACTCAGGATGTTTCGTGCGGTGCGATTTGCAGCCCAGCTTGGCTTTGATATAGAGGCACAGACTAAAGCAGCCATAAAAGAGCTTGCCCCTGCCTTGTCAAAGGTCAGCGCAGAGCGAATCCAGGTGGAGCTTGTGAAGCTTCTGACATCAGATCATCCGCAGATGATGAGAGATCTGTATGAGCTTGGACTCACAGCGGTATTCATGCCGGAGTTTGATGTGATGATGCAGACACCTCAGCACAATAAGCACCATATGTACAGTGTCGGCGAGCATACGCTTCATACCTTGGAGCATGTGCGAGCGGACAAAATCCTAAGGCTTACCATGCTGCTTCATGATGTGGCAAAGCCTGTGTGCATTACGACAGACGAGGAAGGCCAGAATCATTTCAAGAAGCATCCTGTTGTGGGAGCTGATATGACAAGAAAGATACTCAGGCGCCTTAAGTTTGATAACAGGACTACAGACTGCTGCTGTAAGCTCGTAAAAGAGCATGATGACCGTCCGGCCATCACGGAGCGCAATGTAAGGCGTGCCATGAGCCGCATAGGAACAGAGCTTTTTCCGCTGTTGTTTGAGGTGAAAAGAGCCGATACACTCGGACAGAGCATGTATAAGCGCGCAGAAAAGCTTGAATACATCGCAGAATATGAGCGTGTATACAGGAAAATCCTCGCAGACCACCAGTGTGTATCAAAAAAGGAAATGAAAATAAATGGCAGCGACCTGATTAAAATGGGAGTAGAGCCTGGACCGAAGCTTGGCGATATCCTGGACAGACTTTATGAGCAGGTGCTTGATGACCCATCGCTCAATGAAGCACAAAAACTTAAAGAGCTTGCGAATAAAATAATAACCTCTCTCATATGATTAAAAAGCATCTGAATAGTTATGGTGTATTAATCATATGAGGGGGGATTTTTTTGTATAATCAGCCGGAAGTGGCTTTGGAAAAATATGAGCTTACAGTAAGCAGGATAATAAAGGGCAGAGGAGCATATATATGTGACACAGGCATCGGGCAGAAGCTGCTCGTGCCGTACAGAGGGCATGAGCAAAGGGCATGCACCCTGCGGGATACGCTGGCATTTATCCAGAGAAACGGTATGGATGTGGAGCAGATATCACAGACAAAGGAGCAGTGTATCATATCGCGGGATAACTGTGAGGACGCATACATATTGAAGGATTACAGAGCAGGCAGAGAGTGCAGCACGGACAGCATAGATGATATGCGTGGCGGCAGCAGGGCATTAGCGCAGCTGCACAATATATTGGAAAAGTATCCGCTGCCTTCGGATATCGAGGTAGAAAGCCTGCATGAAAAAGCTCAGCGCAAATGTGCGCAGATAGTAAAGCTTAAAAACTACATACTGCGTCGCAGCAAGACAAATGCTTTTGAGCATCTGTTTTATGAATGCTATGAGAGATTCTTAGAGCAGGGGCAGAAATCGGCGGAAATATTGTGTGAGCTGGAAAATAGTAAAACGTCGGTTCCGATATACTGTCACGGAGCCTTCAACCAGCACAATGTCGTGTATACACAGTCCGGAAGATGGCTTCCTGTCAATTTCGAGACCATGCATCCGGGATATCCGGAAACTGATCTTGCGGAGTATATGCGCAAGATGCTCGAAAAAAATCACTGGGATACAGCGGTTGCAGATGCAATTCTTGACAGCTATTGCAGCGTAAGAAGTCTTGATGATACATCAATGAGACTGCTTCAAGCACTGCTTTTGTTTCCTGAAAAATTTTGTAAGCTCTGCAATCACTATAGCAACTCGCGCAAGTCATGGGTATGCGACCGTGATGTGGATAAGCTTGCACAGCTCATACAGCTAAGCGGGGAGCGCGAGGAGTATCTGCATGCCCTGCATGCCATAGTGTAAGCTGTAATGCATATATATAGTGAATTTAATTGAAAAGTAAATGACTATACGATATATTATTATTGTAGAAAAACGTTTAAAGCAAGCTATTAAAGGAAATACAGATGAAGAAATTTAAAAGATTATTTTGCATAGTATGCATGCTTGTGCTGTCACTTGCAGCATGTGGAAAACAGGACACGGATGATGGTGTAAAAAAATTCTATAACAGCATGAATGATACGACGGAGGCCGTGGGAGAAAGCACGCAGTCCGGTTTGAAAGCTGCTGCGGAGGAAAACGGAAAGTCCGTTAAGAAAAGTTCAGATATTCTCATAGTATCGGACATAAACAGTGCCAATGAGACAATCAGGGTATACAATTACTCGACGGGAGTGCAGTATCAGTATTACTATGGGCTGACCACCGGCTTTTTTGACAAATATGGCAATCACATGTCAGTTTCAGACATACATCAGGGTGATGTGGTTGACATATCAGGGGCAGATTCAGACGGCAAGGCAAAGCGGATACAAAAATCCGATAAGGTGTGGACAAACGACGCAGTGACCAATTTTTCTGTGGATAAGAATAATAGCGTGCTTGAAATCGGAAATAGCAGCTACAGGCTGGATGAGCGCACCATGATATTTTCAGGCTCGGATGTCATAGATACTGACAGCCTAACGGCGCAGGATAAGCTGGCTGTTGTCGGGATTGACAAGGATATAGTGTCAATTTCTGTCACAACAGGGCACGGCACACTGCAGCTTAGCAATACATCGCTGTTTGAGGGCAGCTTTTTGCAGCTCGGAGACAGGATATTTGCAGAAATCACTAAGGATATGTCGCTTGATGTGCCGGAGGGCAGCTATACGCTCGCTGTGGCCAACAACGGCTGGGGAGGCAGCACGGATATTGAGATAAAAAGAGGCGAGACTACAAAGGTAAATTTAAATGATTTAAAGGGTGAGGGTCCTAAAAAGAGCAGCATCCTTTTCGAGGTTGACGTGCAGGGAGCAAAAATATATGTCGATGGCAGTGAAATCGACTATACGAGCCCGGTTGAGATAACATACGGAAAACACACGCTTAAGGTAACAGCTGATGGCTATGACACCTGGACGAGGACGCTTTACGTGAACTCGAAGGAAGCCACCATACAGATTACGATAAACGACAATAAGGACAGCCTCGGCAGTGATTCATCAGGCACCGGAACCGGCAGCACGGACAGCTCGCAGGCCACCGCACAGACTCCTTCAGAGACTGCCTCACAGAGGGCAGATGAGAAGGACAATCAAAGTACATCTAAAAGCACCACCGGCAGCTCGAAGAGCACAAATTCATCACGGCAGACATACAATAAATCCTCTGACAGTTCCAAAAATAGTCTGACAAATAAGGACATATCCGATTATCTTTCAACATTAACCTCTTTATTAAGTTCAAAGTAAGGTTTTAAGAATGGTAAAAGTACATAAAAGCCTAGGAAATAGCGCATTTTCCTTGACAAACCCCATAAAAACAAGTATATATATTCTTGTAGGTAATTTGGGAATACAGCTCGAATTATATAAATTATGAAAATCCAGAGGAGGAATTTTATCATGAACAAAGCAGATTTAGTTGCAGCTATGGCAGAGAAGGCCGGAGTATCAAAGAAGGATGCAGAGGCATCTTTAAAGGCATTCACAGATGTTGTTGCAGAGGAGTTAAAGAAAGGTGAGAAGATCCAGTTAGTTGGATTCGGTACTTTCGAGGTATCTGAGAGAGCAGCAAGAACAGGAAGAAATCCACAGACTGGCGCTGAGATGACAATTGCAGCATCTAAGGCTCCTAAGTTCAAGGCTGGAAAGGCTTTAAAAGATTCTCTTAACTAATAAGTTAGACTATCACGGAGTAGAAGAATGGGTGAAGCCTTTAAGGCTCCGCCCATTTTTGGCTATATCCACTGAAATCAGGGTAATGGTTATGAATTGATTTATTATAGGTAAGACACAGAGGTAACAATGAGATTAGACAAATTTTTGAAGGTATCGCGTCTGATAAAGAGACGTACAGTGGCAAATGAGGCATGTGACGCAGGCCGTGTCACAGTAAACGGCAGACCGGCAAAGGCATCTGTAAATGTCAAGGTCGGAGACATAATAGAGATAGCATTTGGACAAAAGACAGTCAAGGTTAAGGTGTTAAATCTCCTTGACACAACAAAGAAGGAAGAAGCAAAAGATCTTTTTGAGTATATATAGGTTATATTTTCATGAATCCCGGCATATATTTACATATGCGATTCCACAGATGGCATGTATATGTGCGGCTGTCTATGGAGCATATTAAAAATTATGTGAGGGACAGGAAATGGAAGAAATATCAGGCACAAAGAGTCATAAGCTTATCTTGAATAATCGCAGAACAGGCAGCTTTACAGGCATTTTGGATGTGCTCTCCTTTGATGTGGGAGAGATACTTTTGGAGACGGAGCTGGGCATGCTTGACCTAAAGGGCAAGGATCTTCACGTAAACAGGCTAAACCTTGAGAAGGGAGAAGCCGATATAGAAGGTGAGATAGACATGATTACGTATTCGAAGGTACCGGAGGTGACCGGAAAGAAAGATAAAATGTTTGGCAGGATATTCAGATAAGCACCTAAGGAGGAATAATGAGTAAACGTCGTGCAAAGAGAAGGGGCGGAACTTTAAGTGTTTCCATCATAGTTATAGCATTTCTTGTGGTTATGGTAGTCCAGGTTGTGCAGCTAAAGCAGAAGGAATCTACATATGCCGCACAAAAAGCGGAGCTTGAGAAGCAGTATACTAAAGAATCGGAGCGTGCTGATGAGATAGAAAGCATGCAGCAGTATATGCAGAGTGACCAGTACATAGAGGATATAGCAAAGAGCAAGCTGGGGCTTGCGTATGACAATGAAATAATCTTCAAGGAAAAGGACAAATAATTTTTGAAGATATAGTTGCGCTTTTTCGTCAAAACCTTCATTTTTGACCACATATAATCGTTGAAAAAAGATGGAGGCAAAAAGATGAGGAGTGCAAATTTAAAAAAGGCTGTGTGGGGGCTTATGGCATTTGCATCCACACTGGTGTGTGTGATGGATTGCTATCCGCTGATACCTGCAGTGTATGGAGTTTATTGTCTGAGCAGTGGGCATACGATTATTTTTTACATAGGATTAATTATTGGAATGGGATACTTTATATCGATACCGTCGATATGTAAGTATCTCTTTATTATTGCGGTGATTTACTTTGGGGAAAGGCTATTTGTGAGAAAAAGCAGTAAAAACGGATGTCTGACAACAGCCGTTGTAGCAGCTTGTGCCACGGCGGTGATGAATCTGTCGGTAACATTTCTGGGAAAGCCGTATACGGATGAGATAGTGTTGTCGGTAGCAGAGAGCCTTGTTGTGTTTTCGATGGCCTTTGTGCTTTGCAGAGCATGCGAATATTTAAGGGCTCTTGAGCACAATGAAAACCCGGTCATAGCAGGACTCCTGCCCGACAGGGAGGAGGCATTTGCCACAGCAGTTTCAGGACTTTCAGGCATTATTTCGACTGCAAACGTCATGGCTGTAAAATGTACGGCAGATAAAATCCCTGATGAGAGTGAGAAAATACAGCTTGAGGTGACAGGGAGACTTTGTGCATGCTGTGAGGGTTGCAGTGTGTGCTGGACAAGCGGGACTTCGATTTCCGACAGTATAAAAATGCTTGCTGATGCAGTGCGCAAACGTATGAAAACAGAGGAAATTGTGCAAAACAGATATGTGGATGGCTGCCCGCACTATACGCGCATGGTGGAAGCCGCCACAGAGGCATTTGCCCGTATTGAGCTAAATGAAGCCTGGTACAGGCGCCTCACAGAAAACAGACGCGTCATAGCCGCACAGCTTGACGCTATGGCAGAGCTCATGGATAGCTGGTGCAGGGCTGAAAAATGTATTGATAAAAAAAGAAGGCTGCGTCTTACAAGAGTTTATGTATATACAAAAGAGGCTGGTATACAGGTGGAAAATGCCCATATTTATGAGAACGCAAGGCAGCAGGTATGTATAAAGGCAGATGTCTGCACCAAGATAGATGGCGGGATTGAAATTTCAAAGTATGTGCAGGCGGTTTCACGCGCCATGGGAGTGAAGCTCAGGCAGGCACATGGGACAGTTTCAATAATATCCGATGAGAGGACATCTATTGTGCTTTACGAGGAGAATCAGTTCTATGCACTTTCGGGGGTGGCGACCAAAAAAAAGACCGGCTCTCAGGCAAATGGCGACAGCTGCAGCATGTTTCAGCTGGATGATGGCATGTATCATGTATGTGTATCTGATGGCATGGGCTCGGGCAAGCAGGCGCAGGCCGAGAGCACACTGGTGGTGGATTTGCTTGAAAAGCTTTTGGAGGCCGGCTTTAGCAGGGAAAGTGCCCTAAAGCTGATGAACTCTGCCATGGTCATATCGGCGGGCGAGGAGTCCTATTCCACGGTTGATTTTGCCACGATAGACATGTACACAGGTGAGCTTGAGCTGGCCAAAACAGGCGCTGCACCGTCATTTATCAAATCAGGGAAAAAAGTAAGTGTTATAGAAAATGAATCACTCCCGGCGGGGGTCGATGCCTGGCAGGAGAGCAAACATTCAAAAAATACACTTCAAAGTGGCGATTTCCTTGTCATGGTGACGGATGGTGTGCTAGAATATCTGCATGTAAAGGACAGACAGGGGAAGCTTATGGATATCATCGCAGGCGTCAAAAGCGACAATGCAGGCGTGATGGCGCAGGAAATTCTGGACAGGGTGCTGCTTGACACAGGCGGATACGCCATGGATGATATGACTGTAGTTGCAATAGGAATCTGGGAAAAATAATGATTAGACGGACAAAAGAATATATTCTGGAAAACAAAATGATAAAAAATCACAGCACGGTGCTTGTTGCGCTGTCGGGCGGTGCGGATTCGGTCTGCCTTCTGCTGGTGTTAAATGAGATAAAAAGACAGTGCGCAAATGAGCTTGATTTTGCGTTGGAGGCAGTACATGTGGAGCATGGCATCAGAGGAGCCGAGAGCAGGGAGGATGCGAGGTTTGCGTCAGACCTTTGCGAGAGGCTTAACATACCGTGCCATGTGCATTCTGTGGACGTACCGCAATATGCAAAAAGTCATGGACTCGGACTGGAGGAGGCCGCCAGGATATTGCGTTATGAAGCGTTTGAAAAGGAAGTCGCCAGGATATTGCGCTATGAGGCGTTTGAAGAGGAGGCTGGCAGATATCCTTGCGAAACTGCCGATGCATCAGACCAAAAGCAGGGTAACAGCAGGCAGGCAGTCGTTGCAGTTGCGCACCATATGGAGGACAACGCGGAGACAGTTCTTTTTCAGATGCTTCGCGGAAGCGGAGCGAAGGGACTCGCCGGCATGCATCCGGTTTCCGTGAAGAACGGTGTCACCTATATCAGGCCGCTTTTATCAGCAACACGCGCACAGATAGAGGAATATCTAAAGGAAAACGGACAGGCTTTTGTCACCGATGCCACAAACACTGACACAGCCTACTCCAGAAACAAGCTGCGCCATGATGTGTTTCCTTTGCTTTTGCAGATTAATGACAGGGCGATAGAGCATATCAATGAGAGTGCAGGCCAGCTTGCGGTGATGAATGATTTTTACGAGCAGCAGCTAAAAGAGGCGTGTGACAGCATGGTTTCAAAAAAAGAAGGCAGGGTGATACTTGAAATCAGTCGCTTTGAGAGTCTGCATCCGGCATTAAAAAGCGGAGTGGCGCGCGAGTGTATACATCTGGCGTCAGGGCGGCTCAAGGACATTACGAGCACACATATCGGTGCCCTTGTGAAGCTTGCAGGGCAGCAGTCGGGCAGAAAAATCAATCTGCCGTATGGAATTATTGCGGAAAAATCATTTGGCGAGGTGATACTCTTCGCCGGAAGGTGTGACGATGAAAAAGAAGAAATTCACATTACGCAAAAAGAGCTTGAGGCACTGAGTGCCACGGGAGCGCAAAAAAACATAAGGCTTTCGGCAGATGGCTCGTATGTCACACTTTGTATACAAGATTTTAATGGTAAAATGGACGAAATTCCCAAAAAACCATATACGAAATGGTTTGATTATGATAAGATGAAGAAAGGCTTTGAAATAAGAACAAGAAAAGCTGGTGACTATATAATTGTGGATGACGAGGGCCATCATAAGAAGCTGAAGCAGGTATTTACAGGTGATAAAATTCCTGCACAGCAGAGAGCGGGGCTGTGGCTCATAGCCCATGAATCACTGGTGCATGCCATTATCGGATACAGATCCGGCTGCAGCGCACTTGTCACACCACAGACAGGAAAAGTACTTAAGATCACATTTTACGGAGGAAAACAAAATGGATTTTTCAAAAAAATATGATATTTCGGTTTACCTGACAGAGGAGCAGCTCAATAAGCGTATTGCAGAGATTGGAGCGCAAATCACAGAAAAATACAGGGGACAGTCAGTATATCTCATTTGCATACTCAAGGGCTCAATATTCTTTACCACTGAGCTTGCAAAGAGAATTGATTTGCCTATGACTATGGATTTCATGTCGGTATCCAGCTATGGCTCAGGCACAGAGTCATCAGGCGATGTCAAGATTAAAAAGGACCTTGAGCATTCTATCGAGGGAGAGAATGTCATCATCATAGAAGACATAATTGATTCGGGAAATACTCTTAGCAGGCTTTCAAAGCTCCTTGCCAAAAGAAACCCGAAGAGTCTCACAATCTGTACACTTTTGGACAAGCCTGAGCGCCGTGTGGTTGATGATGTAAATGTAGACTACGTGGGCTTTGTGATTCCTGATAAGTTTGTGGTAGGCTATGGCCTTGACTATGATCAGAGGTTCAGAAATCTGCCTTACATCGGCTTCGTCGAGGGCGAAATAAAATAAAAAGGAGAAGTAAATTGAATAAACAAAAAAGCGGTATGCGCGGAATAGGCGTATACATTATCATTGTATTTGCAGTAATCTGCATCTGGTACTGGCTGAGCGCCGGGGCTACATCAAACTCTTACACACAGAGTCAGTTCGAGAAGGATCTTGACAAGAATCAGGTGAAGAGCGTAAAGGTAGTGCAAAACAGGGAGATACCGACAGGAAGTCTTGAGGTGAAGTTCAAGGATGGCACATCAAAGGTGCTTTATGTATCAGATGTAAACAATATCGAAAAGACCATGACAAAAGCAGGGTACACCGACTATACAGTTGCGGATGTTCCGGCTGAGAGCTGGATTATGACACTGCTTCCGTATCTTTTGGTATTCGGAGCCATGTTCATACTCTTTGCAGTGATGAACAACAACGCAGCAGCACAGGGCGGCGGTGGCAAGATGATGAACTTCGGCAAGAACCGTGCGAAGCTCACTACACAGGAGGAGAACCATATCAAGTTTTCCGATGTAGCAGGCTTAAAGGAGGAAAAGGAGGAGATTGCAGAGATAGTTGATTTCCTTCGTGATCCGGGAAAATACACCAGACTTGGAGCAAGAATCCCAAAGGGTGTCCTTCTTGTAGGACCTCCGGGAACAGGTAAGACTCTTCTTGCCAAGGCAGTAGCCGGAGAGGCAGGGGTACCGTTTTTCACCATTTCAGGATCTGATTTCGTGGAGATGTTCGTCGGAGTCGGAGCCTCAAGAGTGAGAGATTTGTTTGAGGATGCCAAGAAAAATGCGCCTTGTATCGTATTTATCGATGAGATTGATGCAGTAGCCAGACGCCGTGGCACAGGAATGGGCGGTGGACACGACGAGCGTGAGCAGACATTGAACCAGATGCTTGTCGAGATGGATGGCTTTGGTGTCAATGAGGGCATTATCGTCATGGCAGCCACAAACCGTGTGGATATACTTGACCCTGCTATCATGCGTCCGGGACGTTTCGACAGAAAGGTTGTAGTAGGCAGACCGGATGTGGGCGGCAGAGAAGAAATTTTAGGTGTCCATGCCAAGAAAAAACCTCTTGCAGAGGATGTAGACTTAAAGCAGATTGCACAGACTACAGCAGGCTTCACAGGTGCAGACCTTGAGAATCTGATGAATGAGGCAGCAATCCGTGCAGCGAGCGAAAACAGAGAATATATCACACAGGATGATATCAGAAAATCCTTCGTCAAGGTTGGTATCGGAGCTGAGAAGAAGAGCCGTATCATCTCTGACAAGGAAAAGCGCATCACAGCCTACCACGAGGCAGGACATGCAATCCTTTTCCATCTGCTTCCGGATGTGGGACCTGTATACACAGTTTCAATCATCCCTACAGGAGCAGGCGCAGCAGGCTACACCATGCCTTTGCCTGAGAAGGATGAGATGTTCAACACAAAGGGACGTATGCTTCAGGAAATCGTAGTAGACTTAGGGGGTCGTGTCGCAGAGGAGCTTGTGTTTGACGATATCACAACAGGTGCATCACAGGACATCAAGCAGGCTACAAAGCTTGCGCGCGAGATGGTTACCAAATACGGTATGTCAGACAATATCGGCCTTATCTGCTATGCCGATGATGAGGAGGAGGTCTTCATCGGACGAGACCTCGCACATGCAAAGAACTACAGCGAGGGCATAGCATCGGCAATCGATGCCGAGGTAAAGCGCATCATCGACGAGTCGTACGACAAGGCAAAGAGCATGATAGCAGAGTACCGCGATGTGCTTGACAGATGTGCAGCACTTCTTCTTGAGAAGGAGAAAATCACAAGAGATGAGTTTGAAGCACTGTTTGACGAGGACAGCAAAACAGCAGTTGGACATAATATTTAAAAAACAACTATGCTTTTGTACACAATCACTATATGAAAAATATTAAATATGACTAAAGTACTATACAAATTGCATAAAAACAAACTACGATTTTTATGCAATTTGTGAACACTTATCGTTATAACCGTGATATTATAATAACCGTAAAAACCCCCCAATACATTATATAGTTTTTGCTATACCCCATAGTAAAAATACCTTCTCCTAAAAGGCAGCCGATCGCAGGCTGTCTTTTTTAATTTCTATATTATAGCTACAAAGTAAGGGATTGTGTGCCCGGGATGGTGCTTTGGTGGGGGATTGATGCCCTTACTGGAGCGCATAGAGAAGTTGCTTAGAGTCTGTCAGAATTATGCTTAGAGGAGCAGAAATGCCCGGCCATGGACGGCTGGGCAAGGCGTTATGCGCCATGGACGGCGCATAAAAGCCGGTTTCGTCTGTCATAGAAAGATTAAAAGCATAATTCCTACAGACTCTTAGCAGCGTAGCGTAGCGAAAGCGAGGGCATCAATCCCCCACCAAAGTATCGTCCCAGGCGCGCAATCCACGTATTAAAGAAAATAATTTGGTTACGATAAAATATGCTTGCATAATCACATCTATTGTGATAAACTATGCAAGTATCGTAATTGAATACATGGGCAGATTCCCGAGTGGCCAAAGGGGACAGACTGTAAATCTGCTGCAACTTGCTTCGATGGTTCGAATCCATCTCTGCCCATTAAAAAACCTCAAGTCGTATGACTTGAGGTTTTTGTGTTATTCTGAAATTATCATTTAATCGGCCTGCGTCCCGGTGTCGGTAAGCACAGACTCCCATGCCATCGTATCAGGCCAGTCCTTTGTATCAAAGCCATCACGGATACATCTGCTGTAGTAGTCCAGCTTGTTTCGTATCGGCGAATCATCTGTGAATCTTGCATCATCATAGATGCCGTTAATATAATCATCTATCGCGGTTCCGAATATTTCAGAGCGGTCCTCTGTTGCAAAGGTCATGCCGTAGGAATCAATGAAATACCCGGATATGTGATTCGATGGATCATCCGGATTGTAGTTTGCGTAGCTATCATCATAAGAGAAGCTGTCAGGGTTAAAGCTGTTCCATTTCCTCTCAGAAAACTCGCTCTTGTCATTGTAGGTGTGTATGAATGTAAGCCTCTGGTCAATCAGATGGGAAATCTCATGGCCTACAGTGTAGCTGAAATCCCAGCTGTAGTTGCAGTTTAGAACCATCACATTGTGGTTGTTTATTATATTTACGAAGCCACTTGGCTCATTTATCATATCTGAGTGGCCTGATGAAATATCACCGCACAGATAGATTCGCATGCCTCTTATATCGCCATAACACAGCTGTGTGAAAAAGTCATCAGGGAAACAGCCAAGTATTTCCTCAAGCGAATCCAGAGCGACCGACAGCTTATCCTTGTTCTTAAATTGATGGATATCGTAGTAATCAATTCTCTTTGGCACCTCAGGCCCGAAATATATGGAAAAGCCGTATTTCTGTTCAAGGGCTGTGATACGTGCATTTATGTCGGATAAATCACCCCAGTCATATGAAGCGGTGTCGGGGATCAGAGTGACCTCATCGCCGTATGTATTGTAGTCAGAATCCTTCCCGGCCTCTTCCATAGCCTCCTGATTTTCATCGGTACTGTCAGATGGGTCTATGGCAGAATATGGGGATACATATGAGCCATCATCGCGTAAGGCCTGTAGCAGTGTATCACAGTCATTGTATGACGTGATTTCGGCTTTGCTGTCATTCTTGCCCTTGTCGAGTGACCAGATGAGAATTTCCGGGTTGCACTGCGCTGTGTACAAAAGCATCATAACACAGTTTGCATCAGGCAGATATACCGAGTTGGCAGAACAGTAGGTCTTGGTATCGGCTGCCGCAGAGTCGGATGAGCTGTCGGACATTTTGCCTGTGCTTCGTGTTGCCAGGTTGTATGAAAAGGATGAACTGACACCGGTGGCGGGTGAATATTTATAGTAACTGATGATGTTGTCCGAGGATAAATCCTGGCATCGTATGAGCATGTCACCATCCTCTGCCAAAGTCACATCCACCACATCCGGCAGTGAAAAAAAGCTGTTTTCTCCATCGGATGAATGATAGTTCCAAATATTGTTGGCAGTATCTGCCTCGATTAAAAAGCCCTTTGAGTCGACACATGACATGGAAAAACTTTGTCCTTCGTAGGTTGAAAGCACTGTGTTATCGTCAAGCCTTATATCAGAGACTGCATATTTGTAGGTATCGGGTGTGACACCTGACACGAGAGCGTATTTTCCGTCAGCGGAGGTGGCAATCTGTGAGACATCATAATAATTGCCGGGATTCGGCACATCGCCATCATCAGAATCTGATGTATCGCAATTGCCATCATAGTCCTCAGGATTATATTTGCAGGTTTTTATCTCCTTTAAATCCTTATCATAGATTGTTGCCCTGCCGGCATCGGAATTGATGAGCCAGAGTCGGTCACCTTTTATCATGTAGTCATCACAGTCGGTTTTGTCGTGAGTGAGGCTTGCCGTGATTTCATTGGACCAGGGATTATATACATCAAATGAATACTGAACAGATTGATCATCGGTCTCTATGATGGAATTATTGTAGCTGCCCTGTCCTACCATAAGGATGTTATCACCAAACTGTCTTGTATCATTGTACGGCTGCCCCTCAAAGGCGACATTGTGCAGGATAGACAGATTGCTGCTTCCTTTAACACTTGTGGTATCCTCCCAAAACGCAGGTGATTTGTGCAGAATAGCCTGCTTTTGTGCGGGACTCTTAAATAGATAAGAGACATCCGAAAAAGAGCAGGCTGTCATGGAGATTGCACTGAAAAATACCAGCGAATATGTAATTAAAGTGGTTACATGTTTGCGTTTGAACAATTTTGACTCCTTTGGAAGGTGGTGTATATGCAGGCTATTCCTCAGCAGCATGTGCGGTGGAAACTCGTGCAGTAGATTCTCTTTCAATCAGCATTGGACGTAGCTGTGTGCGGCTGATTGGAATATGGTGAATGAGCGAATTCAATATAATATATGCACAGCGGCCCAGATCATTACGCTCCTGTCTGATAGTGGTAAGAGGAGGGGTAAGGGCTGCGGCAAACTTGACATCGTCAAAGCCTACCACACTTATATCATTTGGCACATTGAAGCCGTGCAGCTGGCACTCTAAGATAACACCCTTTGCAATAGTGTCGCTTCCGCAGAGGATAGCGGTGGCACCTGCTGCAATAAAATTTGAAACGTAATACTGTGCGGTTTCAGGAATATAGTAGCCGTGTCCCATGAGCTCCGGGTAGATTTCAAGACCGGCATCGCGCATAGAGTTTTCAAAGGCTTCCTGACGCTGATCTGAAACCAGGGAAAAAAGAGAACCATTGATAAAGGCAATCTTTTTATGACCCAGATTGTGCAGATGCTTTACAGCCATGTCAATGCCCTCGTAGCTGTCGGTGCCTACATAGGCTACATTGGGATTGTTTTCTATATAGTTATCAAACAAAACGGTAGGCATTGTAGTATTTTTGAGCTGCTGCATCCATTCATCGTGAAGAGCAAAACCTACCAGAAATGCGCCACAATAGCCATTCTTTAATATATATGTATCATATTTTTCTTCTGCCTGAAGCTGAGGTGTGACAGGGATGATGTCCACGTCCCATTTGTGCTTAAAAGCATTCTGTTTGAAACCAAGCACTACATCATATCCGAACTCATCGATAGACTCGTAGTTCATATTTTCAATAAACAGAGCCAGCTTGCGGTTTTCTACCTTTCTGGAGCGCTTTGTGCTGTAGCCCATTTCGACAGCAGTGTCTAAAACTGTCTGACGAAGCTCCTCACTTATATCGCTGGCACCATTTAATCCCTTTGAAACAGTGCTGATTGACACGCCCAGCCGGGCGGCAATATCCTTAATAGTAGCCATAGTATTTGTCCTTTCTTATGTGATAATTAAATTATACATTTACTATCAGAAATAGGCAATATTTTCTGTAATAAATTTTTCGAAAAAAATCTTCGAAACTGTGGTAATAACTACCAAAAAATGAATGTAAATTACGTGAAAAATGGCAAAAATGAGTTTAAAACCACTAAAAAGATTGACAAATCTGACAATAGGAAATAAAATAATCTCAGATACGAAAAAAATAGAAAATTTTAGGAAAGAGGAATGGTAATTTGGAGGCCAGAGAAAATCTCAGAGGCTCCGGAATACTTCTTTCAATCTCGAGTCTGCCGTCACCATATGGTATAGGTACTCTTGGGAGAGAGGCTTACAATTTTGTTGATCTCCTTGGTGATTTGAAACAGAAGTACTGGCAGGTTCTTCCGGTTGGCCCCACCATATTTGGCGATAGTCCATATCAGCCATCATCAGGCTGTGCGGGCAATATCTATTTCATAGATTTAGATAAGCTGGTAGATGAGGGGCTGTTAGAGAAGGAAGAGATCCTGGGGTATAACTGGGGCACAGACGAATCAGAAATTGATTATGCAGCATTGCATCAGAACAGATGCAAGATTTTACAAAAAGCGTTTGAAAGATTTGATACAAATGCACAAGAGTTTCAGGATTTTGTAAAAAAACAGTCGGAGTGGCTTGAACAATATGCATTATTTATGACACTGAAAACCGACAATTTATACAAAAATTGGAGCGAGTGGCCAAGCGAGTATAGAAATCCGCAAACGGTTGCGCTTGAAAAGTACAAAAAAAAGAATTATAATACAATTACTTTTTGGAAGTTCTGCCAATATAAATTTTTCGAGCAATGGGAGGAGTTAAAAAATTATGCTAACTCAAAAGGTGTCTACATAATAGGCGATATCTCATTCTATGTAGGATATGACAGTGTGGATGTGTGGGCAGAGAGGCAACTCTTTATGATGAGCGCAAACGATACACCAGAGTATGTTGCAGCTGCCGGTCCTGATAAGTATTCAGAGAGCGGACAGGTGTGGGGCAATCCGATGTATGACTGGGATGCCATGAAGGAGGACAACTTCTCATGGTGGAGAAAGCGAATGCGTGTATGCAGAGAGCTTTTTGATATTGTCAGGATTGATCATTTCGCAGGAATTGTGAAAGCATATGCGGTACCGTACGGACAGGATAAGAGCCTATCCGGGAAATGGTTCAAGGGACCGGGACGCAGGCTTGTCAATGCAATTAACGAAGAGCTTGAAGGGGTTAATGTAGTGGCTGATGATTATACATCAGCAAGCCTTTTACCGGGAGTGAAAAAGCTCCTTGCAAAATCGGGCTGGATGGGAACTAAGGTCATGATGTTCGCTTTTGATGGTGATCCGACAAACGAATATCTGCCACACAATTATACCGATTCACATGTAGTTGCATATATTGGCACACATGACAATGAGACGATAGTTGGTTCATTCAGTGACAAGACAGATTATGAGCTTGCTTATATGTATGAGTATCTGAATATTGAAAATAAATCACAGGTTCCAAATGCTCTTATCAGGGAGCTGTATCACAGCACCGCAGAGCTGGCGATAGTCCAGATGCAGGATATATTAGAGCTTGGAAATGAGGCAAGGATGAATTATCCTTCGACAGTCGGACATAACTGGAGATGGCGTATGACAAGTAAGCCACACAGATTGGACAACGAAAAGATAGCCTGGATTAGAAACATTGCGGTGGTTTACCGCAGATAATTAATTTGATATAAGTTGCACGGCAATTTATATATATACTTTTTTACATTTTATATTCAAAAAGGAGAGGAAGATATGAAGAAGAAAGTATTAGCATCTTTACTTTGCGCATCTATGGTAGCAACAATGTTTGCAGGATGCGGAAGCAGCAATGGAAATGGAACAGAGAAAGCCGACAAGAAGGCCGGCGGTAAGGAGACCATTACAGTAATGGGACCTTCAGAGGATTTAGATGATGCAAAGGGTGCTTGGCTCAAGACAGAGTGCGAGGCATTTGCTAAAGCAAATCCTGATTTCAACATCGAGTTCAAGTATGTTACATCATCTGAGAGTGATGCAAAGGACGTTGTTACAAAGGATCCTAAGGCAGCAGCTGATGTTTACATGTTTGCAAACGATCAGCTTGAGCCATTAATTAAGGCTAATGCTATTGCTAAGTTAGGTGGAGAGGCAGCAGATTATGTTAAGACATCTAACTCAGAGGCTATGGCAGCAACTGTTACATATGATGGAGACATCTACGCAGTTCCTTATACATCAAACACATGGTTCATGTACTATGACAAGAGAGTTTTCTCTGAGGATGATGTAAAGAGCCTTGATACAATGCTTACAAAGGGTAAGGTTTCATTCCCATTTGATAACGGCTGGTATCTCAATGCATTCTATGCAGCAAACGGATGTACAATCTTCGGAGACGGAACAGACAAGGCTGCCGGATATGATTTCAGCGGAGATAAGGCAGTAGCAGTTACAAACTACATCGTAGATTTATTTGCAAATCCAAACTTCGTAATGGATAACAATGAGGGATCACTTGGTCTTGCTGGACTTAAGGATGGTTCAGTAAACGCTTACTTCAATGGTAACTGGAACTATGACGCAGTTAAAGAGGCACTTGGTGAGGAGAACGTTGGTGTTGCAGCTCTTCCTACAATCAATATTGGTGGAAAAGACTGCCAGTTAAAGGCATTCTTAGGATCTAAGGCTATCGGTGTTAACCCTAACTGCAAGAACCAGGAAGTAGCAGTTAAGCTTGCAGCATTCCTTGGAAGTGAGGATGCACAGCTTGCTCACTTCAAGTTAAGAGCACAGGCTCCTGTAAACAAAGATCTTGTAACAAACGAGGAAATCGCAGCAGATCCTGTAGCAGCAGCTATGGCTAAGGTTTCATCTGATTGTTCAGTAGCACAGCCTATCATTGATATGGCAGGTTACTGGGATGCAGCTACACCATTCGGTGATGCTTTCCAGAACGGTGCAGAAGGCCAGATTACAAAGGACAATGCAGCTCAGAAGACAGAGGACTTCAATACTCAGCTTAATGATTCTCTTAAATAATTAAGTAGATCAGATTATGATTCCAAGGTTCCGGGTAGCCGGAATCTTGGAATAAATTAGTTTAAAGGAATGGCATATATAATGCATGCCAGGAGGAAAAGTATGATAGGAGCAAACAAAAAGAAAAAAGTTTCGGAATTTGCTACTCCGTATACTGTTGGCAATGCCCTCACAAAAGGCGGAGCTACAGTTAAGCTATCGGCACTCGTAATGGGTCTTGCCAATATGGCTCATAAGCAGATTATAAAGGGTCTGATTTTTCTTGCTATAGAGATTGCATATATAGCATATATGGTTAGCGCTGGTGCTTATTACATTTCCATGCTGCCTTCACTTGGCTGGAGAAAACAGGAAGAGGTATTTAATGAGCAGAAGCAGATTTATGAATATGTTGCAGGCGACCAGTCAGTATTATTACTGTTATATGGCGTCATAACAATTGCCATCACAGTATTATTTATTTACATGTGGTGCGAGAATTTAAAGAGCGGATATAAGGCAGAATGCCTTTCAAAAGCTGGAAAAGAAATCAATTCTTTTGGCAAAGATGTCAAGGATTTATTTGATAAAAACCTACATAAGACACTTATGTTTCTCCCACTTATGGGAATATTTATTTTTACAGTTTTACCATTGCTGTTCATGATTCCAATGGCCTTTACAAACTATTCAGTAAAGGGTGATCATCTGGTATTGTTCGACTGGACAGGCTTTGCCTCATTCGGACAGGTGCTTGGACTTGGTGGTAAGCTTGGTAAGATATTCTGGAGAGTACTCGGATGGACAATCTGCTGGGCTGTATTTGCAACCTTCCTTTGTAACTTCCTTGGACTCATTCTTGCTATCGTTATCAATCGTAAAGAGACACATTGCAAGGCCTTCTGGCGTACATGCTTTGTTATCTCAATTGCGGTACCGCAGTTCGTATCACTCCTTGTAATGAGACAGATGTTCCAGCCACAGGGTGCTGTTAATAACCTGCTTTTGGAGTGGGGCTGGATTGATAACCCGCTTCCATTCTGGACCAACACTATGTGGGCGAGAGTTTCTGTTATTCTCATCAACTGCTGGGTAGGTATTCCGTATACCATGCTTCAGGTTACAGGTGTATTACAGAATGTGCCTTCAGAGCTTTATGAGGCTGCAAAGATTGATGGTGCAAACGCAGCACAGATCTTCTTTAAGATCACACTCCCATATATCATGTTTATCATGGGACCATATATCATCACACAGTTTACCGGAAATATCAACAACTTCAACGTTATCTACCTGTTATCAGCAGGAAAGCCTACACCTGTCGGAGACAGTGCAGGAAAGACGGACCTTCTGGTTACGTGGTTGTACAAGCTGACTATTGATAATCAGGAGTACAATATCGGTGCCGTTATCGGTATCCTCACATTCATTGTACTTTCTATCGTAGCGCTTGTTACATACAGAAATACAAAATCATACAAGGATGAGGAGGGATTCATGTAATGAGTAGTGTAGCAAAAGCAAAAAAACCTATGTCTGCCGGACGTGCTAAGAAAGTAGCAAAGAATTCCCTTGTTCATATCATTCTTGGAATACTTGCTGTAGTATGGCTGTTCCCAATTTTCTGGATTATTATGACAAGCTTTAGAGCTGAGAGTGGTGCTTATACAAAGTACTTCTTCCCACATGGCCTTACATTTAGCAACTATACAAGGCTGTTCACAGAGACTACACTGTTGAACTTCCCGAGAGCATTTTTTAATACACTGTTTATTTCAGTGATCTCATGTATCATTTCAACAGTATTTGTACTTTCTGTTGCGTATAGTATGTCACGACTGAGATTTAAGATGCGTAAGCCTTTCATGAATCTGGCTATGATTCTTGGATTGTTCCCAGCCTTCATGTCAATGGTTGCCGTATACTTTATCTTAAAGGCTATCGGACTTACAGAGGGAAGTATGCTTCGCCTTTCATTGATTCTCATATACTCAGCAGGAGCAGGAACAGGCTTCTATATCGCAAAGGGATTCTTTGATACTGTGCCTAAGTCTCTTACTGAGGCGGCTATCCTTGACGGATGTACACAGTTCCAGGTATTTTACAAGGTTATCCTGCCACTCAGTAAGCCAATCGTAGTATATACAGTACTTACAGCATTCCTTGCTCCATGGCTTGATTTCGTATTTGTAAGGGTTATCGTTGGTCCAAACGACAAGTATTGGACAGTATCTCTTCTCCTTTACAACATGCTTGAGAAAGAGTTTATAAACGGATGGTTCACAAGATGGGCTGCTGCTGCAGTTATTGTATCAATACCTATCTCAATACTTTTCGTCATCATGCAGAGATTCTACGTGGATGGACTTACAGGAGCTGTCAAAGGCTAATTTGGTTTTATTTAGGCCGCTGCACTTTTGTGCGGCGGCTTTTGGTTTATATTGGGTTGTGGCAAACTTTGGGGGTGTGTGGCAAACTTAGCACTTTCAGGTTGTGTGGTGCCGGTGTGGCACACAGTGCTAAGTTTGTTGCTACTTTGTGGAAGATGTGAGAATATGTGTAGTGATTTTGTAGATACAAATTTGCTCAGAATTTAGTTAAGAAAAGGAGTGCGTATGATTAATAATAAAATAGGCGGCCGCAATATGGTCGGCAGGGCTGTGAATAGATTGGCGGGCAGGTTGACTGCTGTGGCATTGACGGCAGCTATGGCGGTGTCGATGCTTGCGGGATGTGCTGCGGGTGGAAAGAATATCGAGACGGCAGCAAAGAAGGAATACAAGCCTTCTGCTATGGAGCAGATGAATGCGAAAAATGATCCTAATGTGATTCAGGACAATTACAGAACCTGCTATGAGGTGTTCGTATACAGCTTTTTTGACAGTGACGGTGACGGCATTGGGGATTTAAAGGGACTTACAGAGAAGCTTGACTATATCGAGGGACTTGGCTGCAATGAAATCTGGATGATGCCTATTATGCCTTCTCCTTCATACCACAAGTATGATATTACGGATTATATGAATATTGACAAGCAGTATGGTACTCTGGATGATTTTGATGCGCTTATTACGGAGTGTCACAAGAGAAACATCAATGTGATTATTGACTTTGTAATAAATCACACATCTAACGAGCATCCGTGGTTTAAGGCGGCTGCTGATTATATCAAGTCGCTTCCTGATGGGGCAGAGCCGGATTCTTCGGAATGTCCTTATGTTGATTACTATAATTTTAGCAAAACCAATACCGGAGGCTACAACCAGCTGCCGGGCACGAAGTGGTATTACGAGTCACAGTTTGTAGACAGCATGCCTGACCTTAACCTGCAGAGCGAAGCTGTAAGAGGGGAGATTGACAAGGTTACATCCTTCTGGCTTGACCGCGGCGTAGATGGCTTTAGACTGGATGCTGTGATTTATTACAATAATAATAACCAGACTGAGACTATAGATGACCTCACATGGCTTGTAAACAATGTGAAGAGCAAAAAGGCCGATGCTTATATGGTTGGTGAGGGCTGGACTACATACAGAGAGTATGCGAAGTACTATAAGAGTGGAATTGACAGTATGTTCAACTTTGATTTTTCACAGCAGGATGGGTATATTGGAAAGGTGTTAAATGGTGCAGCAAATCATGGTGCCAGCACATACGGCAATGCTTTGGTTGATGTGGAAAATGAGATAAAGAAGTATACAGACTCATACATTGATGCACCTTTTTATACAAATCATGATATGGGACGCAGCGCAGGGTACTACAACGGAGATAATGCCGAGGAGAAAACAAAGATGGCGCAGGCCATGAATCTTCTTATGCCCGGAAATGCTTTTCTGTATTATGGAGAGGAAATCGGCATGAGAGGCACAGCCAATGATGAGACGAAGCGTCTTGCCATGAGATGGAGCGGGGATTCAAAAGCTAAGGGAATGTGTGTGGGACCTCAGAATGCAGAAGAAACCGAGCAGACATATGATACCCTGGATAAGCAGATGGAGGATCCATACTCTATTTACAACTTTGTGAAGCAGACAATATCAATAAGAAATGCTTTCCCGGAGATAGCACGAGGTACAAATACCTTTGAAAAGGATCTGTCAAATGATAATGTGTGTATATTCACAAGAGAGTACAATGGTGAGAAAGCAGTGCTTATGTTTAATCCATCAAAGGATGAAGCAAGTGTGGATGTGTCATCGCTTGGAGTAAATGATGCTGTTGCAATGCTTCAGACTACAAAGAAAGCACCGTCATATAAGGATGGAACGGCAAAGCTGCCGGCGTATTCGGTGCTTGTTTTGAAGTAAAAAATAGTTGATGAGAATAAAAATTTAATAGTTTAAAGGAATTTGAAGAAGAAATATGAAAAACCGCCCGACTGGGCGGTTTTTTCAGCTATACCATTTCATGAAGCATATCCACAATCACTTCTCTGCAATGAGCTCCGAGATGCTTTTGTTCCTCTTTACTGAGTGCTGCCGGATCAATAGGAGTGCCGTATCGGATAACCACATGCCTCTTTTTGACCCATGGAAGGTGATCCTCGAATATTTCATTTGTTCCCATGATTGCCATTGGCACTATCTTGCATTTGCTCTTTGTGGCAATCTTGAAAGTACCTTCTTTGAAAGACTGTACATCTGTCAGGTCATCTTTGTTTTTGCAGCGTGTGCCCTCAGGAAATACACATATACTGATGCCGGATTTGACCTGATCTATGGCTGCAAGCACAACCTTTAGTCCCTGCTTGATGTCATCCCGGTCCAAAAACAGGCAGTGCAGGCGCTTCATCCAAAGACCCAGCACCGGTATTTTTGTGATGCTCTGCTTTGAGATGTAGCCGGTCAGGCGTGGACATCTGGAGTAGGTGATTATGATGTCAAAGAAACTACGGTGATTTCCTATATATAGTACAGCCTCGTCCTTTGGCACATTTTCCTCCCCTATAAATTCAATGTCTGCTCCGCTTAGGAATATGATGACACGGAAAGCCCACTGTACCAGGCGAAGCTGTGCCATATCGGCCCATGCCGGGGCAAATTTGTGTATTATCCACATGGCTCCGAGCACCGGAAGACCGAGCAGCAGATAGAAAAATACGAATATTACGATTAAAACTGAACGCATATTTGACCTCTCTTTTTCATACTCTATATAAATTGTAGTTCAATATTTGATATTATATCATATCATAAGCGATATGATAAGAAAGAGAGGAAAAAATGTCAGAAAAATTGAGAAAAATTCTGGTGGTGGCTGCAGGTGTGCTTGTTATATCGGCAGCGACAGTGATTTCGGGCTGTCGCGCAAATATTTCAGGCACGGAGAGTGACAGGATGGTTGAGTACACGGTGATCTGCGGGGATGAAATCCCGGAGGAGTTTAAAAAGCAGATAAATGAAAACAAGGCAAAGGCGATGAAGCTGACGTACAAGGATGATGAATATTTATACATAGCGGAAGGCTTTGGCACAAAGGAGACAGGTGGCTACAGTATTACGGTTAACCAGTTTTATGTTAAGGATAAGGCAATGTATTTTGATACGCGTCTGATAGCCCCGGATAAGGGCGAGAAGGTCAGCAATCAGGCGAGTTATCCGTACATAGTAATAAAGACGGAATTGAGTGAAATGCCTGTTGTGTTTGAGTGAAAATTTCGTAAATTGTGTTAAAAGTTGCGAAAAAACTGACAATCAGTACTAATGCCCTATTGCTATCACTGCGATACTTTGCTATAGTAAAGTTACTAGATATTGTGGTGACATATTTATATATTCAAATATATTGATTGATATAATTGTTGATTAATTTGACCTGTTTTATATTTATACAGAGATTGATTTCATATATATGACACCGTCGTTACAATACTGGTTACCATGAGGACTATAGTTATGTGCCAGTGGGCATATCCACAATAAGGAGGCTTAAAATGGAACAGACAGAAATTAGAAAAGTCAGAGCATCGATTCACCAGCAGTGTGGCAACAGGGTAAAAATCCAGCAGGATCTTGGCCGCAACAAGGTTGACATTCAGGAGGGTGTTATTCAGCAGGCATACCCAAGTGTGTTTACGGTTCTGATAGATGATGAGTTTGAGCAGAATCCGCCACAGCTCTTATCTTTCACCTACACTGATGTGATTACAAAAGATATAAGGATGCAGCTTTGCTAGTATCATGAAGTAAAGATGTTACATCTTTGTTATAATGATCATGAATTTAAATATTTGCATCTGCATAAAGTTACTCCATCTTGAATATGTATTTTATATACATATTTGAAGTGGGGTATTTTTTATGGAGTTAATTACACAAAAAATCAGACAATGCATAGAAAAGGTAAAGGATATGTCGCAGGTTGGCTTCGACAGGGATTATGTCATAAAGGACAATAAGCCTGATGTTTCCAAAGTGGTTTGTCAGAACGGGCAGGTAAAGCTTGACGAGATAAAAGCGTCAGGCGAGAATATCTGGCTAAGTGGAAGCATTGAATTTGAAGTGCTGTATACGAGAGAGGAAGTTTTTGAAGGCGATGAGCCGGAGGAAAATATCGGCGGAAACAGAGTGGAGCATATAAAGGATGCAATATCGTTTCAGGAGAAGCTTGTTCTTCAAGGAGTCTGCGAGAAGGATACGGTCCGTGTGTATACCGGGCTTGATGAGCTTACGGTTGGGGTTATCAATTCGCGAAAGCTCTCGGTCAGAGGTATTATAAGCGTGGAGCTTTATGGAGAGAGGGAAGAAAATCTTGAGGTTGCACAAAGGATTGATGACAAGGACGTGGAGCAGCTTATGGGGCAGATGAAGGTGCTTAAGCTTGACAGTGTTGTAAGGGATATTGTCAGAATTAAAAATGTCGTCACCTTGCCAAAGACCAAGCCGAATATATGCAAGCTCATATCAAGTCTTGTTGATATGAGAAATCTGGAGTATACATACGAGCGTGACCATATTACACTGACAGGCGAGTGCCATGCGTGTATAGTGTATCTGAGTGAAGAACAGGAAATTTGCTGCTTTGAGGTGCAGGAGGGATTTTCAAATGAAATACGCTGCGAGGGTGATAATGCCGGAAATATTGCCTGGCTTCGCACACAGCCTGCCATGCATCAGGTTGAGGCGGAAAATGATTACGACGGAGAGCTCAGGCAGCTTTCGATTGAGGCAGCGCTTGCGGTGGATGGAAAGGTCTGGAGTGAGGAAACAGTAGAGGTGCTCAATGACATGTACAGCGTATCATGTCCGGTAAAACCTGTGTTTGAAAATATGAAGGTATGCAGCCTTCTTATGAAAAATGATACAAAATGCCGTATTTTGGAGCAGTTGTACAGAGAAAACAGCAAAAAGAGAATTTTAAGAATATGCGGTACAAAGACGCAGGCCGCTATTGCACAGATAAAAAATGCAGACACAGGAATTATTGTGTCAGGTGTATTGCAGGTGAACTGTGTGAATATTGTGGAGGATGATGGCTGTCCGATAGAGATGCATACAGACTCTGTGCCGTTTGAGCAGTTTGTTGAGATACCCGGCATGGATGCCAACACCTGCTGCGAGGTAAATCTGCAGGTAGACCAGGTGCAGGTCAATCTACTCGACAACAGCGAATATGAAATTAAGGGTGTTGTCAGCATAAACGCTATTGCCCTGCAGCAGGATGAAGTGTCAGTCATAACATCGGTGGAGCAGGAAAAAATAGCGTCTGATACTGAAGAGGAAGCAGCTCTGGTTGGCTATATAGTGCAGAAGGATGATAAAATGTGGGACATTGCAAAAAGATACCGCACCACTGTTGAGAACATAATGGAAATAAACGCTCTGACCTCAGATAGCATCAAACCTGATGATAGACTTATAATAGCGCGCATGTGAATCATAAATTAGGGGCAAAATACCTTTTGACTTTTTAATCATATCATTATATAAAATGTGGAAAATTCTGTAAATTTACAAAAAGATGTGGAAAAAAGATTCATTTTGTGCGATAATACAACCGAATGTATATTGATCATAAATTGTGGAAGGAAAGGTCAATCTGACCGTCGTATTACAGGAGGAATAAAATGAATCAGAAATGGACACGTGCTATATGTACTGTGTTAACATCGGCACTCGTTTTTACAGGACCGGCAGTAGAGGGCACTACATTTAGCGGATACATAAACAGTGGACTTGAGAAGGTATATGCCAAGACACAGAAGCAGAAGGATGCAGAGAAGAAGAAGTCACAGGCTGAGCAGGATCTCAAGGATAAGAAGAATGAGATTAATGGTCTAAAGGATCAGCAGCAGACTACTGCTGATGATATAAAGAATAAATCCGCAAAGCTTGATGAGATTCTTGCAGCACAAAAGAAGCTTCAGAAAGATATCACAAATAAACAGGCAGAGATAGAGCAGAATCAGAAGGATCTTGCAGCAGCTCAGGAAAAGCAGCAGGAGCAGTATGACGCCATGAAGAAGCGTATACAGTTCATGTATGAAAACAGCGCTGAGGACAATATCTGGACAGCAATTATTGAGTCAAATGGTATTACAGATATGCTCAATCGTATAGAGTACGTGTCAGATGTATATGATTCGGATCGTGCTCTTATGGATTCTTATCAGGCAGCAGTTGAGCAGGTGAAGGAGATTGGTACTAAGCTTGACAACGACATGAATGAGCTCACAGCCATGCAGGATGACTATGAGAAGCAGCAGGCAGATGTCGAGGCGGCTATAGTAGCTCTTGAAAATCAGAAGGAGCAGTATGCAAGCCAGATAGCTCAGGCACAGCAGCAGGCAGATAATTATCAGAATATCATTACGGCACAGGGCAAAATCATTCAGGAGCAGGAAGCAGCAGCTGCAGCCGCAGCCGCTGCCAGAGCGAACAGCTCATTAAGCAGTCCAAGCTATGATGGTGGTGGAGCCGGTAAGGGCGGAAGTATTGCCAGTGACTATGCAGCAGGCGGTGGAAAGAACCCGGGTGCATCAACAGGAGTTTCAGGAAGCTCTGTAGTATCATACGCTATGCAGTTTGTGGGCAATCCATATGTATGGGCTGGAAACAGTCTTACAAACGGTGTAGACTGTTCAGGCTTTGTACATGAGGTATATGCACATTTTGGTATCAGCACACCGAGATATTCACAGGCATTTAAGTCTGTGGGACAGGCCGTATCCTTCGATAATATACAGCCGGGAGACGTAGTGGTATATCCGGGACATGTAGCTATATATGCAGGTGGTGGTGTTATAGTGGAGGCACAGTCCACAAAGGCAGGAATCACAGCAAACAGAAGCGTACAGTGTCATACAATACTTGCTATACGGCGTCTTGTATAGGATGGTTAGGAGCCGATAAGTATATTTATTATACTTACCGGCTCTTTTTTTTATCACAAAGAGCTGAATGGTTACCAATAAAGTAAGGGGCGTAAGACGCGGACATGCCTCCAGATGCAAGGGGCTCTCAATAAGCGACTAGCGGAGCTGTTTAGAGTCTGTAGAATTATGCACATGGAACACAGAAATGTCCTGCCATGGACGGCAGGGCAAGGTGTTATGCGCCATGGACGGCGCATAAAAGCCGGTTTCGTCGAGCATAGAAAACCATACAGGCATAATTCGTACAGCCTCTTGACAGCATAGCGTTAGCGCATTGAGAGCCCCTTGCATCTGGAGGCATGTCCGTGTCTTACGCCACGAACCAATGTTAGTAACCGGCAACAAACTCATTGTAATAAATAATAGCAATTTCCAACCATAAGGTGTATTATAGAGATAGACGGCACCAATTCGCACAAAACGAACTAGCAAGCCTGTAAATAAAGTAAGAAAAGCAGGAGGAACAAGCCATGCAGATGGAACAATTACAAAAAGACATGATTGCAGCAATGAAAGCAAGAGACAAGGTAAGAAAGGATGCTATATCCTCACTTGTATCGGCAGCCAAAAAGGCGGCAATAGATGAGGGATGCAGAGACAATATACCGGAGGAGCTTGTCAACAAGGTCATCCTTAAGGAAATGAAGTCTGTGAAAGAGCAGATTGACACATGCCCTGCCACAAGAACAGATCTGCTTGATGAGTACAATACCAGATATGCAATCTTTGAGGAGTACGCTCCTGCAATGATGTCGGCAGAAGAGGTAGAAAAGGAGCTCACAGAGCAGTTTTCGGATGTAATCGCAACAGGAAACAAAGGACAGATAATGAAGGCAGTCATGCCGCATTTCAAGGGCAAGGCTGACGGAAAGGTCATAAATCAGGTGGTTGCAAAGCTTTGCGCAAAATAAGAAAACACATCACAACAATTATACTTGCAGTGCTGGCTGTCATAGCCGGCGTGTATGCATATAATTATCATGATATGAAGCAGAATATTGTATACAATGAGCATCTGGAAGACGTGGCTGTTAACGTGAATGGGAAAGAGCTGACATTGCGCGATATGGCATTTTATGTGGCATATGAGGAGATGAATGTCGAGAAGCAGGCTCTTGTGTATGATTCCGATAATCCAAACAAGTATTGGAATATCCACACAAACGGTGAATTTGTCCGTGTTGCAGCGCGCAAAGCAGCTATGTCCATGGCCATTCACGATGAGATTTTTTATGAGATGGCCAAAAAAGAGAGCATTACACTTACTGACGACGAGAAAGCAGCTTTGAAAAATTCCGAGAAGGACTTCTGGTATGATTTGTCTGATATAGATGGTGCAAAGAAGCTTGGAGTCGAAAAAAAGGATATTTATTCGTCCATGGAAAAGTCTGCAATAGCCCGGAAATATCAGGAAATATATGCAGGGCTTGACAATGCCGATATAACGGATTATGATTTCTCGGGAGGCAGATATGAGAAGCTGCTGGAGAAAAATAACTATAAAATAAAAGAAAAAGTGTGGAAAAGAGTCGATATGGGAAACGTTACTCTTGATCACTAGAAAGAAGATTTTATGTCAACAAAAATTGGAAGAAATGACCCTTGCTGGTGTGGCAGCGGAAAGAAATATAAGACCTGTCATGCGGCATTTGATATGAAGCTTGAAAAGCTTGCTGAGGCACATCATAAGATACCGAGCCATTCAATCATCAAGACACCTGACCAGATAGCGGGAATCAAGGAGAGCGCCAAGATAAATGTCGCAGTGCTCGACTACATAGGAGAGCATATCCACGAGGGTATGAACACAGCAGAGATTGATAAAATAGTCTATGATATGACCACCAGCATGGGTGGCATCCCTGCACCGCTCAACTATGAGGGTTATCCTTACAGCGTATGTACATCAGTAAATGAGCAGGTTTGTCACGGATTTCCTTCAAAGGACGTCATCTTAAAGGATGGTGACATCATAAATGTAGACTGTTCTACAATTTTAAACGGATATTTTTCGGATTCATCAAGAATGTACTGTATCGGAAATGTAAGCCCTGAGAAGAAAAAGCTCGTTGAAGTCACAAAGGAGTGTGTGGAGCTTGGACTCAAAGAGGTAAAGCCGTGGGGCTTCCTCGGAGATATGGGACAGGCGGTGCACGACCATGCATTTGCAAACGGTTACACAGTAGTGCGTGAAATCGGTGGACACGGAGTGGGACTTGAATTTCACGAGGATCCGTGGGTAGGCTACAACACCAAGCGCGGCACCGACATGGTCATGGCACCCGGCATGATATTTACCATCGAGCCAATGGTCAACATGGGCAAGGCCGATATCTACGTAGATGACAAGAACAACTGGGAAGTATACACCGACGATGGACTTCCATCAGCCCAGTGGGAAATCATGGTGCTCGTCACAGAGGATGGCCATGAGGTGCTGAGCTGGTAAACCGGTAAGTATTATCAGAGTGCTATTATTAGCAGACATTATTTCATAGGTGACAACATTATGAAGGGCGTGTGAAAAACGAAGGTTTTTCATACGCCCTTTTATATAACAATAAGATAAGCAACTTGATGGTTAAAGCCTGTCCGGGCGCAAAAACGCCCTCTCGGAAGCGTTAGCTTCGGGAGAGCATTTCTGCATCCACGGACATGGCTTATAAACTCATAGTAGATTGCTTCGCATAAGTACCCTAAATTTACCGGAGAGTATGCGGTGTGTTCCGAAGAAAAATATAAACTGCCACGGCGTTCCATAAAATGTGGATGCGACAATTCATAGCAAACTATCAATAAACTATCCGCAAATGCTGCCGTGGCTGATTTTATATTTTTCTGAGGAATATACTGCATGCTAGGCCGGTATCCACAGCCTAGATATGCGAAGCCTCATAAACGAAGCCCCATAAGCGATATCCTATGATGCGTCCCTACAGACTTGTATTCACCCCATTTATGGTCGCATTCTCATTCTCCCTCATAGGAATGACGAGACACTTCTCCCCATTGATGACCTGCGCATGAATCTGTGAAGCCTTCTCCGGCTTTACATGAAGCACCACATCATAGGTCTTAATTTGAGCAGTATAACTATCAATCTCCTCCTGCTTCTCAAGAAGCTGTGAGGTGCGCTCCTCAATCTGATTATTTTTCTCCTGGATAACAGAATCCTTCTCCTCAAGCTGTGCGTTTTTCTCGTTGAGCTCGAGAGTTAAATCACCGACCTGGCTCTCAAGAGCAAGCTTTTCCACACGGATTTCGTTAGCGGCAAGAGCCTTTGAATCAATGACATTGGCTGCGATAGGCGGCTTGTCACCGAAGGCCTCGTTGACGGATTTTTCGATGCGTGAAATTTTTTCCTCAGAGACATGGCAGTCACTAAGCACCTTGTTCATAGCCTCGCTGTCGAGAATGAACGGATCGTCGTCATCATCGTGAGTCTCAGCGTAGTCATCAGCCATCTCGGACAGATTCTGCTGGATATAAAGCAGCTTGTCATCCGTGCTCTCGTCCTCAGCACCTAGCACGTTTCTGACGATTGAATGAAAAGTCATCTTCTGCTCAGTAGCTGTGCGCTCCACACCGCAGCCGAGGCCGTTTGTCATAAACTCAGAGTGAGGCTCCTTGGTATTTTTCGTATAGAAAAGAGTGGAGTGTATGTCAGTGCTTCTATCGTTGAAGGCAGGGAATAAAAAGCCTGTCTCAGGTGCACCGACCACCCAGTCCCTTATGCGGGCTCCGATACGCTGCTCCTTTTCCAGATAGCCAAGGCCCGGCTTTGAAAGTGTGACAGGGCAGATGGCGCAGAGCATGTATTTGTACACCTCCTCGGACTCATCCACGTTGATGTTGTCCTTTGTACGTGTCATGACATCGTAGCTGTCGAGATACAAAAGAATCAGATAGTTCCCGGCCTCATCGTAGGTGTCGATGACCAGATCATAGTATGTATCGAGCAGAGTCTCATCATTAAGCTCGCTGTCGCGAAGCGCCATGAGAATCTGCTGGCGGCCTCCGACCTCTTCCTCCTCAAGCGGAAACTGCAGATTGAGCAGGTTGTTTCCGAGAGTGCCGGAAAGCACCTTGTTTGAAATCTCCAGATATTTGTAGTATTCATCCTCCTCCAGAGTGAGAAATTTGCCACCGAATTTGCAGACTTTTTCATGGTTGCAGTCCACGTAGCAGCCGACCAGACGACTGAAGGTTGCCTGGTCTTTTTTTAATCTTCGTTTTAGTTCCAATACTTCTTTTTTGTTCATATTATCCTCGCATTATTTCCATGAAAGCTGGAGTTCTCTTTTTTGTGTGACACAATCTGATAGATATAAATTAATAAGTGTCTGGTAAGGAATTCCCGAATTTTCAGCTTGCACTTTAAAATAATCTATTGTATTTTCATCAATATTAATTGTAATTTGTTTTTTTAGTTTTTTTGCGTAAGGATTGCGTTTTGCGTTGGAAAAGTCGTATTCATCTCTCATGATTGATCCTCCTAAAAATCAAAACACTTCTATAATTATATTCTCCATAATTACATTATAAGTACGAAATAATTATTTGTCAATCAAGAAAAAAGATGACAGACCAACCACAAAATGCTATAATTTAGGAAATCAACGGATTATGATATAAAGGCTGACACAGAGACATCCACAGGTGTCTCTGTTCTTGGATTGAGGCATAAATGGAGCAGAAAATGACAAACAATCACATTACAATAGGCATTCTCGCACATGTAGATGCGGGAAAGACAACCCTGTCTGAGGCCATGCTTTACAGCACCGGGCAGATTCGCTCACTCGGGCGCGTGGACCATCAGGACGCATATTTGGATAACGATGCGCAGGAGCGAGAGCGTGGAATAACCATTTTTTCAAAGCAGGCAAGGCTTGATATTTCGCGTGGCACAAATGCGGCAGATACAGCACATACAGCAGATGTAGCACGTACGGCAGATACAGCTCGTACATGGCATGTAGTCATGCTTGATACACCGGGGCATGTGGATTTTTCGGCAGAGATGGAGCGCACCCTTCAGGTGCTCGACTATGCAATACTTGTAATCAGCGCAACTGATGGAGTGCAGGGGCACACGCGCACACTGTGGAGACTTTTAAAGCACTATAACGTGCCGACATTTATTTTTGTAAACAAAATGGATATGCAGGGCACGGATGCGGAGAAAGTGCAGGCAGAGCTAAGGAGCGAGCTGAGTGATGGCTGCGTGGATTTTTCTTCACAGGATTTATTTGAGGAGCTTGCCATGTGCAGCGAGCCTCTTTTAGATGAATTTATGGAATCGGGAGAGCTTGCGGATGCACATATTGCGCAGGCGGTGGCTCAAAGGGAGGTGTTCCCCTGCTTTTACGGCTCGGCACTTAAGCTCGACAGAGTGGATACGCTGATTCAGGGACTTTCGAGGTTTATGTGTGAAAGAAATTACCCTGACGAATTTTCTGCCCGCGTATACAAGATAGGCAGGGATGACAGAGGCAGCAGGCTGACATTTTTAAAGGTTACAGGAGGCTGTCTTAGGGTCAGGGACAAAATAGAGTACAAAGCGCATGGCGGTGACGAGGCGAAAGACCTTTTGATTGAGAAAATCGATCAGATAAGAAAGTATTCCGGCGAAAATTATGAGATAGCTGATGTGGCAGAGGCGGGGGAGATAGTTGCTGTCACAGGTCTTAGCTCTACATTTCCGGGGCAGGGGCTCGGGGTTGAGCAGCAGTCCAATATGCCAATCCTTGAACCGGTACTAAACTATAGGATGATTCTGCCGGATGATGTAAATCCGGCGGCATTTATGGAAAAGCTAAAGCAGCTTGAGGAGGAAGACCCACAGCTTTACATAGTGTGGGTGGAGGAGTTTAAGGAAATCCATGTGCAGCTCATGGGACAGGTGCAGATGGAGGTGCTTGTGCGTCTCATAAAGGACAGGTTTGGTGTTGTTGTCACTTTCGGACCGGGCAGCATTGTATATAAGGAAACGATAGCGAGGGCTGTCGAGGGAGTAGGACACTTTGAGCCGTTGCGCCACTATGCAGAGGTGCATCTGCTTTTGTCGCCGGCGGAGCGTGGCAGCGGAATCACAGTTACATCCACCTGCAGTGAGGATGTGCTTGACAAAAACTGGCAGCGCCTCATAGCCACACACGTTGAGGAAAAGGAGCACAGGGGTGTGCTCACAGGCTCAGCGCTTACCGATGTGAAGGTCACTATTCTTACAGGAAGAGCACATGTAAAGCACACGGATGGAGGCGATTTCCGCCAGGCTACATACAGAGCAATCCGCCAGGGGCTTAAATCCACAGAGAGCGTGCTGCTGGAGCCATACTACAGCTTTATCCTACAGGTGCCGATGGAGTATGTCGGCCGTGCAATGACAGATCTGGAGCAGAGATTTGCAAGAGCCGAGAGCCCGCAGTTTGCCACAACCGCTGCGAGGAAGATGGCAACAATTACAGGAAAGGCACCGGTTGCGACAATGCAGGATTATGTGAGTCTGGTGCATGCGTATACAAAGGGGCTCGGGCACCTGACACTGGAGCTGTGGGGTTATGATGAGTGTCACAATCCTGCGGAGGTGATTGCGCAGATGCACTATGACAGCGAGGAGGATTTCCGCAATCCGACAGGCTCGGTATTTTGTGCGCACGGCTCAGGCTACGTGGTGCCGTGGGATGAGGTACCGGAGCATATGCATCTGCCGTATGTCTATCACGGGGATGAGTCTGAGGAGGCACTTGCAGCGAGTGCCCGCACACAGAATGCATTTTCAGCGGAGGATGCGCAGGCGCTTGCCGGAAACCGCCGAAGGACGAGCTTTGAGAAAGCAGTTTCCGGTATGTCATCAGTGGAGCTTGATGCGCAGCTTGCAGATGTTTATGCCAGGGAGTTTGGCATGGGAAAAAACGATATCGCAGAGGATCAGAGGCGCAAATGGTCAGGTAAAAAGAAAAATGAGTATGAAGGCCTAAGTGGTAAACCGCGCACAGTAAAGCATGATAAGCACGGCAATCCGATTTATCCGAAGAAATCCCCGGGGGAAGAGTACCTGATAGTTGACGGATATAATATAATATTTGCATGGGAGGATTTAAAAGAGCTCTCGCGCATAAACATTGATTCGGCGAGAGATGCGCTGAAGGATGTTTTATCGGATTACCAGGGCTATAAGGGCTGTCATCTGCTGCTGGTGTTTGATGCGTACAAGGTGAAGGGCAATGCCGGAAAGCGCGAGACCTTCCACAACATAGAGGTTGTGTATACAAAGCAGGACGAGACCGCCGATGCATTTATCGAAAAGACCGTGTTTGGCATACGTGACAGGTACAAGGTAACAGTGGCAACCTCTGACGGACTGGAGCAGCAGACGGTCATGAGCCTTGGGGCACTGCGAATGTCAGCCCGCGAGCTTAAGGAGCATATTGAGATGACGAAGCGTGCCGGGATGGAGGCATTCATATCAGGATAAACGGTCGTAAATGGTAACAATATGTGTATAAAGAGATGTTTATAAAGAAATTTGTATGTCATAAGCAGAGATATTATAATAGTAAACATGCAAGAACATCAGAGATAAGGAGACAAGAAAATGGTAGTAAACGAAAGCATGTACCAGCTCGGAAGCGTGCGCTCAGCAATCAGGGAGCTTTTCGAGTATGGTAAAAAAAGAGCAGCAATTGTAGGTAAGGAAAATGTATATGATTTCTCAATAGGAAACCCGAGCATACCGGCTCCGCAGATAGTAAACGACACAATAAAGGAGCTTGTGACAGATTATGATTCTGTTGCGCTGCACGGCTACACCTCAGCACAGGGAGACGTGGAAACGAGAGCGGCAATAGCTGAATTTTTGAACAACACACACGGCACACATTTTAATGCGGACAACCTTTACATGACAATGGGAGCAGCGGCATCGCTGTCAATATGCTTTCGGGCGTTGACAAGCGACGCATATGATGAGTTTATTACCATAGCGCCATATTTCCCGGAGTACAAGGTATTTGTGAATGCAGCAGGAGCAAGGCTTGTAGAGGTGCCTGCAGACACAGAGCATTTTCAGATAGATTTTGAGGCTCTTGAGGAGAGAATCAATGCGCACACCAGAGGTGTCATAATCAATTCACCAAACAACCCATCCGGCACAGTCTATTCTGAGAGGACCATCAAAAAGCTCTCAGACCTCCTTGAGAAAAAGTCTAAGGAGATAGGAAGACCGATATTCATCATCGCAGATGAGCCGTACAGGGAGATAGTCTACGACGGAATCAAGGTACCGTTTGTGACCAAATATTACGACAACACACTGGTATGCTATTCATACAGCAAGTCACTTTCGCTGCCGGGAGAGAGAATAGGATACGTCCTCGTGCCTGATGAGGTGTACGATAAGGCTGAGCTGTATGCAGCAGTCTGTGGTGCGGGAAGAGCACTCGGTTACGTGTGTGCACCAAGTCTGTTCCAGAAGATGATAGTAAAATGCCAGGGGGCAACCGGTGATATCAATGCCTACAAAGAAAACAGAGACCTTCTGTACGAGGGACTCACAAGGATAGGCTATCACTGCTTCAAGCCGGACGGAGCCTTTTATATGTTTGTAAAGGCACTCGAGGATGACAGCAATGCATTCTGCGAGAAGGCAAAGGAGGAGGATGTGCTCATAGTAGCAGCAGACGGCTTCGGCTGTCCGGGCTGGGTGAGAATATCATACTGTGTGGACAGGAAAATGATAAAGCACTCTATGCCTGCGTTTGAAAAGATATACAACAAGTATAGTAAATAATAGTTACAAAAAAATAATCCAAAAAAGCGCCGAAAATTGTCTAAAAAATATGTAATTTTCGGCGCTTTTATTATGCAGTTTTCACAAAGTTGTCTCCGTGTGACCGTTGTGTGACCATTGTTTTGTATAATGGAATGAAGAGTGGGAATATAAATAAAATCGTAACGGAATAGTTACAAAAAATACTATAGAAAAGGAGATATGAGAGTGTTTAATAAAAAACTTAACAGGTTACTAGCAATCATGCTAGCTTCTGTAATGGGTGCGACATCGCTTCCGGCAACACAGGTAAGTGCTGATACACCCTCTTCAGAGTATGATATATCTAACGACGCAGCTTCGGATGATATATCTGACAGTAAAATTCCAGATGAACAGGATTCGGATAATAATGCCACCGAGGAAAAACAGCCACAGCAGCTGACGGTAGAGTATACACCGGCGGATGATATTTATGTGGGGAACAAAGTTGTTCCGGTGGTAAAATCCGACAGGGCGGATGCAGCCGTTGACAATTTAAAATACACTGTTGTAGAAGGCAAAAATCTGATTGAAAAGGATACAGACTTTGCATCAAACGGTATATGGACAGCAAAGGATACCGGAACTGTAAGGATAAAGGTGACAAAAGCAGAAGATGACAAATATAAGTCAGCAGAGGCAGAATATACTGTTACCATCAAAGAATATGATTACAGCAGTATGAATAACAGCCTGACAGGGACAATGCTGCAGGGTACACAGTTTTATGTAGAAGCACCTACATTATCGCTGGCAAGTGACAATCAGGCGGTATATGTGGTTAGAAAAGGTGATGAATGGATTGAAGCTGATAAATATCAGCTTATGCCACAGCAGGGTGATAACAGACAGACTCTTGTAATAGCACGTAAGGACAAGGAAAGCGGAGCTATCACAGATATTGGAAGTCTGCGGCTCGACTACAAATATGATACACAGCCTCCAAAGATAACATTGAATCCAAAGGAGGATGATAAACCTGCTTTCACAAAGGATGCTGTGGATTATTATGGAAATGTCAGAAAAGTAGACATGAATATCCACGATGTCTCTTTGGATGATGGTTCCACACAGCTTTGGGTAAAGGTTGATGACCGGGAAGAATTCGATGTATTTGATGTCGATAATGCCCAGAAGCTGATTGATGCAGGAATAGAGTATAGTGAGTGGATCGTGACAGGGGCTGATTATAGCAGCTGCATCACATTTGGTACAAAAGCGGATGAGGAACACAAATATCAGATAATCGGAATGTATGCGAAGGATCAGGCGGAGCATGAGTGTAATGATACAAGCTCAATAGAGCAGCCGTTTTATGTGGATAGAAAAGCGCCTTCAGGTACTATTGGATATGATGCTGATTTAATAGACGAGCAGAATATGGTCAGTCAGCAGGCATCAAATGTATATGGACAGCTGGAGGATATCAGCGGAATAAAGCAGGCATTCTACTATGTGAATAAATCAGATGAAAGTGGCAGTATTTTAAATGATGAGCAGGTAAAAGCGCTTGATGATTCAGCATGGAAGCCGTTAGAGCTTATTGAGGATACATATGATGCCCGATATAAGTACAAGATTAATACATCTGATCTGAAGGATACTTCATATAACGTATATGTAAAGGCTCAGGACAATTGTAATGGCGAGACAGCATTTTTCTCCACATCGAAGCTGGTTGTTGATACCCTGCCACCGGAGCTTACAGTGTCCCAGGATACCATGACAGCAGCCGATGAAAAAGGCTGGCATAAGGATGATATAAGCTATATCGTTAAGGCTGATGACAGCTTATCAGGAATTAAGAGTGTTGAATACACTGTATTTGATGGGAAAAGGAAAATTGTATCAGGACAGACTGTTGAGCTTGACGCAAGCGGGGAAGGAAGGATAACCATTCCGGCAGCAGAGCAGTTTAACGGAACGGATCTGATGCTTTCAGTAAAGGCAACTGATTATGCCGGTCTTAAGACAGAGGTTAAAGGTGACAGCTTCAAGTTCAGCATGGACAGTCAGTCACCTGATGTCAGTATAGAGCCTGAAGCGGGCAAAAACAGAAAATATTTCAATGACGATGTCCGTATAAAAACAAGTGTAGCTGACAGCATTTCAGGTGTTGTATCAGCAAAATACCAGATAGTGACAGATGATCAGTCAGTATCGGATGATGAAGGTGCATGGAATGAGATTGATGAATCAGGAATCATAAATGTATCGGCTGAGGCTTATCTGGATAAAAAGGTAGATGTATATGTTAAAGCTGTTGATGAGGCAGGAAACGTGACTGTAGTGGATTTGACAGCAAGCGGCAGCCAGCCATTTTATATTCACAAGGCAGCGCCTGCAATAACAGTGACATATGGTACACCTGAGCAGCCGGATCCACAGTGCATCAGCAGTGTAAAAGGTACTGAGTATTACAGGGAAAACAGGATTGCAACCATTTCGGTAAAAGAGAATGAGCTTTTCTTTGACCCCGATGAAACAAAAATCAATGTAAAGGTTGATGGAAATGAACAGACACAGTCAGATGCATGGTCTGAAAAGTCATACTGGGTAAAGACAGGCGAGGGAGCAGAAGCTGTTTACAGTAAGCAGCTCGTATTCAATGCAGGACACAAGTATGAGCTGAGTGTCAGTGCAAAAGATTTGTGTGGTAATTCAGATAATGGATTTGAGATAGAAGGAGACAAATCAGCAGAGTTTGTAATTGACGTACAGTCGCCGACAGGAAATATCAGGTTTGACGGACTTTCAACAGGCATGGATACCGTGTGGGATTTATTGCTGCCAAAAGACAAATATGAGATTTCAAGATTTGCTGCCAAGAAGGTTAATATTGCCGGACAGCTTAGAGATGAGCATGGCGGCATCAAGTCAGCAGAGTATTTCGTTTCAGCAGAGGATGCAATAATTGACGTAGACAGTATTCAGGAGGCTGACTGGAAGACACTTGACAGCCTTAATGAGGATGGCACCTTCAGTGAACCGATAGAATGCGAGAACAAAAACTGCGTGGTATATGTCAGGGTTACAGATTTAAGCGGTAATGTTTCATATATCAGCACAAATGGATTGGTAGTTGATACATGCGCACCGGCAATATCAGTCATCACACCTGAGACAGCATCAGGAGTGTACAGTGCAGATGTGCCGGTAAGTATAGAGGTATCAGATGAGAATGCCACAGGAGTTGCATCAGGAATAAAGAGCGTAAACTATACGGTAACAAATATGGGACAGACGACACAGGATGGAACATTATATAGCTATGATAAGACAGCAGCGGGCTTAAAAGATCTGGAAAATCATGTAACAGAGCAATTTGACATAAGCGCGGCTTCAAACAACAGTAATGAAGTGCGTATAGATGTTACCGCAACAGACAATGCAGGAACGGCATACACAGTAACAAAATACATAAAAATAGATACAACAGCACCAACAGTGCAGGTAAGCTATGACAATAACAGTGCAGATACATCATTTGGAGACACAGCATACTTCAAAGCACCGCGAACAGCAACCGTAAAAGTAACAGAGCGTAACTTTGATGCATCAAAGGTAGCAGCGGAAATAAAAGCCGCAGCAGGTAAGGCACCTGCTCTTTCAAACTGGAGCACAGAAGGTGGAAGCGGTAACGGTGATGATACAGTACATGTTGCCACAATATATTACGGACATGATGACGATTACACATTTGGAATCGGAGTAAAAGACATTGCGGGAAATGCCGCAGCAGGAGTGGATTATGCAAATTCGCTTGCACCGACAAAATTTACAATTGATACGACAGCACCTGTTATTTCGGTAGTATATGATAACAACAGTGCATCAAACGGAAACTATTATAATAACAAGAGAACAGCAACTGTGACAATCACAGAGCACAATTTTGATACAAGCAGAATAGCACTGAGCATGACTGCGCAGGATGCAGGAAAATCAGTAGCAGCACCGGCATTTGGAAGCTGGTCAGATAATGGTGATACACATACGGCAACATTAAGCTTTGATGCGGATGCCACATATACATGGTCACTTGCATATACAGACAAAGCCGGCAATAAGGCAAAAGACCTTGCAAAGCAGGAGTTCTGCATAGATACGACAAAGCCTGTTGTAACAATCAACGGAGTAACCCCGGGCTCAGTAAACAATAATTCAGGAAATATGTCATTTGTAATAGAGTGCACAGATACTAATCTTGAATACTTTTCACCGGTGCTTACAGTTGAGGTATATGAAAATAGCAGATTCGTAAGAAAAACGATTACCGGAAATGTGATATCAATTACAAACGGACAACGTGTAGAGTTTAGAAATCTCAATGAGGATGGAGTGTATTCACTGACATGCCATGCACAGGATAAGGCCGGAAATTCTTATGAAACAGTCAATATTATAGATGCAGGCGGAAAGCAGGTGACAGAGACTGCAGGGCAGGGAGGAAAATTGTTGGATTTCTCCATAAACAAAGGCGGTTCAATCTTCTCGCTGGATGACAATACGATGAAGCTTGTAAAGGATTACTATGTGCAGAAGGTATACCATGATGTGGTAGTCAGAGAGATAAATCCGGATGAAGTTACCAGCTGTACTGTCAAAGTAAATGGAAAAGCACTTAAGCAGGGAACAGACTTCAGTGTGAATAATGTAAGTGAAAGCGATGGCTGGCATAAGTACGAATATGTGATATCAAATGCGGTATTTGAAAAAGAGGGTCAGTACAATATCGTTGTGGAGACAAAGGACAAAGCAGATTCAGTTGCCTATAGTGATGTGAAGAGTGTAAATATTGAATTTATTGTGGACAAGACAGCACCTACATATACATTGACAGGTGTAGATAAAAACAATGAAAACTATATTGGCTCAAAGAATGCAGTATTGATGCCGAAGGATGATGGCGGAAAGCTTGGACGTGTAAAGATTACTGTAGTGGGCTCGGATGACAAAGAAAAAAAGGTTATCAAGGAAATGTCGGGAGACGATATGCTTGACTATCTGGACAAGCATGACGGAAAGATAGAGTTTGAAGTACCTAAGGAGGTGCTCTCTGCAAAAGACGGTGATTCAAGGCTTATGGTAGAGTGTGCAGACTGTTCTGTTGACGAAGGTGGAAAGACCAATAAAGTGAAAAAAATATATGGTAAGGATACAGAAGCAGATACAGAGATTGCCGAAGATGATGTACCTATGGAATCAAATTCGTCAGATGTCAAATCAGTAGAAACAAACAATGATAAGGCAGTATATATAATTGGAGCAATATTATTATTTGTACTTATAATTGCGATATTGATAATCGTTTATTATATGAGAAAAAAGATGAAAGAAAAGAAAGACAATGATGAGCAATAAGATAATTACCTATGTATTTACATTACCATGTGGTGGTGTGGGAAAAACAACAATGTCTGTGGCATGCGCGAAAGCGCATGCCCTTCAAGGCAGACTTGGCAACGAAGATTTTGAATTCTGGGAGGAGTGAGTATGAGATTTGAAATAGCAGCTGACACGGACAGAGGAATCGTAAAAGAAACTAATCAGGATAGTCTGCTGGTAAAGTGCTTCTCAACATGCAAAGGAGACATGGCATTTGCAGTATTATGTGACGGCATGGGCGGCTTATCGAAGGGTGAGCTGGCCAGTGCCACTGTAGTCAGAGCATTTGACAGATGGAGTGACGAGCAGCTGCCTGAGCTTTGCAAATCGTCGAACCCGGATATTGACAGTCTGATTCTGGAAAGACAGTGGGATGAAGTAATACAGCAGCAGAACGAAAAAATAAAAGCATATGGCAAAGCACATGCAGTAAACATGGGAACAACAGTGGTAGCGCTGCTTGTCACGCAAAAAGCCTACTACATTATAAACGTGGGCGATTCCAGAATATATAGCCTTTCAGACCAAATAGAAAGGCTTACGACAGACCAGACATATGTACAGCGGGAAATTATGAATGGAAATATGACACAGGAGCAGGCTATGAGAGATCCGCGAAGGAATGTACTGCTGCAGTGTGTCGGGGCATCAGCAGAAGTAAAGCCGGAGTACAGGACCGGGGCAATGAAAAATGGAATGTCACTTCTGCTTTGTTCAGATGGCTTCAGGCATGAGGTATCAGAACAGGAAATCTATGAGATGCTGAAAACGGCAGCAACTGTAGATGGGCAGAATATGCACGACAGACTGGAGCAGCTCATCAGACTAAGCATGCAAAGAGGAGAGCGCGATAATATAACAGCAGCGCTCATAAAGGCACAGTAGGAGGAACAGATGCTTGAAATAGGCTCTTTAATTGACGGAAAATACAAGATACTAAACGAAGTTGGACACGGCGGAATGAGCGTTGTGTACCTGGCTATGAATGAAAGGGCAAACAAACAGTGGGCAATAAAAGAGGTCAGAAAGGATGGAGTAAAGGATTTTGAGGTGGTAAAGCAAAGTCTTGTTGCGGAGACCAATATGCTCAAAAAACTGAGCCATCCCAGTCTTCCTGATATTGTCGATGTCATAGATGAGGATGACAGATTCCTTATCGTAATGGATTATATAGAGGGAAATTCTCTCAAGACAGCATTGCAGGAGTACGGAGCCCAGTCGCAGAAAAATGTGATAAAGTGGGCCAAACAGCTATGCGATGTTCTTGGATATCTGCACTCACAGAACCCGCCAATCATATATCGTGATATGAAGCCGGCAAACATAATGCTAAAGCCTGATGGAAATGTGGTGCTTATAGATTTTGGAACAGCAAGGGAATATAAGGAAAATAACATAGAGGATACAACATGTCTTGGCACGATGGGATATGCTGCACCGGAACAGTTTGGTGGAATGGGGCAGACAGACGCGAGAACAGATATATATTGTCTGGGAGCCACAATGTATCATCTTGTTACGGGAATGAATCCCTGTGAGCCACCTTACGAAATAAGGCCGATCAGAGAAATTGACCCAACATTGTCAGGTGGTCTTGAACGTATTATTACAAAGTGTACACAGCCGGATCCAAACAACAGATATCAGAGCGCAGCTGAGCTGATGTATGACCTTGAGCACTATACAGAGATTGATGACATGTATAGGAAGAATCTAAAGAGAAAGCTTGCGGTATTTATCACCACATCAGTTTTGACGATGCTGCTTGGAACAAGCACAGTATTAAGCTATTGTGCGGCAGAACACAAAAAAAATGAAAACTATAATAGCATATTAAAAGAAGCGGATACCTATGACAATTATGACAATGGATATTACACGGCTATAGTCACCGACCCGACAAGGACGGAGGCATATCTTAAGCTGAATGACAAACTGACAGACGATTTTGTGCTGGACAGGGATGAGGCGCAGATATTGAACAGGCTGATGGTAGGTATAGATTGCAAGGACCACAATGGCCGGGTGCATACATATGATGTCATGGCAAAGCTGAAAGAAAAAAATCCAAAGGGATATGAGGATGTATGCTATAAGATTGGTGAAAGCTTTTTATTCTACTACGAAATCAATGTGGAAAAAGACAGATACTCCAGTGCGGCGCAGTGGTTCAAGGAAGTAAAGGAGAATCATCCGGAGGCAGGAATATACTGTGAGATATCAGATTGTCTGACATTGATTAGCCAGTATGATGGAGCAAAGATACAACAGACAGAAAAAACATATGAAGAATACAAAAAGCTATGGAAGCAAATAAATGAGCTATATGCAAAATCAGAGGATTTTGACAGCTTAGACGCAAAGATTCAGGTATGGAATGAGATAGATGATATAGTTGACACAAATATCACATCATTTATAGCAGTGACAGATAAGGATAAAGTTATGGATTTATTACAGACAATAAAGGACAAAACAGAAAAGCTGGATAAATCCATAATGCGCGAGCAAATAACAGGATTGCAGGATAATATAGACAAAACAATTGAGAAGGCACAGAGCGTGAAGGAGGAAAACAAAGATGACTTATAATCAGTACAGGATGATATTTTACGTATCCTTCACCGCATTTGCCATAATGCTTATAGCTTCAATAGTCATACTTATAGTGCTTGAAATACCTAAGGTCATAGGTGCACTTACCGGAAAATCTGCCCGGAAAGGAATTGCAGCAATTGTACAAAAGCAGACAGCGGGACATATTGACATAACATCGTCCGGTCCGATAGCACCGTCATATAACCTGGCAGGGGAGAATAAGAAAAAGCCGGGATATACACAAAATATAGATGAAACTACTGTGCTGGATGCACCGACAGAAGTATTGCAGGATGAAACCACAGTATTGGAAGATATAACCGAAAAGCTGCAGAAAACCAATATCAGGTTCGAAGTAACAAAGAAAATAGAATTTTTACATACGACAGAATGTATCTCATAAGGAATGGAAAATAACGAATGTCTAAATTAAAAGTAAGCATAAAAAAATCGACCGTTACTGCCATGATGAAGGCAGGACGAAAGGAAAGAATAAATGAAACCGAACTAAGCCAGCTAGCCAGAATAAAACCATGTGGAATCATGCATGTGACAAAAACAAAAAAAGACAGTGTCATATATACGTGCCCTGCAAATATAAATCTTACCGATAGATTGAAAAAAGCCATAAGCAAATATGATTTCTTTTTCATGATTGAGCAGATAGTAATAATGGTTGAGGATGTATACAATAACGGACTGAACGTAAACAGTGTTCGTTTTAATATGGATGACGTATACATAAACGAGATGACAAAAGAGATGTACTTTATATATTTTCCGATAGTAGGAGGACAGGAAAGTGCAGATATTGTCGGGTTTATAGAAAACATAATTTATACAATGACACCTGTTATCAATGAGGATACGAATTATATATCCAGATTTATGTATTATGTCAGAAGCTTTCATGGCTTCAACGGCAATGCAATAGAAAAATATATCTCACGCGAAGAGCGTGCAGTTGTGAACGTGCTGAAAAACAAAGCAGTGACAATGCAGCAGACAATGCAGCAACAGATAATGCAGCAACAGACAATGCAGCAACAGACAATGCAGCAACAGATAATGCAGCAGGTAATGCAGGGCAGCATGGATGGAACTACAGTGTTGTCAGATGATGGCATATCCGTACAACAGATACAGCAGATGCAACCGGTGAACTATCATTTTGCAAGTCTTACAAGGCAGGTAACAGGTGAAAAGATAGAGCTTGGCAAACCATCGTTTGTGCTGGGAAAGAATCCGGAAAAGTCAGATTATGCGGTAGCAGACAATACGAATATCAGCAGGGTGCATGCAGTGATAACCACGCGAAACGGGCGTTATTATGTAATGGACCAAAATTCTACCAATGGCACATTTATCAATGGAAGGATAATAAAGGCGGGGCAGGAAACAGAGATATTACCGGGAGACTGTCTGATGTTAGCTAATGAGGAATTTATATTTAATGAATAGCTTTAAATATAAAAGGTGAGGAGAATAATACTATTATGGAACTAAAAGAATTAAGTCGCAGAATATCAAGGTACCGGGCAAATGTAGAAAATCTGCAGCTTGAGAAAAACAGGCTGCTTAATGAAATAGATGCTTTGGATCAGGAAGCATTGAAAATAAAGGAATATAAATGGCAGGCGCAAAACCGGTTTAAATGCAGAGTTGATAATATAGCCGGCATGGACAGATATAGCAGTCGTAATATAACAAATCTGAAGGGCAGACTTAAGAGTATTAATTCATTAAATGATGGAAAATCGTATGTAGCCAATGCGATGAATGCTATAGATTCAATGCTGAGAGATGTAGAGAATGCAATCAGGAGCAGAAATGACAGGATATATGAAATAAATCAGCAGCTGTGTACATATGAGGACAATATAGAGCAGCTGAGAATAAAAAAAAGAAGAATGGAGAGTAAGTAATGGGACAGTACAATTTAAGGTTTGAGCAGGAGGAATTTACAGAACTTGTGCGTTTATACTCAGAACTTGCAAAGATTGCAGATAGACAGATGAACGAATATCAGATGATACTTGATATTATAAACACAAATGCGGTTATAAGCGGTGAATTGCACGATAAGCTGGAAGTGTACGAGGATGCTGTTCATACATATCAGAGTATACTGGGAGAATCCTTCAGGGAAATGTCAAAAAAACTTAATGAATTTGTGAGAGATGTAGATGAGGCAGATGGAGATATATATGGTATAGGAACTTATGAAGCGTATTAGAAGGAGGGGTGACGCATAATGAAATTTAAGGATTTTACGCAGGAAGCATACGATGACATACAAAGCTATATGGGAGGAGAAGAACAGTGGGAGGAAATAAACAAAACCTACGGTGTAGTGGAAACCAAAGGTATATTTCAATATGATTATGAATCACAGCTAAGAAACGCGGCAACAGAATATCAGAGACAAAATGAAGAGGCAAGCAATAGTGTAAGAAGGATGTTTGATAATGTAAATGGAGTGGATGATCTATATGCAGCCAGGTTTCGGGACGAATATATGGACTTGGAAAGATTCAGCACTGCAATTAAAGAACTGGCAGCTCTGATTAATGTAAGATCCGTTGAGAATATATATACGATGGATTGCCAGACATTGAAAACAAAAGCTGGTAATATACAGGCAAAAGTGGACTCGAAGATAACAGAGTATTATAAAGAGCGATTCTATTCAGTGGATTCTAATGGAAAGACAGTTATGAACTGGGACGAAATAAACTATGAGATGCGGAAGGAATTTGTACCAGATGCAGAGCTGCAGGCACTTGTATCAGTATTTCCAAAGCTGTCCACAGATGATGAGGAAGAAACCATAGCAAATATAGAGAACATGCTGCGCGCAGGTTATGGAAACGCCAAGGATGATGAGTGGATAGATAATGCAGATCTGGAAGACCCTAAGTATTACAGTGTGAGTGTCACGAATACATTTAAGAGGGCGGTGGATATATATAAGACAAGTATGGATATAATTGACTATTACAGCGAAAAATGTGCATACAGAAACGACGAGATTAGTGATGAAGCGCTTGAAGAGATGAAAGAGCAGTACAGAGTGTCATCCCTGTTTAAAGCAATGGTTGATAGCTACCCGACAATAGGAGTTGCATATAATGGAAAAAACGATGGATTTACAATACATTCCGATAGAGAGAAAAATGTGACCGTATCCGTATGCCTGAAAGAGCTGCCGTTTGATGTAAGCATATGCAATATTACAGACAGCAATGACAGGGAGATATTGGACAAATATTATAACGTCAAGGTAACAAATGGAACTATTAATGAAAAAGTAGGAAAAGAAAATGAGAAGGTCAATCAGATAGATGCGTATGGAATGGTAGATAATCAGATTGTAAGCCATGTACTTCCACACGGCATGATTGAGAATACAAAGCAGAATCTTGAAAATCAAAAGGAAGAGGAAAAGACTGAATGCAGAGTATTTTTTGATGTAACAAGTAATACTTTAAAAGGTAAGATTATTGATGAAGCTATAGGCCTTTCAGCGGTAATAATAAATGAAACCGTAGGAGATAAGATTAACAAGGCTAACGCAGCAATAAATTATTTGAATGACTTAAATGCAGCATATGATGAAAATAATGAAAATGTACAAAATAATGCAGAAATTGATGAAGCAAAAGACAGACTGACAGAAACAGACTTTACATGTCAGGACATGATAGAAGATGCCAATTATTTCGGCATGGATATGGAGATAACCAGGGTAGGTGACACCTATATCTGTGATAATATCACGACGGATGTGGAGAAAGTGACGAAGATGGTGGATGCATATAATGCACAGGCAGAGCCGAAACAGCAGGTAAGTATTAAGGACTTAAAAGACTATGCTAAGGGAGCAGGTAATAAAAATCAGAGAGATGATGACGAAAGTTATGATAAGTTGTGTCGAAGAGTATCAAACTATATTAAGTACGTTATAAAAAATTGAGATAACAATAAATAGGCATGAATGCAACGAATACAGGAAGGAAAATTATTATGAAGAAAGCAATATCAGTTCTTATGATAGCTGCATGTATGTTATGTATGGTGACAGCATGTGAAAAAAAGGATAAGAAGGAAAATGACACATCAGCAGCTCAGGCAACAGAAACAGATTGCACGGCAGCAGAGCTTGTGGCCACAGAGCCGGAAGGTGAAATCACGATATCAGAGATGATAGATCAGAGGATTAAAGAGGAAGGAAAGATAATGATATATAGGATGTGTATTGCCGAATCAAATACACCTGTAGAAATAACAGAGGATTTAAAAGTTAATATTATCTCATATGATGGAGAGAAACTAAAAGGCTATGACAATCCTGATGATTTCCTTATGGAGACCAGACTTGGTGACATAATACATAATAAAGTGGATTATTCAACATATGATATAGGCGCATATGGTGGAAACTGGAAAAGATATGATAATGAGTTTGGAGATGAAAAATATGTGGAAGAAGAAGGCTATGTACAGCGCGAAATCACTACAGATGATTCGGGAAATAATGCCCAGCTGGAGACACTGTATTCGTATTCAAATGGAACTCTTTATAGCAGGAATGCTGGAAGTAAAGAATGGAACCAGACAGAGAAAGAGGACAGTCTAGATATAGTATCATTTGGAACATTTGAGAGGATAAAGCTGGATGGAAAAACATACATGACATTCTGCGTAAGAGATAATCTGGATTTGATAGAGTATGATATTATTCCGGACAATAAATTCACAGAGAACAAGACAGTTGTATATGACACTCCGGGAACGGAGAAAACCACAGTCAATACAGTGGATTACCTCAAAGAATACCAGGCGGTTCCCCAAGAAGAACTGGAGCAGATGATAGTTTTCCCGGGCAGCGAAAAAGAGGAAAGCTCACAGGCTGCAGATTAAATACGGTATGATTGCTTATGCAGTTATATATAAAAATTATTTTAAGGAGGACATGAAAATGGCATCAGGACAGATCAGAATGACACCTGACACAATGAGAGAAAGGGCAGGAGAGTACAGGACAGAAGCAGAGAATGTACAGAGTGTAATCGACAAGATGGACAGATTACTTGAAACCCTGCTCACAGAGTGGGAGGGCTCAGCATCAGAGGCATATGCCAACAAGTTTGCAGAGCTCAGACCTTCATTTGTAAAAGGAAAAGAGCTGATCGATGATATCGCAGCGGCACTTGACAAGACTGCAGAGGCAGTAGAGTCAACCGATACACAGATAGCAAATCAGTTCAGCATGTAAAATTCATTCAATGCCGGATTCCACACCACAGGCTGTGGTGTGGAATTGTATTGTATTTGTATTGTATTTGTATTGTGGTCATATTGTAGTTATATTGTGGCTTTATTTCAAGAGCAGCAGAGCTGCTTTTAAAATAAGACCATAATTTTATACATTAACAGGAGGACAGAAAAGTCATGATAAAAAGCGGAGACAGTAAAGAAATAAGACTTAAGGAATTTAGCTATGCGCTGGAGAAAATGGAGAGTTTAAAATCAGGAAATGAGCTGACTAATAAGATAGTTGAAATACAGGGAACCCAGATACACAGCAAAGGAGACAGCGTGCCGGAAATAGAGAGCATAAATACTTTTCTGACAACGATTTCATTTGCCGTGGAGGATTTATTTAATAATACATATGAGGTATTGAATAATTCGCTAGAGCAGTATATAGCCTCTGATGAAGCGATTGGAAAATTATGGGAACAAATACAGAACGATAATGACGAAAAGGACAGTTCGGACCCATTCAAGGATGTAGTTATTAATTTTCAGTCAGGACATGATTATAGATTAAATGAGATATTAGGTGACGTTAAATTGAAAAAATAATCCGGAGAAATTACATCATGATGAGATTGTTTAGGGCTTTGTGTAACAGAGTAAAGGAATATATGAAGTACATTTTGGAAAATTGAGATAACAATAAATAGGCATGAATGCAACGAATACAGGAAGGAAAATTATTATGAAGAAAGCAATATCAGTTCTTATGATAGCTGCATGTATGTTATGTATGGTGACAGCATGTGAAAAAAAGAATAAAAAGGAAAATGACACATCAGCAGTTCAGGCAACAGAAACAGATTGCACGGCAGCAGAGCTTGTGACCACAGAGCCGGAAGGTGAAATCACGATATCAGAGATGATAGATCAAAGGATTAAAGAGGAAGGAAAGATAATGATATATACGATGTTAATTGGTCTTTCAGAGACTCCTTTGGAAATAACAGAGGATTCAAACGTAAATATTATATCGTATGATGGGAAAGAACTTATCGGTTATAGAAATAGCTCTAATCGCAGAGGGGAGACCAGACTTGGTGACATAATACATAATAAAGTGGATTATTCAACATATAATATAGGCGCATATGGTGGAAACTGGAAGCGACATCGTTATGTGTCTGGTGGAGACGAAAAGTATGTGGAAGAAGAAGGCTATGTACAGCGCGAAATCACTACAGATGATTCGGAAAATAATACCCAGATGGAGACACTGTATTCGTATTCAAAGGGAACTCTTTATACAAGAGAGGAGGGAAGTGAGGTATGGAATCAGACAGAGAAAAACAATAACCTTCCGGTAGTATCATTTGGAACATTTGAGAGGATAAAGCTGGATGGAAAAACATACATGACATTCTGCGTAAGAGATAATCTGGATTTGATAGAGTATGATATTATTCCGGACAATAAATTCACAGAGAACAAGACAGTTGTATATGACACTCCGGGAACGGAGAAAACCACAGTCAATACAGTGGATTACCTCAAAGAATACCAGGCGGTTCCCCAAGAAGAACTGGAGCAGATGATAGTTTTCCCGGGCAGTAAAAAAGCGGAAAGCTCACAGGCTGCAGATTAAATACGGTATGATTGCTTATGCCAACAAGTTTGCAGAGCTCAGACCTTTATTTGTAAAAGTTTATCAGAACAAGAGGAGAAGCAATATGGCAAGTCTGTTAGAACGATTAAAATATATAATAGAAGATATTTTTGGAAAGAAAACCTATGCAGAATCTCAGAGAGATAAATATAAAAAAGTAGTGTAACTATTCAGCACCCCGTTTAGGGTACATAAATTTTTGGTCAAAACAGAGAAA
>OBXC01000221.1_pt1 | contig 56498 bp, 77 predicted proteins | sample 1538111 | NCBI WGS metagenome assembly OBXC01 (sample SAMEA2580137, study PRJEB22360) | human gut metagenome | biome: human gut; feature: human-associated habitat; material: faeces | place: Denmark | collected 2008/2010
TCCCGTCGGGACTACAATTTCAAAATAGCAATCATCTGACAATCTGATGGTTGCTATTTTTATTATTCATGTTTTTGGCTTATTTTTGGCGATATAATACAGGTTTTCACTTCATTTTCCCAAACTTCGTGTGCGTCCTCGTGCTTTGAATGCGTCCACTTCATTACGCAAATATAGCACTTTTCGTCCTATTCTTACCGGGATTAGACACTTTTCTTTCTCCCACCGATGCAATGTCGGATAGGACACTCCTAAAATCTCGGACGCCTCTCCACGGGTACAATACTTTATCTTATCACCCATAGCTGCTTTCACGGCACTGAACGTTTTTTCAGCAACGCTATCCCCTGTCTCCTGAATGAGCACATTTGCAAAGGTACGCAAATCTGAAGCGCTAATCAATAGCATCGCGTCGGATTGGCGATCCCGCATAACTTGCATGAGCAAACTATCCATATTCTATAAAAATAGTGGCAACTCCTGCTGCCGTCCGTCAATATGATTTCTTTCCTTTGTTTTAAACCTCCGCCACGAAATAGGCGGATTCGGTTCCCTATATTTACCCCGCGTGGCTCGGCGCCTGTCACGCTGCGCCCGCAAAAACTGGAGCTTTCTCTTCGCTTGGTTGATCCGATGATTACATATGCCATGTATAATTATCATCAGTTCTTCCCGGCTCAGTTCATTTGTCCATACCGTATAGTCGGCGATAGTTGGCCGCCCTTCCGCCCTTCTCCCCATTTGCTTTTATCGAAATAAGTTGCTACCTTTGGAGTGACGTGTCAAAGGTGGGGCTTGAGAGCGCCACAAACGCAAAGGGCTCCGGATCAGGGAGCCCTTTACATTGCCGGCTTGATTCCGGTAAAGGCGATCATAACTATTATTGCCAGTATTACGACCAGCCAAACTATTATGGTTGTTGGCCTTTCATTATATTGCTTTTTCATAATTTCTTCTCCGTTTTCTCCAGCTCTTCAAGGAGGGCATCGGCGCGGGCGATAGCAGAACGAGCAACCGCCACTTCAGCGGGCATGCCTTTGTACTCGTCTTTGATCTTCGCATAAGTTGTAATAGCCGCAGACAATACGACAGGCATTATTTCCCCGACATACACCCTCCGCCAGTACTCCCGGTCAACTGTTAAGTTTTCCTTAATAGTTGGATCAACCTTTTCGAACTTATCCTCGATATGGTTCCCGTACTCTCCCCGCGCCAGCTTCTCGGCGTAGTCGTCGTCGCGCATCATCAGGTCGTCGGCCGATTCATATTTATACCCATATTGACCATTTGCCGAGAACGACCTCACGCGAACCGAAGAACCGACGTATGCGAGTATCGGGAATTTGCCTACTCTTCCGTTCGTGGTTATGATTTCTACTGGTTTTTTACTCCTCGTACACACCGCCGCGCCTGCTTTGGCGGCCGCTAAGTCAAAAGGTTTCATCATGTAAAATTCTTTAAGATTTTTTTAAATGTTTAATGATTTCATCTGCCGTAGCCTTTCGGCAATAATACAAGGCGTTACGCCAATCTTCAAAGACGTAAATCATATCAATCCCGCTGATAACATGCCCGCGATGGTAGTATACATCCTCTTCTCCGAAATAGTAATCAGCTGCGAATACATACCATTGGTTGACATCATCCCTATCATCAGTCATCGCCGCCAGCGCCTTGAATAGCTCAATGTTTTCGCCACAGTCTATGTCGGTTTTTCGCACTTGTTTACACGGATAGCCAACCGCCTTACTGACGCCCTTAGGCGTATTCCAGCATCGTATAATCCGGATGCATCTTCCCCAATACCAATCATAGATATTATAGCCGAGTTGGTTTAACCAAGCTATCAATTCTTTTCGCTTTTCCATATCCTCGACACGGACAAAGCACGGTGTTGTAAACTTCATAAATGTTATTCTGTTTTAAGTAATTCCGGGTTGTCGTGGATATTACCTATTTTCGTAAATGAACAACACCAAATTTCCTCAGGTTCATTGTTCGCATCTACAAAACAGAACATCCGATCTCGATAGGCAATTACGCTACGCCTATTGATTTTCATGAGATTTTCCCATTCTACTATATCTCCCTCCCAAACATCCGTGCCGTTATTGTCTTTCAGCCCAATATACTCGCCGACGGTAGTGGGATCAACTTCATATAATCCTGTAAAGGTCTTGATAAATATCCGGCCTGCGTCTGCGCCGTAGCAATGAATCAGGTCTCCATAAACCCACTTGTCGTTATCTATACGCTTGCCTCTGAATTTACTCTCTCGCATAACTATTCTTGTTTGAGGTTGTTAATTCTGTCGATCTCGACCTTCAAATTCATCTCTGCACTACGCACATCCCGTTGCAATTCCTCCAGCCGAGCTATTTGCTCCTCGTCCATCCGCGGGCATCCCCGCAGCCAGCTGTCGTAATTCGGGGTTTCCAATTTGCCGCCACAAATCCCTCCGACACGCATACGGTAGTCGTAGTACTTGATGTATTCCTCCTCCGGAGCGTCCCGGTCGATGTCCGTCAGCATATCGGCCATACTCACGAACAGATCGCCGACCTCTGCAATTCCCCCGGGGTCGTCGCCTGCCCACGCATCAGGCTCATAATCGTAGCCGTGCTTCTCGCAAAAAGCAGCCAGATAGGCGTTGCAAGCCGAGTTGTAACTTAGTCTCAGTTCCTCGCGTGTAAGTTTCATTTTGTGGATAATTTATTGATTCTGTCGATACTGGCGGCGATCTCAATTCCGAAGAGGTGAGCCGATAATTTATATCTACTTGGGCTGAACCAAAATTTACTCAGGCCGAGCAGTATAAAATGCCCGCAGCCCGGATGCCGCCATCTGTTTACGACATATATTCGCAGTCGTACATGCTGTGCTTTCATTTATACAAATTGTTTATCCTGTCTATTTCGGCGGCGATAAGGGCGCCGGCCTCAGCTAAACACCGGAGGGCATGATCGTACCTTTCGTCTGTAAAGTGTTCATAAGCCCACCCCAGAACACTTCGAATCAAATGCACCCTTGAATCAGCACCTTCCCATGTGCATATATCGGCTCGCTTATCTGCGATCATCTCAAGTCCTGTTTTCATGGGATTCTATTTCTTTTTTGAGTTCCTCAATTGATTTTCTGAGCCGTTCGTGTATTTCCACGGCGCGATACCCAAGCCAAACAGTGACGATTCCGAGAATTGAAAGCAACGCCCACGCTATAATTTCATTCTTCATTTCTTTTTGCTTTCTTTGAGTTTCACCGCAAGCCGGGTGCATTCTTGGATGAATTCCTCAAAATCGTCAAGTGATAGCCATGCATCAGAATCGCCCATCTCCAGCCTAATAGTCTTTTTATGGATAATTTCTACTGATATTTTGTTATCATCAAAACTATCTTTGAATGTCACTTTTGTTTTCATTTTCTCTTCTGTTTTAGCTCCGCAACGCGGCGGAGGATGTAATTCATCTTTTTTGCTTGGATGCGCCTGCGGGTTTTGTCATGGCTCCATCCAACATATTCTGCAAATGCCTGTAATTCCTCGCAGGGGCATTCTGTGAGCGCCTCCTTCCTCAGTCGGCGCAGTAGTTTGGTTTTCACGCCTCATAGGGATTTGTGGGTAAATCGTGAACGCTGACGGCCAGTCCGGCGTCGATCAGACCGCGGTAGTCGAAGTGGAGGCGGTGTAACAGGTCATACATTTCATGCTGGTTGCATATAACGTAGCCCGTAGATGAGTCCCCATACGATAAGCTATGGATAAATGACTTTTCTTCTTCCAACCAGCGGAAATAGTCCATCGCTTCAGGAGAAAACGCACAACACCCGTCTGAATTCAGTATCCATTGATACAGCGCCGGGGATCCCAATAAATTCGCCAACTCAAGAATAGGCACGAACGGTTTCCCCTCGTTGTAACCGCGCTCGGTGATCTCCACGTGCAGATCGGACATCGGCCGAAGGACGGGCAGTATATCGTCGAGGTAGTCGTATTGCAGGCATGCGCCATCGTCGGTAGTTAATCCAATATCTCCATTCTGACAAGGGTCTGCATTGCCAAGTTGGCATAGCCCCCAAATATCCTGATCTCTGTCTTGAACTTTCAGGTCATATGGCAGATACCCCGCAATGTCGGCCAGTGTGAGTTCTCGTTTCATCGTATGATTTCTATTATTTTAAGTCGTTCATCAATCTCCGGTAACTGATAATCTATCGCATCACCATCCACCATAATATCGTAGTCCTGGGCTCCCTGCTCGACCGCCCAGTCGTACAGTTCTTTCGGTGTCATGGCTCGTCATTATATTTAATTTCCACGCAGTCGATCTGCTCCCGCGTGATAGCGATTCGGTGCTTATCCTGAAAGGCCGATATCCTTTTACATACCCTCTTAGATTCGGCCGAGGACAGCATATCGTGACAGTATAGATAGCCTCGGCAAATCCACATGATTGCCAATTCCTCTCGCCTTTCGGCCGCTGTTTTCTCTGTTTCCATATCTCCGTCTTATTCATGAATCTCCCGCCAGCCGATGATATTCGCATCTGGAATCATATAATTTGTACGGCTTACATTCCAAAAACGGTGACCCAGCTCATCTAAATCCATGTTGCAAACCGACACCTTTCCTTTATCCGTTTTGACTTCAACATCTCTATGTTCTTCCGGCAGCTCCTCTTTCGGGTTGCGCCAGCGCGTCAGTTCCTCGTGCTCGGATTTTCCGAACTGGATAAGCCATTCAAGGGCAGAGAAGGTAGGAATACAGCATCCCACACACCCCCGGTCGCAATTCTTTCGATCTCCGCAATCTACGCAGATGTTTTTTTCGCAAAATGCTTTTGCTCTTTCCTCAATCGTTTTCATACCCGTCTATTTCTATGTCTATCAACTTCTTTGTGTTTTTTAGCGAAAATGAGTGGGCAAATCCGCCCCCATTTTCGTCGACAGCTTCCCATGCCACCTTTTGTTCAGGAGGGTAATAGCCAACGCAAATCACCTTGAAGCCCCGATACTCATAGTGTCCAGCACTTAGCCGTTTAGCACGGTGTTTAGTCTTCCCCATTTTCATTCAGTTTTTGGATGAAAAGTGATTTTGTGGCACATTTATCGGGGCCTAATGCGCAGACCCCCGTTTCATAACAGATGCATCCGATGCAATACGCCTCAATCGCTTTCGCCCGCATCCGCTCCTCGGCCTCCTGCTCGGCAAGTTCAACAGCTTCGATGGCCGCTTTTCGGTCGATACCGATATTGCTGTTGAATGTAAATGATTCATATAGCCTTTGTTTTGCTTTTTCGCTTTTCATAGGTTCAATTCATATCCGTTAGACACTATCCACTCAATACGGTTGCACAGAAGTTCTATCAGGTTATCGCCCATTTCATCCCCAATATTATCGGCTTCTAATTGGGTAAGTACGGGGGTGTAACAGAATCTCCATCCACCGCCAACCACTGCTTTCAGTGTCAGTTCGTAAGTGTTGTGGGTGTCCTGAATCACATTCGGAAGCACCTTTTCCAGCTGGTCGGCGACAGTAAAGGCGGGGATATATCCATCGGGAAACTTTTGATGTAGAATAGCTTTTGTTTCAGCATCAGTTTTCCATATCTTGAGATTGTAGGTACTTCTCCCTGTTGCAATCCATGCCATGCTCGCCTTCTCCGCGGGCACTCCCATCTCGATCAGCCGCTTCGACTGCTCGATGCTCGTTACTTGGTCTTTCATAATTTTTGCTGTTTTATTTCGTTTTGTTTGTGACTATGAAAACCGATTCTTTGCGAATTGGCAATTACGTTCTTCACGCCGGGAAAGTAATTGCCGTGATCAGCGTATTCCCCAAGGGGATCAACGCCCATACCGACCGGATCACCGGCAAGGTGTCGTACATCCCCGCCGACCGGATCGAACCGATACCCCTGTCCACCGACATGCTCCAGCGGCTCGGGATGCGCCGAAATGCGGTGCGTTGGGTCAAATACGGCGTCGATAACCTTTATGTCGACCGAGCCGTGGATAAGTTTTACATATCCATCGGCAGGCTTGGCGAGCGGGTATGTCAGGTGCGGTTCGTTCATCAGCTTCAAAATATACTCTCCGACGGCTGGGGCGTGGAACTTAAATTACGGCGATAAGTTGTTCATATTCGTTGAAAAGCGTGCGTCATGGGTTGTTGATTTTCATAAAACACATCCACTGCGTTTTGGAGTTCTTGCCACTCTTGTGGCCGAACAGCGGCTCCACTCCGAAAATTTCGATGATTCGGCTTGCGGGTATTTGCTCTTCGCACCACTTGAATATTAAAACCCCTTCCGGTTTCAACACTCGCATACATTCGTCGAACCCCTGCTTTAGATCGGTTTCCCATGTGGGGAACAATCTGCCGTATTTGTGCGCCATGTAGCTATTGTCGCCAAGACGGACAAGGTGTGGAGGATCGAACACAACAAGCCGAAATGTTGCATCCTCGAACGGTATACGTCGAAAGTCTCCGATTACATCCGGATGCACCTCTAAACTCCGGCCATCGCAGAGTATATGCTCTTCGTCCCGAATATCCATGAACACAGCCTGCGGGTTCCGCTTGTCGAACCACATCATACGTGGGCCGCAGCAGGCATCCAAGATCAGTTTGTCCGTTTTCATATTCATTCGCATAATCCGTAATAACTCATGCAGCTGTCCTTGCCTCCCGAAAAGGTGACTATGACTTTCATTTTATCGTTCGTTAAAGGTTAACTGAGGGGACTGGGGCTTTCAAGCGCCACAAATACACCCCATTCACATGCTCAAGAGTGAAATTATCTTTAAGAGAGCCGCCCAAACGACGGAATCGAATGTAGGCCATTGCTTCATCCCGTGTGTAATACTTTTCCCCGGATTGCACACTTGGCGGCCCGCCATCCTTAAGCGCCTTGTCGAGTTTTGCGTAACTGACAAAAGCCGTATAGGCATTCGTGTGTTTGAGGTATGCCTGCTTGCTTTGCATGGTGGCTATCAATCGGCGAATATCTTTCACGTTGTAGCCCTGCAACAGCCACACGACCTGTGCTGCAGTTATGGGCTCAGGCATCGAAGCAATACATGGCGCGTTCGTGGCGATCCATTCTATGAGTTCCACGGCCTCCGCCTCTTTTCCCCCTACAACCCCCTTTTTAGTATCTACCAGTGTGTGTGTATATTCTTCTATTCTTTCTTTCTTATATTCTTTAGTTGTGGTTATTTGTTGGTTATCTGTTGGTTGTTTGCTGGTTATTTGTTGGTTATCTGTTGGTTGACAACCATTATCAAAACCATCCTGTGCTTGTTGGTATAAATCATAATTACAGACAGTTATGATGGTATATTTGCGCGTTCCCGACTTGGTTATAAACCCGCAATTATCCAACTTGTCTATCGCGGTGCGTATTTGCATCTCCGAAAGTCCTGTCTCTTCGGACAGCTGTCCTCTGCTGGTTACCAATTGTCCGCGGTCGATGATTAAACCCTTCCACTTCTTGGCCCGGTAATTGGCCTTCAAAATGAAATGCAATGCCAGCCGTACGCAGTTCGTATCCGGATACCACTCCCAATCGAGGAAGCTGCGGTACATCTTAATCCAACTGTTATTTGAAGTGTTACACATTGCGAATTAATCGTTTGTAATAATTGATCTTATCGGACATCTCCGACCTCGACATTTTGAATACGCTGTGCTTACTGCGTTCAAGTTCTTCAACGGCAGGCAATCCATACTTTTGAACCAAAGCAGCTCTATATGCAGCTAAATTACCATGTTTCAACCTATTGCAAATTATGCATTGCGAATGACAGTTAAGTTCGTTCCATCGCGTAGCTGTATGTGTCCGCGGGATGTAGTGCCCGGCGTCGCATGTCGTAAAGGTGATCGGCCGACCGCAACTGATGCACCGTCCTGTTCCGTCCCGACAATCACGTCGTCGGATGTAGATGCTGAACACCCGGTCGAGTATTTCCCTTGCCCGGCTCATGCTTCCGGCAAATATTGCGGCAACAACTCCGATTTGATATAATCGGGCAACTTGCACTGGATAATCCCGTGAGCGCCCCCTTCGGCTTTGGCATCGAAGCCCGGCCAGCAATTCGCGTCCCGGCACTGTTTGACAATATCCATCGCCTGTGCGTACTTGTACTTTCCGACCTGCAAATCTTCGGCATCCCAGTAGAACACCGCGACCTGAAACGGGATCGTCGTCTGCGCCATAATCATCAGCGTTGCTGTAAATTTGCGGCCTGCGACCTCGCTGGCGACCTTTAGGTACATTCCTTCGGCCAGCTCGTAGCGGAACTTCGCGCAGTCGCGCATGAACGCTTCGACGGAGGTAGCACAGGTCGTCTTTACCGACAGGATCGCATTCAGGCCGAAGTTCTCATCCAGAAGCAGGCCGTCGGGACGTATTTTCACCTTCAAGCCCGTGGACGGGTCGGTACCGTACATCGACGTCTCGGTTTTAACATAGGGCATGATATGCGGCAGAATACCCCCTCCGTAGGTCTTATAGGAAGTCTTTATCACACGAATGATGTTATAGTGCTCCTCGCCGATCATCGTATAACCCTTCTTTTCGGCCTGACCTTCCAAATCCGCCACAATGTCTTTCAGGGCCTGGAGTTTTAGCGTGGAAAGAATCGTGTACTGCGGAATGCAGAGCAGATCGCAGTAAAAGTTGATAAGCGCACAGTTCCCCTCGATGGTTCCTCGGTTCACCTTGGGCGCCACGACGACCTTCTCGAACTTCGACGGCTCCAGGATTGCCTGATGGCAGAATGTTCCCAACTCGAAATGGTCGGTGTTGCGGGGTTTGACTTCCTCATTCCGGGCAATCAGGTAGTGGCGCGGGGATTTCAAAGCCTCTTTGAGAAGCGACGAACTTTCCCCCGGGTGTGCGAGGTACTTTTCCATTCTGTCGTTCACCACCCTGCCGTTCACGCCGAGCGCATAGTTATGTACCTTCTTCGGCTTCTCGGGCAGCATGGCGATACGGTGCAGGAACTCCTCGAAGGGCGTGTAATCCTCCCGGTCGAACTGGAGCGGGGAAAGCTCCTCCGCAACAGTCGCACCGGTCAGGTCGGATATGTCAAATCCGTAGTCCATAGCTATTTCTTGATGATAAGCCTTTTTACGCTCCAGTTGTCCGACTTGTAGCTGTTCGAGACGTTTTTCTTTTTACCGAGGTAAGTGATCTCGAAAGCATCGCCCGGCTTGATCGAAGCCTGGAACGATTCGAAGATTCCCACCAGGCGACGCGATCCGTTGCGAACCGCGCGAAGTTGGCCGTTGATATTCTCCGCGAATTGAGCGACCAGCAGTTCGCGGGATTCGCCCGATTCCATTTCGACAACGTTCTCCATATTCAGGCCTACGAAGAACAGGCGCCGCGTCTCGCCCTCTTTCTCGGGCGTCCAGTATTCACCAGACATTTCAACCGGTTCGGCTTCCGCTTTCGAAAGATCGGGGAGGTTGCGAAAATCAACCGTCGTAACAGCATTCACATTTTCCATAATCATAATTTTATTGGTTAAACAATCGGTGTGGGGAGGGCGGGAATCGAACCCGCACACGCAGCCTATCTGCGTCACCTGTCGCCCTCGGCGGTTTTTTTTGTGGATAAGAAAGAACGTCGGCAATAGTGTGTATGTCTACCGTTTCACCACCTCCCCGATTGCCCCGTATCGTGGGGCGGACGGCCTGGGCGGCCCTCACGGGCGGCTTGCGCACCGAGTACCCGTTCGTACTCCCGATGTTGTAAAAGGTTTATGTCAGATGTTGTGTAATTTCGTTTTATGGGTATTGTAAAATTCATTGAGCAGCACCCGCAATGCCGGCAGGTCGGTTTCATACTCGGCATCATAAGCCGACACGACTTCGTAACTCTCAACAAGTTTCCCGTAAGATTCGCAATACCCTTGATAACTGTCACCGCCGGTCTTTTCTACCCAGCGGTAGTGGTGACAAATCTTCACATCCCACGGGCCGAGGCATACACCTAAGTCATCGCTCGTGAAAATCGCCCCGTCGACATCGCCGCGCGAATCGCGCTCTACGGCTGCGATCACCTCGCGCCAGAAGGATTCGAGGCTCGAATCGCGCATGCAGGTTTCGGCCGCCGCACGTGATCGCAAATGCTTACCGTTGATAAACCGGCTTTTATAATAGCCCAAGGCTTCGGGTTGGTTTGTAGAACTGGGGATGTCCTGATACTCTTCCAGTGCAAGCACAGGGGTTGACGTGGTTGTCGTGTAATATTGTGTGTCCATTGGCTATCGTATTTCAACCCGGTAAATACGGGGCTTGTTCTCGTTCTTCAATGCTCGGTAGATGGCCTTGGATTGTATCCGGACAACCTTTCTCCGCAGGCGGTATTGGGCTCGCCAAATGCGCCCCTTTATCGTCGTCCACACGCATTTAACCGTGATTTCCGTAAACTCATTCATGGCTTTCGAATATTGAGGTTAGCAATTTTCCAATCTCCTTTGCGCGGTGCTGATTGGATAGCACCCAGCCGAATACCACGGCAATCGGCGCGATGAACGCCAACAAGGTGATAAGATGTGCCATAGCGGCCTGTTTTAACGGTTGGACTTGGAGGGGAACACCCGGCTTACGAGTATGGTGCCGACAACGACAGCATACGCGGGATAGAGCACGCGGAACTGAGCAAGGAAACAGCCTAAAGCATGCTCCTCGCACGTGGCGCGGATAACGTTGGTGTAATCGACCCTATCAGATGAAAATAGGGGTTTGTTGGCCTTCAGATGGCAACGGTAGAATGCGGTGCGGCTTTTCTTCGCGCGCGGTGTGGTCTGGGTGTTATTTACCCGGGTACCACTTGTGTTGTTCTGTCGCATTTGTTGAACACAAGTTAGGTTAATGTATGGTATAAAAAGAGGGCGTGCCCCCTAATTCTTGCGACAGAACCACAACTACGTAGCGTAGAAGTGCAACGGGAACACGCCCAAAAGACGTTCGTATATTTCTAATGACTACGTAAAGTAGTTCTGTCGCAACAGCAAAGATAGAAAATCATTTCGAATCTGCAAAATTATTTGCCATCGGCATCGAAAAAAGGTATCGACGGCTTCTCCTTACGGGCGATTCGGTACATCATTTCAGCCTTTGCGCCGTTGATGATCTTACCCGCAATGTTAGCAATCTCCGATGCCTCTTTGATCTCGATCTCTCGTGCCCGAAGCTCTGCATACACGCGGCCCAAATCGGCCGTCAATTCCCGGATGTTCTTAATCTCTTTCATCGTTTTGTTGTTTTTTGATTTCTCGGTATAACTTTAGTTGAATACGTTTGTAGTCGATTGTTTCGGGGGTTACGGGGAGGTTGCAGCGCTTTAGTTTATCCATTAAATACCCGTCAGTCAGATTCTCGCGTTTCTTTCGGTCATACGCCCGGTACATTTCGAGATTAGCTGCGTAATACTTGCTGGCATTCGCCCGGTACTTTTCGAGATTAGCGGCGCGCCACTTACGGTGCTTTTCCCGCGCCTTTTCGGAATTAGCTGCGTAATACTTTCTGGCATACTCCCGACACTTTTCGGAATTGGCTGCGTAATACTTGCGGTCATACTCCCGACACTTTTCGGAATTGGCCGCGTAATACTTGCGGTCATACTCCCGGCACTTTTCGAGATTAGCGGCGCGCCACTTACGGTGCTTTTCCCGCGCCTTTTCGAAATTGGCTGCGTGCCACTTACGGTTATTTTCCCGCGCCTTTTCGAAATTGGCTGCGTGCCACTTACGGGACTGCTCCGCCTTGCATTGTTTGCAAATATGGCTATGACCTAATACGCATTCCTTATTCTTCGCAAACTCTTCCAACGGCTTTTCCTGCCCGCATTTGCGGCAGACGCGGGTAATGTCATCCATAATTTCTTACTTTTAGGGGTTATTCGTAGATAGGACGCCAGCCGACAATACTACTATGGCGGTAATACTATTGCGACGCAGGGAGGATTAGAACAGCCGCCCCTGAACATTATCATCCGGACGCCTCACAGCATCCGCCCACCGCTCGTGTACGAACATCTTTTCTACGCGTTTTATCGTTTTTGATGATGAATAGGTGCATGCTTTGTCAATACTCGCAAAGCATATAAAGTCGTCCGGCATGGAATATTCCGAAACGAACACCGGGAATTCCATGCTGCGCAGCCATCTATAAAATCGTTCATGGTCGAAATCGTCGATATACCCCGACGTGTTAGCATACGGCGGGTCGCAGTATACCGTCGCGCCCGGCGGTATAGCAACATCGCTGTAATCCTTTCGGGACAGTTTCAGTCTTTCCAGACTTTGCAGACTTTTCAGTCTTTCCAGACTTTTCAGTCTTTCCAGTCTTTCCAGACTTTTCAGTCTTTCCAGTCTTTCCAGACTTTGCAGGCTTTCCAGTCTTTCCAGACTTTGCAGTCTTTCCAGTCTTTCCAGACTTTGCAGTCTTTCCATGCTTTGCAGTCCTTCGTTTAAGGCCGCCCACGGAATAGTTAACGCTGGTAAAATTTCTTGCAACTTCTCGTATTGCTCTGAGGTTGGCAACGCCCATTGAGATTCGCTAAAATAATGCGTACCCATATAATTTCCGAGGTGTCGATAGACATCTTTTTGCGTAAGACCGGATAATTTCAGAGCATTCTGTAAATACCCCCGCAAATCCGCTGACTTGACCCGAAAAATATCTGCATGCATCACCTCTATATTCAATGTGCCGTCGGCATTATATTTCGGCGTCACGCCGCATTCCTCACACAGTTTCAGCACCTTTTGTGTCAAGTCCTCTATTTCTTTCCGAATTTTTGCGAATTCCCGGACAAACCCTCGCCACATCAAACGCGCTTCGCCGGGTGTTTTTGCAAAAAATATCGCATGAAGGTGCTTTTTGAATCGCTCTGTTTCCGGAGCATACAAATAGGATTTCATATCATTCCCAAAGCTCCAACAAAGCCGCACGTAGGGGTCGATGTCTTTGAGACGGAAGAAATTCTCCCGACTGATCCATCGACGTTCATTCCGGTATTTCCCAGCGATGGCATCACGGAAGACTTGGGGATATTCCGTAATATCGTTTACTATGAATTGCTCGAATTTCCCCGACAGCATAGCGGCGTGAGTTATCGCACAACCTCCGGCAAATAAGTCTACAAATGTATGCGACCCGGGAAGGTGAGAGACAACCCATTTCGCAATGCTGTTTTTACTGCCCTTGTACGGCAATCCATAACTCATATTTACCTTAAATTAAGCGCCATCCTCCGCGACCTCTCGGCATTCTTGAGGTAGCGAGTTTTGTACTTCTCATTGGCCTTGTCGGGTGTAACCCAAAGCACCGTGTTGTTGTCGAGCCGTAAAGGCACCAGTCCTTTGTCTTTGAGCTCTTGAAGATATTTATTCATGATCGTTTGATTGTATCCAAAAGAAGCGGGGGCTTCTTACTGCCCCCGCGGTGGCGGCGTTACTGTGCTTCGCGCCGCCGATTTGCGTTCTTTATCCCCCGTTTCGTGGGCTTAGCCCGCCTCGGCCTTGCTACTTCCTTCACGCAGCCTCGGATTGTCGAGGGATATACCCTCTGTCAGCTTCCGTTGTGACAGACGCCCAAGCGCCCGATCAAACTCACAACATTAGGGTTAGAACCCCGTTGAGCTACCCGGATTCGAACCGGGAGTACCGCCTCCAAAGGGCGGTGTGTTAACCATTACACCATAGCTCAATAAAAGCCGCCTGAATCTCCACTCACCCGCGCCACCGCGCAGGGCTTCGATCTCGGCGGCACACCATCCGCGGGCTTCACAACTGGCCAATGGCAAATACCAAACTTAAAATGCGATTTGCGGATTATTGGCAGGAATCCGCGACCTGTGGCATATAGTACTCGTTAAACTGTGTCGGCCGCCCGTCTTCCGTAACGGCCTTCTGTTTGTTCGAGCAAATGGAATATCCCATTTTCCGGAGCCGACTGATGATCCGGCGCAGCTCCGTTGTGTGGCACAGCCTCTCAGCCTTGCGAACAGTCAGCCTGCCGCCGGCCTTGAGATAGGCCAGAATCTTACTTTGCGGTTCGTACGTCATAGCCCTTGATGTATTTGCCGCTTTTCCCACGGGTACGGTCGAATTTCCTGAGCCTGCCTTCCAGTTCGTCGATGCGCTTGTACAGGGTATCACGTGCTTGAGTGAGCGCCAATACCTCGTGTTCCCGCTCGATAAGGCGTCCATCCGCTTCATTGCGCTCGCAAAGGCATGTAGCAAGCCGCACCTCCAGGTCTTCGATCCGTTTCCACATTTTCCACCTGGGCGTCAGGTCGAAGCATAGAAATCTCCTCTTCCTCAAAGTGTTCTTCTCCATAGTATAATTGTTTTAAGGTGTTGCAAATAAGCCCGCGCGCACTGTAACTTTAAACTCCATTTCAAAACTGCGCCACCGAAAAACGCACGCGGGCAAGATGCAGACCTCACGCCTAAAATGAAATAACCCACTGCTGAAAGAACGGTGCGCAAGGTCTGCCATAGAGCCTGGATAGGCAGTCAAGCCACACCAGGCATAATTATGCTTGATTTATCCCGGTGGTTCTCGCCGCTCATATCATCGCAGCTCGAAGCCTATGCCAGTCTTTCGCGCATTCGGCTATTTGCTTTTGCGGGGCTATCACTTTGAGCCTTGCCCACGGCCCGCCGATGACGCTATTATCGGCCTAACGGATCGCTTTTGCCTTGCGGCGGGGTTAGTGCCAGCAATCAAACCCCTCACCTATGCGGTGGCTATCTTGGAGGTGCGGCAGGATTCGAACCTGCATTTATTGTTTCGCGTTTCACAAGCCGATACAAACCATAAGAGGTTGCCGTTCTCTCGTCTCTCCTTAATCGTTTTCCCATTAAACTACGCACCTCGTGGTGTTATTTGTCCTTTACCTTCTCAACCTTTCTCGTCTTGTGCATGGTAGCGATCAGGTCTATATACCCTTTGTATTCCTCCATCTGCTCGGGACTATAGCCTTTGGCCTCGCCAATTTTTCGGAAATGCTTCTGCCATTCGGAAATGGTGTAGCGTTTGCATCCTATTTGAATAACATCCTCACCCCAATAGGATACTGTATGACGAGATGCGCTTATAAATAGCGATTTCGGAACATCGCACCCGTTGCCCAGTTCGCACTCGTCGCCCAGTTTGCACCTGTTGCCCAGTTCGCACTCGTCGCCCAGTTCGCACCAGTTGCCCAGTTCGCACTCGTTGCCCAGTTCGCACTCGTCGCCCAGTTCGCACCTGTTGCCCAGTTCGCACTCGTCGCCCAGTTCGCACCAGTTGCCCAGTTTGCACCCGTTGCCCAGTTCGCACCTGTTGCCCAGTTCGCACTCGTCGCCCAGTTTGCACCAGTTGCCCAGTTCGCACTCGTCGCCCAGTTTGCACCAGTTGCCCAGTTTGCACCAGTCGCCCAGTTTGCACCTGTTGCCCAGTTTGCACCCGTTGCCCAGTTCGCACCTGTTGCCCAGTTCGCACCTGTTGCCCAGTTCGCACTCGTCGCCCAGTTTGCACCAGTTGCCCAGTTCGCACCCGTTGCCCAGTTCGCACTCGTTGCCCAGTTCGCACAAGTTGCCCAGTTTGCACTCGTAGCCCAGTTTGCACCCGTAGCCCAGTTTGATATTGCGCGCCTCAAATTCGGAGGATAATTCAGAAAGTTCATTGTACTGAAAGGGTGTCCAGCCTTTGTCTGAAACCCAGAGATAAATTGTTTTCATGGTGGGTATGTTTTGTGTTTAAAGTCCGTGGTTAATCCTCAATTACCGTAAGTAGCTCTATATCGTCAGCTCTACGCCTTGCTCGGCGCATCATGCGACACTCAAAGCTGGAACCCAATAATTCAACCGAGAACAGGCAGAGAAGAATCGCCGCTCCGACCCGCCGGGTCATTTCCGATATGTTAAGCGTGATGCCGAAGTTCTGCGTGAAATACCAGGTGACAAGTGCATGCAATGTTCGCTTGCAGCCCGTCTTGTCGTAGATGCTTTGCAGATGATTCGCCACACACTGGTAGATGACGTTAAGCCGCTCTGCGATCTCCCGAGCTGAGTAGCCCAATACTACAAGGTTTATCACCTCACGCTCGCGCTTACTAAGTATGGTGTCGGTTTTCATTGTCCTATGCCAAACCCCAGGGGCTATCTACACCCCACTTCATGAAAATCTGCTCTATCTTCTCCCGCTCCGTGGGGGTGTGGTTCACATAGCCGTATTTGCGGTTGTGAAATGCCTTGTTCGACAGCCCGCCATCTTTCAATGCCTGACTGATTTCGTCCATTGCAATGCTGGCAAGATCGCGGCCCTTTCTTCGAGCACGGATGATATTGTAGCCTTTTACAAAGGCACAGCGTTCGATGTCGTTCTTTTGAGTATTCATAGATTTGTTTATTCTTGCCGGGTTAATTTTCATCGGTCAACATGATCATGATTGATATAATGCCTGCAACCATCAGCAATAGGCCTCCAATACAACAAAAACCGCATACACATTTAGCATAAAAGCCGAGGGGCTCGATAGCACGTAAAGCAAGGATAAGCGTTACTAATGCGATACCCGTAGAAATGAAAGCTACAACTGCTACTATTGTCCGAGCTATTACTTTTTGATAATTCATAGCTTTGTTTATTTATCCAGTATCGCCATTATTCGTTCGATGCAGGCGGCTTGCTCCTCGAGTAGTGCCGTCAAGCGGTCAGTCGATTGAATTACTTCGTTCATATTGCATCGTGCTTTAGTCACCATAGTACATTCCTCGGACACCATAGAAACCTGTCGGCACTTTCAGCAGTTCGGGGCGGTACTCCGTGGCCTTCGGCTGCTCCGTCGGGCGGTTCTCGATCTTCGCCGTCATGATCGCCAACTTCTCATTGCGCCATGCTTTTTTCAGGCAGGCCGAAAAGGTCATCGACGATTGCATCCGTTTCAGGTACCACGCATTCTTCATAATCTTGCTTTTGTCGTAAGTTTTCATGGCGCTACGCTTGGTTATTTCAAAAACTTTTGTATATCTTTACATTGTTTATTGGTGTAGAACACTCTACCTTTGCGGTGTAGTTTAGTTCTACATTGCAAATATATGGTAAATATATTTACTACGCAAGTAATTTTAGTAAACTATTTACCTATAAATTGGTAAATTAATATAGACAAAAATTATAATGGGTACCGACATAATAAACACTGCCCTGCAATTACTTAAAAATGAAAGCATTAGCAATTATGCCATAGCTAAGGCTACTGGCATAAGCAAACCTACCATTGCTAAATACAGATCAGGAGAAACGGTACCCAACGAGGTTTACGCTGAAAAAATAGTAAATTATATTACCAACGCAAACGAAACTGGGGAAACCCAAAAAGATAACTCTATTACTAACTCAACAAACACGCAGGAGATGGATCCACTTGCAATGGCATTGGACTACATCAGCACGCTGAAACAGCAACTCGTGGAAAAAGACGAATTGATTCGTCGTCTTACCGCAGGGCAGCAAACGGCGGCCGATGAAGTCCTCTCTCGAAGAGTGGGTGCAGTCGAAAAAAAGCAAGATGAATTAACGGAAAGCCTGTGACGCGTCATCGTGCAGATTGCACCCGAAAGGAGGCGAACACCCTCCTTTCAAAATGGGCAATTTTGCGATGGGCTAAAAAATGTTCTTTTCAGATATATTAATATTTTGTGCATCAGACCATTATAGCACAAAAAGACGAGGGGGGGGGATTTTTGGACAGAGAATAACAGATACGGACATTCACCTTCACAATTAAAGTATATAACGCTCATGCCAGAAAAAAATCGGAGATAAGGAGGAGTGTCAACGAAAATTAAATTTAAATAGTTATGAAGAAACTTTTACTCACTCTTATTGTTGTCTTAATTTCATTTGAGACAATTAACGCCCAAGAAGATCATTTCCAATTTCAGGGAATTCCTATTGACGGAAGCGTAGACGGTGTCCGAGCCGCTTTAGAGCAAAAGGGGTTTCAATATAAAGATTCTGATGACGATATCGTTACGATGGAAGGAGAATTTACGGGTAAAAAATGTGAAATAGCTCTGTTGGTAACTCCTAAATCAAAAACAGTATGGAGGATTGCGGTATCGACACCGGAATATTTCAGTTGGCACGATATCCGATATGATTTTAACAATTTAAAACGGATATATATTAAAAAATATGGCAATCCGGAAAAGGATTATCACTTTTTCTCGGAACCATATGATGAAGGCGATGGATACGAAATGACGGGGCTGAAAAATGACAAATGTCATTATGCAACTTATTTTGAGACAGAGTCGGGATCTATAATGATTCAAATGACAAGATTTGCTAAAATCCTTATACTATACGATGACAATAAAAATACCATTATACATACAACGGAAAAAGAAGAGAAAGCGCTTGATGATATTTAACTCGAGTTCCCCAAAAAACATCTAAATGCTATCCACTCGCCCGCCCCGACTTTCGCCAGGGCTTTTTTATACGCTGGGACAATAATCGCATCATCGACTGCGTTTTCATTGTGCAACTAAAAAGTTGGTGAAAAATTTGCACGTTTAAAAGTGAATGTGTAAATTTGCATACACAATTACGCTTCTGGCTTCCGTATATTCCCTCTTTGATAATGAATATGCCGACCCAGAAGCCTTTTTTATTAAATATATGCCAACTAATAACTCGCCCAAAAAGCGCACAGATGTTCCCTGTGTATCAACGCCCGTAAAAGTAGCTGTACTTATTGACGGAGGATTTTTCATTAAACGATACAACGCGATGTACAATAAATCCGGTCGTAAATTGCCTCAAACGGTCGCGGATGATATTTACAGGTTGGCGCATTCTCATGTAGGTAATGAAAATTACTTGTATCGGATATTTTATTACGACTGTATTCCGTTGGACAAGAGGGTTCATAATCCTATATCTCATAAATGTATTAACTTCGGAGGCTCCCCGCAAGCTAAATTTAAAAGAGAACTTATTGAGGCCCTGAAAAAGAAACGAAAGGTTGCTCTACGATTAGGCACTCTTAAAACAAACTCGTGGCAGTTTCGCCCTCGTGTAGTTAACGACATAATAGCAGGTACAAAAAATACTTCCAATTTCGTAGAGGATGATGTGTGCTTTGAGATAAGGCAAAAAGGCATTGATATGAAAATTGGGGTTGACATTGCGTCTATTGCCCTCAAAAAGTTTGTAGACAAGATTGTGCTTATCTCCGGCGATTCTGATTTTGTCCCCGCTGCAAAATTAGCACGCCGAGAAGGTATCGATTTCGTTCTTGATGCAATGTATGCTCAGCATATAGACAATGGGCTGTACGAACACATAGACGGGCTGAAAAGTATGCCTTTATATGGCAATACTAAACGTAATGCAAAATCTGCGGACGCCAAAACCACTATGTCACAAAAAAAACAGGATACATCTGTCGTAAGCGGAAAAATTATCGTATCCCGAAAACAATAAGGGCGCTTAATGCCATCGACCTGTTAATCTGGTATGCTTACTATCAGCCCCAGCTACACAGTCGGGGCTTTTTTGTACCTTTAGAACAATAAACACCACCAAAGTAAGGTTCCCTTATAGAGAAAACACAAACCTTTAGAACAATCCGTCCAAAGATAAAAGCCTCAAAAATTAGGGGCGGAATCCATTGTTATTAAAATGCCTGCTCCCATCTTTGCCTTGAGAGATTGTTTTTCATGGCAGAAGGGAAGCTGACGATAAAGCAGGAGAAGTTCTGCAACAAGTACCTCGAGTGCGGCAACGCATCCGAGGCGTATCGCTTTGCGTATGAGTGTTCGAAAATGAGCGATGAAACGGTATGGAAAAGATCGGGCGAGCTGCTTCAAAACGGGGTGGTTACGGGGAGGGTAAAACAACTTCAAGCCCAATTAGCCGAAAAAGAACTTATCACCAAAGAGGAGCTAATCCGGCTTAATGTATCCATCATTAATGCCGACGTACTCGACTTTGTCGATGCCGACATGGTTGATATGAAAACCGAATATGGCGTACGGCAGGTTCCCTCAATTTCTTTCCAAGACCTAAAATCTCTTCCGCCTGAAAAACGGCGTTTAATCCAGTCCATAAAGATTGACCGTTCAGGTAGCCCCGTCGTGGAATTGATGGACAAAAGCAAGGCGATAGAAACCATCAACCGCATGCTCGGATACAATGCCCCGGAGAAAACTGCCAACACTGACACTAAAGGTAATGACCTTCCGCAGCCGACATTCAATACAGATCGTTTCTTTCAATTAATACAAATGAGCAGGAGCGATGACTGATTATTCCAGTGTAGGTGACTTCTTGTTGAAGGAAGGGTGTTTGGCATTTACGTCCGTAATGTTCGAGGCTGTGAACAAACAACCTTTTCGGATTGCGCCCCATCATCGAATAATATGCTATAAACTCGACCAAGTACTCCGTGGAGAACACCCGACTAATAGGCTCATGTTTAACATTCCTCCGCGACATTCTAAAACAGAATTAGCCGTCGTGTCTTTCTCTGCGATAGGATTTGCCATCAATCCGCGTTCCGAGTTCATGCATCTTTCGAGTAGCGATCAACTTACTACCCGGAATGTTACGAACATACGAAGGATCATGGAGGATCCCAATTACCGCGCATTCTTCCCAAATGTCGAACTGTCCAACAATGCCAAAGGGAGTATATCCACCTCAAGCGGGGGTGTAATGTATGCGGCTCCCTTTATGGGCCAAATAACAGGGTTTGGATGCGGTAAACTGGGAGCACAAGAATTCAGCGGTGCAATGAGTATTGACGACCCAATGAAGGCTCAGGATAGCTACTCCAGTACTACCAAAGAGCGCATTGGCGAACTGTGGACTTCTACATTCAAGAACCGTCTTAATGACGTTCACACCCCGGTCATTGTAACAGCTCAAAGGCTCGCTCCAGATGATTTTTGCGGATACTTATTGCAGCTTGAAGGCACGATAGAGGAAGGTGGAGAATGGGATGTTGTCAAATTCCCCGCAATCTTAGATGCAGGGCTACCTACCGAACGTGCACTTTGGGAGGATCGGTTCGCGCTTGATAAATTAAAGCGATACCAAGAAGCGGATCCCTTCATATTTGAGACCCAGTACATGCAGAATCCCAAGCCTCTTGAGGGATTAATGTATCGTGAATTCCGAACATACGACGTTATCCCCTACTCCAAAGATTGCACGCATAAGAATTACACCGATACAGCAGATACGGGAAGCGACTATCTATGTTCGATATGTTACGACGAATTACCCGAGGGAAATTATGTGACCGATGTGCTCTACACAAAAAAGCCCATGGAGTATACCGAACCCAAGACGGCCGAAATGCTTGCAAGGAACAGGACGGAATGGGCTAATATTGAAAGCAATAACGGAGGGCGGGGCTTTGCGCGCAATGTAGAACGCATCCTTCGCCAGATGAACATTACCCACACAACGGTTAGTTGCTTTTGCCAGACCGATAATAAGCAGGTGCGCATATTTACCAAGTCGGCAGACGTCAACAACATGACATTTTTCCCGACAAATTGGGACAAAAGGTGGCCGGAATTCTATCAGGCCATTATGGGATACATGAAAGAAGGGGGCAATGCGCATGACGATGCCCCCGATGCGCTGACCGGATGCTTTGAAAAGCGCAGCACACCGATACAAGACGATGATTTAAGTGATATTAATATTTGGTAAACAATGAACTTTTTAGATCGCCTTTTTACATTTTTCCAAAATAAAACGCTCAATGCATTAGGTGTTGAGCGGGATTTAATGGAGCTTATCAAGGCAAAAGACATCAGCCGGGCTATGTCTTTGATGGAAGATCATGATGTCGAAGTGTCCAAGGCCCTGTGCGAATACAATCCAAAATCCCACGCCGTAATGGGGCGTCGAGACAAAACGAGGAAGGGACAGGAAGATTACCGCACGGAGAAATTGCCCCGCACTCGTCAACGCTATATAAATGAGGTGGAATTGTTCTTCCTGCTTGGAAATCCGATAAAATGGAAGGTATCCGACGAATCCGGTGATGCCGATGCATTTTCGGCTTACAAACAATTCCTTCGAGAAATACGATTCGACAGTAAGATGCGACAGGCTAAACGGCTGGCCGGAGCCGAAACCCAAAGTGCAAAGCTGTATCACATTTACAGGGACGAGGCAACGGGGCTTCCTTGGGTGAAAATAGTTGTGCTGTCGAAGTCTAACGGATATACCTTGCGCCCCATGTTCGACCAATATGGTAACCTCCTCGCATTTGGATGTGGGTATTATTTGAAGGAGGGCGCCGGAACAGTAGAGCATTTCGACATTCATACACCCACTTTTATATTCCGGGGCAGAAAAGCCAAAATAGGTTGGGATGTGACCCCAGTGCTTAATCCAACTGGTAAAATTAACATCATTTATTACAAGCAAAATACGGCATGGGATGGATTGCAGCCCCGAATTGATCGGGAAGAAAGTATTGACTCAAAAACCGCAGACACCAACAATTACTTTGCGGATCCAATGTTCATTGCCACCGCAGAGGTTATCAAAAGTCTTCCCAAAGCTGATTCCCCCGGAAAGGGGATCAAGCTGTCAAGCAAAGATGATCGGTTTGAATACCTTAATCCACCTATGTCGTCTGAAACGAGGCAACAGGAAAAGTCGGATTTAAAAGAATCTATACTTTTCGATACTTTCACTCCGGAGTTCACTCCAGAGAAAATGGTCGGATTGGGGACTTTGTCCGGTGAAGCCATTAAGCGCGCAATGGTTCTCGGATATATCAAGCGTGATAATCGAAAAGAGATATATGACGAACTCGTCGACCGGGAAAAGAACCTAATTTTGGCGATTATGATGAATGTAACTCATATCCATATGAGAGACAAACTCGCCACCCTCAAGATCGAGCATGAATTTTCGGAGCCCTTCAACGAAGACATTACTGCAAGGTGGCAATCCATAGGGAAAGCCTATGCAGATGGAGTGCTTTCACTTGAGGAATCTGTAAAATTAATGTGTGTTGCAGATAATTACCAAGAGGAAATCGAAAGAATTAGGCAAATGAAAGAAGCCTCTGCCACAAGCATTTACCAGGATGCAAAAACAAACCTTTCGACCAAAAAAGACGAGAATTCAAGCATCAACACCTCGGCTGAATAAAACTTTTAGGACAATGAAGGCTATTATACATCAATTTGATCCGCAAATTTATCCTCGGTTAATTTGGGTGGTGATAGGTGAAAAAAGCGCATCTGCAATAAGCGATAGGTTTGAAAATATAACAGATATGGACGACACATCTGCGGCGGATACGCAGAGTACATACGACATCACAAATAAAAGGGGTGGAGTTCTTATCAGGTTCGCCACAAAGGCGAACGCTCAAAATATCCAGTACGTTTGCCACGAATCTACACATGCGGCTATGGAGATATTCGATTATATCGGTGGACGCATTGATTGCAGTAACCAAGAGCCATTCTGTTATTTGGTCGGCTGGATATCTGAATGCATAAAAGAGGCTTTGAATTACCGTACAAAAAAAGTATAAATTTCCGTCCTGCCCATTGTTATTAAAATGCCCGTCGAAATCTTTGCAACAGAGATTAATTAAAATAATATGAAAGAAAAACTTTTAGCACTGCTCCAAACCAAATTTGCGGGGGTGGACAATGCGATCCTCGACCGAATCGCAACGAAGAAGTCAGAGAATGTAACGGACGAAGCGCAATTACCTACCATAGCAGAGGGGATTGGCTTTCAGGACGTGTTAACCAGCTACGGCGACTACCGTGCAGGGGATGCGCAGCAGACCGCAGTCAAGAACTACGAGAAGCGGCATAACCTCAAAGACGGGAAGCCTATCGAGCAACCTGCCACAGGGGAGCGGCAGGCGAATACTACTCCCAGTAGCGAAGAGCCCGAATGGTTCAAAGCCTACAAACGCCAGCAGGAAGAGCGTGAAAATGCTGTAAAAGCAAAGTACGATGCCTTGGAAGCAGCGCGTGTAAAGGCCGAACGGGATTCATTGCTGCGCACAGCGGCCAAGGCGGCAAATATCAACGAATCGGCATTGGATGATATCCTAAACCTCGCATCTGCAATGAGCGAGGAAAATCCGGACGAAGCGAAGCTCAAAGAGAAGTTCGCAGCACTCCAGACGCGATTCGTTGCCGCAGGGCTTGAGGGGCAGGAAACGGCATTCCCCTTCTCCACATCTGAGGCTCAAAGCAAAGAGGAGGCCAAAATGTGGGCTGAAAATCTGCCGGATGCAAAATAAAAACAACAACAAACATGGCTATTAAATTCGAAAAGACACAAGTTAAGGGCGGGTTCCCGGTATTCTGGCGCGGAGAGCGCGAAGTGCTGCCGGGTGATTTCGCCGTGAAGGGCACCTATCCGGAAGGCACGATACTCAAAGAGGGGACGCCTATCAAACTCGATTTCGAGAGCATGGAGTGCACCATCTGCAAATCGGCACGAATCGTAGAGGGCGGTACCACAACCAAACCGCATGTCATCAAGGGCTCTATGTTCCAGATCAACGATACCGTCAAAGTAGGCGCTTCCTCCGGAACCATCAAGAGCATAAGCACCGCCAACGAATCATACGACGAGATCACACTAAGCGCAGCAATGACAGAAGCAGTAGCAGGCGCTGATCTGCTCGGAGGGGATGAAATTCCGGACGCCGTCATCGAAACGACAAAGGAATACACCAAGGCCAATGGATTTCCGACTGTCTCGGCAGCTTATGGGGCGCGAATCCTCAAGGATGTAGCATACCCCATCCCCGAGACTTGGCTGCAAGGCTACAGTATGAAAAACAACCCTGAAATCAAGTACATCAGACAGTAAAAGACAGGTAAACAATGAGCGAAGTATATTATTCTTCTATTTTCAGCGAGCTGACCAAGCAGGTGCAAGCTCGCATCGACGCAGCATCTGAACTGCGCAAGCGCTTGTTCGACCAAAATGTCTACGAGCGTTTTTTGGAGTGGGATACTCCCACGGTAGGGTTCAATTTCGAAGAGATCATCGGATCGTATAATCTGGGCGTAGCAGCTGCCACCTTGGATTCGAAAGGCAAGGAACCCATTATGGGAACTGAAGGCCTGGCTACAATAGCCAAGAAAGTCCTCATTCACCAAATGACCCTACCGATGCCCATTGAAGACTATCGGAAGGTACTTCAGCTGCTGGATTCACGCATGATCTCAGATCAGGCAAAGAAACAGCAGCTCGTAAACCTCATGTGGGGCGGCGTTGAACGGGTCGTGGAATCCGTACAGGCCAAAATAGACATCATCTTCTTGGGTGCCCTCTCGAACAAAGGGGTATTTTCATTCACTCAGGAAAACAACCCCGAAGGAGGTGTGCGAGGCGATATCGACTATGGCATGCCGCAAGAAAACATCGCCACAGCAGATACACAGTGGACGGAGGGCAACATCAACACGGTCGATGTATTCGAGGATATCCAAGGCATTGTCGATGCGGCTCAGGAGAAGGTGACCTTCGACCGCATCCTTCTGGATCAAAAGCGGCTTTCGTACATCCTGCGCAGCAAGAAGATGAAGCAGGTCATCTTCGGCACGGACAAATCATCGTCACCACTTCTGCTGGCCAACCTAAACGAGTTCATGCGGTCGAACGGATTGCCCGTATTCGAGGTGATCCGACGGATGACGCGCATTCAGGACAATGGCAAGATCCGCGAATACAAACCGTGGAATGACAAGAGCCTCGTATTCGTGCCGGAGGGTCGTCTCGGCGTTATCAAAAACGCCTACGCAGACAACGAGCTTCGCCCCGAGCCGGGAGTTGCCTACTCCAACTACGGACGCATCCGCATCTCGCAGTGGGGCAAAGGCGAGACGGATAACTCGAACGGCGTGGAGTTCACGAAGGCGCAATCCATCTCTTTGCCCGTCATTACCGAAATCAACGGTATTTACTCGCTGAGTGTAGAATCGTAGGAGTGCATGACGGTCGCAGAATGCATACATCAGGAGTTCAGCATGGTCGGAACCATCTCCGACTATGGCGTTCGCCGCTTCGCCAGGGAATGGGGTTACGATCCCAACTCCCTGGCGGGTAGCGACCATCAGCAACAACTAATCGCCAAGCGCGTATCCGAATTCATCGACAGCCTGATAATGCACCCTCTGTCGGTAAGCGAAAACGGGCATTCGGTGTCCTGGTCTGAAAGCGCCATGAAGCAACGGGCACAACTGATGCTTCGGCAATATGGCATCACGCCCGGCGAAGAATTGAGCAGCTCTATTGGCCTGTCCTCGATAAAGGATGCTTCGAACTTGTGGTAATATGTATTTCGCGCCCCACATACTCTATTTGAGGATCGATCCTCCCAAACAATACGACGAACTGGGACGTCCGATAGCTATGTCCGAAAATGATGCATGGCAGGAAATAGGTGATTGTCGTTGCGACGACGACACAACCGTCCGCCTTGTATCAGAGAACGGGGAGGTGCGCCAATCGAAATACCACATCGTCTACGAAGGGAGAGGAGTACCCAAAGGAGGTTACGTGAAATGCATTGACAAGGCGACCGGCACAGTACGGGGCGAAGGCTCTGTGGCAATAGCCAAGGTAAACAACTATTTCAACGCTTCAGACCTTTGGATATGATTACAACGGGAGACGCGCGTAACATACTGTTCTCGGCGTGTAAGGGGGTTGGGATAAAAGACATGCACACTTCATGGGCGATCCCCGAGGGGAAAGTCGATAGAGAGCGTATCGTCGTCATCACACCACCCGAGCAGACGCCGGACACGTATTGGGAAAATTGCTTTGTTGCTGTAAACCTGTGCGTCCCCGACATCAAGGGAGAAGCGAACCTAAAACGGCTGGACGAACTCGAACGGGCAGCCAAGGCGAGGTTCAAAGAATGGACATACGGTACTTACGACGGATCCGCATACAGGTACAGGTATGAGAATATCGGCCGCGAAGAAGATGTAAACCTCGGATGCCACTATATCTACATCAGAGTACTATTCAGAGTATTAAACATTAAAAACAACTAAAACAATGGCAAAAGTAATAGCAGTAGGAATCAAGAAGCTGTATTATGCAGCCCCCGCGAAGGTCACAGGAGATCTTACGGGTACCCTTCTGGCAACCATCATTAAAGATGTCAGCACGAAACAGGTGGAGAACATCCACCAAGACACATGGAGCATCGAAGAGGAGGAGCCGTCTACGACGGAGTACAGGAATCAACTCACCAATGGCGTATATCGCCAAGACACCGAAATGGGTAACATTCAGATGTCGTTTACCATCGGGCAATACGACTATGAAACCAAGGCGGCTTTCATGGGCGGCACGGGGTCGGAGACGTCATGGAAACGTGCGCGAGGCGTCACGCGCATTGAAAAATGCATGATCGCCCTGACGGAAGACAACCAGTATTGCGTCTTTCCGAAGGCCTCGGTTATCGCCCGTAACACCAATAATGAGGGAGCCGTAGGTATCGGTGTAGCAGCTGCTGCCCTGGAACCAGACAACACGGCGGTCTCGTCGGAATATTGGTTCGATTCTTCGGAGGTGGACGTCGAATAAAAACCTCCAAGCCATCAGCAGTCCAGGGGTGGGAGGCGTGTGCCCCTCACCCCTATTTCTTAAAATCAATCTTATGAAATTGGAGTTTATCAGTATCCGCATAGCATCGAAGGGATACACTGTATACAAGATGTCCCCCATGACGGCAACGCGCATCATGACGGCGCGGGATGTCAACAAAGATCCGGACGAGAGTAAGGCATGTATATCGGCGATGGCGCATAGTATAGCCTTGGCGGTTGTCGGCAGCCGCAACATATTCGCGGGTGTCAGGGTGTGGTTTTTACGCCGCAGATTCATGAAGCGGGGCACATTCAACGAGTTGTTCGACTGTTATCAGAAAATACTGCTGATGATACCCCTTGAGGATATTGCCTCGGTTGCAGCCGTAATGGAGGGATTGTCCGCAACAATATCCAAAGACCATGAGTAAATCGGCGGATATTGTCGCCAGGTCATTGCTGAATACGCATCATGCGTCGGTAAAGCTCGGGGTGCTGAAATTCCGGGTATACCAACCGTTCGTGAAGGATTTGGCAAGGGCATTCGCCGGAGGGAAAATAGACGTTTCAATCTCTGGAAGGCAAAAATATTCCATGGAAACAATATCCAAGCTGCTTTTTCGGCGCTCATGGTGCCAAAAACTATTCCTGTGGTACGCCAAGCGGTATGCCACCTGTGAAGAGATTTCCGCCGCGACCATGAAAATAGCCGACATCGTATCGGGCAAAGACTTGTTCGATTCGGTGAAGATCGACAAAACACGCCGGAAAACAGTGTCTGAAACCGTCGGGAATAATACGATAACGGGCATTATTGCAACGATGATGGATCAATTGAACATCTCCTACAACGAAGCCTTCCAAGGCATAAACTACCCTACCATGCTACTCATGATGACCGACAAGGTGCGCACGCTCGTAGGGGACGAGGAAAAAATAGTGCGGGGATCGGGCGCCGATATGGCCCGGAGAAGAAACAATAAGAAAAGAGGCAATAAAGAGCAGCAATGAGCGCATTATCATTCAAAATAAACGCGGAAACCGATAAACTCAAGAGTTTTATTACCATGCTTGAGCGGTTGCGGCAGGTACTGGCCGAAATCCCGGACAGTACAAAGGAATTCGACGTCATAAACCGTAAAATTGGCGAGATGGAGGCGCGTGTCGAGCAGACAATGCGCAAGATCGCCCAGATGGAGCAGCAGGCAATGGATGCGGCGTCCAAGGCTACTGCCTCGGCCACGACTGGAACTGCTGGCGGCAGCTCTACGCCAGGAACAGCGGCTACCCAGGCCGAAACTGCGGCATATCATGAACTTATTGAAGAGCTTAGAGCAGTCAATGCCTCAAAACGGGAGAATGTCGCATTAATATCCCAATACGAAGCGCAGATAAAACGGCTTAAATCAAAAATCATCGATCTTAACAAAACAGAAAGCAGCGGCATAAAACTCACTCAAGACCAAAAAGCAAGCCGTCTTAATGCCTCCGTTTCGATTGAAGAGTATAAGCAAGCCCTATCCCGCGCAAGACAAGAACTCGCCAACCAAATCAAATTAGAGCAGGTTGCCAGAGGGTCTATTGACGAGGTGTCGCAGGCTCTGGGCAGAATGCGGACTATCTACCGCTCTCTGAATGAAAGCGAACGCGGTAGCAACTGGGGACAAAACCTACTTAAAAATATAGAAGGCCTTGACGCAAAAGTTAAAGAACTGGATGCGTCAATGGGCGTCCATACTCGCAATGTCGGCAATTACGCCTCTGGATTCAATATGCTGGGATTCCAAATTCAGCAAGTTGCCCGCGAGTTGCCGTCGCTGGCATATGGCCCGCAAATATTCTTTTCCGCCATATCCAACAACCTGCCGATGCTGGCCGATGAAATAGCACGGGCGAAGAAATCGGTTGATGAATTGAAGAAAGCCGGGCAAACCTTCACGCCCGTATGGAAACAGATTGCATCGTCGATCTTCTCCTGGCAAACCCTGCTTGTGGCCGGCGTAACCGTGCTTACCCTTTACGGCAAGGAGATAACCAACTGGGTAGCGTCGCTGTTCAAAGGTAAAACGACGATAGACGCCTCTGCCGCTGCACTCGAACGCTTTAATTCCGCTATGGCTCAAGGTTCGGTGTCGGCTCAATCCGAATTAACCAAATTGAACCTGCTGTATAGGGCTGCGACAGACCTTTCCAGGCCCTATGAAGAAAGAGCCGAAGCGGTCAAAAAACTGCAAGACATATACCCCGCTTACTTCGGCAATATGGCTGCGGAACAGGTTATGGTCGGGAATGCTGTCGGTGCTTATGAAAACCTGCGCGACGCAATTATCGAGGTCGCAAAGGCGAAAGCAGCAGAAAAAATTATTACCGAAAATCAAGAAAATATAAATCTGCTTGAAGCAACTGGCAATGCGTATATAGACTATGTAAGTGCCTATAAAGATTATGAAGATGCATGGAATAATCAGCAAAAACTATTAAAAAAATACAAGACTGGAGAGATAAGCAAAGAACAACTTGGAGCAGGATTGAGATATTTCAATGCCGCCAAAGAAAGTGTATGGGAAGCTACCGACAATCTAAAAACTGAATTGCAAAAACTGTCCGGGGGTAAAGACCTGTGGGATAAAATTGAAAAAGAATATGATTCCAATGTAAGAGAATATGTCAACTCGGTAGATAAAACAAATGCCCAGTTGGTTCCTGTTGCAGAAAAATTATTTGTAGGGAAAACCCCCGCCGAACTTAACGCAGAATGGAAAAAAGCCCGCCAAGAGGCCAAAAGCGCAGCAGAAAAAGCCGCATCCGATCAAGAGCGCAACCTAAAGGAACTCGACAAGCAACTGCAAAAGCTCCGGGACGATGCATTGCAAGCGGAGGTAGATTCCATGAAGGAGGGCACGGCCAGGAAACTCGCCCAAATCGACCTTGACTACCAGAAACGCGCCCGTGCCATACAGGAGGCAGAGGAGCGCATCAGGGAGTTGCAAGGTGGGGAATTGACCAAGGGGCAGCAAGCCCAAATAAAAGCCTTGAACGATGCTAATAATGCCCAGCGTACTGAAGAACGGGCAAGCGTTTCTTCTATTTCGATAAGCCCCGAAGGGTTGGCATCTACAATCAATAAGAATATACAGTCTTGGAATGAGTATTTGAAAGCGTATGGAACCTTCCGGGAAAAACTACAAGCTACAAAAGACATTTACGACCGTAAGATCGAAAATGCTGGCAGCATTGGAGAGCGGAAGACACTTGAAGCCGAGCGAGATGCAGCAGTAGCTGAAATCGAAGAACAAGCCGGGCAATGGGTACGAGAGCTTACAGATAAGACAAAGAAGCAGTTGGCGGATCTGAAAACCGAACTGGAAGCATCATTGCAGTCTCTTGAGTCGGAATACAATGCTTTGGATTCATCCGATACAGAGCAGGCCCAGAAACTTCGCGGTGATATCAATCAGACGCGAGCAAGAATTAATGCAGTAGATAAAGCTGCTTCGAGTACAAAATTAGCCCCCAAAGATAATGCGATCAAGAAATGGCAGCGATTAGAGAGGACACTCGGTGATATTGCAGATGGATTCGAGGGTATTGGTGATGCCGTTGGGGGCACTACTGGCGAAGTCATTAGTGCGGCGGGCGAAATTGCAACTAATGCAGCCAGTATGATTAGCAGCATTGTCACTCTTACTGAATCGTCGGCGGCAGCTATTACAACGACATCAACAACCGCCGCCAGTGCGATCAAAGCTGTTGAGCGAGCATCCGTTATTCTTGCTATCATTCAAGCGGTATTGACAATAGCAACTAAAATAGCCAGCCTATTTAATAATGATGATGAAAAACAAGCGGAAATAGACCGACTGCAAGGTAGAATTGAGCAACTGCAATGGGAATTGGATAATGCCAATGCAATTCGGCTCCAAGAAAATTCTTTTAATGCTATTCAGAAGGTAAAAGACGCTTATAATGATGCGACGAAAGCGATATTGAGCGCATACGGAAAACTAAGCCCCTTCGGGGAAGCCATCGTTAAGCGAATCAACGCGGCTAAAATAGAAGAAAAGGCAATCAAAAGTATAGCAGATGCCTATTCAAACCTTAAATATACAGACAGCAATCTTCTGGGGGAAAATAAGTTTAGTGATACCCGAGATAAACTTAACAATCTTGCAGAACAGCAGTTGTTGCTTCAAAAGCAGATTAATGCAGAGAACGACAAGAAAAAAACGGACAAATCAAAGATAAAAGAATGGGAACGTCAAATTCAAGAGCTTGGAGCCGAAGCCGCTGAAATGATTAACGAGGTCGTCGAAACCATTATTGGCGGAACGGCGGAAGAAATCGCAAAGGAACTTGGAGATGCGTTTATAGACGCATTTATGGAAGGCGAGAATGCGGCCGAAGCGTGGGGCGAAAAGGTGGACGAGATTGTCGCAAACATCGTTAGACAAATGCTTATAAGCAGGGTTCTTGAGGAAGAAATCGGTAAAGTATTCGATAAATATAAGGCTAAATGGTTTAAGGATGGCGTTTTTCTGGGGATGGAAAATGTTACCGACTCCATGAGCGGCTTTGCGGATGATCTTAACAAGGTTGGAGAGACATTCCAAGCTGTCTGGGACAGTCTTCCTGCCGAGACAAAAGAGTTGCTTGGAAATGCCGGAGCAGCTCGGCAGGAAGCCACGGAGAGAGGCTTTAAAGCCATGTCTCAAGATACCGGCGACGAGTTAAACGGCCGATTCACGGACATTCAAGGCAAGGTTACCGACATCCGCGGCTATGTAATGGCGCAGACGCAATCAATAATCGGTCTTTTAACATCTATGGCCAATATTGAAACAGCCATGTACGCAAGCGTACAGGTAAATAATGAACTGCTCCGATATGCTGTGATGACCTACATGGAAATTGTGGAAATAAACGGCAATACAGCAGCCATGAGAGTTGCATTACAAGGTATTCAAGAGGATATTGCCGCAATCAAGCGCAACACCAGTGAACTATAACATGAAAATTGGTAAAGACATAGCAGACCTTGACAAGTTCATCAACGGCATTGAGGATGAAGTTGTAGATTTCATGGATGAGAAAGCACGGGAGGCATTAATAAGACAGAAAGAAGCTCGGCTACTATCTGGCAAACGCGACTACCTAAACCACACATGGAACTTACGCAGCGCCCTTGGTTACGTAGTTACTTATGAAGGCAAAGAAAAACGGCGATTTATTGGCGACCAAAATCATCCAGATCCGACGGCGGCCATTGAAACCAATAAAGTACTCAACGAAGAAAATAAAGCCGGAACAAGCATTATTTTCGCAGATGGCATGTATTACGCCGGCTTTGTCAGCTCTAAAGGTTATGATGTGATAGATACAGCCGAATTATTTTTAGATAAAGCATTAAACGAAAGAAAATGAAAAGGGATTTACTCATAAACGGCTACGATGCCTATGCAATGGGTATCACAATGGGATCGGGTTTCATTGCAAGTCTAAGAACACCGGCAAGCCTCAAAGATTTTGTAGAGAATGACGACCCCAAAAAGAATGGCAAGCAGGTAATTTACCCCGAAGAACCGAAAGTTGCCGCCCGCGATCTGACGCTAACATTCGTGATCTTCGGTGACACGCTCGCAGAGCACACGTTGAACTACAACAGTTTTATAGAACTACTAAAAAGAGGCAAAATGGACATCAGCGTCCCTTCAATATCTGCGGATATTTACCACTTGACCTACATGGGCAATTCAGGCAGCTACATGATGTCCGCAGACCTTACCACCTCACAACTGACAGTAAAATTCAATGAACCCAACCCGGCAAACAGGGTCGCAGAAACAGAAAATATATGACAACCCAACACAATAAGAGTGTAGATGCCATACGGGCGATGGCACTACAAACGGGCGCTTGTAAAAAGATAAACCGCGTCCAAGACTTCCCCGAGCTAATCAAACTGATGTTTACCCCACAAGGGATCGAGTTCTGCCAAGACCACAACTTCCCCTCGATCGAAGTGTTCAGGGAAAACCGAAGCAATCTTCAAGGATTGGAAGTATATGTCGACGCTGGCGACATCACGCTAAAGGGCAAAGAATATGTATGCCTGGTCGGTGATACGAAGGCCACTATCGAGGCTTCCGGGGCTAAATTCACACATACAATCATATTGATGCACGGCGCACGAGCCCAGATCAATGCAAAAGACTACGCCGTGCTGAATATCGTAAATATCAGCGGGGAGTATTCGGTAAATAAGGATGGAACTGTTATTGTGTTATAAAGATAAAAGTGTTACACCCCGATGAACCCCTATTTTTACTTATATCTAAGGCGAGAATCAGATTTAAATAGAACTTGAAAATCATTATATGGGATTTCAAAATAACATGAATCAATCAGTTTATAGTTGGCATCGGGATATACCCGAAATCTAACCACGTCTTTACCCTCACTTTTAACTCGTTTTATAGTCATAATTAGGCTCGTAAGGTACAACTCATATCCTTGTTCAATATCTTTTATAAAAGATGAATAACTACGCTTTATATCATCTAAAAATACTGAGAATGAATATCCTACATCTCCTTTAAATGCATAATCCGTAAATTTAGAAAATATTTTAAGTGTTTCTCCATATTGTATATTCTTCATCGCCTCATAATCTGAATCCGTAATTAATGCAGATTTTAGCGACTTATAATAAGTCCATTCTAATTTCAAATTGGGATATTTAAATCGTCCATCCCAATAATCGATAAATAAAAATGTTAAACTATCAATTTTGCCGAAAAATATTGAATTAAAATTTGAGCTAAATTTCCCTTCTCCATAATATGGGCGATCTGTGTTTATTCTACTCTCCCATTTCCCTTTTTTAGGATTACGCTCCCAAAATAAAGCATATCTTATTTCCTTCGATTTATATGTTAGTGATGTAGGTTTCTCATCTATCCTATCCTGAGCAACAACGGTTGTTGCTAATACAACTAACAAGGAGAACCAAATTTTCTTCATATAGCACTATTATAACAAATTTAACCACATAAGTCTCCGAATTCGGGGACAATCAAACCAAATAAAATATTAAAATCTAAATCCCGCTTGTATTAAGAATGCGCCCATATTAGATGGGCCGTAAGTGCCGTTTTCTTGGATATTGTCGGCGATACCCAAAGATTGATACCCGATATTTATAAAAACACCTAATGTCGGGGCCACAGAAAAATCAACACCCAAACCGCCGGCTCCATAAAATCCTTTTTCATCGCCAAAACCATATCCGAGATTAGCAAATATATACGGTGCTATTTTGCTTTTAGTTAGGTATCCTTTTATATCTGCAAATACGGGAATTGTTGCGTGCCCATTATCTAATAATGCCAATCCAGCGCCTGCACCTAAAAAAAGATTAGGAATAATTCGGGCACCATGTATAGTTTCAATATAAAATCTATCCATTTGATAATCACCCATCCCGAAACCATAACCAATGTTCACCTCGCCTTGGTATCGCGGCGAGTTTTGTGCTTTGGCATAAGCGCATAAAACAGCGAATAATAACAGTAGTAAATACTTCTTCATACAATAAATTTTAGTGAGTTAGTAACCCAAATTTACAATTTCAAATTGGAATATCCAAAAAAGCGAGGAATGGTTTTAGCCATCCCTCGTCTTTGTATTTACGACTTTGCATCTATTCGCCATTCTCAACCCTTACATCATCCGGAAAAAGCAAATCTAACTGTTGGTATTGTTTCGGAAATGCGGCGTTAAGCATTTGCATAAATTTAGCCCAATTATACCCCGATGCCCGTCCCAATGCTTCAACAGCCGCTAAATGCTCTTTCAGTTTCGGGCGGCCCACATCTTCGGTTAAATGCTGGTGATGACGGTCTTTTCGCGTTCCTTTGTCTGTTTTCGGGTTGACTTTTTGAAGTTCGGTTAATATCACTGGAGCCAAACGTTCATAGACAATATCGTTAATCCATTTACCAACAACGCCAGGCCGCCTATGTGTTAACGTCCAACTCCATCCGTGCATCCTATATATCATTTCAAAGAATGAATCGTTAAAAGTTTTTACCCAACGGCTTGCCTCGTCCGAAATAAATTGTGCTAAGAACTTTTGAAGTTCATCTTTCGCCCTATTCTTATCCTGTTGGTATCCGGTTACCTCGTCAACGAGGGCTATAATACCGACTTTTGCAACGGAGCGAATAATGATATCCGCATTGCGAACGATCTTCGTATCATCGAAATCGCCGGCACGATTTGCATCTATTATGATAGAACAAATATCGACAAGCAAAGTTACTTCATATCCGTTAGTATCTGATTGCGAGCCACCTGCATCGACGCGTTTGAACTTTATAGGATTAGAAAGGCGCTCTGCTATACTTTGATCCCCGGCATAAAAATATGGAGATAGTCCTTTTATATTGCAAAAACTCTTCATCCACTGTCCGCTTTTGCTGTCATACCCTATTGCCTTCTGAACACCGCGTCCGGAAAATACACGTGTTCCGTCCTCTAATACATAACATGGTATTTCAAGATCACCTAATTTTAGAGGTGTCTTATCCGATCCGTAAATTGACTTTAATAACCTGTCCATTTATTTCAATATTTATTTTACTTCTAATTTACTTACATTTTCTTTCAACTCCTCCACATAGTCGATCAGCGCTTTCTCACTGTCGAATGTGAATGTTTCCCTCTGACGACGCACAAAGGCGACGAAATCACCAGAGTTATCAAAGAAGTCCCCAACTTCACAACCTATGGCTGCTGCATATAACTGGGGTGATATCCGGCAGTCCGCCTTGGTTCCGTGGCTTTATTCCCGGCTTGAAGTTCCGCCAAAGTTTCACTAACCAACTCGAGTTGCATCCGAGTATCTTCGTTAATGTCATTTTGGTCTTTGAATACTTCTTCTACGTACTCTTTGAGTTTCAATACTTCTCCTTGAAGTTCTGCCACCCGATCCACGGGAGGATTTGTAAGCATCTGTCGCATTGCCACGAAAGCCCGCATAATTGCCCTATTTACCCGTATCGCTGTATCGCTACGCAAGACACTCGAAAGCATAGCCACTCCCATTTCAGAAAAGGCGAATGGCATATAGCGACGGCCACCCCAATTTGAGGACGCATTTTGTGATGTTAGACTTGAGGTCGCAATTTGCGTCCTCAAAATCTCATATTCTTTTTCCGAGAGTTCGAACATGAAATCGTCGCCCTCGAAACGCTCGATATTGCGCCTTACGGCTTCTTTCAGTCGTTTTGTCTCCACTTGATAGAGTTCCGCCAAATCGAAGTCCAGCATCACCCGCTGCCCCCGTATCTCATATATCTTGCTTTGTATAGGTTGTAGTTCCATGTCTTTATCTCTCGGTTCCAAATATTTAGCCGCCGTTAATTCTTGCTGGGTATCGTCGCGTCACAAAGATAGTAAATTTATGCGTTGCGTTGGATGGCACAAATAAAAAACCGAGGCATTTGCCTCGGCTTATTTTAAATTTTGGCGAATTCGCCAAAAATAATGTTTTAGCAACTTATTTTTTGATAAAAGTCTTGTCGTTATTTTCAGTTAACCCATACTTTCGCATTTTAAATGAATTATCTGATTCTATGGATATTATACGTTTATCTTCTCTTCCATTAATCTCGCCACTTTCTGAATAGGAGTAAAACGAAATAATAGCATCACTATTATTTACACTAACGGAGTAATAGCAGTTTTCCTTTATTTCAAGTAAATGGTCATTAAAATATTCAACAAGATGAGCTGTCCCATAAACAACAATTCGACCATCAATTACAGACACTTTTTCTTGGGCTGACGAATATGGAGTAAATGTTATTTCTTCTGTTTCAGTAGTATTAGTAACAGGACTATATAGTGATCCGACAAACTTACCATCAAGGACTTGTAGGATGTCTTTTTCGACTTTAGAAGGTAGGTTATTATTCTCTTTATCTTTAGAACAAGCAATAAAAGCCATCGAGGCAATGGCTATACATAAGAGTAAAAACTTTTTCATATTTCTAATTGTATTGGTTAGTGCCGCAAAATTATAAAATTCCCCCCCCGCCAAATTTTGAAAGTAAAATTTACTCCTGATGTAAAAATAGTGCAAAATCCTTTGTGAATTAAAAATAATTTCCCATATTTGTAACGCTTACATAAACTCAAGAGTGCACAAGATGCACCATTATTGGTGCTTTTTTTGTGTCGGAAATTGAACATACGAACGGGTAACCCTGTGGCGTTGCTGTAATGGCGCGCCAACCTCTTGAGTAAAGATGTAAGCAGCAGGTAGTACCCGTTCGTTTTTTTGTTTTATTAAATGCTTACATCTATGAAAAAACAATCGCTTCCGGAAACGGATTATCAAACTCGCTGCATCGAAGCCGAGCGAAAAGCGCAAGATTTCGAAAGCGCCTACTTCAAGGCCGAAGAGCGCTATTCCAACCTAATGGACGCCTATATCAAACTACAAGGTTACTATCTTGAATTGCTGGGCGCTGAAAAATCACCCCGCAACAAAATCAAAGAGATCGACCCGTTTATTCTGGTCAAGATGGGCCGCGGGATGAATATCGCTCAATGTAAATAGACCAACAGCTATGAACAATATACAAATCTTCAATAATGAACAGTTCGGGCGTGTACGGATTATTATGTCCGACGAAAACAAGCCGATGTTTCTTGCGAATGATGTAGCGAGATCATTAGGATATATGCGGACAGCGGATGCAATTTCAACACATTGTAAAGGGGTCGCCATTTTGCCGACCCCTACCGATGGCGGCATTCAAAGGGTGAAATACATCCCCGAATCCGACGTTTACCGTCTTGTCATGCGGTCGAAGCTCCCGCAGGCCGAACAGTTCCAGGACTGGGTGTGCGATGAAGTTCTCCCCACGATCCGCAAGACTGGCGGATACATGTCGGCCAAAGAGACGGACACGCCCGAAATGATAATGGCACGTGCCGTGCTGGTAGCCAATGACACTATAGCCCGCCAGAAGCAACAGTTGGAGCAGGCACACAAGCAGGTCGCAGCGCTCGCCCCGAAAGCCGAACTAATGGATAAAGTACTGGACACAGACCAGAAGATCGACGTCGGGCAGGCGGCAAAGATTTTGAACCTTCCCTTCGGCCGCAACACGCTCTTTCAACGGCTCCGTGAACGCGGTATATTCTTCTGCAATCGCAATGAGCCTAAGCAAGAGTATATTAACCGGGGTTATTTCGAGTTAAAGGAGAAGTTAATAGACCGCAACAACCACGAATCGTTCACGGTTATAAAAGTCCTCGTGACGCAGAAAGGGTTGGATTTCCTCGCAAGACAATTCGAAGTAGTCCAAACGCCAAAGAAGATGGCACCGATAAAGTAACCCCCGTATACCACTATTTCCACACCACGTTGGGGGCGCCTCGCAGAAATGCGGGGCGTTTTTATTCCCTTCCTTCCAACCTCACTACAAAGTGTAGTTAACTACATCCTAACGGTGTAGTGTAGGAGGGTAAAAAAGTCAGAGAAAAATTTGCATTTTGCTAATACGTGCATTATATTTGCAGCACGAATAAGATATAGACGTACGGGTCTATCCGTATAATGTGTAAATGAAAACAACTGTATAGAGCCCTAAATAGTTATTTTAGGGCTCAATTTTTTTAGCTACTAACTACACTAAATTTATGGCTGCAAATAAATTTTTCCAGCAAGAGCTTTTTAAATTCTCCATTTTCCCAAAATATCAAAGTTGCATTGATGATTTGGCTACAAATCTTGCCGACCCAGAGGAGTGGGACTTTTCAGATGACAAGAGAAAAAGTCACTCTATACTGAAAAATTATTTAGAACACATCTTCCGAAAATTGAGAGCAGAAAACAAAATCTGCTTTACAGCCAATAACGAGTATTGCTGCTTCAATACTGGGCTTGTCACTAAAAACCTGGAAGAAATATTTGCCTTCTTCTTCAAAAATAAAAATCAAGGTGAAGGAGTTCCGCCCTATGTTTTTAAATGTTTTTGCAAAAAAAGCGATGGTGCATTATTGCGAACATTTAAATCATCTTTGCCCAAGATAGCAGATTTTTTTCAAAAACCCGAAGACTTGCTTTTTAATCCCAACTGCGAACTTATTCCTGATATAGATCATATCATCCAAGATAACCTAAGTCGTTTCCCAGCTGCTATGCAAGGGAGTGGTGATGCTGAAATTCGTCGCCGGTTGGAAGGGGCTATTGATGAAGCTCGTAAAAAAGTGAGAACGAACTATAAAACTGCGGTGCCCCAATTCTATGGCAATAGGATTCAACTATTGTTGCCACTATGTTTAACACCCAACTCCCCCAATCCTGATTTAGCATTGGTTGTACATAAAATTGAAAATAACACATATACCGCACGCACATGTCTGACGCTTAAAATGGCTTATAATAATGCCCGATTAATTGTTAAGCCTCAGAGCACATGGTTAAAACCGTAAAAATCATACGTAATTTAATACTGCCATTGTATTATGACTAAAGCAGGGAGAAATCCCTGCTTTTTTATTGATATTTTTACAGCTCCCCATTGTTATTAAAATGCACAGTCACACATTTGCACAGAGGCTTGAGGAATCGCCGAGCCCTTGATGCAAATGATTATTTACTCTCCGACAGGAACAGAAATATTGGACGCGCCAGTCACCAAAGAGGCTATCATCAAATATGTCCTCATGGGAGACTACTATATCGAGCTGCCCTTTAATCTCCTTGAACCAACGACATTTGCTCGTGGTTCCTACATCACATATAAAGGCCGCAAGTTCGAGATTATGTCCACGGTGCGCCCGGAGTTCGACAACAAGACCGGCGGCTATAAATACACTCTCAAATTCGAGGCTCAGCAAAACCACATGAAGCGTTTCGTGTGCTTCTGGCTGGGTGGGGACAATCCCGAAGCCGTATTTCACAACACCACAGACCTCGAATCCTTCGCGGCGTTGATCGTCGCCAACATGAACAAGCAGCTCGGAGGCGAAAACTGGCAGGTAGGCACAATCACCGTTGACAATCCTAAAGCTACGAAGCTTGTATCGTTCAATGGCGATAAGTGCTGGGACATCCTCAATACGATTGCCGAGACCTTTGAGACGGAATGGTGGACAGAGGAAAACGGCGACCTCGTATCGTTATGCTTTGGCAAACTGGACTTCGGATCTCCCGAAGAGTTCAGACAGGGGAATGTAGTGAAAAACATTCCCGCAAAGAAAGGGGATGATTCGAGCTACGGCACCCGGTTCTACGTCTTTGGCTCTACTCGCAATCTCACAAGCGACTATGGGCAAGCTCCGCAAGGAGGTGAAACGAATCATGTATCTGAAATTCGGCTTCGCCTGCCGGACGGACAGCGGTATATCGACGCAATACCCGGTATTTCGGGAAGCGACATTGTAGAGCAGGTCGTGTTCTTCGATGACATATACCCCAAGAATACGGAGACGGTCACCAGCATTGAGACCGTAGACCGGGAGATCATCGAAGGGCAAACAGATAAGGCGTATGTCATGTACTGCAAAGACACGCCGTTCCTGCCTTCGGACATGATCGAAGGCGAAACCCTGGGCGCAACTTTTACGAGCGGCAGTCTTATGGGACGGGATTTTGAGCTAAGTATAAACTACAAACCGGAGACGTGGAAACCCGAGGATGGATTCGACAAGAAGTTCGAGATCATCGCGCAAGTAGAGACATCCGGTGAAAGCCAGCTTATCATCCCCAACGAAAGCCTGCATCCCGAGCCTGGAGATACGTTTGTCATCACGGGCGTAAAACTACCTAAAGAAAGGATCGAGGAGGCTGAAAAGGAGCTTCTGAAGGCCGGAGAATCATATGCCGCGAAACACAGCAGCGACACGGACGTATACGACTGCGAAACCAATCCCGTATACTGTCAGGAAAACAAAAAGAATTACGATGCAGGACAGGCGGTTCGCCTTGTGGATCCACGCTTCGGAGAAAGCGGCCGCTTATCACGCATCCAGGGATACGAAAAGAAACTCTATAATGAGTATATCGCCACATATACGGTAGGCGACAATACGGCATATTCCCGTATCGGCAACATTGAATCGGAGGTGAAGGCAAACCTGTACGCACAGCGCATAGGCGTTACCGAATCGGGAGCTTCAATTTATCTTATCACCCGCTACGATTCCACTGCCGCCGCAGACTACAATGCCTATTCCGCCAAGCGTGCGCTATGGGAATTCGCCAGCAAACAGTTCCCGGACACATTCAAAGGTAAAATGACCTTTGACGACGGTGCCCTGTTCGGGAACTTCGCATCCGGGATGACAGGCTTGGGCGGCATGATTGACAAGAAAGGGAACGCAGAGATGCAGAGCCTGAAACTTCGGGGATTCCTGGAGGTGCCGGAACTCCGCTACAACCGTGTCGAAATATCCATGGGCGATACGTGGTATGCTCCAAGTGCCGGGATCATCGAAAGCGTCGACACCACGGCCCAAACCATCACCCTCAAGCTCGAAGAAGGCGAAATCGGAAGTCCTCGGGTCGGGGATATATGCATGGGCATCTTCCACAATTTGAACACTTCGGAGAATGCAACCGCGGATTATGACGACGGACGTGGCAACAGGCGCTTTGCCGGGTTCGCCACCTGCTATTTCCGCATCACCGAGGAGCTGGACACTACAACTTACAAGACATTCAAGTATCAACTACGCCCGGTATCGGGAGCTTACCCCACCCAATATCATCCGGCGGCGGCGATGACCTTCGTGGGCTATGGCTCCTTCTCGAATGAGGATCGGCAGACCTCCCGCTACGAAACCCGGACATACCAGCGTTATTTAACGGGAGTTTCCGATTGGGAGTTCACTGCGTCCAATATCGCCGCGCAATATGGCGACCTGTCAAACCTGTCCGTATTCGGGATAAACATGACGGGATATTCGGCATACCTGAACAACATCTATATGTCGGGCGTCATCCAGCAATTCACGCCTGGCGGCGAAGAGGTGCCCACGATCATAGACCGCGGAGTGTGGAGCGCCACGGAAACATACAACCGCAACGACGACGTATATTGGAACAACGGGCACTGGCGCTGTCTGGTCGACGGCACAAAGACCGAGCCCGGCAAGGATGCCGAGGAGTGGGTATACTTAGGCGGATACGGGGTGCTCGAAACAATCAGCATATTCAAAAAGTCCGAGAACGAACCGGCGAAACCTACGGAGCTTAAAATACCGCCCGAAGGCTGGACTACGGAGACGCTCCCGATGTCGGATCAACGTCCTACATGGATGTGTACCGGCACCGTTGTCGACGGAGAAGTTAAATCATGGTCTGCTCCTCAGCGCGTATCGGGCGAACCGGGATCCGATGGGAAGGACGGCAAGGATTACGAGTGGATCTTCGCACGTACATCGCAATACAAAGCCCCTGCACAGCCACCCACCGCGCAGCAGGACGATTACATTCCCTCGTCCTCCGAAACCTCGGACGGGCAGGTGTGGACGGACGATGCCGTCGGGCCCGATAGCGACAACCCTTATGAGTGGGCAAGCAAGCGTGTGAAAGTAAATGACACGTGGGGCGAGTTCACACACCCTGCGCTTTGGGCAAAATTCTCGTTCGACGGAGCGCCGGGTGTCGACGGAACCGATGTAGAATGGATATTCAAACGCACAAGTTCCAACACGGCCCCGAATACGCCGTCTACCAGCGACGAGGACGGATATGTTCCGAGCGGTTGGACGAACAACCCTACGGGCCCTAACTACGAGCGCCCCTACGAATGGACTTGCGTACGTTATAAGACAGGCGGACACTGGGGCGGATATTCAGCAGCGTCCTTATGGGCGAAGTGGTCGTTCAATGGCGAGGATGGTGTGGATGGTGAAGGTGTAGAATACATATTCACGCGTACGGCAACCGAAGATCCGGGCACTGTTCCGGAAGTCCCCACAGTTGCTGAATACGATAATCCCCCGGCACCATGGACGGATGACCCCATGGGAGTAGATGCCACATATCGCTATGAATGGGTGTCGAAACGCAACAAGGTAGAGGGCACTTGGGGCGCATTCTCCGCACCTGCGATTTGGGCGCGGTATTCTTACGACGGACAACCGGGAAACTGGACATCCTATGTATTTAAAAATAGCGATACGGAGCCCGCAAAGCCGACATCCTCCGGCCCCATTCCGTCCGGATGGAATGACGCGCCCACTGGTGTCGGTATATGGTGGATGTCCAAGGCTACGATAGACGCATCGACCGGAAAGGCCGGATCGTGGTCGACGCCTATCCGCGTAACAGGCGAAGATGGAGCGCCGGGGCCGTATACGGATTTCAAATACGCCAAGAACAACAGCGACACGACGGCGCCGGCACTGGTAAAAACAGATCGCAACCCCGCAGGTTGGAGCGACACCCCGCCGTCGCTCTCTTCGGGTGAATATCTGTGGATGACCCAGGCAGAAATAGACGCCGACGACAATCTGTTGCACCCGACGGTAGGCTGGGCAACTCCGGTACGCATATCGGGAGAGCAGGGCCCTAAAGGTGATGACGGCGCCCCCGGCGAAGACGGTGCCCCCGGCAAGGATGGCTTGCAGGGCTGCATAACCCGCCTAACGGAATGGGCATCGGGAGTGGAATACCGCAATGACCTCGACCTTGTCTCCAATGGCCCCAGATACATAGACGTAGTTACGATCTATGCGAACAATAAGCAGCTGAAATTCCAGTGCAGCCAGACGCACACTTCGTCCGCTTCCAACAAGCCGGCGACAGGATCCGCGTCGGCATATTGGCAACAACTCAACGACATGGTGCCGATATATACGCCCCTGTTGTTCGCAGAGAATGCCGTCATCAACTTCCTCCAAGGTATGGAGTTCGTGGTGCACAACTCCAAGACGGACATTTCCGAGAATACCATCATCGCAGGGCTCGTGGGCGGCGATATTCCCCTGTTCGTCGGGAGCAACACGCCGTCGAATGCGCCGTTCAGGGTTGCTAAGGACGGGGCATTCGTGGCCACCAAAGCCGATATTACAGGGACTATCAACGCATCGAGCGGAACAATAGGCGGATTTAAAATTGACGAATCATCATTAACAGCCACAGACAGCTTCGGTGAGATGCTTCTATCTTCCAATCTGATTAGGTTTACCAACGATAATACCAAGCTTTATCTTGGAGGCAACACCTGGCCGGAATCAACGGGTGGTGCCCTATATGGGCCTATAAGAGCAGAAGTAAGCCGCAGCGCAGCCAGCGGCACGGCAGGCAATGTCGGAGTGTATATAAATGTCACCGGAGCAGCATTATCGGATGGAACCACTACCGCTGCACGTCAGTCCGGAAACCATGCCTTATATATCCCAGAGGGGTTCATAACGGGTTTCAGGCTGAGGAATGTGCGAACCTCTTCCAATAGAACCCTGACCGACATGGACAGCGTGGTGTTCAGTACGGCTACGAGCGAGATTACGCTGACTTTACCGTCTTCACCAAAACAAGGGCAGATTTATTTCATCCGAAAGGTCGGCAGCGGCAATGTCAAGTTGACGCGCGGGAATACCCAGCACAGGATATGCACCAATTCCAACTCTCAAAACAACACTGAAATTACCTTGGATTGGGGTAAGCTGTGGATCATATTGTGGGATCATATGAACAGTATGTGGACGGCCAACTGGTGCCAATATTAACACAAAAACAGGATATATGAAAACATTGAATTTAAAAGAGTTCAAACTGTTCACCGACATTTCCCGCGCCGGGCATATTGTCGTCGATGCAAGGAAAGAGTTTGCCAACGCCATATACATGGGCATGAACGGCATCGTAGCGCATGACCTGGCATTCCGCATCCTCCACAGCGAAGGCGGCATCGAAGTTTCCGACGAGGAGGAATTGATTATCGTTGATACCGCAAAGATGTGCAAGGCGGTATTCTATGACAGTATAATGTCCGCCCTCAAGAAAGAATAAACACTCGAAAGGAATATGAAACGCATCCGGATAGGCAAGGACATAGAGATACATTGGCCGATACTCACCAATGGGCAGCAGGTAGCACTCGAAGGGCGCGACCTGAGACTCTTCGTCCATTTGCCTTCGCATATGGACATTCCCGTCGATTTCACCACCGAAGGCAACACCGCGATTTTCACCATCAGCGGAGCAATGCAAAAATCCATCGGGGTGTACCGTCTCACCATGTGGGAGAATTTGCAGAAGAGAGGGCAAACGGCGGTCGACTACTGCAAGGCCTTCGAATTGGTTCCTACGACACTCTTGGAAGGTGGCGAAGACGAAAGCAACCTTACAACGGAAACTGTCAACCTTGAGGCGTCAAGCCTTGTTGTTGGATTGCCCGGCGAGAGTGCTTACGAGGCATTCAAGAAATACAACCCGAATTCCGAACTTACGGAGGAAGAATATGCCGAAGCCCCTATCGACGCTGCAAACGCCGCGAACGAGGCGGCAAAAGCGGCAAATGACGCCGCAGGTGAAATTGGGGATATTGACAAACTCCTTGCCGAAAAGGTCGACAAGGAAGAAGGGAAAGGGCTTTCGACGAACGACTACACCGACCAGGAGAAGGAGAAGCTGGCCGGGCTCTCCAACTACGACGACACGGAGATAAGGAAGGAGTTGTCCGACAAGGCATCCAAGCAGGAACTGACGGAAGCTGCGGCGGACACGCTGACTGAGGCAAAGTCGTACACGAACACCGAGGTTGAGAAAGCGAAAGATGTAATAGGTGAAGGTATCGGTCAGTTGCTGCCCTTAATTGGTAATGACATAACCGCTGGAGACGCGGATACGCTCAAAGAGAGCAAGTCGTACACGGACACTAAGACGACAGAACTATGGAATAATGTCAGCGATGTGTTTGACGCCACGTCCGAGGAGCTCAACAGCAACATATCCGGCGGGGATGCGCAGACACTGACCGAGGCCAAAAACTATACGGACAAGGCGATCTCAGAAATTCCCACCCCGGACGTCAGCGGGCAGATCGAGCAACACAACACCTCCCCCACGGCGCATCCCGACATCCGGGAACTGCTCAACACCTGCGTAGGACTACCGGAGTTCAACGACAAAACCTACGAGCTGACCTTCACGACAAAGGGCGGTGCGAAGTTCATCATCGACCTGCCTATCGAGATGATGGGGCTGCATTACAACGAGGATACCCAATCTATCGAGTTCGTAAATGCCGACGGCTCCATATCCTCCATCCCGGTTTCTGACTTCGTGAAAGTGTATGTCGGCTCTATCGGCTCCGAGATACAGGTTACGGTCGAAGGCTCCGAGATCCGCGCCTCCCTGCTCAACAACACCGTATCCTGGGACAAGTTGACACTTGCATTGCAGGAGATGATCCAGGGCAAGGCCGACCGCGCGGAGCTTCCCACGAAACTGTCGCAGTTGCAGAACGACACGAACTACGTGACATCGGGAACCCTCGAAACCCAGTTGACGCCTATCAAAACCGAGTTGGGCGGCACAGTGCGCCTCGGGGAGGAAATAGGAGAGAGCTCTACCCCGCCTCCTACACCGGACACGGACGATGAAATAACCGAAGTCCTTGCGCACTCGGACTGCACGCTCGAAGAGCGCGTGACGCACCTCGAAGGGCTGCTCGTGGAAGTGCTCTCGGGCAAAGTGCTGATCCCGGAGTTGCAGGTGAAAAAACTGGGCGTGTGGGACGACAACAACCTCGTCGTCACGGGCGAGGGCGCGCCGGCGAAAGCCCCCGACCGCGCGGGACAGTTCTATGTCGATACGAAGAACAACGCGGTCTACCACTCCGTGGGCAACGGCGCGGTGTCGGACTGGAAGAACGCTTAAACTACATACAACATGTCACAAGTCAACAAATACGCCGACAAGGCGGGTTACACGGCCGACAAGAACCGCAAGGGCACGCAGTCGGCAGTATCATACATCGAGGACGACGGGGCGCTCATCTACGACGGCGTGAACGTCGTGGTGGACAAGCCGGCTGCCGGGGTTGGTGACCTCGCGGTCTTCGACAAGACCACGGGAACTATCCGCTTCGTCAAGGGTGCGACGCTTGTTGCAGAGCAGTTGCCGCCGCAGCTTGTCCCCGTGGCCGTGGTCTACGCCCGGCAGGGCGGGCGGGTGCTGATCGTGTCGCTCCGCAACGCGGCATCCGAAGTTAGATGGGCATATAGCTATGAGGTGGCATTGTCGGGCTTCAACCTCGCCGCGGGCGGTGAATTCACGCTGAACATCTATACCAGCGAATTCTCGTTTACGTACCCTGCGGGTTCGACATTGGCAGACATTGCCGCACTTATAAATTCTAAACCGGAACTCAAAGCTACATACTCCTGGGTGGCCTCGGCCTCCGAAGAGCTTTCCGCGGTTGTCATGACATGTGATGCATGGTCTACGATAGAGGGGCACAAAAAGATTTCGGCAACAGGCTGCACGTTGACGCGCCGCGCCGTGGATGTGGATTACCAAAGTATCCTAATCCTGGACACGGGTGAAGCGGAGTATTACATCCGCCGCAAGAATGGTGTGAAGGCAACTGCGGCGGGTGGTGTCCTCGACCAGTTCGCGGAATATTATTCGGAGAGAGGCCAGAAAGCCACGGGGCAGAAGCCGGGAAGCGACATAATCATTCGGGAAAGCGTTTTCACCGAAGCCGACAACCCCGATCTGGTTGCCGTGTATCCCACCTACAAGGACTACCTGTTCGCCGAGCACATGGTACAATATCCTACGGCGTTCGGGACGATGTTGCAGGATGGCAAGATCAACACGAACCTGATCGGACGGCTTACTTTCGAGGACATTTATGGTAAGACACAGTACCGCTACCCAGCCGCTGCGGCCGCTCTCGACTTCGGCATCACCGTGGAAGGGATGACGACGGGACTGGAGGCGGGTGCATGGTGGCTGCCGTCGTCGGAAGAGGTCTACCTGCTGATGCACGACAGGGTGCGTTTCGTCGCTGACGTGGAGAAAGACCCCGTAAACCGTACCCTCTTACGCTTGAAAGCTACCATGTGCTATGGTTATAATTATTATGTCCATACTTCGTGCGAGCAGGCGCAGGGAGGCATATTTATTTACAGTGGAGGCGCTGGCACCGTGGGCTATACAGGCAAATGTTTTAAATTTTCCGCCCGTCCGGTCTGCGTCTTATAACTATCAGAATCATGGAAACACAACGACAGATCGACATCCTCGAATCGCGGCAGCTCGAATTACGGGCGGTCATGGCCAAATCCGACGACAGGGCAGCCAAATGCATCAAGTCCGGCCTTGACTTCCGGGCTACCTATCCCCTGGATTATGAGGAGTACGAAGCGGCCAACGCGGAGTACAACGCGAACGAAAAGACCCTTGCGGAGCTGAGGGCCCGGCGTGCCGAAGAGCTGGCCGCCGAAGAAACGGTTATGGACTTTCAAAATATTGAGCAATGAAGATGTATATGACCAACAAGCCCAACGGCGAGCCGTTCTATCCGGTAACCGTAGCCGAAGCCGTGCTTGTTTCCGAAAACGAAACTTTAGCCGCGGTGCTGCAACGGCTCGAACAGAGGATCGCAGAATTGGAGAAGTCGGAAGCGGCGCCCGAGGCGCAGGCAGAAGTACTATCCGAACAATAGAATACATCCTATGGAGGCATTGTGGAGGTTTATAGAAAGGTTGTGCGAGAAAGTATGGCAGGTGTCGATAGGTGCCCTGGTGTACATGTTCAACGCCATAGCCCCGATACACGACATACTGACGGCCTGCATGATTATATTCGCCGCGAACTTTTTCACGGGCCTGTTCGCCGGCGTGCTCGTACAGCACGAAGGATTCATATTCCGCAAGGCTTTCAAGTGCATATCCGAGGCTGCGGTAATATCGGGACTGATGGCCATGATACTGCTCGTCGGGGACAACATCGACAACCATGACGGGGCGATGTCGGCGATCTCGCTCGCAGTATATGCCCTGATATATTTCTACGGGGTCAACATCCTCAAGAACCTGAACCGCATATTCCCGAAGAACCGATACATCGACTTCCTGTACTATGTGCTCTCGTTCGAGATGATTAAAAAGATTCCCTATTTGGAAAACTACAAACAAAAACAAAAGGACAAATGAAAAAGAAATGGATCGTATGGAGCATCGTTGCGGCCGTGGCCGTAGTGCTCGGAATCGTATTCCCGCGTTACATCCTCGTGGGGGTTGTTTGTGCTATGGCCGGATGGGTCGGGCATATCCTGTACACTAAACACATCGCGCAATGACACGAGGGCTCAGAAACAACAATCCGCTTAACATCGAGAAGACACGGGGCGGCAATCCCTGGCAGGGCGAGGTCGTACCGTCGAAAGACAAGCGTTTTGCGCAGTTTACGACGGTAGCATACGGCTATCGGGCAGCCTTCAAGCTGTTGAACAACTACCAGTGTAACTACGGGTTGGACACGATCCGCAAGATGATCGGCCGCTGGGCCCCGTCGGAGGAGAACCACACGGACGCCTATGTCCGCACCGTGGCGGAAAGATCGGGGGTGCCCGCCGACTGCCGGATCACCACGACCAACCGCGACGTGATGGTTCCCATCGTTGCGGCCATGTCGTTCGTAGAGAACGGTGTCGAGGCCAAGATGCTCGACGTGCAGGCCGGGTGGGATTTGTTCGTAAAGGCATGAAACGCCTGCTCCTCTACCTGCTCGCCGCCCTTGCTGCCGGGGCGCTGCTCTTCGGCTGGGGCTACCGCCGGGGCGCCGCGTCGGTGGTTGTCGAAGAAACAACGCGCATCGACACGGTGTTCTATCCGCGGCCGGAACCGCTGCCCGGCACGTACCGCCTGGCCGACATCTCGGTGCCGGTGCTGCTCTTCGCGCCGCCCGATACGGTGACGGAGACCGTCGTTGTGAAAGTCGGGGCAGACAGCGTGCAGATGAAGGTGGCGATGGAAACGCGCCCCTACTCGGACAGCACCTACCGGGCACAGGTCAGCGGGCCCCGGATCGGCAACCTGCGGCCGACGCTCGACTGGATAGAAACATACGACCGCACTACCACCCGACAGCAGGTAGTCACCCGGCGAAGCCGATTCGCCCTGACGGCCGGGGTCGGGGCGGCGTACACGCCGCAAGGGTTCCAGCCTACGGTCGGCGTAGGAGTAGGTATTATTTTATGGCAGTTCTGACAGGTACTTACGACATCATCATTCCTGTGCAATGGAAGAGCTGATTTACATATACTGGGATGACTTCCCATCGGTTGTAACCGAATAACGGGCCTTGGGGTACGGGCATAAAAAAGTCCCCAACGCTTTCCCGCATATACCACTATACGATTGTGCCAACGCACCACATTGAGGACTTATTCCTTGAATCGGTGTGTTGGCTTTTTGTATAGTGGTATAACAAATTTATAATAAAAAATCGGGAAAGCATATGCGTAAATCGGAGCTTTTTGCACAAATACTCGAATGTGTTGCATTTGAAACTGAAATAGCCAAAGAACAAATCCTTTCGAAGGATAAATTTCAAGATGTAGTCGATGCGCGTTACATGCTCGTGCACTTCTGCCATAAAAACGGCATGTACATCGCCGACATCGCCCGGATGATGCGCTTCTCCCGCCGGGCCATAGAGAAGATGGTCTCCGGGTTCGATGAACGCAGGCAATACAGCCACCCCATATTCGAAATGCAGTGCGAACTTATTGCGAAAAAGCTGCCTCCCATCTGCGCCCCAATGAATTGATATGACCACCGCCCGCAGCCACCTTTGCAATGTTGCAACAGGTGAACGCCCGGCCTTGACAGGGGCGGAAATCATTCAATAATCATTAAAAATGGGTTCGGATAAAACTTATATTTTCGATGGAGGCGGCTCGGGTGGCGGCCTTGACATCGCGGCTCTCGTCTCGTCAATGATGGGCAACAAGGGCATGGATCCCAACCTCGTAGCGGCACTCATGAACGGTAACAACAACCGTGGTGCATGGGGCGGTGACGGGTGCTGGTGGATCTGGATCATCCTGCTGTTCTTCTGCTGGGGCGGCTTTGGTGGCAACGGCTTCGGCGGCAACAACGCCAACGGCCTTCCTGCGCAGCTCAACGGTGACGCCGGACGGGAACTTCTGATGAACGCAATCCAGGGGAACGGAGCGGCTATCAACCAGTTGGCGTCGTCGCTCAACTGCTCTACGCAGCAGATTCAGAACACGCTGTGCAACATCCAGGGCACCCTCGGCATGTCAAGCCAGCAGATCATCAACGCCGTACAGGCTATGGGCTGTCAGATCGGCAATCAGATTGCCGAATGCTGCTGCAACGTCCGTCAGGACATCGTGAAAATGGGCTACGAAAATCAGCTCGCAACGATCAACCAGACCAACACGCTGCAATCTTCGGCAAGCACGCAGTTCAACATCCTGGGCGCCAAGATCGACGCGCAGACACAGATCATCAACGACCGGTTCTGCCAACTGGAGATGCGCGAGATGCAGAACAAGATCGACACGCTGCGCCAGGAGAACAGCAACCTGGCTCTGGCCGCATCGCAGCAAGCGCAGACGGCCAACATCGTCAGCCAGCTCCGCGCTCCGGCTCCGGTTCCTGCATACATCGTGCAGAATCCCAACTGTTGCACGACGCCCACCGTGGCCGTGACTGCAGCCCCGGCGTGTGCAGGCACTTTATTTTAGCAAGGAAAGGAGGCAAGTATGTATCCTTTACAAGCTGACATAAAAGTCGTTGTCCCCCAATTCGTACCTCGCCTCGACATCGGAGGCATATACACGCTCGCCACGACCGGGAAGGCTTCCACAGAGACCCGAACCGTGGACTACGGATTCAATCCCTGTGCCTGGAGCGCACTGCCCAATGAGGGAATCCTTCTATGGAAGGTGCGCCACCCGGTCACGGAAGCCGAGAGCGGATATGCCGTAAATGTCGTGGTTCCGGCCTCCGGGTCGGCGAGGAGCACCGTAACATCCCCCAACACCACTACCGGGACTGCCAAAGTTCCCGTAGTGGATAACAAAGGGACGCAAACCGTGGGCAGCGACATCACAAACCAGACGGCGGCAGGCGAGACGAGTGCCTATACGGAGCACCTGGTGTACTTTAACAAGTGTGCGGGCACTTTCCGCCTGCTTGGGGTGAAGTCCACAACGGGAACCGCACAGGCAAGTAGCGACGAAGCGACGCCGGCAGCGGCAAAAACAACGAAGTAAAAACAGAAAGACGGGGAGGAGGGATCCTTCTCCCCCGCCTTTCACAAATCATTAACCAAGATGTTTCAGAACTTGAGAAAAGGCTCCTTAGTCTACGTTTTCGACAACAGGGAACAGCCTAAGTTTTATACAGCCAACGTAAAAGACGTATCGGCACCGTATTTCCCGCCCCAAAAGCCCGGGCAATTCTCGCCGATGCCGCAATTCATCAACATCTCGATAGAGGGCAACGAGCCCTGGGGCGTCCCTATGCAAGCGGACATCGTTTCAAAAGACGGACTTACCGTAGCGACGACACGCGAAGTGTTGAAGCCGACCATCATGGAGGCACAGCAGGCAAGCCGTGACATCGTGGAATCATTCGACAGGCACAAAGCCAACCTGAAGGTCTACGACGAGATCCTGATGCAGCTCGACCCCGAAGCTGCGCGTTCAAAGGAGCTCGAAGCCGAAAACAGGGAGTTGCGGAAGATGCTCGCTGACATGAACGAACGGCTGAGCCAGATACCGACGGCGGAAGAACTGAGGAGCCTTGTCAAGTCTGAACCACCTGCAAAAACAAAGTAACTATGGGTTGGAGAATCATAGGTGAAGGCCGTGGCGGCTTCGGCGGCCACGAAGAGGAGATGGAGCGGGAGCTCCGACGCGCCTACGAAGAAGGCTTTGAAGAAGGCCGGCGTGAAGGCCGTGGCGGATACGGTGAGCGTGGCAGCTACGGACAAGGTGGCGGCTACGGCGAACGTGGCGAGTATGACCGCGGCGGGTATGAGTATGACGACGCCTACGGCGAACGCCGTGGCGTAAGGGGTACAGGCCCCTATTCGCGGTATCGCAGGCGGTAAACCGGAGGGAGGGGGCCGCAGTGCCCTCTCCAATTTTTAAATCGAAAAATATGGACAGGTTAGATACACATGAAAACTTCCCGGCAGGGTTCCGGGAATATCTCGAAAATTACGGTTGGCACTTTTCAAAGAAGATGTGCGAATTCGCCGTTTCCCGCATGAAGGACAGGAATGGCAAGAAGATCGAGCCCTATTCTAAGGATAAGGTGGATGCGCTGCTCAAGCAGTACGGCATCGAACTCAAAAAGGACAAGGGCTATGACTGCGTGTACGTCTGCAACATGGCATTGGCGGACTATTTCGGGTCGTCGATACCCAATCCACAATACCTGGCGATGTTCATACGTGACTATATCGACGATGAAGACGGATACGACGGCTTGCCATTTACACGCTACTATGCCGATACCATCGGCTCGGGAACACCCATCCTGTGGGAAGAGATGATGTAGCCATGGAAGAATATCCCCAGATCAGCGAATTCACAAACGACAACGACGAAATCGATGAAAAATATCGCAACGCTCGTCCGTAACCTGCCTGCCGACAAGTACCAGGAACTGGCCGGGGCGGTGAACGACGTATTCGAGAACAAGCGCTTCAACCGGGCACAACGCAGAAGGCTGGCGCGAAACTGGCGCAAGTACGGAAAAAGGGAGGAAAAATGAAGATTCGGGACTTGAGTATTCACAAGTATGGTTGGACGTTGCGCATATATTATGCCGTGACGTGCTACTATACGGGCGAAATACTCAAGTCCCTTACCGACATCGGATGCCCTGATACGGTTCTTCATCGCGTACAGGGGAATATGGTGAAGTGCGAAATGGATACGGGATTCACCTACTCCAACAAGGAGCATCGGCAAAGTGTCATCGTAATAGGGATGCACTCCTCGCCGTGGGAATTTCTCAACAGCTTTGAGCACGAACTGCGGCACCTCGTAGATGATGTAGCCCTTACCCTCGGCCTGCCGATGGCCGGGGAAGAGGTAGCATACCTTACCGGCGAAATAAACCAGGCGCTATGGGAAGATGTGCACCAATTCACCTGTTGTAAATGTAATGGACATGGAAAAAGATGACACCCAATACTGGATGGCGATGCTCGAAGTGAGCGAATGCTGCGCACCCATATTCGCTGCCGTCGTATGCGAGTTGATGAATACGATTTGATTATTCCAGAAGTTTCACCAGGTCGGTTTTCATCTCCTCGTCTATGTCGCGGTAGCGGGCAAATGCTTTGCTGCCTTCGGTATGCCCCGACAAAGATCCCACAAGGTTAGGGTCTTTGACCTGTTTATACAGATTCCCGATGAAAGTACGGCGCGCCATATGGGATGACGCAACTTGGTAGAGCGGTTTTTGCTCAGGCTCCCTGGTGACGGGGTTGAGCACACTTACCATGCGTTTCAATCCGGCAGCAAGGAAGCATTTTTTAATTGCCTCGTTATATTTTTGCTCCGAGATAAAGGGCAGCAGTACTGCATTGTCAGGGGATGCGTATTTATTGATTATCTCCTTTGCAAGATTGTTCAACGGGACACGCACCGTCACCGGATGGCCTTCCTTCGTTTTGCGCGGGATATACTCAACAGCACCTTTTACTATATTGCTCCGTTTCAAGGCTATCAAGTCCCCCACGCGACACCCTATGAGACATTGGAATACGAATATATCCCGCTGTACCGCCAGTCGTGGATGCCTGGATAGGTTTGTATGGTATAGCTTGTTCCGCTCGGCGATTGTGATATAGATCGGGGAACCATATACAGCTTGTTTTATCTCCTTCTTCCGGAAAGGATTAGTTTGGATCAGGTCATTGTTTGCGGCCCAATTCAGGAAAGCCCGCAAGAGAATCATCTTGCTGACAACCGTATTGTGGCCACGCTGGTGTGGTATCCTCGAATCCTGCACCAAAGCATAGATATGCGGATATTCCTCGCATATATCGTGCTCCCGGCGATAAAAGTCCTCAAAGTCATCCAATACCTCGGGCGTTAGCATCCCCAGCGAAAGGGTGAAGGTGCGGTCGAAAATCCTTTTGTACAACTCGTAGCGCTTGAGAGCCCTCATAAGAACATTGAATGCCATCTTACGGCGCTCAGAAAACCCCTTCTTTGATACGTAACTTTCAAAGTGTGCCCATATATCCCTATCTTGCGACAATCCTACAGAATAAGGCGTAATAACATCCCTGAGCCAACTCGGAGGCAAACTAACCTTACCTGCGCCTGCCTCTATAAACGATTGCATGACAAAAGATGTCAATGCCGAGATTTTAGAATGTGCCTCGTTTGCCTGTTCGACGATCTCTTGTTGGGCAGGAGACATCATCCTGTAACGGGGAACAGAAACCGATTGTGTCTTGGCGCTCCAATATTCAGGCAGCACGAAAATACCGGTCTTGGCACGCTGGTTAAGGCGTCCGTGAGTAAACCGAATCAGCACCTCGTGTAAACCGCATGTATTCTCCTTGGCAGAGAGTGAATAGTAAATTGTCGCCATAATTGTTATATTTGCACGGATACAAATATAAACAACCATATATTACTTCAATAATTTTTGGCGACTTTTTGGCGACTTATACTTTATCTGGTGATATTTCGGTCGTTTCATGACATCCGTAAAGATGCCGATACACACCATTGCAGCCAATTTTTGTTGCTTTATGCAATCCCAATAATTTCATGAGATAACATTACCTATAGTCCCGTCGGGACTACAA
>OBXC01000222.1_pt1 | contig 56349 bp, 50 predicted proteins | sample 1538111 | NCBI WGS metagenome assembly OBXC01 (sample SAMEA2580137, study PRJEB22360) | human gut metagenome | biome: human gut; feature: human-associated habitat; material: faeces | place: Denmark | collected 2008/2010
AAAAGTTTGTCTCTTGACATTTTGTACTGTTAAGTAGTACTGACTTGTCACATAATGTGACTTTATGAATCGACTGGTTTAATGGTTATATTATTTAATTGTAAGTATACTTATCAAACAAGTACTCGTATATATTAGCAAGATAACTTTCTAATGTCAACACTCTTTTTCATATTTTCAATTTTTTGCACTTTAATATTTCATCTTTTTATAGTATAATTAAGACTGCACTCTTAAAACAAAGGATGAGTAGAATGAAGATATTAATAGTTTCAGATCAAGAAAATACATATATATGGGACCACTTCGATAAGGAAAAATTTAAAGATATAGAACTCATCATTTCTTGTGGTGATCTAAAAGCTTCATATTTATCTTTCCTTGTAACGATGATTCCAGTTCCTCTTTTATATGTACCTGGTAATCATGATATTAAATATTTACAAGCTCCGCCAGAAGGCTGTATTGATATTGACAATCAGATTATAACCTATAAAAATATAAAAATTGCTGGTCTTGGTGGCTGTATTGAATATACAGGAGGACCTTTCCAGTATACAGAAAATGCTATGCGCAAGCGCACTAAGAAACTTATACGTAGTTGTCAGCGCAAAGGTGGTTTAGATATTTTTGTCACCCATGCTCCTTCCTTAGGCGTAGGTGATGGAGATGATTGGGCACACAAAGGCTTTGAATGTTTTCATGATGTTTATAAAACACTTGCTCCATCATACCATCTGCATGGACATCAGCATCTTAACTATGGTGTAAATCAGAAACGCATTTTAACTGCGCAAGAAACAACTGTTATTAATGGTTTTTCTTATTACATATTAGACTATACGCCAAAAGAATCTTAATTCTAAAAAGGTGTCAGCCGCTCTGAAAACGTCTGACACCTTTTTAAATATCTGCTTTTACAATATTTTTCATATAAGAGAAAGGATCTGTAGGTTTTAAGTCCTCATTATTAGGAAGCTCTCCTTCTACACCATCTACTAACCAATCCATATTGATAATATCTTCATAATCACATTTCTCACCTGTTTTAACACGTAAAACTTTATTTTGATCATAGATAGGACCTGTGAAAATATCAAATTCATTGCATATGATAGCACTTTTAATGCCTTCGATTAAATATTTCATTTGGCTATTCACATTTCTATTAGAATAAAGAATATCGACAATACCTGTATTCATACCTAACCAGAAATTAAGAGGACTTTGATCTCCTGATGAAATATCAGAAAGGGTTTTCCATGTTCCACTTAAAATATTGCGAATAACTTTTTCGTAAAATACACCCCAGTTCCAAATCGCCATGGCATAATGTTTCTTTTCTAATTCATCTTTTCCTACACAATAAACTCCATATTCTTTAGACATATCTTCAGGTACAGGCAAGTCTTCATTTGAAATAATATCTATTCCTGCTTCCATAAGATGTTTAGCAATGTCTTTTCCCTGTTCAGGATTATCCCATCTATAAGTCCACATCGCTTTAACTGTTGCATAAGGGTTAACCGCTCGTACACCTAGTGTAAAGGCATTAATACTTGAAATAACTTCAGAAATAGGATAAGGCGCAACATAACCTATAATATTGGTTTTTGTCATAGCACCTGCTATCATTCCAAGTAAATATCTTGGTTCATGTATACGTCCAAAGTATAAAGTAAGTGATTTGTAAGAATGTGTTCCTGCACAGTTAAAAAATTTAACATCTGGGTACTGCATAGCTGCTTTTAAAGCTGGTGCCACAAAAGTTGGGCTTGTTGTAAAAATAATATCATATTTTTCTTTTGCTAAACGTTCTAATATATTATAAGCTTCTGCACTTTCCGGTACATTAACGATTTTTTCTGTATGAATTTGATCTTTAAAAATATTATTTATATGCAATCTACCTAATTCATGGCTATAAGCCCATCCAGATGTTTCAGGTGCTTTAGCATAGACAAAAGCAATTTTAAGTGTTCGTTTTCCACTTAAACGGTCAGCAAGGGAACTAAAAACACGTTTTCTTCTACTTGGTGCTTCTATTGTATCTGTTTCTACATTAACCTCATCTTGCTCAATCACATCTAGTTCAGAAATAAGTTTTTGAATATATTCTTTATGTGTCTGAGGAGAAATAGTCTGAGGCAAACCATAAATTTTAAGGAAGTTAAGGAAAGCATCACCTGTTGTAAGCTTTAGGTGACTTCCTCCTTCTTTTAAATAGAGTGTACGAAATGGTCTATAAACCTCTGCTGTAAATTGCTTTTCTTTTGTATTATAAAAAGGCTTGTCAAATTTATATTTTTCAATAAACTCATATAATTCTTTAAATCGTCCTGATTGAGAGAACCAAATCGTATTAATCTGTGTCTTCTTATAAAAATCCATAAATTCATAATAGATGGTATTTGTTTTACTCGTCGGATCTTTTTTAGGTACCATTCGAATAACATAAGCATTAAAAGATATTGCTCCAACATATTTTAGTACACTTGCTCTTTTATTACCTTCTATTACAAAGAAACGATTTAAATATTCATAGACTTTAAGAGGTTCTCTAATGCCTTCTTGTACATGTGCATTATATAAATTCATCCATTTATTTGCAAATTCCGTATCTTTACTCATAAGTGGCATAAAATTATGGGCAAAAGAGATACTACGTGAATGGGTATAAGTACCTATAATTTTTTGAATAGGAATTTCTACTAGTCCTAATGAAACCTCTGAAAGAATTTCACTAGGCTGGACAATTCCATCTAACGAAGGCAGATAGACCATTTCACCTTTGCTCGTCATTGTATTCCAAGATTGTTTAGCACTTTTTTGGGCCTGTTCATAAATTCCTTCAAGTTCTAATTGATTCATGTATACACCTCTTTAATCCTATTAATCAATATTATTTTATATTAATACAAAATAATAAACAAGTATAAGGATTTCTATTTAATTTATGTAAAGAACTTTATTTGCGTTTAAATATTTCTGCTTGCTCTTTAGATATCCCCCAATATAAAGAGCGTCCATCTAATTCATAATAGGTTTCAAATTCCTTATCTTCTACTGTATAAAGCATTTTATTAGGTGCAGTAACCTGAAATTTAGGTATATAAATTGCTTCATTAAGCGTTACTGTGCCATCTTCATTAAAAACAATTTCTTCAAGCGTCTCTGTAGAAATCCATTTTCCATGCAATTCTGGATTATTGTATTGTTCTACTGTATATAAACTACATGTACCAACCCCTATTAATAAAAGTGTACCTATAATCATACGGCTTAACGATTTGGGCGATTTTTTATTTCTTTTATACGTTGTCATTCTTTTTCCCCCTTTGAAGTATTTCAAATTATACTATAAATTACTGTATTTTTCAATGTACTTAATCTATGAAAAAAGCCTAATTATAAGCATTAGGCTTTAATTATAATCCACTCTATATCCCTTTAAGTCTTCTTTTTTAATAGTGAACTCTACAACGCCTGTTGAATAAGGTGCAATTTCATATACATTAAAGACAAGTACAAGATCCCCTGCAGGTGTTATATAAAAGTTCTGATTTTCTTCAATATGAATTAGATCATAGAAATCATCAAAAAATTTCTCTTTTTTATCCGTTCTCTTCTCAATTTGATTAGTAATGAGTTCTTTAAGCTCTGTTTTATAATCCATTTTTTCATCGAACAATTGATTAAGTGTGAGGACTTCATTCTGACTTAAGTCTAGGGTTATATAGCTTTGTTGAGGTAAGCCATGTGCACCACCTGTATAAATATAATCAAATAATCCAATAACTAAATATTGTTTAAGACTTTCTTTAGTTTTATAATTACTAATTAATTCATATTTATATAAGGGTGTATCAGAGGCTTGTTCCTTATACTGTTTCTTTGCTTCTTTTTTAATCTCTTTTTGTAACTGCATGACATGATTTTCAAAATAATGATTCATCTTCTTTTGAAATTTTTTATCTAGTAATCCTTCTAATTGCGGATAATGAGTCTCTATATTAAGATAATCTCCTGTACTTTTATAATGCTGATCTTCTATATGAATTTCAGTAGGTACGGCCATAACAAATATAGCTGTACCTGGTGTTTCTTTTGTTTCTTGTTTAGTATTAGCATAAGTAAAACAAGGTGTGATAAAAAGTGTACTCATAAGAAAATATGCCATTATTTTTTTTATCATTATTTTATCCCCCTATTATCAATGAAGTTACATTTTTAGTATGTACTTATGAAAGCAGGTTTATAATAAGTAAACTTTTGCAGAACTGACTTGTATTTCTTTGTATAGCCACTTTCTAAGGTTTAACGTTATAAACTTGGATAAAGAATGTTTTGGTAGTATACTATGAAAGATAGAATAATTAAACTATTCGAGGTGTAATTCATGAAAGATATGACAGAACAAATCCAATCTATGCATCGCTTTTTTAAAACATATAAAACTTATGATGTTCATTTCAGATTATACTTTTTAAAAAAACTTAAAAAAAATCTTTTAGCTCACCAAGACCTCCTTGTTCAGGCACTTTATAAAGATTTTAAAAAGCCTTATTTTGAAACTTATACAACTGAAATTTATATGGTTCTTACCGAAATAGAGACTGCCATTCACAACCTTAAATATTGGACAAAACCTAAAACTTATAGTGCCCCCTTCCCTATATTAGCTGGATCAACTAAGGTTATACCTGAACCTTATGGTATAAGCCTTATTTTCGCTCCTTATAATTATCCTATCCAACTTGCGCTTTCTCCTTTAATTGGAGCCATTTCTGCTGGGAACTGTGTTGTTTTAAAGCCGTCCGAATATACACCCTATACCTCAAAAGCTCTTAAATGCTTACTAAGAGAAGTTTTCCCTACGCACTTAGTATGGGTTATTGATGGCGGTCCAGAAATCTGCCAATCCCTACTTAAACAACCTATTGACTACATCTTCTTTACAGGAAGTATTGAGACCGGCAAAAAGGTTATGGCAGAGGCTTCAAAAAATCTTATCCCTATCACTTTAGAATTAGGAGGAAAAAACCCAGCCATTGTTGATGCCAAATGTGACCTTCAGTTAGCAGCTAAACGTATTGCCTGGGGGAAATTTATGAATTCAGGTCAAACATGTGTAGCACCCGATTATGTACTTGTGCATGAAGATGTTACAAAGCGCTTCTTAGAGTTACTTGCTAAAGAAACAGCTAAAATGTTTGAAAATCCTAGCCAATCTTCTAGACTGATTCACGAAAAACATTATGTTCAAGTATTAAAATATATTGATGAAGATAAAATTTATTATGGTGGCCATTTTGATCATGAAAACCTTTATATCGAACCTACTATTCTTTATCCAGTCAAGTTAAAAGATGAATGTATGCAGCAAGAGATTTTTGGACCTATACTTCCTGTTATCCGCTTTTCTAAACTTGCCTTAGCTATCGAAACAGTACAACGTTTTCCAAAACCGCTTGCTTGTTATATATTCAGTCATGATAAAAAGCGTATAAAACATCTGCTTAAACATCTCTCATTTGGTGGTGGTTGCATTAATGATACCATTATGCATCTTACTCATCCTAAAGCTCCTTTTGGTGGTGTAGGTTATAGTGGCATAGGTGCTTATCACGGAAAATATTCTTTTGATACATTTAGTCACTACAAGACAGTATGCTATAGTTCTAGGGTAGAACTTCCACTTCGTTACCCACCCTATGATAAAAAGCTCGAATTTATTAAGCGCTATATCACTATGCGATTTAGATAAGTTAAAACAGCTATTCCTCCAATTTTTTCGAGGAATAGCTGTTTTTTAATCATCTGTTTCATACCCTGTACAAATACAATCATACCCAGTCTTTCTTTTCACCTCTTCAAGATTATCTAAGAAGTGCTCCATTTCTCCTATTTCCATTCTATCATTACTACTTATGGTATAAATTTTTCCTTTATCAAAATTTCTCAAAGTATAAGTACATCCCTTAGTCATATCTTTGTGTATGCATCTATACCCTTCCTCATATTTATCACTAAGCTGCTTGAAGTTTTCATACATAAAAAAACCTCCTTTAGTATTATATTTATCATAACACTTTTAAGGAGATTTCATACCTATGAACGTTTATCAAAATGAAGTTTCTTAATTTCATTTTGTTTTTGAGTAGCTTCAATTTCATGTGTATAAATAGATAAGGTAATAGATGGATTACTATGCGAAATCAGAGATGATAAAGTGGTAATGTCCATATTGGCTGCAATACAGTATGAAGCAAAAGTATGTCGAAATAAATGGGCATGTATATGTCTACCTAATACGCCTGAGAGTTTTAGCATTAAATCATGAAGCGTACGCGTTGCTAAATGCGCACCACTATCCTGTCTGCTTGGGAACATATAAATAGACTCATCGATTACTTTAAGAATATCAACATTCTTTAATAATTGTATTTGTTCATCATAGCCTTTTAGCAAGGTTAAAAGTTCTGGATGAATAGGCACTACATTATATTTAAAGCCCTTTGCCAGTAATAGTATGGTATTATTTTTTATATTAATATCCATCTTTTTTAAGCTTACAGCTTCATTGGCACGACAGCCTGTATAAAGCAAGATACCTACTATAAGTTTGTTACGGATCCAACAGTAATATAAATAATCATAATGATTACTTGTTCCTAAAAGGGCTTCATTTATAGCAATCTGTCCATCTATGTAATCAAAAAGTTCTTCAATCTCTTCCGTAGACAAGACTTCTTTAGGTGCCTTATGCTTTCTCATTTTGATCGGATCAATATAATCATAGAACTTTTCATCACAGAGCCTTTTTTCATAGCAAAAAGTAAGAAAACGATGTAAAACAACACGTTTACGTCTTAAGCTTGTAGGCTTAAGCCCCGTAGATTGTAAATGCATTAAATACTCTTGCAAGACTTCAAAACTTAAGTCTTCTAATGCTTCTATATTTACAAAGGCTTGCCACTGCGCTAAATCCTGCAAATAAGCTTTAATGGTATGAGACGACAGCTGCATACTTTCTAAAGATGCTTTAAAATAATGGATACTCTTTTGTATAGTCATAAGGGTTCCTACCTTTTCTAGATTTAATAAAATAAGGCATGGGATCATCTCCCATGCCTCCTATTATACTTAATTTTATTGTGCAGGTTTAGTAAATTTTTTAAAGATAAGATAATACATTACACCAATGATAACGCCACCAATAAAGTTACCAAGTGTTACTGGAATAACATTGTTTGTAAAGAAGTTACCCCATGTTAAAGTATCTAACTTTTCTGCAGCAACACCTGATAATTGTACAAGTTCAGGGTTGTTTTTAATAAAGATACCAACTGGCACATAGTACATATTTGCTACGATATGCTCTGCACCACTAATAGCAAATGCAAAGATTGAGAAGAATCCAGCAAGGATTTTTCCTGTTACATCTTTTGCAGAGTACATCATCCAAATACCCGCACATACAAAGATATTACAAATAATTGCAAGACATAAAGCTTCTGTGAAAGGAAGATTTGCTTTTGAAATAGCTGTTTTTAAAGCATAAGCAGCAAAACCACCATCACTCATTCTAAAAAGACCTGTATTAGCTTGTAGGAAAGCAATGAAAAATGCACCTACACAGTTTCCTGCAAGAACAATTGCTAAATTCTTAAAGAAATCACTTACTTTATTACGTTTTTCAAGAGTTGATAAAACAATTAAACAGTTTCCTGTAAAAAGATCTCCCCCGTTAAGTACTACAAACATAAGACCAATAGGGAATACTGCACCTGTTACTAATTTTGCTACACCTTTATCTGCAATTGCATGTGCTGCAGTTGATGAAGCAAGTCCCCCTAAAGCAACATACATACCAGCCATAACAGCCATAAGGAATACTGCCATTGCTGTACGGTTAACTTTTGCCTGACCACCTTCGATTGTGTAATCTAAAATCTCATTTGGTGCTAAATAATTTTTCGCCATGAATATACACTCCTTTTCCAAGGACAGAGTATATCATTATATGATAAGTTTTTCAACACTATTTATTTTCCATTTTTATACCTAGAAGCAAATTTTGTATTCTGTCATTTAATTCCTGTTGCACTTTATGCTGCTCCTCTTTTAATACTTCTATTTTATTTGTGAAAACTAATTTCTGCTCTAATAAGCTATTTTGAAGTTCTAAATCATATTTTTCTTTAAGCGTAGTTAATTCTTTATTCTTCCCCTCTTCCTCTTGTTTTAATAATTCTTTAAGCTTTTCGACTTCTCTTTGTGCAAACCATAATTCAGAAGATACTTCATCATTTCTAACTTTAAGACGTTCATTTTCCTCATTACGTTCTTTTATTTCAATTTCTAGGCGCTCCCACTTACTATTTTCCTCTTTAAGTCCCACAATTTGCTCTTCATATTTCTCGCATAGCGTATGATGTTGTTTAATTTGTATTTTCTGCTCACTGATTTGCTCTTCTAATTCACTATATGCTTTCTCTAAAGCCACATATCGATCTTTAGCTTCCTCTTTTTCTTTTAATAGGTTATTTATTTTTTCTTCTAATAAAGACTTTTCCTTAATTAATGTTTCTTTTTCTTCTTCTTTCTGTACAACAACTGCCTCTACTTCTCCTATACGCTCTTCTACTACGAGACCGACACGCTCACTTACATTTAAATACATTGTTTGAATACGCTGGAGCAATCTTTGCAATTCATCTATATCCTTTACTAATAAATCTTCAGCTTGTTTCTTTTGCTCTAATTTATATGTAGTTAATAATAGCCCCATAAACTCTTTTCCTGTTAATTGAGTGCTTTTCATGATCTCTGCCAATTCATTTTTCATTTCTTCTGGAACTTTTACACCAAATGTTACATCTGCCATTATATTTCCTCCTTCAAGGTTAACCTATTACGTAATAGTTAACTCAATGTTTTATTTATATGTTAACTAAAGTTAACCCTTAATATAAGTTAACACAAAACTCACAAAACAAGCAACCCACCACAGATAATTATGTATTATCTGTGGTGGGTTATGAATCAGCAAGAGGTAAATATGTAGAAAAGTATTAAAAAAGAGCTAAAAGTAAAATGGGGATAAATTAAGGGTATTTTTCAGTAGTGGCAAGAGTTTTCTGAAATTAGTTTTTAATGCAGTATATAAAAAGCTGCAAAGACTATAAATAAGTTAATATATACTTAGATGATCCCAAAGTCCATATTATCAAATAATTTGTATACCAATAAAATTTATAGATTGTCTCAAACAAAAAAGTACATATAAATCCCCCCCTATACTTAATTAGAGAGAAAATATAGTGTCTGCTAAAATAATTAATAGTTGGTTACATAAACATGACTTAGGCTTAGAATTTGATTCAAGAGTTAAAAAGCAGTAACTAGATAGATTATGAAGCATGTCTTACTATCATTTGAGGATACCGTTTGCATGTATGGTTATCATAGATCAAAAAGGTGATTTTACAGTATATATACTTTTCAGCCCACTATAGATCTCTATACAAAAGGCATGGTAGCCTATGCCATAGGTAATAGAAATGATATCAAATTTGTTAAAGATTTTTTTCAGATAATATATCTATACAGAGTTTCTATAGCTTACTTAAATAAGAACACTTCGTAGCTATACTATAGTATATCCAAGTGAATATAAATCACTCGCTCAAAATTGGTTAGAAAACTATGTTATAAAAAGACTAAAATTAACAGCATAAAAAATAGACACGGTTTTCTTTTACCGTGTCTACTAAAAATGGAGTATTATCCTTTTTAACCTTTTATTCTATTTCTAAAGTACCATTTAAATAATTCTCCTCTGTTGCTGGCGTGTCACAACTTGAAACGAATACACAAGCTGATAAATCACCTGTTACATTAACAGAAGTTGTAATCATATCTAAGATACGATCCACCCCAGCAATTAAAGCAATGGCTTCTAATGGTAAGCCAATAGAAGTAAGTACCATTGTCATCATGACAATAACTGTTCCTGGAATAGCAGCAGCCCCTACAGAAGCAAGCGAAGCTGTAATAAGTAAAATAATAAGCTGTGTGAACGAAAGTTCAATACCATAAAGTTGAGCAATAAATACAGCACATGCTGATTGATAAATAGCACCGCCATCCATATTAATTGTAGAACCAATATTAAGTACAAATTGAGCAATTTCTTGTTTAATACCTAAATTTTCTTTAGCACATTTAAGTGATACTGGTAAAGCTGCAGCACTACTTGCTGTAGAGAAGGAAGTCATTTGAGCTGGTAGTACACTCTTAATAAATTGCATAGGATTCATACCTGCAAATATTTTTGCACTTCCTACATAAACCACTAGACATTGAATAAGACTTGCTACAAGAATCACAACAATAAGTTTGATAAGTGAAATAAGAATTCCCCATCCATTTGTTGCTACAACATCTGCAATTAAAGCACATACTGCAATAGGTGTTACTTTCATAATCATTTCTACAATTTTATACATTACATCTGCAAAATCATTAAAAACCACTTTTGCATATTGAGCTTTATTTCCTAAACTATTAATAGCTATCCCCGTAAAGGCACCAAAAATAATAACTTGAAGTGTATTACCTTCTACTAAAGCTTTAAAAGGATTTGTTGGTACAATATCTACTAGCATTTGTAGTAAAGGTGTAGCTTCTGGAATATTGGCTTGTCCTATTTCAAGCGTAATCCCCATACCTGGTTTAATAAAGAGTGCTAAACTCATTCCAATAAATGCCGCCATTAATGTCGTCCCCATATAATAGAGCAATGTCTTTTTACCTATAACGCCTAGTCTGTTCATATCTCCTACATGGGTCATACTAGATACTAATGTACATAAAATAAGTGGTACAATAACCATTTTCATTAAATTTAAGAATATAGTACCTGTAGGTTGAATGATATATGTAAGTAGTGCATTTAACTGCATAAATTGAATAGCCATTCCTAAAAATACCCCTAATATTAGGCCGATAAAAATTTTACTTGATAATCCTAATTTGTTTTTCATCTGTCATTCTCCTCTTTTGGTATAATTGTATACAATTATACTTTATGTAGAAATATATAGCAAGCTATTTTTTAAAAAAAGATAAAAAAATAAGAAGTAATGATTTTTTATCATTACTTCTTATTTTTTGTAATACTTTTGGCACATAAATACCCCATAGAAAAAGCAGCCTGTATATTATAACCACCTGTATCTCCATCAATATCTAGTACTTCTCCAGCAAAATAAAGGCCTTTTTGTTTACGACTTTCCATAGTTGTAGGATTAACTTCTTTAAGAGTAATACCACCTGCTGTAACCATAGCTGAGTTCATACCACCTGTCCCTGATAAATTAAATTCACATTTAGTAAGTTTTGAAACTAAATCTTCTCTCTCTTTCTTTGAAAGACGTGCACAACTTTGTTCAGGTAACACCCCTATAGACTCACAAACAACTTCACAAAAACTTCTTGGTAAATTATAATTTTTAAGATAATTTGCAACAGATTCCTTACCACGTACTGGAATTTCCTCAGCAAAACGCTTTCTAGCTTCTTCGTAGCTTAAAGGATAAAGATAATTAACAGTAATTTGATCACCTGGTACAATCCATCTAGTGGCATCAAGAATAACCGGACCTGATAGGCCCTTATGTGTAAAGAGTAAGCTTCCTATACGTTCTGTAATCTTCTTTTTCTCATGCCATAATGTAATTTGAGCATTTTTAAAGGATATCCCTGATAACTCACAAAAGTTTCTTTCATGTGTCGTTACATAGGTTAATGCTGGTCTAGGTTCCACAATAGTATGTCCCAAACTACTTGCTAGAACATAACCATCTCCTGTACAACCGAGATGAGGAAAAGATTTGCCTCCAGTAGCAATAATCACATTATCACTAAAGTAGCGATCTCCGGCCTCTGTTTCTAGAGTAAAAATACCATCATACACTTTAATCATTTTAACTGTTTGATTATATTTAATTAAAACATTATGCTTTTTACATGATTGAAGCAAAGCACCTCTTATATCTGCACTTTTATGACTTTTAGGAAAAACCTTATTATTTTCTTCTCTTACATAGGTTGCAACACCTTCATTTTCAAAGAAGCGAATAGTATCTTCATTAGTAAAAGTCAATAAAGCTTTTTTAATAAATTTACCATGCTCACCATAACGATCAAAGAAATCTGTAACTGAGCCACTATGTGTAAAGTTGCACTGTGCACCTCCTGAAACAAGCAATTTTCTGCCTGCTTCTTGATTCTTCTCAAGAACAAGTACTTTTTGATTCTGTTTCCCTAGCTCCTGTGCAGCAAATAGTCCTGCTGGACCCGCACCAATAATGATTGTATGATAATGCATAGTAACCTCCTTATAAATCAGTAACTTTTATATGATAGCAAGATTGTTCTAGAATTGCAACTTATATTTTTGTAAAAAAATCCAGGCTAATGCCTGGATTCTAAAATAGGTTCTTCTTATTATTGCTCTTTGAAAACTTGCTTATTCTGCCATAGATATTGAATGCCTGAAATAATAGTTAAAACTAATGCAACATAAGCAAGAATTAGCCCTAAATATTGCCATACTATATGTGAAACAGGTGTTAAATAAACAATAATCATGAGCATTTGTATAGTTGTCTTCCATTTACCTAGTGGATTGGCTGCAATAACAACCTGATTATTCGCTGCTAAAAGTCTTATACCTGATACAGCAAACTCTCTTAATAAAATAACAACAACAATCCATGCTGGTAAAACACCTGCAGGTAATACATGTGATAAATCTACAAGTGCAATCATTGCTGCTGTTACAAGCATTTTGTCTGCTAAAGGATCCATAAACTTTCCTAGATTTGTAACCAATTTATATTTTCTAGCTAAATAACCATCTAAAAAATCTGTCAAACTTGCAATAACAAAAATAGCAAGTGCAATCCATAGTGTTGTTTCTAAAGGAAGCCACGGATTCCATATAATACCCATAAATACAAATACTAGAAGAACTCTCCCTACAGTTAATTGATTAGCAATATTCATACCTTATATCCCCATTTCCTAAATAGCGCTTATACTAATTCCCCTATAAGGTCATAGTCGCTTGCACCTGTAATTTTAACATCTACATAATCACCTGAAATTAATTCACCTTCATATTGAACAAATACTTGTCCATCGATATCTGGTGCATCTTGGTAAGTACGTGCAAGATAAACTGGTTCATTTGCAAGTTTACCTTCAATAAGTACACGCATTGTACGACCAATTTTCTCATGTGTTAAGACTTCTGAAATATCATGTTGCATGCTCATAATAATTTCTTTACGCTGCATTTTAACTTCTTCATCAATTTGATCTTTAAGTCTTGCTGCAGGTGTACCTTCTTCTTGTGAATAAGTAAATACACCTAAACGATCAAAACGCATTTCTTTTACAAAGTTGCAAAGTACTTCAAAGTCCTCTTCTGTCTCACCTGGGAATCCTACAATAAGTGTTGTACGAATTGCAATACCTGGTACTTCAGCTCTTAATTTATTCATTTTTTCAATAAGTTCAGCATGTGTACTCTTTCTTGCCATGCGTTTAAGAACTGGGTCTGCCGCATGTTGAATTGGAATATCTAAATACTTACATACTTTATCATTTGTCTTAATTTCTTCAATAAGTTCATCAGTAATATTTTCTGGATAGCAATAAAGAATACGAATCCACTCAATACCTTCTACACTTGAGAGCTCTCTTAATAGAGTAACAAGTGTAATATCACCTTCAAGGTCTGTTCCATATAATGTTGTATCCTGTGCAACTAAAATAAGTTCACTTACACCATCTTTTGCTAATTTTTCAGCTTCTTTTTTAAGCTGTTCAATTGGTCTACTTCTATATTTACCACGTAATGATGGAATGATACAATAAGTACATTTGTTATCGCAGCCTTCTGCTATTTTTATATAAGCGAAGTATCCTGCTGTTGTTAAGATACGAGGCATATTTTCTAAGTGCTCACGGTCAATGGTATCAAATTTAGAAACTCTCACGCCTTTAGCTTCTAAAGCTTCTGTTACTGTTTCTACAATTTTATCATAAGAAGTTGTTCCAACTACAGCATCTACTTCTGGCATCTCTTCTAAAATCTCTTCTTTATAGCGTTGCGCCATACATCCTGTTACAATAAGTGCTTTACACTTACCAATTTCTTTATATTTAGCAACTTCTAAAATCTGCTCAATACTTTCCCTTTTAGCATCTTCAATAAAACAGCATGTGTTTACTACGAGAACCTCTGCCTCAGATTCATCTCCTATAAGTGTAAAGCCTGCTTCATGTAAAAGGCCTAACATATGTTCGCTGTCTACTAAGTTTTTGTCACATCCTAAGGATACAAAGGCTATTGTATTTGTCAAAATAATTCTCCTTCCTAATGTGTTGCTGCAAGTACACAGTTGTACATCAGCATAGCAATGGTCATAGGCCCTACGCCTTTAGGCACTGGTGTAATCAGACTCGCTATACCTTGAGCAGAATCAAAATCTACATCTCCACAAAGTTTGCCATTTTCATCTCTGTTCATTCCAACATCTATGACAACGGCCCCCTCTTTAAGCATATGTCCTTTAACAAATTTTGCTTTTCCAACTGCAACTACAACCACATCAGCTTGTTTAATTTCTTCTTCTAGATTTGTCGTCTTTGAATGACATATAGTTACTGTAGCATTTTCTCGTAATAAAAGCAAACTAATTGGTTTACCAACGATATTACTTCTTCCTACTACAACACACTTTTTACCTTCTAAAGCTACCTCATAACGTCTTAAAAGTTCTATAATTCCTGCTGGTGTACAGCTTATAAAACCTGGAGCACCTACTAAAAGCGCTCCAGCATTTTCTATATGGAAACCATCAACGTCTTTATGAGGTGCAATGGCTTTAATAACTTTTTGCTCATCCATATGTCTTGGAAGTGGCATTTGAACAAGAATGCCATGAACTTTTTCATCTTGATTTAAAGTATCTATGAGTTCAAGCAAACTGTCTTCGCTTGTATTTTCAGGGAGTTCATATGAAAAAGATTTAATCCCTACGTATTCACAAGCTTTTTTCTTATTACCTACATAAACTTTTGAAGCACTGTTATCTCCAACTAAGACAACTGCAAGTCCAGGTGTAATCCCCTTTTCTTTAAGGCCTTTTACTTGCTTTTTAAGATCATCTTTAATTTCAGATGCGATCATTGCTCCATCAATAATTTTAGTTTGCATATACTCTCCCCTTTTCCTTATTAGAATAAGCCTGTAATTGTGCCTTTTGCATCAATATCAATGGCTTCCGCTGCAGGTTTTTTAGGTAGACCTGGCATAGTCATAACACTGCCTGTAAGCGCTACAATAAATCCTGCTCCTGCTGATATTCTAATTTCTCTTATTGTTGTTGTAAAGCCCTCTGGTCTACCTAAAGCTTTTGGATCATCAGAAAGAGAGTATTGGTTTTTAGCCATACATACTGGTAAATGGCTAAGTCCTAAACTATTAATTTTAGCAATAGCTTTTTTAGCATTTGGCTCGATATGAATATCTGCTGCACCATAAATTTCAGTTGCAATTGTGCGGATTTTTTCTTCAATGCTGAGCTCATCTTCATAAAGGTAATGGAAATTACTTGTTTTGTTTTCTAAAACATCCATTACTTTTTCAGCAAGCTGAAGGCCACCTTCACCGCCATGCTCCCATACTGTAGCAGGTGCAAAGTCACATCCTAATGCTTCACAGCTTTCTTTTACATAAGCAATCTCTGCATCTGTATCTGTAATGAACTGATTAAGTGTTACAATAACTGGCACACCGAATTTATGTACGTTCTCGATGTGTTTTTGAAGATTTGCAATACCTTTTGTAAGGGCTTCTACATTTTCTTCTTTTAAGTCTTCTTTTGCTACACCACCGTTGTATTTAAGTGCACGGATTGTTGTTACAAGGACAACTGCATCTGGCTTTAAACCTGCTTTACGGCATTTAATATCAAAGAATTTTTCAGCACCAAGGTCTGCTCCAAATCCTGCTTCTGTTACAACTACATCTCCAAGTTTAAGTGCTAGGTTAGTAGCACGTACACTGTTGCAACCATGTGCAATATTAGCAAAAGGCCCCCCATGCATTACAACTGGTGTATTTTCAAGTGTTTGAACAAGGTTTGGTTTAATAGCGTCTTTAAGCATAGCTGCCATAGCACCTTGAGCATTTAAATCTCTTGCTGTCACAGGATTTCCTTCATAAGTATAACCAACAATAATGTTTCCAATTCTTTCTTTTAAATCTACAAGATCCGTTGCTAAACATAAAATAGCCATAATTTCAGATGCAACTGTAATCATAAAACCATCTTCTCTTGGCACACCATTAAGCACCCCGCCCAGTCCTACTACAATATCACGAAGCGCGCGGTCATTAAGGTCTACACAACGTTTCCATGTTAATGTTCTAGCATCAATATTAAGTGCATTACCTTGATGAATATGGTTATCAATCATAGAAGCTAAAAGGTTGTTCGCTACTCCAATAGCATGAATATCACCTGTAAAGTGTAGGTTAATATCTTCCATTGGAACAACTTGTGCATAGCCACCACCAGCTGCACCACCTTTAATCCCCATACATGGTCCTAAAGAAGGCTCGCGAAGTGCAATAATAGCATTTTGTCCAAGTTTACAAAGTGCTTGTCCAAGTCCTACAGTAATAGTTGTTTTTCCTTCACCTGCTGGTGTTGGGTTAGTTGCTGTTACAAGAACAAGTTTACCATTTTTTTTATCTTTAACTGTTTCAAAAAGTTCATGTGTTAATTTTGCTTTGTAATTACCATAGAGCTCTACGCTCTCTTCAGGTATTCCTGCCTTTTTAGCTACCTCCATAATAGGTAACATTTTTGCCTCTTGTGCAATTTGGATGTCTGACTTAATCATAGTTCTTCTCCCTTACTAAGTTGATTTTGTTGTAATACTTTACGTGGTTTACTCCCTTCATCAGGACCTACAATGCCCCTTGCTTCCAACATTTCCATTAGTCTTGATGCTCTATTAAAGCCTATTCTAAAATATCTTTGTAACATAGATATAGAGAGTTTCTCTTTGCCACTTGCTAATTGAATCGCTTGTGTTAATAATTCATCTTCACCATCACCCTCAATGGCAATGGTCGGAGCATGGATACTTTCCATGACCGTTTCTTCATATTGCACTTCACCACTCATTTTAACAGCTTCTACAATAGCTTCTACTTCCTGATCTGAAACAAAGGCTCCTTGAATACGTAAAGGTTTAGATTCTCCTATTGGACAGAAAAGCATATCCCCTTTTCCAAGTAGTTTTTCCGCACCATTTGAATCTAAAATGGTTCTTGAATCAATACCAGAAGAAACAGCAAAAGCAAGTCTTGATGGAATATTAGCCTTAATAACCCCTGTAATAACATCTACAGATGGCCTTTGGGTTGCAATAACAAGGTGAATCCCTGCTGCCCTTGCCATTTGAGCAAGACGACAAATCGCATCTTCTACTTCTTTTGCAGCTGTCATCATAAGGTCTGCAAGTTCGTCTATAATAATGATAATACTTGGCATTTTAAGATTTTCATCGGTTACTTTATTATTATAACCTTTCATATCTCTTACATTATTATCAGCAAATAACTGATAACGTTTCGTCATCTCATTAACAGCCCAACATAGAGCTCCTGCCGCTTTTTTAGGATCTGTTACAACTGGAATCATCAGATGTGGAATACCATTATACACATTTAATTCTACTACTTTAGGGTCTATCATAATCAGTTTAACTTCTTTGGGACTTGCTTTATATAAAATACTTGTAATCAAGGTATTGATACAAACACTTTTCCCTGAGCCAGTTGCCCCAGCTATAAGTATATGTGGCATTTTTCCAATATCCGCTACAATAGGTTTACCTGCAATATCTTTTCCTAATGCAAAAGCAAGTTTAGAAGGAAATGCAGCAAATTGGTCGGATTCAATCACATCTCTTAAATAAACCATTTCACTTGTATCATTAGGCACTTCAATACCTACAGCAGCTTTTCCTGGAATAGGCGCTTCAATACGAATACCTGATGCTGCTAAATTTAAAGCAATATCATCCGCTAAATTAACAATTTTACTTACTTTAACACCTTGTTTAGGTTGCAGTTCATATCTGGTTACTGTAGGCCCTTTATTAATTTGAGTCACCTTAGCTTCTACACCAAAGCTTAAAAGTGTATCTTCTAATTTTTTAGCATTGCTTAATGACGCACGTGAGCTTGTCTTTTGAGAACTACCTTCACCTTTTTTAAGTAATTGAATAGAAGGGAATACGTAAGTATCATCTTGATGCATGGCTACATCTAGTTCTTCCCCTTCTTCAAAAACATTCATTTCAGCTGCTACAGGCTGATTTTTTACATGCGTTTCTTGTGTATCTTGAGCTGTCTCTACTTCTACAGGAACTTGTTCATCTAAAACAATAGGTGGATGTTCATAAAATGTTTCTACTTGCTCACTTGTTACAGCTACTTCTTCAAGAAGTTCCCTAGCAATAAGTTTTTCTTGGTTAATACTTTCCACTTCTAAATTTTTAGGTCTATGTACTTTTTCCTTACGTTGAGTATTAAATTGGGTAAAAGCTTCTTTTAAGAGTTCTAAAAACCTTATACCGCTGTCACTTAACCATGCAAATATAGGGAATCTAGTAACTGCCAAAATCCATATACCTGCCAAAACAACTAGTATAATATAGCTTCCATATAAGCCTAGTAACATTAAAAGTAATTCTCCTACCAAGGCTCCTATTAGGCCACCATTTAAAAATGAAGGTTCTTTGAAAAAATCTAATCGCCACAAAGTAAAAAATTCATCTTTCCCAAATATCAGCAAATGACCAAAACTCATTAAGATTAATAGGAACGGAATGCTATACGCTAAAAATCTATAGAGCTCATTGATAGCATTTTTAAGGTAATAGTACCCTATTATAATAATAGCAAAAGGTAATAAATATCCTGCCATTCCAAAGCAACCTACAAATAAAGTTTTAATACCTGTACCTACTAATCCTGCTTGATTCGTAAAAAGGCTGACAAGAATGAGTAAGCTTATTCCAATCATGCTTATACCAATCATTTCGCTTATTAGGTCTACTCCCATTTTAGAAGTTTTTTTACTTCTAGTCTGTGTCTTCTTATTTTTTGTACTTTTATTTTTTGTTGTATTTTTTTTCATATGTAGAAAACCCCTTTATTATTTCACCTCAATCGTTCTCATGATAATGCTTTTTAAAAGACAATAGACGTATGCATGAAGCATACATCTATTATTATATCATCGAATAATTTTATTGATAAGATTATTTTGCAATAAAGTTCCTGGTTGTAAGGTATCAATCAGAAAATCACTTGGATTACTAGAATAAATTCTATCTAATATATAACCATTTTCCGTCTTACAAGCTAGCACTTGTAGCCCGTTATAATCAAGCATTTCATATTCTGGTACCTGCTCATCAGGCATGTAAATAGGCAATATAGAATAGTATGCCATCTATACTTCACCTTCTTTAGCTAGAATCATTTCATGAAGCTTATGAAGTGCTTCCTTAAGCCCTCCTACTTCATGAATAATTTTTTCTTCTACAGCTTGTTTACCTACAAGAATAGTTCCCATATCTTTAGCAAGTTTACCTGTATCTAACATAAGTTCTCTAAAACGTTCTGGGGAAATACCTGAATTACTTGAAACAAACTCTACAATACGTTCTTGCATTTGATCAAAATATTCAAAAGTTTGGACGACACCTAATACTGTTCCATTCATTCTAACAGGATGAATCGTCATAGTTGCACTTGGTGTAATAAATGAATAGTCACTAGATACAGCAATAGGTACACCTATAGAATGTGCACCACCTAATACTAAGGATACAACAGGTTTCTCAAAAGATGCAATAAGCTCTGCAAGTGCTAGTCCTGCTTCTACGTCCCCTCCTACTGTATTTAAGATAACAAGTAAGCCCTTAATTTTAGGATCATCTGATAAGGCTACAAGTTGCGGAATAATATGTTCGTATTTAGTTGTTTTATTTTGAGGTGGCATACTTACATGACCTTCTACTTGTCCAATAATAGTAATACAATGTATGCCACTTCCTTCTTCTGTATTTACAGGTACTTGTCCAAACTCTTTAATTTGATTATTTTTTTCATTTTCTGACGGCATTGGATTCTTTGGTGCCTCTTCCTTATTAGGATTATCGTTATTTTGTACAGATTGTTTTAAATTAGTCATTTTAAGCCTCACTTTAATTTGCTTTTAAATTTAGTATGCAAAAAAAAGTGAGGCTTATACCTATTAAAGATTAAATTCTTGATGAAGTGCTGTAATGGCTTTTGAAACATGCACTTCACTTATAAGACATCCAATGGTTGTAAGAGAATCTGCTGTTTGGAGAACTTCTACACCTGCTTTATGGAAAGCCTTCATAATACGAGACATAACACCTGGTACACCTGTCATACGTTCACCAATAGCAGTAACTTTACAGCATCCTTCAAGAAGCGTATATTCATAATGATACATTTGAAGGAGCCTTTCAAGTTTTTCCTTATCTTCTTGATCAATGGTAAACACTTTATAAGTTGGGAAAATATTAATAAGGTCTATGCTAATTTGCTCTTCTGCAACACATTCTAATAAATCTTTTTCTTCTTGATCATTTTCCATAATCGTAAACTGTATACGACCTAATCGATGTGCTACACCTGTAATAACTTTTGTATCTTTTTCACTGCTTGTAAGCCCTTTTACACTTTGAACAATATACGTACCTTCTGCATTTGAGAAGGTATTTTTAATAACAAGAGGAATATTAGCACGCATAGCATACTCTACAGCTCGTGGATGAATAACCTTCGCACCACTATCTGCCATTTGGAATACCTCATTATAACTAATAGCTGGAATAATATGTGCTTGCTCACATACACGTGGGTCAGCTGTCATAATACCATCTACATCTGTAAAAATTTCAATACGATCAGCTTCTAACAGTCCACCTAACATAGCTGCTGTTGTATCGCTACCACCTCTCCCAAGTGTTGTAACCTCTCCCTCTATAGTCATCCCTTGAAATCCTGCTACAACAGGAATAATCTCTTTTTCTAAATAACGTTTAACAGCTTCTGTTTTACCATACAGCAAATCAGCTTTCTTATGTGCATTATCTGTAATAATACCACTTTGCCCTCCAGTAAGTGCTACAGCAGGGTAACCTTCATTTTGAAGCATAGTGGCAATAGTAACAGCTGATATAATTTCTCCACAAGATAATAAAAGATCATACTCCCTATCTTCTATCTCTCCTGCTTCTTCTTTGACAAATTGAAGAAGTGTATCTGTTGCATAAGGTGAAGGCATTCTACCCATAGCAGATACCACCACCACGGGTGCCTCTCCTTGACTTTTTGCCTCAATAATTTTATTTAAAACTTCTTTTCTTGCCCCGCTTGTTGCAACGGAGGTTCCTCCAAATTTTTGAATAATTATTTTCATATGCTTAATCCTTTCGAAACATCTAAGCTCACTTATATATATATTATAAACATAAAAAAAGTAGACTAAATCTACTTTTTATGCTTGTATGTATTCTTCTAAAGCTTTTGCAAGTTGATCTGGACAAGAAGTACCACGACCACGGCAATCAATACCTTTTAATCTTTTGATAGCTTCATGTACTTCCATCCCTTGGATTAAAGATGCTACACCTAAAGTATTCCCAGGGCATCCTCTAACAAAAGTTACTTCCTTAACAATGTTATCTTCTACCTCAAATAAAATTTCACTTGAACAGACACCTGATGTTGTATACTTTTCCATCTTCAACACTCCTTATATGTAATCATTTTGACTTTAGTAGTATATCATATTTACGGAGAGAACGAAATAAAAAACAGCTATAAATATAAACTTATAGCTGCTTACCCCTTATTTTATACGTTCATTGTGGACTCAAATAGCAATTTAAAATTTCCGTTCAACAATCTGCTGTTTCCCTTTTTGTTTGGATATCCGTAATTTGAATATATCATTCTTATCCATCTTCTTCAAGATTCTAAACATAACTGGACAAAAATATAACATAATTGGACATTTCCCTTTTACTTACATTCTAATCTCTAAACTCTTAGATAATCTTTCTCTTACTGCCTTTTGTTTATATTTACTCAAAAAGACTGAAGTGCCATCTTCTAAAATGACTTCAGAGTTTTTAATTTCTTTTACTTTTTTACTATTTACAATAAAACTTCGGTGGGTACGTATAAACCCCTCAAAAGCAAGCATTTCTTCTAATTTATTAATATTGTAGTGGCAGATGTAATCATGATCTTCCAAGTGTATCGTTGTTTTACGATGGTTACTTTCTACATAAAGAATATGACTAAGATCCAGTTTAACACTCCCTTGAGTTGTAGGGAAAATGTATATATTATTCTTTGAATAATGTGTTTCTAAATGTTTATAAATATCTTTTAGATTTAGATTAAAAGTTTCAGCATCAAGTGGTTTTAAAAGATAATCATAGACATGTACTTTATAACCCATTAAAGCATACTCCTTGGTGTGTGTTACAAATATAAGTGTTGCCTGCCTATTACATACTCTAACCTGCCTTGCCAATTCTATTCCTGAGCACTCTTTCATATCTACATCTAAAAAAACAATATGATAAGGATCTTCTTTGAGCTGTTCTAAAAAGGATTTCCCGCTTTCATATTCATATATCTGAGCAGGTATCTCATATTTTTGATTAAAATTTTTAATATAGCACTTTAAAGTCTGCCTATCTTGAATATTCTCATCACAAATTGCTATTTTTATCATTGTATCACCATGTTACTTCTTATTTTCGTTTCTATTATATAAGGATGTCCTATAAAATGTAAAGAAAAAAGGCTTTAGTCTTTATCCTAAAGCCCCTTTTCTTGATTCCCAATGTATGCATTCTGAATCTATATTGTGATTTGGGCAATTAAACTGCTTTTGGCAACCACTTCTATAGCATTCCACCATTCGATTATCATGTGTATAATATTTATAATAACCCTCTTTAAAATGTTTACACGTATAACAAGTCATTTCTTTAACTTGTACTGCCATTTAATCCCCCACCTCCCTCTTCCTACTTTATGTGGGGGCATTTAAATCTATTCCTTATTTTTTATTTAAGTTTTAAAGGTAACCCTGAAGCTAAGAAGAATACTTCATCAGCTTCTTTTGCAAGACGTTGATTAATACGCCCTGCAATATCTCTAAAGATATTACCCAAACGATAGGCTGGCACTACCCCTAAGCCTACCTCATTTGAAACAATAATAAGCTCTTTGCCATGTTGCTTACATATACTTAATAAATCCTCAACTTCTTTTAAAATATCTTGCTCAATTTCATCAATAACTGTTCTTTTGACATGGTCAAAGTCCACTTCATACTGCAGTAATAGATTAGTCACCATAAGAGTCATACAATCTAGTAAGATAATAGAACTTTGTTTAAAGTCTTCTTTTACTTCAAGTAAATTAAAATCCTTAAACTGTTCTATAGTATGCCAATGGTTAGGTCTAGCTGCCTGATGCTTTTTAATGCGGTCTTTCATATCTTCATCAAAAGCTATAGCTGTTGCAATATAAAGTACATGGGCACTCATTTTATCAGATAACTCATGTGCTTTCTGTTCTGCATAAGTACTCTTACCACTGCGTGCTCCACCTAAAATAAATAGCATAATGATACCTCCTTTACTTTTAATCGATTTTAGGAACAATATAAGTATGCGGAAAATCTTCAATAATTTTCAACTTATGTTTATAAACATCGTGAAGTTTTTCACTCTTAAGTACCTTTTCTTTTTCTCCTGCCAGTACAACTTCACCTTTTTCAAGCAAAACGATATGATCACAATACTGAAAAGCCAAATTCAAATCATGCAGTACCATTATAACTGTCAATCCATACTTTTCTTTAATAGCCTGTAAGCGACTTAAAAGCTCTATACTGTTATGGACATCTAACATAGAAATGGGTTCATCTAAGAGCAGAAGAGGTGTCTTTTGAGCGAGTGCACGTCCTATAAAGACTTTTTGCGCTTCTCCACCACTTAAGCTCATAATAGAGCGTTCTTTAAAGGGGCAAAGTGATAACTCTTCTATAATCTGTTCTACGATATTTTGATCTTCTTTATTTTGACTTCCTAATAAATCTAAATAAGGATAACGTCCCATAGCAATCATTTCTTCTACTGTAAAATCTACGTCTCTTGCATTTTCTTGAAAAACGAAGCTACACTTTTTAGCATAATCTTTTGTTCTAATTTTAATAACATCCTGTCCCTCAAAGAAAATAGTCTGTTTTGCCGGCTCAATAATACGCATTATATGTTTAAGCAGTGTACTTTTACCTGCACCATTAGGGCCAATCATACCATATATTTTATTCTTTTCAAACTGTAAGTTAATATCCTTTAAAATCTGTTTTTCTCCTATTGTATAATGGAGATGCTCGACTCTAATCATGTTAGACTCCTTTTGCGCTCTCTATAAATTAAATACATAAAATAAGGTGCTCCAAATAAAGATGTAATAATGCCTAATGGTATCTCAGAAGATGAAAGAAGACTTCTTGAAAGATTATCACATAGCAAGACAAAAATCATACCTAAAAACCCACTGATTGGAAGGGTTTTAGAATAGTTAGATCCAAATAGTAAACGCACCATATGAGGAATAATAAGCCCTACAAAACCAATTGTTCCTGTAAAACATACTGTTGTAGCAATAAGGATACTGCTTAAAATCAGAAATATTTTTCTTAGCCTATTTACATCAAGCCCCATTGCCTTTGCAGCTTGTTCACCCATAAGTAAAAGATTAAGCTCTTTTCGATGAAGAAGAAAAATAAAAAGAATTGGGAAAGTTACACAGGCCAAAATAATGACACGTTTATAAGACGCACTTGCTAAAGAACCCATCCCCCATGAGAATAAGGTAAGGTTTTTATCATCTGAATAAAGCCTTATAAAGGAAAGAATTGCTGAAAAGAAGTAATTAATAGCAATACCTGATAAAAGAAGACGTATGGTTGAAGTTTTACCTTTAAGCCCTGATAGCATGCCTACAAGTACATTGGCTACAAGTGCACCTAAAAAAGCATAAAAAGGTGTAAACCCTCCTAACATAAACCCAATTCCAGCACCTAATGAAGCCCCTGAGGAAATACCCAACATAAAGGGATCTGCCATATCATTTTTAAAAAGTGCCTGATAAATAGCTCCTGTTACAGCTAAATTAAGCCCTGTTAAAAGAGCCATTAAAATACGTGGAATACGCAGGTTCATAATAACCGTTATCTGGCCCTCACCTACTGCTAGATTCTTCGGAAATCCCAAAAGTTGCTGACTTATAATTTTAAAAACATCTAAGGTCCCTATTTTGGAAACACCTATTGTTACGGAATAGAGACCTAATAGAATAATACTTATAATAAGTAGGCAATATAGAAAACCTATATTGCCTACTTTATAATTCTCCCTTATCCTTTTCATTGCTTACTTTGTTTCAGGGTGAATTATTTGAGCAAGAGCTTCAAAAGCTTGTGCCAAACGTGGACCTTGTCTTGAAATCATATTATCATCAATCTCATAAATATGCCCTTCCTGAACAGCACGTAAATCTTTATAAAAATCTGTTGTCATAAGCGTTTCTTTTAACCCTTTTCCAGCAGGTATAATAATCATATCTGGATCACCTTCAACAATTTTTTCTTTAGAAATACTCCAACCTTCTACGTCTTTAGCAATATTATCTCCACCTGCAAGCTCAATCATCTGACCGATGAAAGTATCACCGCCTGCTGTTGAATCACTATCTCCTGCCCATACTGCATAATAAACACGAGGTTTTACTTCATCCTCATCTAAATTGTTAATACGTTCTACAACGCTTTCAACTGTTGCTTTCATTTCACTTACAACAGCTTCAGCCTCTTTAGAACGTCCTACTAAAAGACCAATATTCTCAATTGCAGAATATGTGCCGTCAAAGTCCTCTTGTTCATTTAAGAAAGCTACTGGAATATTGACTTCTCTTAATTTATTAATGACTTCATCAGATACATGCGTAGAAGCTACAACTAAATCTGGATTTAAAGCTACAATTGTTTCAATATTAGGATCAGAAGTCCCACCTACTTCTTCTGCTGCTAAAGCTTCTGTTGGGAAATCACAATATCTTGTTCTTCCTACTAGTTTATCTGTTACTCCTAATGCACCTAAAATCTCTGTTGTACTTGGTGCTAAAGAAACAATACGTTCAGGTGCTTGTGTCATAGTAATTTCTGTACCTGTAGAATCTGTAATCGTAACGGGGAAAGCCTTTTCCACCTGCTCAGTTTGTCCCTGCGCACTTTCTTCTCCTGTTACTTCTTTTGGTTGTTGGCTACATCCTACTGTCCCAAATAGCATAGCGCCTGCTAGGCCAAGTAATGTAAGTTGTTTTAAAAATTTCTTCATGTTTTTCCTCCATTATCTACTCATTTTCATATAAAATATGTTTAATCGCTTCTAAGTCAAGATGGTCTCTTAAAATATTAGCAAGCTTGGTGTACTCATGATCTTTAAAACGTGCATAATCCTCTTCGTAACCATTCCTAATTTTAATAGGCCCTTCCATTTTTCCTCTTTTTTGAGCCAATTCCTTAAGAAAAGCTAGTGTAAAATGCACTTGATCAAAGATACCATGTATATAAGTCCCATAAACATCTGCCTCTCTTGCTTTATAACCTTCTATTCTAGAAGTCTTCTCACCTAAACAAGTCTGAATTTCTACAAAAGGCACCACGCCTTCACCTTGCCAAATAGTCTGCCCCATATGGATTTCATAGCCTTCTATATAAGCATCTTTACAGTTTTTAAGTAAACCTGTTTTATTTACAATACATCCACTTACTTGTGTTGTTGTCTTTTCACATTCAAACTGTGTATCGATTTCTAATAGATTAAGTCCTTCCATATGCTCAATATTATTTTCAATATAATACGGATTATAGAGCATACGTCCTAGCATCTGATAGCCTCCACATATACCAAAGATAGCCACTCCTGCTTCTTTAAGTTCCTGCAAGCATTCGTCATAGCCATTCTGTTTCAAATAATTAAGATCCTTAATGGTATTTTTAGAACCTGGTATAATAACAAGATCAGCTTCTTTTAATTCTTCTTTAGCATGTGCATAACTTACATGGACACCATCTAATGAATACAGAATATTAAAATCTGTAAAGTTAGACATATACGGCAGGCGAATGATTTTAATAACTAAATCATTTTCATTTTTTGCTTTTTGTGCATAAAAAATATCACTTACACTATCTTCATCATCAAGTGCTAGCTTAAAATATGGCACCACCCCTAATACGGGTATTTTAATAATATCCTCTAGCATTTTAAGTCCTGGTTTTAAAATCTCTACATCTCCGCGGAACTTATTGATAACCACACCTTTAACGCGCGCCCGTTCTTCCTCTGAAAGAAGTAACATGGTTCCTGCTAATGATGCGAATACTCCACCTCGATCAATATCGCCAATAAGAATAACTGGTGCATCTACTAGCTCTGCCATTCCCATATTAACAATATCGCCTTCTCTTAAATTGATTTCTGCCGGACTACCTGCTCCTTCTAAAATAATCGTATCAAAGGAAGCTTCAAGCTTTTCATAGACTTCTTTGACTTTATGTTTGAGCTTAGGTTTAAACTGATGATAATCCATGGCTGTCATATCCTTGTACACTTCGCCCTCAATAATATATTGTGCTTTCATTTCACCTGTGGGCTTAATAAGTACCGGATTCATCAAAACAGAAGGCTTAACACCTGCAGCTTCTGCCTGCATAACTTGAGCTCTTCCCATTTCCTTCCCATCTTCTGTAATAAAAGAGTTTAAACTCATATTCTGAGATTTAAAAGGTGCTACCTTATGCCCTTCTTCGTATAAAATACGGCATAATCCTGCAACAAGTACACTCTTACCTACTGAAGATGCTGTTCCTTGAAACATCAAATTAGGCTTTCTCATAAAAACCTCCTTATAAATGGCTACAATAAAAAAAGTTAGCAAGTATCCTCCTTGCTAACTGAAAATATACGTACAGATTTGTGCCTCATTTTACCCATACGTCTTTCCCACCGAAAGAATACGTTTATCCTATAAGGCAGGTCTCCTGGCTAATAGTTCATCCTCCGGTGAGCCTTACCATAACTTTGTTACAGTGGCATCTTTCACCTTTGTCCCTATCAACAGTAGCGGGGGCTGCAGCTTTTAACTTTCCCTATTAAGCTTTTTAAAAGCACCTTATATTCTTGTCTGTTTTCGATTGTCGTGCCTTATCATGACATAAGTTGTATGAATTGTCAAGTATGTACTACTGTTTCTTCATATGAATAAAGATAAGCATATACATTAAAAAGGCAAATAGAAGCATGATTGTGGCCACTGCTATAAAAATATTTACACTGGTAAGGTTTAGAGATGGAATGGCAATAAGAATAATCATGGTAAAATAAAATACTGCTGTACACACTTTACCATACCACAGAGCACCATCTAGCTTTTTACCTTCTCTTAAAAGCACCAGACAGCTAATAGCCATTGTAATTTCTTTAATAACAAATACTATAAGTAACATCCACATCCACTCAAATCGAAACACTAGCACAAATGCAATAGCTGCTTGGGTCAATTTATCTGCGATAGGATCAATAACCTTGCCAAGTTCTGTAACTTGATTAAATTTCCTTGCAATAAAGCCATCTAGAAAATCTGTCAATCCAGATGCAATAATAATACCTGCTGCTCTATAATAATCTTCGGGTCTTACTGCTGTCATATAACACCATATAAAAAGTGGGATAAGTAATATTCTTACATAGCATAAAAGATTAGGAATACTACAAGCTTCTTTCAAAGTTATTTTATCTTTCATTTGTACATAACTTCCCTTCATATATATTCAATAGTCCGCGCTTTAATGCTAGCTTACGCGCAATCTATGAATAAAATATAAAAATCCCCGAAAAGTTTACCATTATCTTAATAACTTTTCGGGGATTACTTATTGAGGTTTAAAGCTTGAACAGCATGTTTCTATATAAATAGCAGCATGACCTGAACCATCTACATCAATACTATTAAGTGTACATTGATGGTCTGCATGATAGGTGCAAGTTGCAACACTGCAGGTTACACTTAAACAAGGGGATTTATATTCTGTGTGCTCTGCTAAGTTACTATACACATCTTGGTTTAAAAAAGTGCCGCAGCAAGTTGCTTCATCTTCTACTGCTCCTTGCCCACCAATAGCCACACGCTGAGCATAGCATACGCGATCATTATTATAAGAACAATTTGTTACACTACAATGTACTTTTGTCATCTTATGTCCTCCTAGCTAAAATACCTATCTAGTAAGCCTTTAAAGGCACAACCATGTCTTGCTTCATCTTTAGCCATTTCATGCACGGTATCATGAATAGCATCTAAGTTTTGCTGTTTAGCAAGTGTAGCAAGTTTCTTCTTACCCTCACATGCACCAAACTCTGCATCTACACGTACTTTCAAGTTTGCTTTGGTATCTGCTTTAACAACTTCACCTAAAAGTTCTGCAAATTTAGCTGCATGGTCTGCTTCCTCATAAGCAATACGCTTATAAGCTTCTGCCACCTCTGGGTAGCCTTCTCTATCTGCTTGACGACTCATAGCTAAGTACATTCCTACTTCACTACATTCACCTAAGAAATTAGCTCTTAAGGCTTCAATAATTTCTGGATCTACACCATCTGCTACGCCAATACGATGTTCATCTGCCCATGTGAGCTGATCATCCATTAGGTTAAATTTACTAGCAGGTGCTTTACAAATTGGACATTCATCCGGTGGCATGTCACCTTCATGAATATAACCACAAATGACACATACGTACTTTTTCATTTGTTCATCTCCTTTTTAATAATGCTTACTACCGTTAGTATTTCCTGCAACTTCTACTTTATACTCTTCTAAAAAAGTTATGAAACAGCTTCTTCACTTGCTTCTTTCTGTACTGGCTTACGTCCTGTAAGAGAAAAATCTTCTAGTACTACTTTTGTTGTATAAACCTTTTCACCTTCTTTATTTATATAGGAATCTGTTACGATTTTGCCTTGCACTAAGATCTGTTGACCTTTTGTAACACTACGAGTAATTAAAACAGCCTGCTTATGAAAAGCTACAACCTCGATAAAATACGTTTTCTTCTCTTTTCTACTCGTACGTTCATGTACTGCTAGAGTAAACTGTGTGTAAGAAACATCTGTATCCTTAGATTTTTTTAGTTCAGGATCCTTTGTTAAATTGCCTAATAAAGTAACTTGATTCATACTAACCTCCTTATATTTTTTCTAAAGTATGGCCTAACCCCTTGATTTTATACAGCTACCTGCTATTTTTTTATATTTTCTAAAAAATAAGCAGCTGTGTTCTTTTTCAACAGCTGCTTATGCTTTATTTCATATTTAAAGGTGGTTTTCTGAAAATATAGCGACCTTTCTTTTCCTCAACTATTCTACCTTCTTCTACCACGTGCATACCTCTTAAGAAGACGTGTTCGGCTCGGCCAATAACTTTAAATCCTTCATATGGTGTATAATCTACATGCTGTAACTGCGTTTTAGCAGAAATCACCCCCCTATAACCCGGATTCCATACAACAATATCTGCATCGCTACCTACAGCTAAAGTACCTTTTTGAGGATACATGCCAAAAAGTTGTGCTGCATGCGTACTGAGTAAATGTGCCATTTCCTGCAAACTTAAACGTCCTTTTGTTACACCATAGCTATAAATAAGTTGTGGCCTATGTTCAATCCCAGGTATACCATTTGGAATTTGAGTGAAATCATCAATCCCTAATTTTTTCTGACTTTCAAAGTTAAAAGCACAATGATCTGTACTGATTGTCTGGATTTCTCCTTCTTGAATACCTTCCCATAAGGCTTCTTGATCTTGTTTACTTCTAAGAGGTGGTGATAATACATACTTGGCGCTTTCAAACTGCTTTAAGTGATACAGTTTTTCATCTAAAAGTAGATACTGTGGACATGTTTCTACATAAACTCTTTGCCCCCTTTTTCTAGCTCTTCTTATACATTCCAATCCTTTTTGTGTACTCAAATGTACAATATGCACTGGAACATCTACCATATAAGCAATATCTAAAAATCGACTGATTGCTTCAGCTTCTATCATATCTGGCCTAGATAAGGGATGTGCTGAAGGGGTCCTTTGCTCTTGCTCAAGTAGCATTTTTGTATATGCCTTAATGAGATCTCCATTTTCACAATGTACGCCCACTAATCCTCCTAAGTTTTTAGCACTCTTTAGAATTTCATAAATAGCCCCATCATCTAATCTTAAAGCATCATACGCCATATACAGTTTAAAAGATGTAATGCCTGATTCTCGCATAGTAAGTAGCTCACTTTTTATTTCATTATTCCACTCTGTAATAGCCATATGAAAACCATAGTCACAACTGCACTTTTCATCTGTTTTATGACGCCAATTTTCTAAAGCATTTATAAGGGTTTCACCTTTATTTTGGGTAGCAAAGTCTATAATGCTTGTTGTCCCTTGTATGAGTGCTGCTTTTGTGCCCGATTCAAAGTCATCAGCTGTATGGGCCATTCCAGTATCCATATCTAAATGCGTATGTGCATCTATAAAGCCTGGAAACAGAATCATGCCACTTGCATCAAGTATGTGGTCTGCCTTATCAATCTTACCTATTTTTTTTATAACATTTCCTTCAACAAGTATATCTACAGGTGTATATCGGTTTTGCTCTGCGATAATACCGCCTTTAATCAAGTAAGACATAGCATCACCTCGTTTGTTTTTTCTTTCCTATTAGATTGAAGGCAATATTTGTAACCATTCCTACAATACATACACTTGCTACTGCATCACCAAATACAAACTGTAAAAATATTGGGAATTTACCAATAATTTCTGTCACAGCTGTCAAACCATACCCTACTGCAAAAGTAATAGAAAGCACTTTTACATTCCCCTCAGAAAAACCAGCTTGTGCAATCATTTTAAAGCCATTTACTAAAATCATACCAAATACCGTTATAACAGCACCTCCTAGCACACTAGAAGGAAGTGCTGCAAAAATAGCACCTACTTTAGGCATAACACTTGCTAAGACCAGAACAGCTGCCCCTGTAGCAATACAGAATTTGTTAACTACTTTTGTCATCGCAATAATCCCTGCATTTTGCCCAAAAGCTGTATTAGGCATACAATTAAAAAGTCCTGCTAACTGTGAACCAATCGCATCTGCTAAAAGTGCTCCTGAATTTTCTAAGGCTGTTGCTTCTCTATTAAAAGCAGCCATTGTAATACCACTTGTATTACCTAATGTTTCGAGTCCTGATACAATATAAACAGCAGCAAAAGCAACAATGGCATCTATCCTAAATTCAGGCTTGAAATGTAAAGGCATGGGTAGCATAAACCAATTAGCATTTAAAACAGGTGTAAAATCTACTTTTCCCATAAGTATAGCCATAATAAAGCCTACAACCAGCCCAATTAAAATAGCAACTACTTTCAGCATACCTTTTGCAAAGTGTTGAAGAAGTATAATGGCTAAAAATACAGTAGATCCAAGAAATAGATTTTCCCATGAACCGAAATCTGCTGCGCCTACCCCACCTGCAAAATAATTTGCACCAATACCTAATAATTTAATACCAATAGTTACCAATACTGCACCAATCACAACAGGAGAAATAATTTTTTGTGAAGGTTTAATAAGTAAACCCATAATAATCTCAACAATGGCACCTACCAAAATACCACCAAAAACAGCCGGCAATCCATAAGCTGCTGCAATGGTAGATAAGGTTGGTACAAAAGCAAATGCTGTTCCCATTACAATAGGAAGGCCTGCTCCAATTTGAAACTTATTTCCAAATTTAATAGGATAAAGTTGAACAAATGTGGTAAGTCCAGATACTAGCATAGCACATTGAATCATCAGTACACGTTCCTCCATAGGAACCCCAGCAATGCCTGCGACAATTAAAATAGGTGCTAAGTTACCCGTAAACATGGCCAGAACATGCTGAAGTCCTAGTGGCACAGCTACCCCTAAACTTGGTCTTCCATCTAACTGGTAAATAAGTTCTTGATCACTACTACGTTTTAAGTGCATACTTCCCCTCCCCAGGCTAAGCCTCTAAAGTTTAATCCTTGTTCCAGTTTCTCCTCTTATGCCTGCTTTTGCTTTTTCAAGTAAAGTAATAAGTGTATATCTTCCTTCCTTTGATCTTGCAAAGTTAGTAGCTGCCTCTACCTTAGGTAGCATAGATCCAGGAGCGAACTGGTTTTCTGCAATGTACTTTTCAGCCTCAGCTACTGAGAGTGTATCAAGCCATTTTTCATTAGATTTCCCAAAGTTAACAGCTACTTTCTCCACTGCTGTTAAAATAATAAGGCAATCTGCATGAACAGCTTTAGCTATTTCACAGCTTGCAAAATCTTTATCAATGACAGCGCCTACACCGGATAAATGATTACCATGTGCTACTACAGGTATACCCCCACCTCCTGATGCAATAACAACTTGCCCTGCATCTGCTAGTGCCTTAACTGTTTCTATTTCTACAATACGTATAGGTTTAGGAGAAGCAATCACTCTTCTATAACCTCTACCTGCATCTTCCATCACACTGTATCCTTTTTTCACCAAAAGATCTGCTTCTTCCTTGGTCATAAATCTACCAATAGGCTTAGTAGGATGTAAGAAGGCTGGGTCTTTTTCATCTACTTCTACTTGTGTAATAAGTGTAACAACTGATTTTTGTATACCTCTATTAAGTAACTCTTCTCTTACAGCATTTTGAAGATCATAACCAATATAACCTTGACTCATAGCTACACAAACAGACATAGGAATCACGCAAGTATCTGGATTAGATTTATGCACTTCTCCCATTGCTAGATTAATCATTCCAACTTGTGGACCATTGCCATGAGATAAAATAATCTCATAGCCCTCCTCTACTAAGTCTGCAATGGCTTTTGCTGTATGCTTAACAGCTATCATCTGCTCTGCTAAATTGTTACCTAAAGCATTTCCCCCTAAGGCAATAACGATTCTTTTTGCCATATGCATCCCTCCCTAACAAAGCTTTCTATTTATACAAACGGTCTTTTCTTTCTTTTTCAAGTTTTCTAAGTACAGCTACTGGATCCCCTACTTTGGCAAGAAAAATCATGGCTGCAATAATATAAGGCTTAAAAGATGCTTCTTTATAAAGTTCATCACGATAACGATCAAAGACACTTGCAGCTACTTCTCCTTCTTTGCAACTTACACCTGAGATATCAGCCGGTAAGCAATGCATATAAAGTGCTTTGCCATTCTTTGTAGTTGCCATAAGCTCTTCTGTACATTCCCAATCCTTATGCTGTGCATTTTGCATAAGGAGCTCTTGCTCAAGCTTATAAATGCCTTCCATATCACCTTTACCATATAAGTCTGTACGTACTTCCATAGCCTGGTAAGGTGCCCAGCTCTTTGGATAAACAATATCTGCATCTTTAAAAGCTTCTGCCATAGAATGGGTCTTAGTAAAAGAACCACCTGACTCTTTAGCCTGTTTTTTAGCTAACTCCTCTACGTCACTCATGATCTCATAACCCTCTGGATGAGCAAGCACTACATCCATACCCATACGTGTCATAAGCCCTATAATACCTTGTGGTACAGATAATGGCTTACCATAAGAAGGAGAATACGCCCATGTCATGGCAATCTTTTTACCTTTTAAGTTTTCAATGCCACCAAATTCATGAATAATATGAAGCATGTCTGCCATAGCCTGTGTAGGATGATCAATATCACATTGTAGGTTTACAAGCGTTGGGCGTTGTTCTAGAACACCTTTTCTAAATCCTTCTTCAACAGCATCAGCTACTTCATGCATATAGGCATTACCCTTACCAATGTACATATCATCACGAATACCTATAACATCTGCCATAAAAGAAATCATATTAGCTGTTTCACGTACTGTTTCACCATGTGCAATCTGGGATTTACCTTCATCTAAATCCTGTACTTCAAGCCCTAATAGGTTACAAGCAGAGGCAAAACTAAAACGTGTACGTGTTGAATTATCTCTAAATAATGAAATACCTAGTCCGCTATCAAACAGGCGTGTAGAGATATTTTGACTTCTTAAATAACGTAAGCTGTCTGCTACTGTAAAAACAGCTTCTAATTCTTCAAAGCTTTTTTCCCAAGTTAAAAAGAAATCATTTTGATACATATTTCTAAAATGTAACTGTTCTAATTTTTTAAGTACAGCTTCAAATGTATTCATGTTTTCTCTCCTTTTTATTTAAAGATTTTGGTAGTAAAGCGTTGGCATCATTGCATAGACTGCTGCACATTTTACAAGGTCAGCTTTCCATGTTTTTTCATTTGGTGCATGAGCTTCACATTCTTTTCCTGGACCAAATCCAATACAAGGAATACCAAAGCGTCCCACTATAGAAACACCATTTGTAGAGAATGTCCATTTATCTACTAAAGGCTCTCCATACATACCTTTATAAGAAGCTACTGCTGCCTGCGCCGCTGGGTGCTCCTCGGGAAGGACCCAGGCTGGGAAATAGCAATCTGTTGGATAAATAAGCTCTGTCCAACTCGGCCTGTCATATTTATACATAGTGACTTCTGCTTGATATTTTTGAACGGAAGGAAGCTTACGAATCTCCTCTAGTGCCATTTCATAAGTTTCTCCTGCTGTTAGCCTTCTATCTATAGAAATAGCACTCATATCTGCTACTGCACAACGTGATGGAGAATTATAAAAAGATTGAGAAACAGTTAAGGTACCTTTACCTAAGAATGGATCTACATGTAACTTATCATTCAGTGCTCTTACCTCATTAATAATTTCTGCCATTTTATAAATAGCATTATCTCCTCTTTCTGGTGCGGAACCGTGACAAGAAATACCTTTTACTTCTACACGAATTTCCATACGACCTCTTTGACCTCTATAGATATTACCATCAGTAGGCTCTGTAATCACCACAAATTCGGGTTTAATCTGACTTTCTTGAATAATGTACTGCCAGCATAGTCCATCACAGTCTTCCTCTTGCACTGTTCCTGTTACAAGTATGCTATATTTCTCTGGAAGAAGTCCTAAGTCTTTCATAATTTTTGCACCGTAAACGGCTGAGACAATACCACCTAATTGGTCAGATGCACCACGACCTCCAATTTCTTCTTCTGTTTCATATCCTTCATAAGGATCAAAAGTCCAGTTACTTCTTTCTCCAATACCAACAGTGTCAATATGTGCATCATAAGCAATTAACTTCTCACCTTTTCCTATATAGCCTAACACATTACCCATAGGGTCAATATCTACCCTATCAAATCCCAGTTCTATCATTTCCTTTGTAATACGCTTTATAACGCCTTCTTCCCTACAACTTTCTCCTGGAATAGCAATCAAATCTCTTAAAAATTTTGTCATAGCACCTTCATAATTTTTTGCAGCTTCCTTTACTTCCATAAAACCCATCTTTATTTCCCCCTTAAAATGATAATTTCATTTTATGATTCCAAACAACATCTCTATAATGCTCGGGATCTGTATCCCCCTCTGTTGAAAACATTAAGATAACAGAATGTTCGTCTAAATTAAGGGCTTGTTTAAGTGATTTCATCTCTTCTATTTCCATAATGCTTGCTAGAAGTCCCATACTCACTGCACCTGATTCACCTGATATAACTCTTGTATCATCTTTTAAAGGAGCCCCTAACATACACATACCTTTTTCAGCTACCCAATCAGGGCAAGATACAAAGAAACTACTATTATTCTTCAGAATTTCCCAGGAAATGGTATTCGGTTCTCCACATGCAAGCCCTGCCATAATCGTTGGCATATCTCCTGTTACTATACGTATATTGCCATCTCCCGCCTTTGCAGATTTATAAAGGCAGTCTGCCTTAGAAGCTTCAACAATAACTGTTGTAATTTCTTCATTTGGGTAAAGATTAGAAAAATAGCCTTGAACTGCTCCTGCTAATGAACCTACTCCTGCTTGCACAAAAATATGAGTAGGCTTCTTTCCCAGCTGACTAGCTGCTTCCATAGCCATTGTGCCATAGCCTTGCATAATCCATGCTGGAATCTCCTCATAGCCTTCCCAAGCTGTATCTTGAACCATTACGCCACCTGGTGTGCGATTAGCATGGGCACTTGCAAGACGTACACATTCATCATAGTTAACCTCTTCAATAGTTGCTGTAGCACCTTCTTTTTGGATATTCTCAAGCCTAATTTGCTGCGTGCCTTTAGGCATATAAACTACAGCTTTTTGACCCAGTTGACGTGCAGCCCAAGCTACCCCTCTTCCGTGATTACCATCTGTTGCTGTAAAGAAAGTAACTTCTCCAAGCTGCTTCTTAAGCTCTTTTGAAGTAAAGGTTTGATAATCTAATTCACCCACATCTTTTCCAAGCTGTTTAGCAATATGTCTAGCCATTGCAAAGGAGCCACCTAAAACTTTAAAAGCATTTAATCCAAAACGATACGATTCGTCTTTAACATAAATGCCTCCTAAATGGTAAAAGTCTGCAAGATGATTAAGTGCTACTAAAGGTGTTTCATTATACATTGGAAAACTTTCATGAAAATGTTTTGCTTTTTGTACCTTATCTACAGACATAACAGAAAGATGATCACAATTTGTATGTACCATCTTGTTAGCTACCCATTTAATTTGTTCCACTAAAAGATCCTCCTACTTACCATTTTTAGTTGTTTTCTTTTCCATATAATTATAAAGTGTGTATTTTGAAATACCGAAGTACTCAGATACCTTATCACCTGATTTAGTAATTAAAAAAGCTCCTGCTTCTTCTAAAAATTGTATGGCTCTTATTTTATCTTCTTTATTCATAAGTGCTACGGGTTTTCCTATAAGCTGAGTGGCTCTTTCTATAAGATCTTCTAGTAAGTCCTCAACTTTCGTAGTAATTTTAGCTGCTGGGGCAGAAAGCTGCTTCGTATCCCTAATTAACTGGCTCAGTACATTTTCAGCTAACATGAGCTTTGTTATATCATAGTTAATAGAGAAAATACCCTCAACCTCTCCTTTTTCATTCTTAATGTATATGGTACTAGATCGTAACAATCTCCCATCTTCTGTACTAATACAATAACCAATCTGGTCCTCTGCCTTATGATGTCTTAGCGTTTCAAGCACAACTTCAGAAGCACCATCTCCTACTTGTCGGTGTGTAACATGACCATTTTCAATTTGTACAATAGTATGTTCTTTATCATCAAGTGTCAAATCATGTATAGCCACTTCACACTCTAGCCCAAATTGTTTACCTAGTGCTTCTGCTAACCTGCTTATAAATTCTATAGGTATCTTATTTTGCATCAACCTTTCTCCCCATTTCAGTGAACTTCTAATAAGAGTATATGCGCACTTTTTCAGAATAGAAAAATTATCTACACTTTTTATAAAAAAATTTTAGGTACGCTAAAAAATTTTGATATGTGGTTCAGTTCTGTCTTATTCCATCATAAACATAAACAGAGACGTAAATATTTTTCTAATTTTCAAGAGAGGGGTAGAAAATGTTACTCATTGGAAATGGTTATTTAGTTTCAAGAGATGAAAAACAACCATTTTTACAAGATGGCTGTGTTGCCATAGAAAAAGATACCATTATGGCTGTAGGTCCTACTGATCAGCTTAAAACGCAGTATCCTTCTGCTACTTTTATCGATGCTAAAAAGGGGCTCATTATGCCAGGACTTATTAATACACATAATCATATTTATAGTGCTTTTGCACGAGGTGCTTCCTTAGGTGGCCCACCACCTCGTAACTTCCTAGATATTTTAGAGCACACCTGGTGGAAACTGGACCGCCACTTAACTTTAGAAGATACTAGATATAGCGCTTATTGGACTTATCTCGATTGTATTAAAAATGGTGTGACAACTATCTTTGACCATCATGCAAGCTATGGTGAAATTACAGATAGTCTATTTGCTATTTCTGATGTGGCTAATGAATTAGGCCTACGTACATGTCTTTGCTATGAAGTTTCTGACCGTGATGGACAGGATAAAATGAAACGAGCTGTTAAAGAGAATGAAGCTTTTATAAAAGCTTCTCAAAACCATCCTATGCAAAAAGGGTTGATGGGGCTTCATGCCTCCTTTACACTTTCAGATGCTACCCTCGACTACTGTCGTAGCCACCTTCCAAAAGGTAGTGGTTACCACATTCATGTAGCTGAAGGTATAGATGATGTCTATGATAGCCTTAAAAAATATAGTAAACGTGTACTTCATCGTCTGTTTGACCAAGATATATTAGGTCCTCATACGATTGCCGGACATTGTATTCATATTACTCCAGATGAAATGGACCTTCTTAAAGAAACAGATACTGTAGTGGTCCATAATCCAGAAAGTAATATGGGTAATGCTGTAGGGGCGCCACCTGTATTAGAACTTTTTAAAAGAGGCATTTTAATAGGACTTGGTACAGACGGTTATACCAATGATCTATTTGAATCTTTAAAAGTAGCAAATATCCTTCAAAAACACCATACATGTAATCCAGCTGTAGCTTGGGAGGAGATTCCCACCATGCTCTTTGAATACAACCCTAAAATAGTTAGCCGTTTCTTTACAAAATCTGTAGGTGTCTTAAAACCTGGCTATGCAGCTGATGTGATTGTAGCTGACTATATCCCTCAAACACCACTTAATACGCATACCTTAAACGGACATCTTTTATTTGGATTAAATGGCAGGTGTGTAACGACAACTATAGCAAATGGCAAAGTCCTTATGAAGGATAGGCAAATTCTTATAGCCGATGAGGAGCGTCTTATGGCTAAATCTCGCCAGCTCGCGCAGGCACTTTGGAATCGTGTTTAAAAGAGGGGAGTTAATAAAATGAATGATCGTATGACACCTATTCCTTTTCCCAAGTTAATGGAATGGATTCTAATAGAAAAAGAACATGTCTTTGGTATTAAACAGATTTTTAAAATAGCATCTCATAAATATTTAAATTTATTTAACGAAAAACTTGAAATACCTTGCGGACCTGCTGCTGGCCCCCATACACAGCTTGCTCAAAATATTATTGCTGCCTATCTAGCTGGTGCTAGATTCTTTGAGCTCAAAACTGTACAGACTTTAGATGGAGAAGACTTACCTGTTGATAAGCCCTGCATAAGGGCAGAGGATGAGTGCTACAATGTAGAATGGTCTACTGAGCTTACTGTACCTGAGGCTTTAGAAGAATATATTAAAGCTTGGTTTGCTTTAAAGCTTATGAGTAAAGAATTTGACTTAGGTGACCCTAACGGCTTTATTTTCAACATGAGTGTAGGCTATGACTTAGAAGGGATTCGTTCTACTAAAATTAATGCCTTTATTGAAGGGCTTAAAGATGCTTCTTCTACGCCTATATGGCATGCCTGTATAGAGTGGGCTAAGTCTCATCTTCAAGCATTTCAATCTATTGATGAAGCCTATCTTTTAGGCATCTCTTCTCATATTTCCTCTTCTGTTACCCTTTCTACACTACATGGCTGTCCACCTGATGAAATTGAACGCATTGCTACTTATCTTTTAAAAGAAAAAGGACTGCATACTTATATTAAATGCAATCCTACACTTCTAGGCTATGATTTCACACGCACCATTCTTAATCAAATGGGCTACGACTATCTTGTTTTTGATACTCATCATTTTGAACATGATCTTCAGTTTGATCAGGCTGTTCCTATGCTTGAAAGATTAATCGCCCTTTCGAATAAACTGTCACTTACCTTTGGTGTTAAATTGACAAATACATTCCCTGTTCAAATCACACGTTCTGAACTTCCTGGTAAAGAGATGTATATGTCTGGACGTGCACTTTTCCCACTGACTCTTTCACTTGCTTACAAACTTGCTCATACTTTTAAAGGTAACCTTAATATTTCTTTCTCTGGTGGTGTAGATGCCTACAATATTAAAGAGCTATTTGAACTGGGTATTTATCCTATCACCTTTGCAACTACACTGCTTAAACCTGGTGGCTATAACCGACTTTATCAAATTGCCTCTCTTCTTAATACTTCTAAAGAGGTGCCTCATAAACCTATAGCTCTTTCTAGACTCTACACCTTCTTACAGACAACTTATACAGATACACACTATACGAAAGCCATTAAACCTTTGCCTGCTCGTAAAATAGAAAGTTCTGTTCCACTGCTAAACTGTACTTTTGCCCCTTGTCAAAAAGGTTGCCCTATTGAGCAAGACATTCCTGAATATATACGTCTTGTAGGTGAAGGACAATATTTAGAAGCTCTTAAAGTGATTACTTTAAAAAATCCACTACCTTTTGTGACAGGTACTATCTGCAATCATACTTGTACTACTAAATGTAGACGTAACTTTTATGAAGAGGAAATCTCTATTCGTCAGGTAAAGCTAGAAGCAGCGACTCAAGGTTTTGATGCCCTTCTAGAGACTCTTACTCCTCCTTCTATTCAAAGCCCTCATAAAGTAGCTATTATTGGAAGTGGTCCTGCTGGGCTTGCAGCTGCTTACTTCTTAGCACGTAGTGGTATGGATGTTACAGTATTTGAAAAACGTAAGGCGCTTGGTGGTATTGTACGTTTTGTTATTCCAGATTTTAGAATAGCTAATCAGGCACTTTATAAAGATATTCGCCTTATTTGCCAGTACGGGGTTAAATTTGAACTTGGTCGTGAAATTACCTCTCTTGACGCACTTAAATCAGAAGGTTTCCAATATATACTTATTGCAACAGGTGCATGGCAACCAGGACATCTCAATTTAGAAGGTGATGTACCACTTAATGTCATCCATTTCTTAGAACAATTTAAATCAGACCCTAGCGTTCTTAACCTAGGAAAGAATGTTGCTATTATAGGCGGTGGTAATACAGCTATGGATGCTGCTAGAGCTGCTAAGCGTGTACCTGGTGTAGAGAATGTGTACTTAGTTTATAGAAGGACAAAACGTTATATGCCTGCTGACACAGAAGAACTTGAACTGGCACTTAAAGACGGCGTATTGTTTAAAGAATTGCTTAGCCCACAGCAATTTAAGGAAGGTATGCTCACCTGCATCAAAATGAACTTAGGTCATCCTGATGCCTCTGGCAGACTACAGCCTATTCCAACTGAAGAAAAAGTAAATCTTCCTATTGCTACACTCATTAGTGCCGTAGGCGAAAAAGTGGATACAGATTTCTTTAAAATGAATGGACTTCCTATTGATACTAAAGGCTTTATAATTCATGACCCTTTCACCACAGAGCTACTGTCTAACACCTTTGTTATAGGCGATGCACGTAGTGGACCTTCTACAGTTGTATCTGCTATTCATGATGCAACCCTTGCTGCTAAAACTATTTTAAAACGTGAAAACTTAATATTTTCTTCTATACCAACTTCTACTCACTCGGTTAGAACGGATGAAGTCTATAGCAAGAAAGGTATATTAAAAACTAATGGTTCAGTAGAGGATGAATCTATTCGCTGCTTAGAATGCGATAAAACCTGTGAATGCTGCGTAGATGTCTGTCCAAATCGTGCTAATGTGACATTAGATGTAGAAGGCAAAAAACAAATTCTTCACATTGATTGTATGTGTAATGAATGTGGTAACTGTACGATTTTCTGTCCTTACAATAGTGCACCATACCGAGATAAATTTACCCTATTCCATACATTAGAAGCATTTAACAGTAGTACAAATTCAGGCCTATTTGTTGCGGATTTTACTACAAAAGCTATTAAGTTACGTATAGATAAAAAAATAAGCGTTTTACATGCTCATGAACTAGATGATCATTTTACACTTAAGCCTTTCATTTTAGCACTCTTTAATGAGTATGCTTATCTTATTTAAATCTAAATAGGAGGTACACATGTCTACATTCTTTGTTAACGGCGAGCAAGTTACACCCCGTCGTAATCAAAAACTTCTTACCTTTTTGCGTGAAGACCCAAATCTTGTCTCTGTTAAGAATGGCTGCTCTGAAGGAGCCTGTGGCACTTGTATGGTACTCATTAATGGCAAAGCCACTAAAGCTTGTATTCCTCAGACTGACAGGTTAGATGGAAAACATATTATAACTGTAGAAGGGTTAACTCAGCGTGAGAAAGACGTGTATGCCTATGCCTTTTGTGAAGCAGGAGCCGTACAATGTGGCTTCTGTATTCCTGGCATGGTTATAAGCGCCAAAGGACTTTTAGACCAGGTTCTAGACCCTACACCTGAGCAAGTTAAAGAAGCTATTAAAAACAATATTTGCCGTTGTACTGGCTATAAAAAAATCGAAAAAGCTATCTTACTAGCTGCCTCACTTTTAAGGAATCACATACCACTTCCTTCTGCTACTTCATCTGGCCAAGTAGGTGATCCCCTCGGACGTATTGATGCTATGAAAAAAGTTCTTGGTCAGGCGGAATATGTGGATGACATACGCATAAACGGCATGGTTTATGGCTCTGCTTTAAGAAGTGCCTATCCACGCGCTATTGTGAATCATATTTCTACTGATGAAGCATTAAAGCTTGATGGCGTACTCGGTATTATTACAGCTAAAGATATTCCTGGAGCACATAAAATAGGCCATCTCAAAAAGGACTGGGATGTACTCATTGAGGAAGGTGGTACAACGAGGTACCTAGGAGATGCTATTGCACTTATCGCTGCACGTTCACCAGAGATTGTAGAAGCTGCCAAGAAGCTTATTCAGGTAGACTATACACCACTAACACCTATTACAAGTCCTATAGAAGCTTTAAAAAATGATGCACCTCTCATCCATGAAAACGGCAATGTCCTTCAAATTGAACATCTTGTAAGAGGTCAAGCAGATGAAAAAATTAAACAAGCTAAATATGTTGTAACGCGTCACTATAGTACGCCTTTTACAGAACATGCTTTTTTAGAACCCGAATCCGCTATTGCCTTGCCAAATGAAGATGGTATCCTCATTTACTCTGCAGATCAAGGTATTTATCAAACCCGTACAGAATGTGCTGCTATGCTAGGACTTGAGCCAGAGCAAGTTAGAGTCATTGCTAAAACTGTCGGAGGTGGTTTTGGTGGTAAAGAAGATATGAGTGTGCAACATCATGCAGCCCTTCTTGCCTATCTCCTTAAATGCCCTGTAAAAGTATCCTTATCCCGAAAAGAAAGTCTTATTGTCCATCCTAAACGCCATGCCATGGAAATGGATTTTACAACAGCTTGTGATGAAAATGGGTATCTCCTTGCACTAAAAGCCACGATTATTTCAGATACAGGCGCTTATGCTTCTCTTGGCGGTCCCGTTCTACAGCGTGCTTGTACCCATGCAGCTGGTCCTTACAGTTATCAAGATATTGATATTTTAGGCAAAGCTGTCTATACCAATAATCCTCCTGCAGGTGCCTTTAGAGGCTTTGGTGTTACACAAAGCTGTTTTGCTATGGAATCTAATCTTAACCTCTTAGCAGAAATGGTTGGTATCTCTCCTTATGAAATACGTCTGCGTAATGCTATACGTCCTGGGCAGGTATTACCAAATGGCCAGATTGCAAGTGATGATACAGCTCTTGTCGAAACACTTGAAGCCGTGAAACCTTATTATGATGCCCACCCTTATGTAGGGATTGCCTGTGCTATTAAAAATGCTGGTCTGGGTGTAGGGATTCCAGATACCGGACGTTGTAAACTGGTGATTATAGATGGTAAAGTGCATATTCGTACAAGTGCTGCCTGTATTGGACAGGGGCTTGGAACCGTTATGACTCAGATTATATGTGAAACGACTCATCTTAAACCAAGTGATATCATCCATGAAGCTCCAGATACGAAACTTAGCCCTAATGCTGGTAATACAACAGCTTCCCGCCAAACACTTTTTACAGGTGAAGCCACCCATCTTGCTGCACTAAAGCTTGCTAAAGATTTGCAAGTTACTTCTTTAGATATCTTAAATGGCAAGGAGTATGACGGCGAATATAGAGGTATTACAGATAAAATGGGCTCTCCTAAAGAAAACCCTGTGAGCCATATTGCCTATGGCTATGCCACTCACCTTGTCATTCTAAATGAAGCAGGTAAGATTGAAAAAGTCATTGCTGCTCATGATGTAGGCCGTGCTATTAACCCTAAAAATGTAGAAGGCCAAATAGAAGGTGGTGTCACTATGAGTCTAGGCTATGCGCTTACAGAAAATTATCCGCTTACAGACTGCACGCCTACTGCTAAGTTTGGTACACTTGGCTTATTTAAAGCACCAGACGTTCCTAAAATTGAAACCGTTATTATAGAAAAGAATCACTCTGATCTTGCTTATGGAGCTAAAGGTATTGGAGAAATCTGCTCTATTCCTACAGCTCCTGCTGTAGCACTTGCTTACTGGCAATATGATGGCGAATTTCGAACTAGTCTCCCTCTTGTCCATACTCCTTATTTTAAAGAAAGGAGAAAAAATAAATGAGTCGTTTATTAATTAAAAACATTCATACCCTTATAAGTTGCGATGATCAAGATACTATCTATCATCATGTTAACCTTTATGCAGAAAATGGTGTCATTCACTCCATCGGTCCTCAATCTTTTGAGGCCGATCAAGTGATTGATGGTAGTCATTATTTTGTTTACCCAGGTCTTATTAATACACATCATCACCTTTATCAAACTTTTACAAGGAATTTACCTCAAGTTCAAAATCTAGAACTCTTTGACTGGCTTAGAACCCTCTATGAAATTTGGAAAGAACTTACCCCTGATGCTATTTATTTAAGTAGTCTAGTAGGCATGGGAGAACTGATTAAAAATGGGTGTACGACTTGTTTTGACCATCATTATGTCTTCCCTCATTCAATGAGCCATAACTTTATTGATAAACAATTTGAAGCTGCAGATACGCTAGGTATGCGCATGCATGCTTCTCGTGGTAGCATGTCTCTTAGTCAAAAAGATGGTGGTCTTCCACCTGATAGTGTGGTTCAAACAGTAGATGAGATTTTAGCTGATTGCGAAAGACTTGTTAAAAAGTATCATAATCCTTCCCCTTATGCTATGCACCAAATAGTTTTTGCACCTTGCTCGCCTTTTAGTGTAACAAAGGAACTTCTACGTGATTCTGCCAAACTTGCTAGAAAACTTGGCGTTAGATTACATACTCATTTAGCAGAAACTTTAGATGAAGAACGCTTTACTTTAGAAAAAACAGGTATGCGTCCATTAGAATACATGGCGAGCCTAGGCTGGATCGGGCAGGATGTATGGTTTGCACATGGTATTCATTTTAATGATGAAGAACTCCATATACTAGCTCAAACACAAACAGGTGTGGCCCATTGCCCTATTTCTAATATGAAGCTTTCCTCAGGTATTGCACGTATTCCAGAAATGCTTAAACTTGGGGTACCTGTAGGGCTTGCTGTAGATGGTAGTGCGAGCAATGACGGCTCTAATTTACTTGAAGAGTTACGTATGGCTTACTTGCTACATCGTCTTCATGCAAGCTCTGAAGCCCCCACAGGCTATGAACTCTTAAAAATGGCCACTAAAGGTAGTGCAGGGCTACTAGGACGCATGGATATTGGCACTTTAGCACCTTACAAGGCCTGTGACCTTTTCATGGTTGATTATGAAAAGCTTGAACTTGTTGGGGCTACTTATGACCCACAGTCTGCACTAGCTACGATAGGTCTTAAACAACCTGTAGACTATACAATCATTGCAGGTAAAATAGTCTCTCAAAACGGAAAACTTTTAGGTATAGATGAGGAAAAAATCAGTAGTATGGCACGTATGGAAGTTAGTCAGCTACTCAAAAAAGGAGGGATAAAATGAGTGTTGGTGAAAGTGTACAACGTGTGGATGCTTATGAAAAAGTAACAGGACATGCAAAATATACAGATGATTTATGTCCACGTACTGCTTTAGTGGCTAAAGTCCTGCATAGCACCATTGCAAGTGGTTATGTCAAATCCATTGAGATAGAAGAAGCGTTAAAAGTAAAAGGAGTTGTCAAAATTGTAACTTGTTTTGATGTGCCTTCTCATACCTTTCCAACAGCTGGGCATCCCTGGTCTACAGATTCTAGCCATCAGGACGTAACAGATAGGCGTTTGCTTAATACACATATACGTTATTATGGTGATGATATTGCTGCTGTTATTGCTGAAGATGAAGTGGCAGCCTCCCGTGCGCTACGTCTCATTAAAGTTGAGTACGAAACCTTTACACCTCTTCTTACACCTAACGAGGCTATGCATGCTACTTCTGCTCCTCCTATTCATGAAAATTATCCAGACAATATTTTGTGTCATTCTGATTTTGAAATAGGTCATTATGAAGAAGCAATTAAAGATCCCGACCTTATATGGTTTGAGGGTGAGTACGATACCCAAATGGTTCAGCATTGTCATATTGAGCCTGCTGTTTCTTTCGCCTATGAAGACAATCATCGTATGGTAGTTGTTTCTTCTACTCAAATTCCTCATATTATGAGGCGTGTCATTGCACAGGCATTAGGTGTACCTTTTGGCCAGATACGTGTTATTAAACCTTATATTGGAGGCGGGTTTGGCAATAAACAAGATGTACTCTATGAACCTCTTAATGCCTTTTTAAGTAAGCAAGTAGGTGGTAAATGCGTCAAACTTGAACTAAGCCGTGAAGAAGTTTTTACCTGTACCCGTACACGTCATAGCATTCAAATTAAGCTTAAAACAGGCGTACGAGCTGATGGGCGTATTGTAACACGTAAAATTGAAGCATTAGCTAATCAAGGTGCTTATGCTTCTCATGGTCACGCTATTGTTTCCAATGCTGTAACAGGATTCAGGCATATTTATCAGCAAGAAAAAGCTGTAAAAGCTGATGCTTATACTGTCTTCACGAATCTGCCTTGTGGTGGTGCTATGCGTGGTTATGGCATTCCTCAGGTTACTTTCGCCTGTGAATCTCATATGCAGGATATTGCCGAGGCCCTTCATTTAGACCCTATTGCTTTTCGTATGCAAAACGCTATGCAGCTAGGTTATAAAGATCCATTTTTAGGGATCACCTGCTACTCTTCAGGTCTTAAAGAGTGTGTAGAAAAAGGGATGGAGTATATCCACTGGCATGAAAAATATCCGGCTTATCAGAATCAAACAGGTCCTATCCGTAAAGGGGTTGGAATGGGTATTTTCAGCTATAAGACGGGGGTTTATCCCATTTCTCTTGAAACGGCCAGTGCACGTCTTGTTCTAAATCAAGATGGTTCCGCACAGCTTCAAATGGGGGCTACAGAAATTGGGCAAGGTGCAGATACTGTTTTTAGTCAAATGGCCGCCGAGACAATTGGCTTTACTTTAGATCAAATTCATATTGTTTCTACACAAGATACAGATATTAGTCCATTTGATACAGGTGCTTATGCTTCTAGACAAACTTATGTCAGCGGAATGGCCGTGAAAAAGACAGCAGCACTTTTTAAAGAGCGCCTTCTCTCTTATGCTGCTTATCTTTTAAAAGCTCCTAAATCTATTTTAGATATTCAAAATAATGAGATCATTAATTCTGTTACCAAAGACTGTCTAATCACTTTGCCAGCTCTAGCACTCGAAGCTTTTTATAACTTAGATTATGCTTCTCATATTACTGCTGAAAGTAGTGTACAGTGTAAAAATAACACCATTTCCTTTGGTGTTTGTTTTGCTGAAATCGAAGTAGATCTTGCTCTTGGACGTATCAAAGTACTCAATATGATTAATGTGCATGATAGTGGTGTACTCATTAATCCTCAGCTTGCAAAAGCCCAGGTCCATGGTGGTATGAGTATGGGACTAGGCTATGCTTTAAGTGAACAGTTACTCTTTGATGCCAAAGGTAAGCCGCTTAATCCTAATTTACTAGATTACAAGCTTCCTACGAGCATGGATACACCAGACCTTGCTGTAGACTTTGTAGAAACTGTGGATCCAAGTGGACCTTATGGCAATAAATCCTTAGGCGAACCACCTGCTATTCCTGTTGCACCTGCTATAAGAAACGCTTTGCTTCAAGCAACAGGTATTGCTTTTAACAGTTTGCCTATTACACCACATAAAATGATTAAAAAATTTAAAGAAAACGGCTTAATTTAAGGGGGAAATGCTATGTATGATATTGAAAATATTTATGAAGCCGTAGATATACAAGATGCTATAAAGGCTTTAGTAGAAAATCCATCTGCTATACCACTTGCAGGTGGGACAGATATACTGATTAAAATTAGGGAAGGTAAATTAGCTGGAAAATCTTTTGTCAGCTTACATCATATAGATAGTTTAAAAGGCATTACACGAGATGAACAAGGAAATATTATGATTAGGCCACTCACCACTTTTTCTCACATTACTTATCACCCTCTTATTAAGACGTACCTTCCTATGCTAGGTGAGGCAGTCGACCAAGTAGGTGGTCCTCAAATTCGCAATATGGGGACCATTGGCGGCAATATATGTAATGGTGTAACCAGTGCCGACAGTGCATCTACTCTTTTTACCTATAATGCCCTTTTAGAAATTACAGGGCCCACTGGCATAAGAAATATACCTATTACAGCCTTTTATAAAGGCCCCGGACGTGTCCATTTACAACAAGGTGAACTGCTTACAGGCATATGTATTACAAAAGAAAATTATGAAGGATTCCATGGTCATTATATTAAATATGCTATGCGAGAAGCTATGGATATTGCTACATTAGGCTGTGCAGTTAACTGTAAATTGAATACTTCTTTAGATCAATTAGAAGATGTCCGTCTTGCCTTTGGTGTGGCAGGTCCAACGCCTATGCGCTGTAACAAAGCCGAATCTGCTGTTATAGGTCAAACAATTTCTCCTTCTCTCTTTAAGGCTTTTAGTGAAGTAGCTCTTACTGAAGTTAATCCTAGAACATCTTGGCGTGCTTCTCGTGATTTCCGTCTTCAACTTGTTAAAGAACTGAGTAAACGTGCACTTAAACAGGCTATTTTATTAGGAGGAGGGCATTTAGATGATTAAAGTTATTCATTGTATAGTAAATGGTAAAGAAGAAGAAATTCCAATTGATATACGAGAATCTCTAGCCGATATGCTTCGGCATAGACTTGGTTTAACCAGTGTAAAAAAAGGCTGTGAAGTAGGTGAATGTGGCGCCTGTACAGTTCTTGTTGATGATAAAGCTATCGATTCTTGTATTTATCTTGCACTATGGGCAGATGGTAAAAAAATTATTACTGTAGAAGGCCTTCAGCAACATACTTCCCTTTTAACGCCTATTCAGCAAGCCTTTGTGGATGAAGCAGCTGTACAATGTGGTTTTTGTACCCCTGGACTCATTATAACTGCGGTTGAAATCGTGGGAAACGGGAAACACTATTCTCGAGATGAACTGAGAAAACTTATTTCAGGTCATCTTTGCCGCTGCACAGGGTATCACAATATTTTAAATGCCATGGAACGTATTGTAGAAGAAGCCCATAAGTTTGTAGGCAATGAGTACTAACCTCCCTATTAAAAGAGGCTCTATTTGAGCCTCTTTTTTGTATTTATGCTATTTAGCCTTTTGCTTGTATCTTGTATGAAGCCAGCTCTTACGGCTTTATGCTTCAAACAGCTCTCCTTCGAGCATCCAGTCCCTTGATGCCTATTATAAGCCAGCATAACATATATGAAAAGTAACTAGATTTCATTACTCAAACACTGTATACCAATAAGGTTGAAGGTAAATCTTCAAGTCAAATTATACAAGTTCTTAATTTTGCAAGTAAAAATATCGATTAACTTACAGATTCTTTAAATGTACTGGAAGAAAATTATTCTTGTACTCTTATTAAGTCTTCTCGCGTTAAAACCTTAGTATCTTCTATGGACTTATTTAAATATATGACTGCTTTCTTACTTAATTATGCAGAACAAAATAATCCTCCATCTAATTTTAATGTTTTGCCAATTTACTTCAAATGAGATAACATACTTGAACAAATTCTCACAGATTATAATACTCTTAAATAACCTCTTTTTTCCCTTCTACTCTAGAAAGACTTCTATCATCTCTTTCTAGAGTTTTTTATAGCCTATTTCCTTCTTTTATAAGCATTTCCTTTTATACATGCACTTTCCTCTTTAGTCCTTCATAATTTATAGTACTGACATTTATATAGGCTAGGAGGAGAAAGCTTTGAATAATATTTCAGTTGCCGTTGTTGGTGGTGATTTACGTTTTGTAAGACTGTGTAAGATTTTATGCGATAAAGGCTTTGATACCTGGGTATTTGGTATTACGCATCCAGATATCCCCAAAGGCGCACATATTGCTACTTCTCTTGAAGACTTAAAAGTATGTCAATATGTAGTAGGTCCTATTCCTTTTACACGCGATGGAAAAAATCTATTTACCCCACTTGGTAATACAAGTATCTCTATAGAAATGTTCATTGAAAATGTAAGCCATGCTTACTTATGTCTTTCTGTTATCAAAGAAGATATGAAAAAACTTTTTGAAAAATATAATCTTCACTATATTGATTTAATGGAAATGGATGAAGTAGCTATTCTTAATGCAATGGATACAAAAATGCGTATGGCACTATATCGCATACTCTAACCTATGAGAATACACTTTATAACCATGATGAGAATTCTATTGGATATAAGATTTACATGAGAAGAAAAGAGCTTAGGCTTAGTAGTAAATATGTTTGCCAATCAGTAGGTATTGCTAAAAACACTTTACGAAGATACGAACAGGGGCAAACTATCCCTTCTGCATCTATTTTAGAGAAGTTTAAGAAGTGCTTAAAACTCTAGGACAAAAAGAGCAGAGCCGAAGCTCTGCCCTTTATAATTTTCCGCTGTATGTAACTACTTAACAAATAATATTTTTATGTAGTCTTAATTTTTATAGTAATTTTATCTTCTTCAATTTCTACATCCTGAAACTCTATACTTCTATATTTGAATCCTTTTTCTGAACCTAGCTGCTTAAATTTTTCAATAAGCTCACTACTGTTTAAGTCGTTCTTAATCATCTCTTGTATGCTTCCCATCCCATCACTCTCCATAATAATTATTAAAGAATAATATCTGCCTTATTCCTCAATAATTATTATACTTAAGTTCATCCATTATTCAACTGTATACAACTAAAAAATAAAGCTAGAGCATAGCCCTAGCTAAATGATATTTTTATTGAAATAACTATTTTTTTGTACCTTACCTTAGGACTAATCTACTTCTTTTTCAGTTTATTTGCAACTTTTTTTAAGAGGTAGTAATGCAGTAGCTAGTCCTCTACTAAGACTTAGTACATTACTTAACGCAAGTAATACTAGCGAATTAGCATCAGCAAATATACACTTAATCAAAACGACTTATTATTATGCTTACTTATTATTTTTCAGCCACATGATAGCACTATATGCATGTATAGCTGCTCCTGTAGCTAGTATAGCTTCATTAAACACAACTTTTTCACTATGCATTGGCGCTCCGAATAAAGGATTTTCTTGTTTTGAACCTGCACCTAGCATAATATATAAACTTGGAACTTCATATGAATAGGAAGCAAAATCTTCTGACCCCATGCCTCCAGATTCAAATAAAATTACTGACTGTTCACCTACCAAATCTTTCATATAATTCGTTATTTCATATGCTAAGTGATTATCGTTGATCAAAGGTGGTACTGAAGATAATTCTATTAACTGTGCTTCCCCTCTAAACATTTTTGCAGTTGCTATCACTATATCATTCATCCTATTAAATATAAATGCTCCTATTTCTTTGTCTAAGCTTCTGATAGTTCCTTCCATAATAACCTCTTCTGGTATTATATTCGGTGCATCTCCTCCAACAAATTTACCTATTGTAACAACAGCAGGCTGTAAAGCTGCTACTTCTCGACTTATTATTTCTTGTAAAGATAAATAGATATGTGCAGCTATATTTATGGGATCTATTCCTGTTTCCGGCATTGCTCCATGACATCCAGCTCCTCTTACAACGATTCTAAATCTATTACATCCTGCTATACTTGTTCCTAAACCACATAATATAGTGTTTGAGGGTGTACCAGAATGCACATGCATTGCCAGAGCTGCATCAACTTTAGGATTTTCAAGCACCCCTGCTTGTATCATCTTCTTAGCACCTGTAAATCCTTCTTCATCTGGTTGGAATACTAATTTAATAGTGCCCTCTATTTGATCTTGATTTTGTTTGAGCAACTTTGCTGCTCCTAAAAGCATAGCTGTATGCATATCATGTCCACAAGAATGCATACAGCCATTAGTTGCTTTGAAATCACATGTAGTAGCTTCCCTCATTGGTAATGCATCCATATCCGCTCGTAATAAAAATGTTTTTCCTGGTTTATTTCCTTCAATTATTGCTACTATACCACTTTCACATATCTCTTTAGGTTCATACCCAAACTCCCTTAACTTATCCATTACATAAGTTTTTGTTTTAGGTAAGTCAGCTCCAACCTCTGGGTGACTATGAAGAGTTCGTCTATAAACCATCATATCCTCTTGTATTAATCTAGCTTGTTCCATAAATTTATTCATAGTTCTCTACCTCATTTGTTTCTAGTTTTTAACCTGTCTTTTAAACATTAACTTCTCATTTATTATAATAACTTATTGTGCTAGTTAGTTGTATTTTAAAAAGATAAATATGATAACGCAAAAAATTTGTTTTACACTTTCATTTATTATTGCTACTATTAAAGTGTGTAATAATGATTTGATTGTAACGCCACCTCCTGGATGGCTGTACCTAGTTATAACTTATGTACTTTGCAAAAAAATATTCCTATATAAAAAATAAGGCTAGAACCGAAGATCGAGCCTTATTTTTTATATTATAAACAAAAAGTACCTTCAATTAAAAAAGTATCTCTTTATTTATAAAACTGTCTTCTTTATGCCACTAAATGGCGTTGTTTACAAATAATAAAAAAATAAAACCCTGCCTTAAGTCGACTACAGCACATGTAGCTTACAATTTCTTGCGATAATTAAGGACTTACACTGGCTTTGTATCTACTCTTAAGTATATCTGTTTATTACTTATTTGTAAATAATAGATTTAAAGTAGTAAGTCTAAAATAAATGATATTCTAAGCAAAAAAGAAGACCATGTTGCCATGATCTAAAAACAAAAGATACTCCTACCATATGTGTAATACAATAGATAACTCCTGTAAGGGGGGAGTTTGCATGATTATTATAGAACAAATGTTCGTATTTGTAAATAGGGATTTGTCATTTTATGCAGAAAAATAGAACCAAGCTTTCACTTAGTCCTACCTTAAAATGATATTTTTATTTAATCTACTAGTACTGTTTCAACTTTACTAATTACTTTCGTTTCTTGGTTTATAATGTATTTATCATTCTTATGTATTAAAAATGTTATGGGTATAATTGTGTTGTCTTTAATTTGCTTACAAAATAAATGGATATATTCTGTTTCTGATAACCTATAAAGTAATATTATCTGTGCATCAATTTTCGTGTTAAGCAACTGTTTGTTAAATATAACATATTCAGGTTTTAATAATAACTCCCTCAAATAAGGAAAATATTCTATCCGATTTTTATATGTTTTCCATATCTTAGGTTTTTTATTCTTGGAATCCACGCTAGTTAATTCTTCTTTTTCTACCTTTTCCAACCCTAACTCATCTAAATACATTCGTCTTTTATATGTCGAAGGTGCAAATTCATCAAGTGCTAATAATTTGCAGAAATGCTGCTCTTTAATTTTTAACAATATTGTGGTATTATCTTCTAATGTATATCTATATTCATAAACACTTATCTCATCTCTAAAAAACATCAATATATCTTTATACTCTACTTTATTAGCATCGTATTTCCCCAACATATTCACCTTCTTCCGTAATATAATAAAAAAGTTCATCCATATAATTATAGATGAACTTTCCATTATTGTAAATATTACTTATAATGAGATAACAGATTACACTACGCCGGCAATCTGGCAGCTCTTGTAGTTTTAAGTCCCCAAGCGAGAATATGGCGTTATCTCGTTACCATATAGACTATTACTAGTCTCTAAACACTTTTGTGTTTAATCATATTATATACATCTTTTTAGATTTTGTAAAGTTAAAGTAAAACTTCGTTTTTTTAGATAGAAAAAAATTTCTTTAAAAGGAGTATTTATACTATGAAAAAAATAACTAATAAAGAACTTGCTCAGAAGTATCGTACAAATTATTCTTCATGGAAACAAACTAAACTTTTAAGACAAGACGGCTTTTTTATTATTTACAACGATATAAAAACATCTGGATTACTTAAACATATAAGTGGAAATGCTTTAAAGTGTTATGTTTTTTTAGGTATTGTATCTAAAAATGATACAGGCGAATCTTGGTATACAGTAGAGTCTATTGCTGATTATTTTCAAGTATCTACTCGTACTGTATCTAATTGGTTAAAAGAACTTGAGCAATATAATTTAATTAAAAAGCTACAATTTGAACCTAATACACCCTCTCATACATTTTTAAGACCTTATTAAAAAATATCGTATTTTTTCTAGCTATTCACGACTTCGTGAATACATTAGTTTAATAGAATCAGTATTTTGAGTAAAAAAAATAAAGGGTAAGCCGAAGCTTACCCCAAATAACCACTAACCTTAACTATTAAATCTCTTACATTCTGCTCTGTATACTTCTTATCTCGCCATACATCAGGACTGCTGATGATCTTAGCCTGTACCATCTTCGCTACTGCAACATCATATCCCGATACATCAAATAACCTAACACCTATCTTACTAATAAGTGCTGGCACATTCTTAAGGTTAATACTTGTCCATGCTGCAGGACTACCGATAATACCTTCTAAAACTAAGTTCTGCACCGCTTTTTCGTATTCCTTATCCATTTGTATCCCTTGTATAGATTTTTTAAAATCTGTCCATATTTTAGGCTCCCTAAGCATCTTTGCAGGGCATTGTTTACCACAACTATCATAGTGCCTAATAACCTTATCTGCTGGAATATTGAGCTCTTTCATTAGCT
>OBXC01000224.1_pt1 | contig 55959 bp, 46 predicted proteins | sample 1538111 | NCBI WGS metagenome assembly OBXC01 (sample SAMEA2580137, study PRJEB22360) | human gut metagenome | biome: human gut; feature: human-associated habitat; material: faeces | place: Denmark | collected 2008/2010
GATGACGGCTCCCCCGCCTCTCCCGGCTGGAAGGGACCTGCCATTGCCTCCTCTTTGGAAAGATGCTCCATCGTACAGAACGCCTCCCACGAAATCTCTCCAAGCGGTCTGTAAAAATCCTGTTTGAGCGTGCGCCTCCAATGATTTAATCTGCTGCACCACTCAGCGCTCATGATACCCATCTGATATCCTCCGTTTCCCCTGCCCTTTGCATACAGGTTTTCTCTGCTACTTTCTTTATACCGTCTAAACAACGGTTCGTCAATCCCTATTGTTTCAAATTTAACCTATAAAAAATCACACACTTTTTCAGGAATCGTGCTCGGGCACGCAAACATACCGGAAAATCGGATTTTCCGTCTGCAAATATTATATTGTACTTTTTTTCATACAATCTTCCGACATGGAATATTCGTCCTGTTCCTGCTGCTTTCCTTTACATCCACGCCTTTTCCAGACGTTTTATGCCATCCTCTATCTCTTCTTCCGTCAGCCCGCCAAATCCCAAGAGCACCGTTGCAGCTAAATCGCATCCATCCGGCTCTGTCATCGCCTCCGACAGCCCGTACACCCTGACGCCGTTTTGCCGCGCCTGCTCTTTCAGCCACGCCTCGCTGCGCCCCTTCCGATCCGTTATGAGCACATGCAGGCCCGCGTTCTCCCCGCTGACCGCAAAATCCTTGCCGAACGCCTTCAGCCCATCCAGAAGCGCCTCATGCTTTTTGCTGTATACTTTTCTCATCCTGTTTAAATGTCTCTCAAACGCCCCGCTTCTCACAAACTCTTCCAGTACCGCCTGATCGATACGAGATACCGTCGAAGAAAAACACCCGCACCGTTCTTCATACCGTTCCATCAGATGCCTCGGAAGCACAAGAAAGCTCACGCGTATCGCCGGTGCAATCGACTTGGAAAAAGTACCGATGTAAATGACCTTTTCCGCCGTATCAGAAGCCTGAAGAGACGGAATAGGCTTCCCTCTGTAGCGGAATTCACTGTCATAATCGTCCTCTATCACATACCTGCCTCTGTCCTTTGCCGCCCAGTTCAACAGCTCCGCCCGGCGTCCTATCGGCATGACTCTCCCCGTCGGATACTGATGAGACGGCATCACATACACGACATTTGCCCCTCTTTGCTCCAGTTTTTCCACAAGGATACCGTTTTCATCCGACGGCACCGATATCACCTCTTTTGAAAAAAGCCCGAATATCCTGCGCGCCCTCGGATATGTCGGGTTTTCAAACGCAACGCAGCAATCCTCCCCGAGAATATAGCGCAAAAGCAGAAGCAGATAATCGTTTCCGGCTCCTACAATAATCTGTTCCGGGCTACAGCTGACGCCGCGCGAAGCATGGAGATAACGTGCTATCGTTTCACGAAGCGCCGGCTCTCCTTTCGGGTCTCCCGGCAAAAACAGCTCCTGATTGTCCTGATTGAGTACATTTTTGTTAATACGCCGCCATATACCGAAAGGAAAGCTCCTCATATCCACAGCGTTCGGGGAAAAATCCACGTTCCCACTGTCCGAAGCTTTACAGGTATCCGCATCCGCACTCCCTTTTTCCGCATCTTCTGCGTCCGCCGAAGATGCAGTGCTTCCCTGCAAAGATTTCCCGCTTCCCGAAGACGACATCCCGTCCAACCGGTAAAGCTCCTCCACCTTCGCCGCAAAATATCCTTTATAGGGAACCGATTCGATATATCCTTCGGATAAAAGCTGTTCATAGGCAAGCTCCACCGTACTTCTGGACACCTGGAGATATTGTGCCAGAGAACGCGTTGAGGGAATCTTCTCCTGATAGAGAAGCTTCCCCTTTCTGATTTCGTCTTTTATGTAGCTGTAAATCTGTTCATACAGATGACTCCCGTCATCCTTCCATTCTATCATCAGATCCTGCATACTGACGCCCCAACGCTTTTTATCATCAATACCGTTCAGCCTTTTTTCGGAAGCTTGAAAGAGCTCTTTAACGATACGATACGGTTGAATACCGGTTCGCCCGGCTTGGAATCCTTATAATCCACACAGAAGAAGCCCTGTCTTACAAACTGGAAGCTCTCATAAGGCTTTGCATCCTTTAAGGAAGGCTCTATCCACGCTTCCTTTACAGTCAGGGAATTGGGATTTAAGTTCAGGGAGCCATCCTCGTTGTAAACGCCCTTTTCCTCGTCGATGATGTTTTCATAAAGACGGACAGTCGCTTTCTCAGCGGTCTCGCATGCAACCCAGTGGATAGTGCCCTTGACTTTTCTTCCTTCAAAACCGCTGCCGGATTTTGTCTCAGGATCATATGTGCAGTGAACCACCGTCACGTTTCCGTTTTCATCCTTTTCAAATCCGGTGCACTTTACAAAGTACGCATTCATCAGGCGCACTTCATTGCCCGGGAACAGGCGGAAATATTTCTTCGGAGGCTCTTCCATAAAGTCTTCGCGCTCGATGTAAAGCTCTCTGCCGAAAGGTATCTGACGGCTTCCAAGTGCTTCATTCTCAAGATTGTTGGGAGCATCCAGATATTCTATCTGACCCTCCGGGTAGTTGTCTATCACAAGCTTCACCGGATCGATAACTGCCATCACACGGGCACGCTTTAATTTCAGGTCTTCACGGATACAATACTCAAGCATCGCATAATCCACAGAGGAATTACTCTTGGAAACACCGCACAGCTCCACAAAAAGCTTGATAGATTCCGGGGTAAATCCTCTTCTTCTGAGCGCCGCGATGGAAACCAGACGGGGATCGTCCCAGCCATCTACGATGCCCTCCTCTACCAGTCTCTTGATATAACGCTTACCTGTTACCACATTCGTCAGATACAGCTTTGCAAACTCGATCTGGCGGGGCGGGAAAGGCTTGTAATCCAGCTCCCGTACCACCCAGTCATACAGCGGACGATGGTCTTCAAACTCCAGCGTACAGATGGAATGCGTTATCCCTTCTATCGCATCCTCGATGGGGTGAGCGAAATCGTACATCGGATAGATGCACCATTTATCGCCCGTATTGTGATGCGTCATATGAGCCACGCGGTAGATGACGGGGTCGCGCATATTCATATTGGGACTTGCCATGTCTATCCGTGCGCGCAGTACCTTTGTACCATCCTCATAAACGCCGTCCTTCATCTCTTCAAACAGCTTCAGATTCTCTTCCACGCTCCGTTCCCTGCCGGGGTCTTCCTTGCCCGCCTCAGTCAGCGTGCCGCGATATTCCCGAATCTGGTCTGCGGAAAGGTCGGATACGTATGCCTTGCCCTTTTTGATAAGCCTGACCGCGCCTTCATACATCTGGTCAAAATAATCGGAGGCAAAAAACAGCCTGTCCTCCCAGTCTGCTCCCAGCCACTTTACGTCCGCTTTGATAGATTCCACAAACTCTATCTTTTCCTTCGTAGGGTTCGTATCATCAAAACGCAGGTTAAACTTTCCATGATACTGCTGAGCCAGGCCATAGTTTAACAGAATGCTCTTGGCATGGCCGATATGCAGATAGCCGTTGGGTTCCGGCGGGAATCTGGTGTGTACCGTTTCATAAACGCCCTCTGCCAGGTCTTTGTCGATCATCTGCTCGATAAAGTTTCTGGAAACAGGCTCTTTGTTCTCTTCCATAACAGGATTCTCGTTGCTCATAATCTCCTGTCCCGCCGCAAAAATGGCGGGCAGCCTCCTCTCGCTTGCTATTTCTCTTGTCTTTCTATATTAACAAACTGCACGGCAAAATACAATACGAAATCTTTATGTCATAATACAGAAAAAATAATGGCGATATCGGCTTTTTTATGATAAAATCAGCATAAAACCAAACATCTCTTATTTCAGGAGGACTTACTTATGAACCGTGCACTACTCAAACAGGATGCAAAAAATGCTATGAGCATGGCCAATCCCCATCCCGTGCTCACCACTCTCGCCTTTATGGCGGTCCAGATAGCCGCTCAGGTGGTTCTTTATCTCGTATCCACCGTTTTCGGCGTTACAAGCTCCCTCACAATGGGAATAATGATGGAGTCCGGAGGCTATTATTCCGATTACTCCTCTACGGCAGGCACTGTCAGTACCGTGGGGATGCTCATCTATATCCTCGTTGCGGTACTGCTCTCCCTCGTTCTCGGCGTTGTACAGTTCGGCTATACCTCTTACAGCCTGAAAGTCTTCAAAGGCGAAGAGACCGGCGTAAATGAGCTGTTCTCCCATTTTTCGCTCATGTTCAAGGTATTTGGTCTGTCCCTGTGGATGAGCCTGTTCATTTTCCTGTGGGCATGTCTCTGCTATATCCCCGGCATCATCGCAGCGCTCCGCTACTCACAGGCATTTTATATCCTTGCGGAAAATCCCGAAAAGGGCATCCGCCAGTGTGTCAACGAAAGTAAGATGATGATGAGCGGACGGATTTGGGAATATTTTGTCCTGCAGCTTTCCTTTGTCCTCTGGACACTTCTGGGGGCGGTAACCTGCGGCATCGCAAACCTGTATGTAACCCCTTACATGACCATTACAAACGCAGGCTATTACCTGAGCTTAAAACCGGAAGATATATATACAAACGCTTCTTATACGCAGACCGGCGGATTTGACAACAATCAGAACACTTTCTGATATTTAAAACCGGTCTCTCTACACCGCGATCCATCAGGCGCACTTAAAACCAAAATATGTATATAAAGAGAGGACCGCAGCAACATTCGCTGCGACCCTCTCTTTTTTATCTGTCTTTCAACCTTCATCCTGCCACGAAAAGCTTACGCCCGTTTCTCCGCTCAGGCAGCTTTTTCCAAATGCATCACGCATCATGGCTATCGCATGTATCCCCGTGCAGTGCAGAGGCACAAGCTGTTCTATCCCATAGTCTCTGATACGCTCTATCGTATCCTCGATTTCTTTTTTCCCGCTCCCTTTAAGATGCATTCCCGCCAGCAAAAACCGGATATGCTCTCCCTGAAAATGTGATTCCACAAAGGAAAGGCAATTTAATATCCCGACATGGGCGCAGCCGGCAAATACCGAAAGCCCCGACTTTTCCCGAATGACAAGAAGCTGTTCATCCTCCATCCGATCCGGCACAAGCCCGCTGCCGGTCTGCTTCCAGAATAAGGGCAGATCACCGTCTGCCGGAATGTTACCCAGCACGAATATGTCCGGAAAAATCTCTTCTTTTTCTCCCGTAAAACGCAGGCTTTCTTTTATCTCATCTGGTATCCGGGTATTCCCGTCTTCATGGACCACCCATGGAATACCTATCCTGCGAAACGTAACCTGATCTGCATTTTTGCACAGTTTATCTTCCAGCGCCGCCCGGCGCACATACACAGGCGGCAGCTTCCCCGGAAACTCCTCCAGACCTCCCGTATGATCGTAATGTCCGTGGCTCAGCACGACCGCATCTGCATCGTCCAGCCGCATTCCCAGCCTCTCGGCATTGCGGACATAAACGCTGCTCTGCCCCGTATCAAACAAAAGCTTCTTCCCTCGCACCTCTATCAGGACAGACAGGCCGTGCTCTCCCAGCAGCCCCCTTTTGTTTGCCGTATTTTCCGTCAAAACCGTAATCTTCATCTTTCTTCACCCGATTCCGCCGTATAAAAATCCTAAAACCAATACGAGCACCGCTACCGGAACATAAATGTACTTTGCAGCAAATCCAAACGCCCGGTTCAATTTTTTCCCATGTCCTTTTTCCAGCTCCTCCCGAATCTTCGGATAGCCCAGCACATAGTAGACAGAAACCGCGCCCAGCACCGCTCCTACGGGCACAATGCCAATCGATACCATATCCAGCCATGCACCCGCACTGCTTTCCTTTTCCAGAAACAGACCTATCAAAAACGTTATCCCGCCGCACAAAAGCGCCGCTTTTTTCCGGGATGTTCCAAACTGCGTCTGCCAGCTCTCTATTACCGCCTCAAACATATTGATCAGAGATGTCAAACCTGCAAAGATTACGGATATGAAGAAAAATACCGCTACCAGCCGTCCTCCCGGCATTTGTCCGAATACCTCCGGCAGCGTCACGAAGATGAGGGAGGGGCCGCTCCCCGCATCTATCCCGAACGCAAATACTGCGGGCATGATAGCAAGCCCTGCAAGCAGAGCCGCAAGCGTGTCAAAAACAGCGGTTCGTACGGACGCTTTCGGGATATCCGCATCTTCTCCAAGATATGCTCCGTATACTATCATTCCGGATCCTGTAATAGACAACGAGAAAAATGCCTGTCCCATTGCCATTACCCATGTATCCGCCTGCAAAAGCTTTTCCCACTTCGGAACAAACAAAAACTCATATCCTTCCGAAGCTCCCGGCAAAAATGCCACGCGCACCGCCACGATTACGAACAGTACAAAAAACAGAGGCATCATTACCTTACTGGCTTTTTCGATTCCTTTCGTCACTCCCGTGACCAGGATGACCGTCACGCCCGCTACAATGAGAAAGTGCCACGGCACACTCCCGTATTCTCCTGCAGCCTCTGCAAAAAACGCCGCAGAATCCGTTTCAAATAAACTTCCCGTCGCCGCCCCGAACAATGTTCTGAGCACCCAGCCAAGCACGATAGAATAACCGATCGCTATCCCAAGAGATCCCATAAGCGGAAACCACCCCAAAAGCTTTCCAGCCTTTTCTTTTCCTCTCGATGCAAAACAGTACCGGTACGCACCGACCGTTCCTGTCCCTGCCCTTCTTCCAATCGCAAATTCCGCCGACAGCCCGACCCATCCAAACAAAAAGATAAAGAACAGATACGGAATCAAAAATGCCGCACCTCCGTACTGCCCAAGCCGGTAAGGAAACATCCATATATTTCCCAGCCCGACTGCCGATCCCACACATGCGATGATAAATCCCACAGTGGAAGAAAAATTTCCGTTCTTATGACTTTTACCGCTCATAACTCCTCCCATTTTTTAACTTTCTGTAAAATAGAAACCCGACACAGTCCTATAAAAAACCATGCCGGGTTCTGCTGGGATTCATTATACGCTTTTACACTTCAACTCGTCAATCACTTTAAAGCAAAAAAGTAAATCTCAGTGATGGAACAGTCTGATGCCCGTAAATACCATCGCCATTCCATATTTATCACAGCAGTCTATCACTGCATCATCACGCACGGAACCGCCGGGCTGCGCGATATAAGCGACGCCGCTCTTATGTGCTCTCTCAATATTGTCCGAGAACGGGAAAAATGCGTCAGAGCCGAGTGTCACACCGGAAAGTTTATCTAACCACGCGCGTTTTTCTTCTCTTGTAAATACAGGAGGCTTTACTTTAAAGCGGGTCTGCCATACGCCCTCCGCCAAAACATCCTCATACTCGTCACCCATATAAACGTCTATTGCATTATCACGGTCCGCTCTTCCAAGCCCGTCCACAAACTGCAGTCCGAGCACCTGAGGAGACTGACGAAGCCACCAGTTATCCGCCTTCTGTCCTGCCAGTCTCGTGCAATGGATGCGGGACTGCTGACCTGCACCGATTCCGATCGCCTGACCGTCTTTTACATAACATACAGAATTGGACTGGGTATACTTCAATGTTATCAGCGCTATCTTCATGTCTATCAGCGCCTCTGCGGGCACTTCCGTATTCTTTGTCACAAAATTGGACAGAAGCTTCTCATCGATATCGAGCTCGTTGCGCCCCTGCTCAAATGTGATGCCGAACACCTGCTTTCTCTCAAGCTCGGCAGGCTTGTAGGACGGGTCTATCTGAATCACATTGTAGCCGCCCTTCTTTTTTGCCTTTAAGATTTCCAGCGCCTCCTCGGTATATCCGGGCGCTATCACGCCGTCAGAAACCTCTCTTTTAATGAGATTTGCAGTATCCGCGTCACACACATCCGATAATGCAATAAAATCACCGAAAGAAGACATTCTGTCCGCTCCCCTCGCTCTTGCATAGGCGCATGCCAGCGGGGAAAGCTCTCCCAGGTCATCTACCCAGTATATCTTTGCAAGAGTGTCTGTCAGCGGAAGGCCTACAGCCGCACCTGCCGGGGAAACATGCTTGAAGGATGTTGCCGCGGGAAGGCCCGTCGCTTTTTTCAGCTCGGAAACAAGCTGCCAGCCGTTAAACGCATCCAGAAAGTTGATATATCCGGGCTTTCCGTTTAATACAGTCACAGGAAGCTCGCTGCCATCCTCCATAAAAATCCGGGAAGGCTTCTGATTCGGGTTACAGCCGTATTTTAATTGAATTTCGTTCATGTGATTCCTTTCCGCAGGCTGTCCGGCCTGCCTGCACATTTATTTGTTTTTATTTACAATCCTTGTTTCATACTTTCCGGTCTCGATATCAATATAGCGTACGAACAGAGATACCTTGTTCTCTTCATTCAGGCTCTCCCACAGCATCTGTGTGAACTCATCGATATCCCCTGCTATTTCCACCTTTTTCGGTTCTCCGGAAAAGCTCGGCAGCGGGTTTCCGTCATGCATGTATGTGTGAATGAAACGTCCCTCACCTGCCTTCGGCTTCTCATATGCATAGGTAAAACGCTGGCAGGAGGACGGGTCACCGTCGTCGCTTTTTAAAATAGACATTGCGTAATTATATGTCCCGTTTTCAATGTGCATGATACCGGAGATACGAGGTGTATAATTAGGACCGTCCGGCTCGAATTCACGGCTTCTGAGGCTCTGCTCAAAGGTAAGCTGTCTGTCCATTCCTTCATAAATCGTGTCAGTCTGGTCGCCGTTGGTCACGATTGTTTTATTGCCGAGCACACGCACGGGCGCATAGATGATAAGGCTCGGGTCCTCCAGCTTTGACGGGTCAAACGCCTGCGTACGGATGCCTTCACCTTCCTCTGCAAAAATACGGTTACGGGAGTTGGAGCTCCTTCCCATAATAAAATATGCCGTTACCGCCTTTTTCCCATCAGCTGTTCTGCCGATCACTATCCCTCTGCCGGGATATTCGTTGTTTTTTAATTCTTCTGCAAGATTACGTGTTTCCATCTTTTCCTCTCTTTCTCCTTAAAAGGTGTTCGGATGCAAAAAAGCCGCCCGGGAACCCACTTTTTTTCATTCTGTCAGTACCCAGGCGGCCGATGTCCATACAAAGCGCGCTCCCCGTGGTGAACTCCACTAATCCGCCAGTCGCACGCTTTGCTATTTAATTATATGCTCAGTCTGCAGAGCTATAGTTCGGAGCTTCCTTCGTGATATGGATATCATGAGGATGGCTCTCGCGCAGCGCTGCTGCAGAAATCTTCACAAATTTGCCGTTCTCCTTCAGCTCGTCGATTGTCTGGGAACCACAGTAACCCATACCTGCGCGCAGACCGCCCATCAACTGGAATACGGTATCTTCCAAAAGACCCTTGTATGCCACACGGCCTTCTACGCCTTCCGGAACAAGCTTCTTTGCATCTGTCTGGAAGTAACGATCCTTGCTGCCGTTCTCCATCGCTGCAATAGATCCCATGCCGCGGTAAACCTTATACTTACGTCCCTGATACAGCTCGAAATCCCCAGGGCTCTCATCACAGCCTGCAAACATCGAACCAAGCATGCACACATTGCCGCCTGCCGCAATAGCTTTGGTTATCTCGCCAGAATATTTGATACCGCCATCTGCGATAACGGGAATACCATACTCTCTTGCCACCGCATAGCAATCCATGATAGCTGTAACCTGCGGAACACCGATACCAGCCACCACACGGGTTGTACAGATAGAACCGGGACCAATGCCAACCTTAACTGCATCCGCACCCGCCTCGATAAGCGCTCTCGTTGCTTCTCCAGTTGCCACATTACCCGCGATAACCTGAAGCTCAGGATATGCCTCTTTTATCATGCGCAGGCACTTCAGAACGTTCTCAGAATGTCCATGTGCGGAATCCAGAACAATAACATCCACCTTCGCCTCAACCAGAGCCGCAACACGATCCAGAACGTTAGCCGTGATGCCTACGCCTGCGCCGCACAGCAGACGTCCCTGATCATCTTTTGCCGCAAGCGGATATTTGATAGTTTTTTCAATATCCTTGATCGTAATAAGACCCTTTAAATTAAAATCCTTATCGACAAGGGGAAGCTTCTCTTTTCTTGCTTTTGCCAGAATCTTCTTAGCTTCCTCCAGCGTAATACCTTCAGGAGCGGTGATAAGGCCTTCGCTGGTCATAGACTCTTTAATCTTCTTGGAAAAATCTGTTTCGAACTTTAAATCACGGTTTGTGATAATGCCTACCAGCTTCTTCCCCTCCGTAATCGGGACGCCGGAGATACGGAATTTTGCCATCAGCTCATTTGCATCGGCAAGTGTATGCTCCGGAGATAAAGAAAAAGGATCTGTGATGACGCCGTTCTCTGAACGCTTAACCTTGTCCACCTCGTCTGCCTGTGCTTCAATGGACATGTTTTTGTGGATAATACCGATACCACCCTGTCTGGCCATCGCAATTGCCATTCTGTGTTCAGTTACCGTATCCATTCCGGCGCTCATCAACGGAATGTTCAGCTTAATCTTCTTTGTCAACCATGTAGTCACGTCTACCTGATTGGGAATCACCTTGGAATATGCCGGAACCAGCAGGACATCATCAAAGGTAATACCATCGCCAATAATCTGACCCATCTTCTCTCCTCCTGTGTATTTTAAAAAAAGTAATGTAAAACTGCCAGTAAAAAATATACTGACAGTCCTTATTTGAAGAAAGTGTAACAGAATTCAGTCCTTGTGTCAATCCGAAAATACTTTTCTCGGAGCAACCGACTGCATTGCCTTTACCATCGCCGGGTTCGGCTCCATGATTACCTTTCTGTCTCCGTTATAAATCATAAGATAGCGTTTGTCCGGCTGTCCTGCAACACCGCTGGAATAATCCGTCGTCTTTAAGTCGCGGTTCTTAACGCCATCTAAATGCCATGAATTAATCGGCGCAAAAATCTCGATGCGGTCCAGTTCAAATTTCTCCGCTTTCTTGCGTCTTGTCTTGTTAAAAATCTTGTCCACGGAAATCTCTCTGTCCACATACAGATACTCGAATTCCATGTTTGCACGCTGTCCCACAAAGTAAGCTCCCAGGCCTGCCGCAAGTCCCACAAACAGGAGCGGGAAGAATATCATCCCTCCGACCACGCCGATACCCGTTATCCCCCACAAAAGTATCTTGAGAGCGTTCAGCATTCCCGACGGCTTCTTTGCCACCAGACATTCCACGTAACTTTCGTTCATGTCACATACCACCTTCATCATTATTACCGCAGGAAAATCCCTGCCGGCACTTTTTGCGCCGTTCTTTTATTATCATATTACACATTCCCCCCTTTTTCAAGGCTTTCCGCCTCTCTTTGGCACTGTTTAGAAAATTTTCATTTTTCTCTTCCATTGACTTTATGCCGTGAAAAGTTTATCATAAACAACAGACCATTTTATTTTTTACCAAGGAGGCACATACAGCATGGCAGCAGGCAATTCCGTCAATGACGAAATAAGGGAACAGCATCAGAAAATGAAAGGCAAAAGCCGCAAGGAAAAATTCGCCTATTTCTGGGAATACTATAAGGTTCATACGCTCGTTGCCATTCTGGTTCTTATTCTGGGCGGCAGCATGATATACTCTATCGCAACACAAAAGGATATTATAATGGAAGCGGCATTCGTTAACACCTATCTGTCGAACGCACTGGAGATGGACACCGGTACAGAAGAGATGGCTTCTGAATTTATCGCTTTTTCCGGCGCTGATGCAAAAAAAGAAGCTGCGGTCATCAGCACTATGTCCATCAGCTATGAAAGCGCTGATGAAATGTCCTTTGCCAATATTCAGAAGCTCATGGCGATGGTAGCAGCACGCACAATCGATGCTATCGTTGCAAACGAAGACTATATCGACCACGCCCTGGAAACCGGGATATTTACCGACCTTCGGACCTGTCTGTCTGAAGAACAATTCGAGGAATTAGACAGCAAAGGCATGCTCCTTTACAAAGATTTGGGCGATGATGATACAGATGAGAAAATTCCCGTTGCGATCGATGTCCGCAGTTCCAAATATATGCTGTCCGATGAAGTCCCCGCATGGCTCATTGTCGTCAGCAATTCAAAGCATCCTGACAAAGCGCTGGAATTTCTGGAATTTATGCTTACGGAATAAATCGAGTAAGAGGTGATGGCTAACCGCCGTCCTCTCACGCCACCGTGCATACCGTCCGGTACACGGCTTTTTCGATAGTTGATATGCACAGACTGATAGGCTGTGGCTGGATCATAAAAGCCCCGGTTTATCAGTCTTTTTTCATAATTCACTGCCAGCTTCAGTATTTTCTTCAAATCTGCCTCACCTGCTCCCCTGGTGTATGACAAACCTCGTATTGATTGCAGCTCATAGGAGTATCTCAAATCTGTCACTGAATATAAGCCGACAAAACACCTAAAAACATATCAAAAGAAACATGGTACCAAAAATGAACTTTGTAACGAAAAAACAAATAAATAGAGGCTGGTCAAATGATAAAAAATACTGTGTTACCGATGAGAACGGCACACGTTATCTTTACCGTGTGTCCGACATCACACAGCATGACACAAAACAGTCCGAATTTAACATGATGAAACAGGTCGCTTCTTTGGGCGTTCCTATGTGCCAGCCTATCGAATTCGGCACTTGTGGGGATGGGGTATATTTCATCTAAAGTTGGATTGACGGCGAAGATGCTGAACAAGTTATGTCGAGCTATCCAGATACTGAGCAATATAAGTACGGTCTTGAAGCAGGACATATTCTTTGCAAAATCCACTCTATCCCTGCCCCTGTAACACAGGAAGCCTGGGAAATCCGTTTTAATCGTAAATTGGATTATAAAATCAAAAAGTATAATGAGTGCCCCATTCATTATGACAATGGACAAACATTTATCAATTATATAAACGAAAACCGTCATTTACTTAAAAATAGACCACAGGTGTACCAGCACGGCGATTATCATATCGGAAATATGAAGCAAACTAAAGAAGTCCTTTCCTGGTATGACAATATGCGCAATCCCATACCGACATGGTATAGCGACCTTTCACAAAAGAAGGTTTAAGCGAGTTCTTTCACTATCTGAAAGCCAACGAGTAGAATGTTCTTTAAAATAATAAAGTGTCAATAATATGACATACGATAATAATTTTTGAAAAGTGATAAATATTCTTGTATCTTCGGAAAAATTCGTAATTAGCAGAGCTATCCCCTCCACATTTTCATTTATTCCGCACGTAGTTGATCAAAGAACAGGCATGACCGAAATCATGCCTGTTCTAAAAAATTTGAGTATTACTCTCTTACCAGCAGGGAGCCAAAGACGCGCACCTTTTTATCAGGAATCACTCTGCTCCCTCCTCTTATTTTATTTTTACTGCAAAAATTGCGCTGCCGTCTGCCTGCGTTGTCACTTCGTTTCCATCGATATTTACACAATGTCCGGTCTCTGTCCCAAACAGGTCCACAGCTGCTGCCTCCGTTACCGCTTTTCCAAAGGCGAGGCGTACAGAAGCGCTCTCTCTGGACAAATTGCAGCCGCGCACCAGTACGCCGCCGTCTTCTGTCGGCTGTACTGCCGTGATGACTGCGGACTCTGCCTCTGCACGCACAAGACTGTCCTCCATCGGCAGCGTACCGTAATGGGAATTTGAGGGCTGATAAAACATTTTATGGTTGCATGCAACCGCCATTTCCTCTGTCTGCTTTGCGTCGCCGTTCCCCGCTCCCATCCAAAGCGTTACTGTATGTATCCCGCGTTCCGGATACGGGTCGGGACTGACTGAGCTGTTTATCAAAGACAAACTGAGGCTGTCTTTTTCTCCGCGGTAGCCGTACTTGCTGTCCGAAATCAGCACAGCGCTGCTGCCGTCCATGCGCAGCGCCATCCCGTAGCGCAAGCCAGGCACATCGTTATTCAGTGCCCTTCGTACCACCGCCCCGGCAGGAATATCATAACAAAACGAATCTGTTTGATAAGACAGCGGTATTTTCCATACCAGCGCCGGAATAACCTCTCTGCCTGTTTCTTTCCAGTCCACTTTCAGCTCTATACGCATAAGCGGCTGATCCTTCTCCAGCACATAGGTGACCTCTGCCGAGGAATCCGCCACCGTAAAGAACGCCTTCACACTGCTTCTAAGGATGCCGTTTTCCTGCTTTTCCAACCGTAGACAGCGATCAACCTGTTCGCTCTTTAAGGTGCGTCCGATGTTCCACGCGCTGGAGGTCGCGCATTCCGTTTCCAGATAGACAAGTCCTGCTTCACTGCCTTCCGCAATCAGCTCCTGTCCCGTCATCTTATCCAGCATCGAAACGATATTGCCGCTTACCGAGCTTATCCGCACGGCTGTTTTCTCATTTTCCAGGACAATATCATCATAAAATCCTGCTACCTGCTCATTTTCCTGCAGATAGACCTGATATCTTTCTGCTTCCTTCTGGTAAAGAACAACTGTCGTGTATCCAAGCGCGGGAACCTCCTTTTCCACAAGGACACGGAAATATTTATGGTCCCAATACTGCTGCAGCTCCCTGTCCACCAGCTGGAACTGTAACTCGTTCCCTTCTGTATCCCGTACTGCAATCCGCCTTAAATCACCCGTCCAATCCCAGACAGTCAGCTCGACGACCTCTTTTCTCGGATGAGGAAGACTGTTAAAAATATGGAATATCCTCGTCCTGCCGCTTCCGCGCTCCGTACTCGGCACACCTACAAAATTCTCTATGCCGTACCCCGCTCCGGCTCCTTCCGACTGGCTGTTATAGGCATCGATATCAACAGGGATCGCCGAGGTATCAATATTTTCTGCAATCACGCGCATTGCGTTTGAAATCTGTGTATTTGCAGTCGCAAGTGATGTCTGAAACAGCCCCATCGCATGTTCTCTGGAATCCTGCACGCAGGAACCTGTAAGGATATCATGGAAATGCGTAAACAGCACGTCCTGCCACGCCTTTGTCAGCTTCTCCTTTGCATAAGGAAACCCCGCCTGCTGTCCCGCCAGTGCGCTCATCGCCTCCGCATCATACAAAGCAGCTTCCAGTCTGCGGTTTCCTCTCTTAATCCGGCTCTGGGTCGTATAACAGCCCGGTGCGAAATAGTTCAGCTCCTGTTTTACAACCGGAAGCTTTTCCCGGACGCTTTCCGCCGCGTGAAAATACTCTCGTATCGTTCCAAAACGGATTTTCGGGTAGATTTTCCATGTCATCATTTCCAGAGCCCTCTCCACATCGCGGCGCGTAGGACCGCCGCCATGATCGCCGACGCCATAAATGACGAGACCCGTTTTCAAGCCGCTGCTCCTGCGGACGATTTCAAGAAAGCCAGCACCTATCTGAGGGGTTATCGCCCCGTTGTACCAGTTTGGCTCCCGATAAGTCAGCACTTCCTGCCCGGAAGGCGCCTGATAACGGTAAAGCACATCTTTACGCGCATTTCCCCTGCAATGATAAAAATATTTCACACCTCCGAATCGGTCGATCTCCGGTACGTTTCCGCTATGTCCGAATGTATCCGGTGAAAAGTCCAGGTCAAAATCCTTTACCCCCCATACCTTTTCCAGATATTCCCTGGAACACTGGATATGGCGCAGCAATGACTCTCCGGAAGGCATATTTTTGTCTGTCTCTACCCATGCGGAAGCCGTCACCTCCCAGCGTCCCTCTGCAATCCTTTTCTTTATCCTTTCCATCAACTCCGGGTCATATTCTTCTACAATTTTATAGACTGATGCCTGGGACTGGGAAAAACAAAAATCCGGATACTGATCCATCACATTCAAAATCGACCGGAAAGTCGCCAGCACGATGGAAACCGTCTCTGTAAAGCTCCACATCCAGTTCATGTCGATGTGGGCATGTGCAGCAAGTATCAGCTCATAGGACTTCGCCTCTTCTTCCATAGGAGAAAGTATCTCTTCTGCCTCCCTGCACGCCTGGTCGGTCAGGACTCCTTCTTCTTCCTGCCTGTTCAGCAGATAATCCAGAGCCTCTTCCAGTATTTTATCATACTGTCCTCCCTTTTCCTCTGTCAGGTGCAGCGCAAATTCCAATTCACTCAGTATTCTGGTATTCGCCCGGCTCGGCCGCGTAATATGCGCCTGCTCTTCCTTCGGCATGCCGAACGTATCTTCAAACCGGAATTTCTCTCTGTTGCCTCCGACTCCTGTTTTCAGCGTTGTAAATTTTTCTGCTAAAGTCATAATCACTGTCCGCCTTTCTTCCTATAATAAATATGTATCATGCCAGAAAACGATCCACTATCTGCTGCCGGTATTCTTTGGAAAGCGACGCAAAAAACGCGGAATACCCGGTTACCCGGACAACCAGATCCGGATATGCCTTCGGATCTTCATGCGCCTTCAGCAGCTTTTCTTTCGAAACGCAGTTCATGTTTATCAGCGTCCCTCCTGCCTGCTCATGGGCATGTATCAAAGCCACCAGAGCGTCTGCTCCTCCTGCACTTTCCAGAAGTCCCGTATCGATATCCAGATGCAGCGGTGCGGAATTTCCATACCCGGCCTGCGATAGCGCCACGGCATTTGCCTTTAAAACAGGCGAAAAAGTATCCACTCCTCTCGCAAACCCCGGGTCCGGCTCAGAAGAATGGGATATCGGCTCTCCCGCAAACCTTCCATTCGGCGTCGCTTCCAGCACCTTTCCGTAAGCGTATACGTCCCCATGGGAAAACAACCCCGGCACGATCATCAGATGGTGCTTCGGCGTCGGGCTGCCCTTACACAGCTCCACATAATAATCCCTTATCTTCTTCGCCCATTCCTCTGCCCTTGAATCCGGAGAGCCGAACCTGCGGATATTTTTTAACATCAGACGCTCCCTCTCCGCCCCCTCATAATTTGTATCCAGCAGCTCAAACAGGCGCTCCCACGAAATTTTCTTTTCCTGCACGACTCTCTGCTCAATCGCGGCAAAAGAATCCGCCACAGTTGCCAGCGCTATCCCGTCGATATTCAGGTCCAGAATATCCACACCGCCATTCGCACAGTTTAATCCCCGCTCGATAGAACCGTGCATAAAAAGATTCAGAACAATTTCCGGTTTGTTTCTTCCTATCACCTCATAATGCCTGTCATATCCTGCTTTGATACAGTCTACCATTGCCTTCAGATGATATTGGAACCGTTCCCAAAGCTCCTGCATATCACACGACCTGTTTTCCTGAATATCTTTTAATGCATAGTGAAGTGCCATTGCCATATTTACACGAGTAACATCCTGAAGCGGATATTCTCTGCCGGGGATTGCCACCCAGTTACAACCACATTTTACGCGCATCCGTCCCAGTTCCACCGGAAATCCATTTCTTGAAAATCCCTCCGCTATCCCCTTATCAAGAGAATAGCATACACCATAACCGTCTTCTATCGTATATTCAACAGCTCTTTTCAGCAGGATTTCCGGCTCTGGCCCCTGTTCTCTTATCGGGGCATGAACGCGGATTCCCAGATTCGTCGGAATGCGGAGCAGATGCATCGCATCCAGAATCAGAAACGACAGCCTGCTTGTAACCTCCCTATCCCCTGCCGGAGTCAGACCTCCTATCTGCGCATAATGCGTATCATTGAAAAACAGGCTCGCAATCATCCACACAGCTTCCTCTTCTGTCAGAACACCGTTTTCCATATCACGCTCAAAATATTCCTCCAGAAGCGTATCCAATGCGCCCAGCGCACCGCCCGCACAAAATGTCCTGTCTACCGCCTGAAAATGCGCCAGAAACTGTACTGCTTCCCTGAATGTCTCCGGTGGTCTTTTGCACAACGCTCCATTTATCTTTGCAATTTCCAGATAATTTTCCTTTAAAAATGGTTCCGTTTCTACTGCCGCCTTCTGCTCCGCCAGCTCCTGATGTGCCTTTACCCATTCCAGTATCCCCAAAAGAAGCTGTTCTTCCCCTTCATAAAAATCAACATCTGCAGGACGATTTCTTTTTCTGTAATATCTGACTTTTTCCAAAAGCCCTGTCCAGCCTTCCTTAAGACCGATTTCCATATCGGGGCACAAATGGTTCATTCCTCCAAATCCCGCCTGTGTAATGCGATATTTCTGAATCGCTGCGTCCAGTTCATGAGGCTTATCCTCCTCTGCCGTCCCCAACGGTGCAAAACGGTCAAAGGTCCCTACCCAACAGCACGCCAACGCACTGTTGGGATTGATATATTTCGGCATTTCATTCAAAAACCGGCGAAGATTTCTTCCGATACACGCACAGCCGTGTACCAGCCCGTCCGCGCACGTTTCCGGCTCAAAAGTAAATTCCGGGAAATCGATAAAACCATGGTCGTCGATATCTATCGACCCATGACGTTCTATTTTCGCATCGTTTATCTTCAGTTTATCCCTGTGCATCCCCTCTATCAGCTTCTGATACAACAGAGAAATCCTGACTTTTTCCGTATTCATCCTCTACCTCCTGACAGCTCCTTATCAAATGAAACAATATTTTTCTTTCAGCCTGTCGACCTGCTTTTTATCCGGCACGACGCCCTCAAACGCATCCTGCCTTCCGAGTGCCCGGTATTTGGAATTTCCAAGTTTATGGTATGGCAAAAGCTCTGCCGTCAGCTCCCATTTTTTCAGGAACTCCGATATCTTATCCAGTTCTCCCCCGTTTAGCTCCTGAATATAAGGTATACGCACGAGCAGCCGCGCCTTCCGTTCTGCCAGCTTTATAAGATTTTCTAAAATCCGTTCATTTCTCACACCGGTACACGCTCTGTGAACTTCCGGGTCAAACGCCTTGATATCATACAGAAACAGGTCTGCCCATGGCAGTATCTCTTCAAAATACCCCCACGGCACATTGCCCGCCGTGTCCACGGCCGTATGTATCCCCGCTTTCCTGCATCCGTAAAGCAGCTCCTTTAACGCATCCTTCTGCAGCATGCACTCTCCGCCTGAAAATGTCACGCCTCCGCCGGACTGTTTAAAATACTCTTTGTTTTGTATGATTTCCTTCAATATGCCATCCGTATCCCTGAGCTCTCCCACACTCACAAGCGCGTCTGCATAGCACTCTTCACAGCAGATAAGGCAGCGTCTGCATTTTGACAGTTCTATCTCATGCCCCTCCTGCGTAAAGCGATGTGCGCCTGTCGGGCATACATCCCGACAGGTCATGCAGCCGATACAGCGGTCAGGATACAGCAGTATTTCCTTCTCCGGATGAATGGATTCCGGATTGTGGCACCACCTGCAATGCAGATTGCAGCCCTTAAAAAAGATTACCGTCCGCACTCCCGGTCCGTCATGGACGCTGAAATGCTGGATATTAAAAATATTTGCCTGCTGTCCCATTTTACTCCTCTTATTCCCAATCTGCCCGCACAATCACCGCTTTCGCAAAGCTGTCATAGGATACCAGAAGGGTGCGCGTCTCTTCATCCCACTCGCTTTCCACCCTTACTGTCGTCCCGTCTTCGTCCTTAGCGCGGACATTTTTTACCGGACGGGGCAGACGGATGCGGGTAAACGCTTTTATCTTATTCGCCGTCTTTAATCTCACCGCCAATCCTTCTTCTGCCAATTCAGCCTCCAGCACTCGCGCCGATGTCCCAACGACCCGAAAGCTTTCTTCACCGATCTTGTCAAAATCAAACAACAGCGCCACTTCATCCGGCTTCACTGTCTTTTCATGCACTATCCTGTAATTGTTTTCCATCATATCCGCATATAGTCCATGAAATTCCTTCGGTTCCTCACTTACGCTTTCCGCCATGACAGAGCTGATAACATAAGGTCCGCGGTGCAGGGTCAGGTCATTTCTGTACTCCCACTCTATCTCCTGTCCTGCAAGTGTCTCCTTTACCAGCTTGCGGTACTCATCCGCCAGCTCTTTTGTCAGGCATATCCTTGCCGGAGCCGTCTTCCAGACCACGATGCGGCCTCTGCCCGTCTGATAAGTCCCCTCTTCAGGATTCCTTCCGATGCCCGCCAGCTCAAACAGATGCTGCGCGGGATTTTCATAACCGCTCTTTTTCCACCAGGAATCGATTCCATGGAACGGATCACTCCCATCCCCGACATATATCAGGGTTTTCCCTTCCCGAATCCATGAAACCAGCGCCGCGTTCACGTCCGGAGCTTCCGGTTTTATATATTCATAGCTCAGTATCAGGCACTTATGGTCGTCCAGATATCCGGCAAACCGCCGCACATTGTCAAGCTGGACCGGATGTATCGGCAGGCCGTATTTTACAAGTGGCATCGCCATCCCAAAGAAATTCGGGAACGCCGCGCTCTGGATAAAATCAAGCATCAGCGAATCATCTTTTCCAATTTCCTCCATCAGCTCTGCTGCCGCCCCTTCGTCCACCGGGTTTCCGGAATTTTTATGCATCGCCGCTTTAAACCGTTCTCCGAGCGTTTCTCCCGCAACGACCCCATCCGGAAATGTGCGCTGAAACAATCCGCTGTCAGACATAAAAATCCCTACGCCGTCCACTTCTCCCTCAAAATAATTATCTGTCTGCTCCATATCCCCAAACATCTGGAACATACTCGACAAAAAGGTGGAATAGCTTTGCGGGATTGGCTTTGACTCGTCCGTTTCAAAGCTCGTTTCTATTTTTTCAGCAATTCTGGGCTGAAATCTCGGATACCTGCCATCGAATACCCGATGCGGCCACGGGCATATCTCATAGTGCCAGATATGAGGATGGAGAAGCGATGCGACCGCCGTGCGCCGGTAATTGTACTCATAGTTTTCCCATGTATAAGAAGGCAGGTCCTCGATCGGGTCGTTTAAAAACCACATCCTGCGCCCAGTCCCTTTTACTAGCTCCTGCATCACGCCATATTCCAGATATGCCGTTTCAAACGTGCGTTCCTTGTAAACCCCTTCATATACATTTGCTTCCCGGCTCGTTCCCGTCCATATCTGCGCGATATAACCGTCCACAGTAGGAATCCCTATCAGCTCCGCCTCCGGGCTCATAATCTTCCACTGCGTATAATTCAACAGGCTGTGCGTCGGCACATAAAAGCGCAAATCCTTCTGGTAAGTCACCTTCGCATATTCCTTCAGCGCTGCGCTCACCCTGTCGATCGTGCGCTTATAAAGATAAGCTTTCAGCCTCGCGCATTTATACTGGGCGTCCAGGCTCTCATGCTGAGGCTTCCACGGCTCTCTGTAAAAAATCTCATATTCTCTTTGAAACGCCTCAGAATACCCGCTCCTGTCCCAAAACTCCGGTTCTTCCACATGAATTGCTTCCACACCGGCATCTACGGCTATTTTCATCCGCTCTGTCAGGTAATCCGCAAATGAAATCGTTGGAACCATATAAGGAACTGTTGGATTATGGATAACGTCATTGCCGTATCTGTCCACCTGCCCCTCACCCCAGTGCTTTCTGCCATCCCATTTTCCGTCCAGATATTCCTGATACTCTCCCCAGGCTATCCCCGTCATCAGATGGACCACATATCCCTTTTCCCGATATTCCCGTATCCTGTCCGGCATTGTCGGGTCTATACCGTATACCATCACAAAATCGCACTGTAAATCCACTGAGTCCCTATACCGTTCTCCTGCCTGATAGCCTGTCAGCTCTTCCTTTTTGTCCCTGATATAAGCCATTTCCTCTCCTCTTTCATCTGAAAATATGGATAGAAAGAGGGCAGGAAACATCCCTTAATCCATTTTTTCCTGCATTAAGTTCGGCTTCCTGCCCTTTGTCATTCCATCATCAATATGCGATATCGTCTCTCGTCTTGGACTGCTCTGTCAGATAGTCCAAAAACTTCTGCATCTGTCCATCCTCATTTGTTCTAAGATATTCCTGATACTCTTCCAGTATCTGTCTTGCTTCTTCTTCTGTTTCTGCAAAGAATGCGCGCTCTTTGTACTCCTTTTCCTTTACGTCATCAAACGCCCATTCCGCAAATTCCTGATAGCCTTCAAATCCGGGTGCAAGTGCATCGATCTGATAACCCTTCAAAATCTCTACCGGACGTTCCTTTCTGTACTCTACCAGATTAGGATCAAGTGCATCCGCTTCAAAAGGCCCAGACTCGCCGAACCACTTGGTATTCTTCTTTGCTACATAAGTTCTTCCCGGCATGTAGTTGATACCTCTCTGACGAAGCTCCTTCTTTACGTTTTCGGGCTCAACTGCATAACGCTCGGTCAGCTCTGCCGTCATACGGGGCTGTCCTTCTTCGTTGAGTTCATAGGTATCTCCTTCAAAGCCGTAGCTGATGAGTCTCATACCTTCCTTGCTGTTTACATAGTCGAGCCATGTCAGGGCTGCATCGATATTGGAGCAGGTGGTAGGAAAGAATATCGCAGGTGACCCGCTTCTGCCGTCAGCCTCTATCTGTGTCAGCGGAGAGCCATCCTTATAATTTAAAGGCCCTACCCATGTATAACGCATCTCCGGATTGGAATCATACAGACCGCTCTGCTTTGTCGCATCGATGGTCACGCCATACTGCGCGCAGGTAAACAGCGCCGTGCCGTTTCCTACCTTTTCCTTTGCCATATCATCGGAGGTCGTAAAGCATTCCTTATCCATGATACCGCTCTTTACCAGATCCCAGATTACCATATACTGGTCTACCCAGTTCTGGCTCAGCTTATCGAAAGTTACATTTCCGTTCTCATCAAGAGAATAATGTGTCAGCTTCTTTTCCTTGTAGCTCTGCAGATAATCATCATAAGACCAACCATCATGATATGTCGTCGCTACGATACAGTCGTTGCCGTTCACGTCCTTAAAGCCATATTCCTGTGCCTTCTTCATAAAATCAACGAGCTGTTCCGTTGTTTTGATGGATTTCGGATCGATACCCAACGCCTCCGGAACATCGCCCCTCACAAACACACCGTATGACCAGAGTGCGATATCCTCAACACTGCCGGAAACCTCTGTCGGGATGATATATCTTGCACCGTTAAAAGAAGGGTCATCGATATCATTTTCCAGATATTTCTGGCTGATAACACCCACATCCCAGCAATCCTTGATATTCGGATAGTTAGGAACCTTATCCTTTACATCTATCAGTCTACCTTCTGCCCCTGCTTTTTTGATGATTGCAGTTTCACCTGCCGTACCGCCCCAGTAAGGTGCATTTACCATATCGGGCATATCGCCGGACGCAAACATCATGTTCAGCTTTTCCGCCTCGCTCATCATGATGCCTTCAAATTCTACGGTCACGCCGATTTTATCACGAATAGCCTTCGCAACGTCGTTATTGTACTGATCATCCGCATGCAGGAAATCCCCATTCCAGCAAACAAGCATTTTCAGCTTTACGTCGTCAAATTTCTGGTATTTGTTACCGTCCTCATCCGTGTAATACTCCACCGCGCCGTTTTCATCCGTCTTTGCGCCTCCTGCTGCGTCTCCCGATGCGGTCTGCGTTCCTCCTCCGCAGCCTGCCAGCATTCCTGCTGCCATTGCTACTGCCATCAGCAGTGCCATCGCTTTTTTCTTCATACTTACGTCCTCCTTTTTTATATACAGGCGGCTTATGCCATCAGCTTGCCGCATGTTTTTCATTTTACTTTTTTGAGCTCATCCTTTTACAGAACCAACCATTACGCCCTTCACATAATATTTCTGAAGGAATGGGTAAATAACTACGATAGGCATTGTCAGTATCATAACAAACGCCATCTGCAAAGACTGAGAGGTATAACTTGTTATCGTTCCCAACTGCGTTTCCTGCCCTGCCTTGATCTGATTTGCTGCCGCTGCTTCGCTCAGAATTTTCTGGAGCAGCGTCGCCGCCGGATACAGCGCTGTTTTGCTCTGATAGTAAGCTCCTGTAAACCAGTCATTCCATTTTCCCACCCCGATGAACAACGCCAGAGTCGCCAGAATAGGCTTGCAAAGCGGAACATATATCCTGCTCATAATCGTCAATTCGCTCGCTCCGTCAAGCTGTGCCGATTCCCGAAGCTCTGTGGGTATTCCTGCAAAATTTGTTCTCAACAACACAAAATTGTAAAAGCTGTAGAGAGATGGAATGACATACAGCCAAAAACTGCTCGTCAGATGCAAATCTCTAAGAACCATATAATAAGGAACCATGCCTCCTCCGAAAATCGTTGTAAAATACCAGAAGAAGTTGATAAAAGTACGTCCCGGAAGCGTTTTTATACTCATCGCATATGCTGCAAATGCCGTACACACAAGGCCGATGCCTACGCACAGCACTGTGGACAATATAGAAATTGTCAATGCGTTTACAATAGAGGGATCTTCAAATGCCAGCTTATAATTTTCCAAAGTAAACGCTCTCGGCCACAGCCATACGCCGCCCTTCATAAAATCGCGCCCTGTATTAAACGATGCAATCAATACATACCAGAACGGATAAAACGTCGCCACCCCCAGCGCTGTCAAAAAGATGTAATTAAATACCTTAAATATCTTCCTTCCACGGGATTCTTTAATCTTCATCTTCTATCCTCCTTACCACAAACCGACTTCTGCATATTTATTCGTCAGATAATTCGTACCGACTACCATTATCAAAGAAAATACTGACTTGAATAACCCTATCGCCGTTGCATATTCAAATTTACCGTAGCGGATACCGGTCTGTATCACATAAGTATCTAGTACCTGTGAAATCTGCATATTTGCCGGCTGCTGCAGCAGAAGTATCTGATCGTATCCCGCATTCAGTATTCCGCCTACCGCCATAACAAACATAATACCTACTGTCATTGCTATTCCCGGCAGCGTAATGTGCCAGGTACATTTCCAACGTCCCGCCCCGTCTATCGCAGCTGCCTCATATAACTCCTGGTCCACTCCGGTAATAGCCGCAAGATAAACAATAGAACCCCAGCCTACATTTTTCCAAAGATCTGAAAACACGACCAGCGGAAGGAAAGCATTTTTCTCACCCATTAAAAATATCGGTTCCAGTCCCATCATTTCCCTGATGTCGTTAAAAATACCGCCATAAGGTGTGAATATTGCCGTCATCAGCTGCACTACCACGACCCATGATACAAAGTTCGGGAGGTAGGATAATGTCTGTATCGTTTTTTTGAATCTCGCCGCCTTCACCTCATTTAAAAGAAGCGCCAGAATAATAGGTGCCGGAAAACAAATAAACAACTTCGTGCATGTTATCACCAGTGTATTCTTAATGGTTATCCAGAACTCCGGCGATGTAAAGAACTTTTCAAAATGCTTCAGCCCCGCCCATTCACTCCCGAATATCCCCAGATCAAACCGGTAATTTTTAAAAGCCAACACGATTCCCGCCATTGGAACATAACAGAATATGATCAGCCATACAATCACCGGCACGAGAAAGAGGTATAATATCTTATGTCGCTTCACTTGTATCCATAAATCGTGCCGGTTCTTTTTCTTCTGTTCTGCACTTACGGCAGATTTCGCTTTTGCTTTTACCATATTTCCCTCTCCCTTTTCCCGCGCAGCGTTCCAAACGCATCGCGTTATTCACATACAATACAAACATGCCAATATTATGCTATATCAAAACTGTATTGCATTTTACTTTTGACATTTAGTTTGTGGTTTGTATTGCTTAATTTAGTTTTATTATATATCCATATGTGCATTTTGCAATACCTTTTTATGTATTTTTTATATTTTTATTAAATATTGCTAATTGCTTTTTTCATTATTTTGTCATTATAAACATCTTCTTTGCATTATTTGTCTTGTTGACATAAATAGTGCCATATGCTATCATTTTCTATAATAGTGTTATATTTTTTTCATTTTTACGGGCACAGGAAACAATTTTCCTGCAAATTACAGAAATTTAAAGGGGGATTTTTTATGAGTGAAAACAACCTGCCTCTTTACCAGCAGATCAAAGAAGACATTTTAGAACAGATAGACCAAGGGAGTTTGCGACCGGGTGACAAAATCCCTACAGAATATGAATTGATGCAAAAATATCAGGTCAGCAGAATCACTGTTTCCAAGGCGCTCAATGAATTAAAAGCCGACGGAATCATTACACGCTTTCCAAATAAGGGTAGCTTTGTCGCTCTGACTTCCGCTTTTCCATTGCAGCCTGCTCCCCTTTCTTCCGCCACCCCCGGTTCCAGGGAAACTTCACGCCCTGAAATTGCGTGCATCCTTCCCACCATAGCAGACCAATTCGCCCTGTCTCTCGTAAATGGGATACTGTCTGTTTTTCCGGAAGAGAACTATATCTGCCATATTTTCCAGAGCAGGACTCCTGAAACGGAAAATTATCTGCTGCAGCTTTGTCTTGATACAAACATTTCCGGGCTCCTCCTTTTTCCCCGCGACCAGCCTTTTTTCAGCGACCAGCTCATGCTCATGCAGCTCAAAAAATACCCACTCGTACTGCTCGACCGTTATTTGCCCCGTCTCAATACCAGCTATGTGATCGGAGACAATAAGACCGGCGGCGCAATGTGCCTTAAACATCTGCATGAACTCGGGCACCGCAGATTCTGCTTCGTTTCTTCCACCGGAAAAGACACTTTTTCCGTCAAGTACCGAATCGCCGGCGCTATGGAAGAGCTTGAATCCTGCGGGCTTTCCGAATCCGCCCTGCGCATTGTCGAATATCTTGATAAGAGGAAAAAATTCAGTCATTATCAGGAACTTTTCTCCCGCCTCATTCTTCAGGAAAAGATTACTGCATTCATCACTGCTGAATCCTCTACTTGTGCCTATTTATACGACCTGCTCTCTTCTCTAAATATAAGGATTCCTGAAGATGTGTCTCTTATCTCCTTTGATAAGCCGCTTGTAGCCAGCCAACGTCCAGACTTTTTTACACATATCGACCAATCCGAATATGTCATGGGACGCGAAGCCGGGCTTATCTTGAAGCAGCAGATCGAATCCAGCAATTTTCAGGTCTGCCAAAAAGTTATTTCTCCTCGTCTCGAAATCTGCCATTCGACCGGAAGACCACTGATTTAACTTTTTATAATATTTTTACAAAAAACCACCGGCAGATGCTCTCTGCCGATGGTTTTTTAATCCTTCTATATTTATCCTTACATTCTATCCGGCGCTTCAAAGCCCAGCACATCAATACATGCCTCCAGCACACGCTTTGTCAAAAGCAGCAGCGCTATCCATCCCGCCTGCTTCTTCTTATCCTCTTCTGCAAGAATTCTCGTCTCATGATAAAACTTGTTGAACGCATTTGCCAGATCATAAATATACGCACATACCTTATGAGGCGCAGTCTCTTCGCACGCGCTGTCCATCATTGCGTTAAAACCGCACAACTGACGCATCAGATCCTTCTCTGAAACGCCTGCCGGCTCACAGAACATCAAATCTTCAAGACTTCCTCCCTGTTCCTGATATTTTGCCAGAATAGATTTGATACGCACAATCGTATACAGGATATACGGACCGGTATCTCCTTCAAAGGAGGTAAAGCGATCGATATCAAAAATATAGTCCTTCGCTGCCTGATTGGAAAGATCGCCGTACTTGATTGCAGAAAGTCCGATTACCTGAGCAATCCGTCTTGCTTCTTCCTCTGAAAGTTCCTGTCTGCTCTCGCGCACCTTACGGTACATTTCCTCATTGATGTCGCGTATCAGGTATTCCAGACGCATCACGCCGCCTTCTCTTGTCTTGAACGGCTTTCCGTCCTTTCCGTTCATCGTGCCGAAGCCGATATGCTTTAATTCCGTCTCCGGCTTTACAAGCCCGGCTTTCTTTGCCACGCGGAATACCTGCACAAAATGCATCTCCTGACGCTTGTCCGTAAGATATATCAGGCTGTCCGCATGAAGATTCTCCATACGGTCTTCTATCGTTGCAAGGTCAGTGGTCGCATACAGCGCCGCCCCGTCCGATTTCAAGATAATGCAGGGAGGGATTTCCTTCGTATCCGTCTCTTCCTTTACGTCTACCACAAGAGCCCCTTGACTTTCATGGGCAAGACCGGACTCCTTCAGCTTCTGAACCAGTCCCGGAATAAACGGGTCTGCATCGGATTCTCCCTTCCACAGGTCAAATTCCACATTCAGATTACTGTAATTTTTCTTCAAGTCTGTAACTGAAACCGCAATAATGTGATTCCACAGCGCCCGATATCCCCTGTCGCCGCTCTGTAAACGAAGGGTCGCTTCCAGAGCCGCTTCCTTATAAGCCGCGTCCTCCTTCGACTTCCCGCTGGCAGTCGGGTAAATCTCTTCCAGTTCCGCCACTGTAAAGGGAGCTTCCTCCGGATATTCTCCGGTAAAGTTCTCATCGAAATAGGGAAGCTCAGGTTTGCGCTCCTTTAACTCCGTGATGATGAGTCCCATCTGCAGGCCCCAATCGCCCAGATGCACATCACCTATCACATGATGCCCCTTATAACGGCAGATACGCTTAATGCTCTCTCCGATGACTGCAGAGCGCAGATGCCCTACGTGCAGGGGCTTCGCCACATTCGGTCCGCCATAATCCAGCACAATAGTCTTTACCTTCTCCGGCGCTTCCAGACCGAATCTCTCGGCCTTATCCATCTCCTCCACATAACTGCGGACAAAGCTGTCTTTTAATTTCAGATTCAAAAATCCCGGTGCAACTGCAGCCACCTCGGCAAATACCTCACTGTCTGCCAGCTTCTCCGCCACATCGTTCGCAATCATCAGCGGAGCCTTATGATATTTCTTTGCGCCCGCCATCGCGCCGTTACACTGATATTCACACAGGTCCGGGCGGTTTGACACCGTTACCCGTCCCAGTTCCTCTTCATAGCCCGCTTCTGCGAAGCCTTTTCCCATCTCCTCGGAGATCAGTTCCAAAAATTTCTTCATTTCGTACCTCCAGCCGTCCAAATGTATTCAAATTATACCGCATCTTTTCTGCTAAGGCAAGGGGATGCAAAGCCCTTTATGCCAAACCTCCCTCCATCTCTGCTGACCTCTATGGTTAATGCTCCCTCCTGCGCCGTTACATACCATGCGATTTCCCTTTCCTGCACACGGGAGATCATTTCCCCAGCCGGATGTCCATAGGAATTGTCTTTTCCGCAGGATATCAGGACTGCCTTTGGTCTTACCGCATCCAGAAAACTCTCCTGCGTCGCGTTTTTACTCCCGTGATGCCCGGCGTCCAAAAGTGTGCTTCTCAGCGCGCTCCCGTAACGCCTTACCATCCATTCCTCGCCATCCTGTTCCAGATCTCCTGTAAACATCATGGAAAATCCCCTGTATTCCATTCTTAGCGCCATCGAAAGTGCATTCCTATCCTCTTCTTTTTTCCCTATCGGCGGATGAAAACATGTCCATACTATCTCTCCCGATTCCATCCTGTTTCCCGCAGCCACATATTCCACCGGAACACCATATTTTTTGGCAAGCAAAAGCAATGTCTCCAGCGCCTTATCTTTCAGCTGCGTATCCGGTAAAAACATCCGTTTTACCGGTACATTCCCCATTTCCGCCCACTCTAATACCGCCTGTATCCCGTTAATATGGTCTGCATCCCAGTGGCTTACAAAAATTCCATCCACTCTTCGGACTCCCCTGTATTTCAGATAAGGGACAATCTGATATTTCCCGGTATCATTCTTGGACGTACTGCCGGCATCCAGTAAATATACCTCCCCGGAAGGCGCCTCCACACAGACGGATGCCCCCTGGCCCACGTCCAGCATCGTAATACGCATCCCTTCCGGAAGCCGTATCAAAAATATGCCCGTCAAAAAAACGGCACACAAAAGTCTCCATACGGGTTTCAGCTTTTTCCCCTTCCATAGTAAAACAGCTGCCCCTGCAACATACACGATCAGAGCTGCGGGCTGCGGCGCTCCGGTATGCAGCGTTGAAAACGGCAGTTTAAGCGCTGCGCTGCATATCCCTTCATAGCATCCCAAAATTCCTTTTACTGTCATGCCGATTACTGTCTCCGCAGCCGAAAGCAGTGTCAAAAGCAACCGTACCGCCACTCCGTTCCCCAAAAACTGCGCCACCCTCCCCAGCACTCCTGCCGCAAGAAGCCCGAACAGGCACGGAAGCAAAATCCCCATCAACGGAATGACTGCCAGATTTACCAAAACCGACCACGGACTCCACTCGTAATAATGTGCCAAAAGAAAGGGCAGCATAAAAAATGTTATCCCAAAGCTCGTAGCCGCATTTTTCCAAAGCGCTGCCCCAAAACCGCACAGCCTTCCTTTGAAATCCTTTTTTCCCCTCCTCTGTCTCTTCCCCCTGTCGTCCCAAAAGACAGGCGCAGCAGCCGCAACGCCCGCCACTGCAGCAAAGGAAAGCTGAAAACCTGCATCCATGATATTCTGTGGATTTCCCAGCAGAATGAATGTTCCCGCTATCGCCAATGACGTCGCCATATCTGTTGTCCTGCCCGCAGACCGTGCCGCCGCGAGCAAACAAAACATCACAAGCGCACGGCTGGTCGATACACTCATACCGGTCATTTTTGCATAAACATACAAAAAGAGGGCAGAAACCGCCGCAGCGCTCCATAGGGCGGCATCTTCCCGCCGAATACTGCGTTTCCTCAGCTTCCCGTTTTGTTTCCGATGGTATAGCCATATCTTTCTGCACCGTCTCAATATCCGATACAAAATCCCGAAAATCCCCATCCCTATCAAAGACAGATGCAGTCCCGAAATACTCAGCAGATGGCTGATGCCCGCCCCCGCATACAGTGACTTTACTTCTTCGTCCATTTCCCTTTTAATGCCCAACACCATTGCGGACGCCGTCGCCCCGTCTTTCCTGTCGAGAATATGCAAAAAATAAGCGTCCGCCCAGCGTCGAAACTGCGCTGCCGCTTCCTGAATTCTACTGTAAGACCGGCTTTCCTTCACAACCGTTACCTTCTGCATCGAAAACAGAAAGCCTTTTCTGCCATAATATGCCGCTGCATCAAACTCGCCTGGATTTGACGCCTTACGAAATGGCTTCAATACGCCTTCCACACATACCCGGCTGCCCGCCTTCGGCAACGTCTTTTCATTTTTTCCCGGATAACAAATGACTGTTTTTGAATCTTCTGAAAATTGTTCGATTTGAGATAAGTAAAAACAGGCCCCCTCCATCGAACCGTCAGGCGGTCCGTATGGCATGGAGACCGTTCCTGCCAGACGCAGCCATTCTCCTTCCCGATTTCCGTAATCCGGAAGGGGTCTTCCCGCCAGCCCTGCCATCGCCGTATGAACTGTCAGGAAGACCAGGAGCGCCGCACACAATGGTCTTCTGAATGAAACCTTTATTTTTCCTCCGTTCCGTACACCAGATCCAGATTCCGGTCAAATGCCGTAGAAAGCTGAACCTTCTCACGAAATACCACGTCTGTCCTGCCTCCCACCGCTATCTGCACGCGGTTTATGTTCGGCAGCTCTGCCAAAGAATTGACAATTGCATAAATTTCTGTCTCAGCCGTCACATTTCCTATCTGAGTCAGCGCATTCTCATCAAGGTTGACATAACACACTCCGTCCTTGACAGTCACGCCAAGCACCTTCGCAGCAGAACTGATAACCGGATATGCTTCCCCATCCTCTTCGGAAGGACCCGCTATAAGCTGCTCCAGCACCAGTTTTTCCATGGAGATATTGCTGCTGTAAACGATGGGCTGAGAAGTCACCTCCACGAGCCGTTCTCCCGTCTCATCTGCAAAATAGAGCTTCAGCCGCGTCTTTTCATAAGCGTTTATCTCCCTGCCCGCATTGTCAATGAACATCTCCGGCGTCATGGGGCCCACGACACCGCCCAGGCTGTCCGTCAGAGTCTCTCCGCCTACCGTGAACAAAACGTTGTCTATCCCGTTAATCTGGGTCAGTGTCCGCACGATTGCCGCACGGGTGAGCACCTCCGTTGATGCCGGAAGTTTTTTGTATTCCGTACTCAGATCCAGCACAAGCTGGGCATCCTTTATCTCCCAGCTTTTAACCGAAAAGCCTTTTACCGTCGTCCGCAGAGAAAGTTCCACCGGATTTTCCCCAAGGTTCTCCAGTGTATTTTCAGTCTGTTCCTCCAGCGTATCCCCTTCCAGCGGCTTTTCCACCGCCGTTATCCTCGTTTCCTCTTTGTTGATATAATAAACAGAAACCGTCTCCCCTGTTTCCTCCGGCTCCTGTCCGCAGCCCGTCAGGATGGACAGGCACAGTGCTGCACAAAAGACTGCCGCACGGCAGGCACGCAGACAACAGCGTCCTATTCTTTTACGCTTCATGTCCTCTCCTCCTATTTGATGTAGGTCAATGGTATCTTTACGGTAAAGCAGGTTCCCTGTCCTTCCACGCTGCTGACCTTGATAGAGCCCCGATGCAGCAGCACCGCATTCCTCGTTATCGCAAGTCCAAGACCTGTCCCTCCTATTTCTCTCGAACGGGACTTGTCCACCCGGAAAAATCTTTCATAGATATGTTCATAATCCTCCTCAGGGATACCAATACCGGAATCCGAAATCTCCACGGTAAAAAATTGATGATCTGCGTCCAAAAGTACCTTGACCCAGCCGTGCTCCCTATTGTATTTTATCGCGTTCTCCACCAGATTCGTAAATATCTGCGACATCTTTACTTCATCCACCTCGGCTGTCACCGGACGGATGCTTTCCAGCACGATCTCGATGTCCCTCTTGCGCGCGATCGGACGGAGCCGCTTTAACATCGTCTCCAGAAGACTGTTGATATCCACCGTGGAAATGTTCATAACGCCCTCGGTCTTATCCATTTTAACAAGTGAAAGAAGGTCGTTTATTATCTTATTCTCCCGTTCGATCTCCTCCGTGATATCCGCCATGAATTCGCGATACAGCTCCACCGGCGCATCCGGCTGCTGGTTTAAGGAATCCGCAAGCACTTTCACGGATGTCATGGGAGTCTTTAATTCATGGGAGACATTGGATACAAACTCCTGACGGGAATCGTTGATCACCTTCATACGCCCCAAAAGCTGGTTGAACGCATCCACAATATGCTCTGTTTCCAGATAATCAGGCACTGAAACAGGCTCGTCCGTAAATCCGTCCTTAACCTCGCTTATCGCCTGCGTCACCCTTTTGAACGGCTTTAATAAAATATGAGAGAAGAAAAATACAATTCCCACGATGACAATTGCCATCACGATTTCCAAAATAAGCGCCTTGCGGCTTAAAATATCCATCGTCGATAAGATGCTGTCGGTAGAGGCGCTCGCCAATATCACACCGCGCACTCTTGAAATCTCATTGCCGTCGCCGTCTGTCTTTTCCACGATAGGAACCGTTGTCTCTATATACCCGTTCTTTTTATCATAGCGAACTGCGCTCTCCCCGTTGAAGCATTTTATCACTTCTTCGGATATTATCGTCTTTCCTTCGCTTATGCCGTAGGTATCTTTGACAATGCGGAAATTCCCGTTGATGATGAGCACCCGTCCGTCATACAGATTAGACATCTGCTCCAACTCCGCGTTCACGATCTCTGACGTATTATCCTGAAGATAATTATAGTTAAGCAGATGATCTGCTATTATCCTGTACTGGGAAGTAACGTCGGATGCCCGAAGTCCTACCGCACGCTCTTCATAGTTTTCCAGGATACCCACCCGCATAATATTGCTCGGTACAATACCGATTATCAGCATCAGCACAAAAATATATGCCTTCATGCTGCGCAGTATCGGAATCTTATAAAGAATTTTTTTGAAAAAACCGTCACGCATGGAAAAAATACCCCACGCCCCATTTTGTATGGACGTATCTGGGCTCGCTGGGATTAGTCTCTATTTTTTCGCGCAGCCGGCGGATATGAACATCCACCGTTCTCGCATCTCCCGGGTAATCCTCTCCCCAGATAATATTCAAAAGCTTTTCACGACTATAGACTTTATTGGGATTCCGAACGAGCAGCTCCAGAACGTCAAACTCCTTTGCCGTCAGATTCACCTCGCGTCCCGCGATGCTGACGCGGCGGCTGTCACAGTCCATCCGCATATCCCCGCTTTCCAGCACATTTTCCTGTGCCTTCGGCGTTTCTCTCGCTGTTGTCCGGCGCATGATAGCCTTTATCCTCGCCTTTACCTCCAGAATATTAAACGGCTTTGTGATATAATCATCCGCGCCGTACTCCAGGCCCATTATCTTGTCCATATCATCGCTCTTGGCTGTGAGCATGACGATCGGAACATTGGAAAATTCGCGTATCTGCTGACAGACCTCTGTCCCGCTCAGCTTAGGCAGCATAATATCCAGCAAAATAATATCAAACTGCTGTTCCTTTGCATAATTGAGCGCTTCTTCCCCGTCATAGGCACAGGTCACTTCCATACCGTCCTGTTCCAGACTGAATCTGATTCCTTTCACTATCAGCTTCTCGTCATCCACAACCAAAACTTTTCTTCCCATTTCTTCTCCCATTCCGCCTTCCGGCATCCCTTATACTGTTATCTTATCTTTTATCTTTTCAAAAGCGCCTTTCTTGATGCCGCTTATCTTCATGATGTCCTCTATCCTCTGAAAACCGCCGTTTTTGCTGCGCCATTCCAGGATATCGTCCGCGCGGCTCTCCCCGATGCCCGGCAATGTCATCAGCGCCGTCTTATCAGCGGTATTCAGGTCAACAAGCCCCGCGCCCGTTCCCGACACTGCCGCAGAAGCGCCGTCAATCCGTCCTGTCTGCCGGATTCCCGATGTTTTCTCCGCTTCAAGGCTTTCCTGTTTTGTCATGATATATATCTGACAGCCATCTGTCACCGGCTCCGCCAGATTACAGCTGTCCTGAGCCGCCTCCGGCAAAAAACCGCCTCCGGCATTTACCGCATCCATCACCCGGCTGCCCTGCTCCAGCTCATATACGCCCGGAGCCTTTACCGCGCCGCAGATGTGGACAATGACCGGCTGCACTTTATCTTCCGATGACTCCTCTGCCGTCAATGACCCCTCTGCTCCCGGCAGCTTCTCTCCCCCGGTATCCTCTGGTACAAAAGCTTCCGTACCTTCAAAACCTCCTGCGTCCCCGGACGCTTCTGTGCTCTCCATACTGCCTGCTGCCGACGTAAACAGGGTTTCCCCGTCCTTTCCGCAGCCCTGCAAAAAAACAGTAACAAACAAAAGCACCAAAAACAGGGCTGTTCCGGGCGCTTTTCTTATTGAATGAAATATCGGCATTTTTTATCTCCTTTTCAGTTGTTTTTGAAAAGGACCCCATATCACACCGCATAGGATTATTGTATGCTACAACCGGGATTTTGACAAGCGGAAATATTAAACGGTCAGGGAAACACTCACCCTGACCGTTATCTTAAAACCATCATATCCAAATCCACTCCGGCAGATTCCATCTCAAAACCCGCCGGGCTGTCTCACTTTTCATACAGCCGACGTACCTCTTCCCTCGTCACATGTGCATAAACAGGGTTTTTCACGACCGCCTCATACAATTTTTCAAAACCATAAACAGGTTTCAGCGTCTGTACCAATGCCTCCAGCCCCTGCTCAATACCGCGTTCCAGCCCCTGCTCGATGCCGCGCTCTATCCCACGCTCTATCCCTTTCTTTTCAACATATCCTGACAGATTGCACATAAGGTCTACCTCCTTCCCTAATCCGTCTTCCATTTTCATATCATACTTTTCCGCCAGCTGTTTTTTCTTATCCTGTGCCGCAATATCCGGTGACAGCAATACGTTCAGCATTCCCGTCAGCTCATTCGGGGATTTCTCTCTGTCGCACAGGCCTATCACAATAACGGAAAGCTTATCATATGCGCTCTTTATATCCGGGAAGCCCGGGATGATGTCCCGTTTTTCCATCCTGTATTCCGCGATGGCATTTCCGATTTTTCCCGGAACATTCATACATATCCAGATGGAATACACCTTCTTGATATCGTCATATTCCGCATTGACAAATTCCGTCCCCATCTGTGACGAAATCATTCTGGCACAATAAAACACTCCTCTCGTCGGTATCTGATAGCCCGGATAATAATCCTTCTGCGCCTCCACGTTTATGATAAGCCGTATCCTCTCTCCATTCCCCGGCATGCAGAAAGCCCGCGGGAAAAACAACAGCATTTTCCCCGCAGGCTTTTTACCAGCATCTTTATACTATCTCGTCACATTCTTCAGCCACTTTTTCTGCTTATATCTCCACAGGCAGATAGGCAGCTTGATTATCTCATCCGACAGCAAAATCACATATACCACGACCACGGGCCATTTGAATACGAACGCCGCCAGCCAGCCGATAAGGATAGATCCTCCCCACATGGAGGCGATGTCCAGTATCATGCCGAAGCGCGTATCGCCTCCCGCCCGGAACACTCCGACCACCAGATCGGTATTGAGCGCCTGCGCTATTACATAATAAGACATCACGCCCAAAAATGCGTTCATATAGACAGCCGTCTGACCTTCAAAGGCAAGGCCTGAAATGACCAGAGGACGGATAAGCAAAAGCAGCGCCCCGCCTATTACGCCGCCTATCAGGGAAAGCCGTACAAATCTCCTGCCGTATTCTTCCGCAAGCGCCGTCCTTCCTTCCCCGATGACCTTTCCTATCATGATAGCGGTCGCATTTCCCAGGCCAAACACAACGACCTGAGCCAGCTGTCTGCATACATGGGCAACGGAATTCGCCGCCACCGCGCTGCTCCCCAGATGTCCGACAATCGCGGCGTTAGCAGAATAGCCAAGCCCCCAGAACAGCTCGTTTAAAATGACCGGCCCGGAATAATTCATGAAATCCTTAAACAGCACCGGGTCCATATGCAGCACATATTTGAGCCGCACCTTTACATCGTGATTGCAGCGCTTCGCATAAATAAGCACGATGCCCAGCTCCAGCATACGGGCGCAGAACGTACCGATCGCCGCGCCCACGATGCCCAGCTTCGGAGCCCCCAAAAGACCGAATATCAAAACCGCATTTATCACAAAGTTCAGCGCCAGGGAGCTTCCGTACACGATTGTGGAGATGACGACCTTTTCCACGGACTTCATCACATTCAGATAGCCCATCGTGTACACTGTCACGGGATAGGTCAGTGCCACGATACGAAGATATTTGCATCCCTCCGCTATCACCTCCGGATCGTTCGTAAAGATTTTCATGATAGAGCCCGGAATGAGCAGCGTCACCAGCATAAATGCGATTCCCGCCGTCTCCGCAAGCCTTATCACGATGCCGAGAATCTTTTCGATTGCATCCCTGTCACCTTTTCCCCAATACTGGGCAGTGAGCACGCACGCTCCCGACGTCATGCCGAAAAGAAAGAGGTTAAGGACAAAAAGTACCTGCCCCGCCAGCGAGCAGCCTGACAGAGCCTTTTCCCCGACCCTGCCCAGCATTATCACATCCGTCGCATTTACGCCGACATTTATCAGATTCTGCAGAGCCATCGGCACCACGAGCGCGATGACCCTGCTCCTGAAATTATCATCATCCACTATCGATGACCTTTTGTTTCTCAAAAATTCCATATTCTCCTCATATTTTATGCGCTGCCAAAATGTAACAGCGCATAATATCTTTCCATTGTTCTGTTATTTTTTCTTCCGGCTGATGAGCTCGCCGATAAGATAGCATACCGCGGCAGCTGCCATACCGTTGATGGAAGCAATACCGACATGCACCAGATTTGCCACAGCCGCACCGATCACCACGCCGGCTATCGCAAACCAGTTTACCTGTTTCTTTATCACATCCCACTGCTCATACTCTTTTTTATGGAAAAAGTAATCGATAACGATTATCATGCCGACCGGAGGCAGCGTGCAGTTCAAAATATTCAGCCAGCCCACAAAATTGTTATAGAGCCAGATAGCGCTTACCGTACCCAAAACGCCGGATATCATGACCATCGGACGCTTGCGTATCTTCGTGATGTTCGCCAGTCCGAGTCCTGCCGTATAAAGGGCGTTGTCGTTGGTCGTCCAGATATTCAGCCCCAGAACAACGATCGCAAAAAATGTCAGGTTCAACGCCACCATAACTTCAAAAATATCATTTCCGCCGACATAGACGCCGCTGAATGCCCCGAAACAGAACATCAGGCTGTTTCCTATCAAAAAGGCAACGACCGTCACGATGACCGACTGCACCGCATTTCTCGCAAAGCGGGCAAAGTTCGGCGTCGCCGTACCGCCGCTGACAAAGGAACCTATTACCAGACCGGCTCCCGTAATAACGCTCATCCCCTGGCTTTCCGCAAATTTCTCCGCTAACGGCACATCTCCCGTGCGTACCGCCATCACCATCGCCGTGATTCCGAGGATGGCGATAAGCGGAACGGAAACGTAGCTTACGATAGTCATCGCTTTAATCCCGAAAAACGCGGAAGCCATCATGCACGCCCCTGCGACCAGCACGAGTACATAAGGAAGCCACACATTTTCAGGGTCGATAAGCTTTGCGACCGGGATAGCGAACATCGCCACGCCTACCCCGAACCAGCCTATCTGCGTAAAGCTGATGAGGATAGACGGCAGATACGACCCCTTTGCCCCAAAGGAATGCTGCGCTAAAAGGTCAAGCGAAAGACCGGTCTTGGCGCCCACATAGGCAAGCGATCCGGTATAGACTGCCAAAATCACGCCGCCAAGCACCAGTGCCCCGATAAATCCCGACAAATCCATGCTGTCGCCAAGCTGCTGCCCCGTCCACATGCTCGCAGAAAAAAATGTAAATCCGAGCATTATCATGAACATCGTCAGGAAACGCCGCCGTGCAAATTTCGGCACGGGCATCAGCGAATAGTCGTGGTCTACCACTTTTGTTTCTTTTGAATCACTCATAATCTCCTCCGTCGTGTGTTTGTATTTATTTATTCATTTTGTAAACAGGATCGGCAGGATAGCCGCCGCGCAGCTTCTGCATCCCCCGCTGTACCGCATCTTTGGAATTTTTCCAGTCCGCATCCTTGTTCAGATAGTCAAACTTCTCGATGAGCCAGTCCACATCCGCGCTCATACGCTCCATATTGCGCTTCATCACCTCGAATATCTCCGGGAAAAACGTCACTTTTTCCTTATCCGACAGCTTTGTGTCCGCATGGCTGCACAGCTCTCCGAAATGATGCAGGCAGAAGCCTTTGCCTTTTTTTATCTTTTCTGCAAAGGCAGGATCATTTTCATACAAATAAAAGAACGTATCCAGATAACGCGGATATTCCTTTTTAAAGCGGTCGCAGATATAACAGCTCTCTTCTTTTTTAGCAGTCCAGACCCCTATTGCATTCTGGCTTGTCACCCTGCGCAGTTTATCTGCCATCGACTGCTTCCCGGGCTTGAAATGAGCGAACTCACTTTCCATTTCCTTTAAAAGCTTTTTATAATACGTCTTTAAAATCCAGCCGTTTCCGAGCGTATTGCCGTAATCGAACATTTTTTTCATATGTCCCCGGCAAAAGCCCTCTTTGTCAGTATCCTCGCGCACGTCACTCTCCATATAGGAAGCGCAGGAGCCGAGCACAAAATCCATCAGGTCCTGCTCCACATTCCGCTCGATATAGCAGAACGGGCACTCGTCATCCGCGTTCACCGCATCGTTTAAAGGAATCGTATACAGCTTCTCTTTCATGATAACCTCCTTACCTTGCCGTCATCTTTTCCAGCATATCCACATAGACACAGATTTCATGATACAGCCGCTCCGGCGTAAAATCATAACGACACGTCATATCCTCCGTGATACCGTCTATCGTATAACGCACCAGTCTTACCATATGGTCGGCATCCCCGTACGGGGCAAACATACTGTAATCCGCCTGCATATTATAAGCACGCATCTTCTCCATGTAGTCGCTGCGCTTGTCCGCTATCTGCGTCACAGCCTCCAGACATTCCTCACGCATCGCCCCGTTTAAAAATTTCTGCATGTACGGGTACAGCTTCATTACCTGCATCCTCGCCCGCTCCATCTGCTTTACCAGCGCAAAATAATTCGTCTCGGAACGCTTTATCTCCCTTGACAGCTCCAGCAGCATAAAGCGCGCACTGTAATCGAACAGAAAATTGTACAGTCCTATCTTGCTCCCAAAATAATGAAAAAGCAGCCCCTTGCTGATACCCGCCTCCTTTACGATATCGTCCGTACTGGCATGCTTGTAGCCTTTACGGGAAAATATCTTGAGAGCCGCGTTTATCATCCGGTCCTGCTTTTCCTGTTTCAAATCAAAAAACTTATCATTCATCTGTGTCTCATCCCCGCGTATGTTGACCTTTCCGGTCGGTATCTTTCTGCATTGTACCATACCGACCGGTTCTGTTCAACCGGGAACTTCTGAAATTTACGCTGCTGCGATGGTCTGCGGCAAACGCCGATACAAAGCTATTTTACGGAAGCAGCTCACCTATCCCCTGTTCCTTATTGTCACGCACCGATATCCACATATAGTTGTTGTCATCATCCACGTCACGGCAGACAGGCACCTCTTTTGCATTCGTAGCCGCCCCGTAAGGGCTCCATATACCGCTGTCCGCCACGCCGTTCCATTCTTCCTGATTGCCGTCCCAGTTCAATGTAGTCAGATACATCTCCCCGCTGTAAAGCCCATTCCGGAACGTTCCTATCACATTCTGGATGTAACGCTCTTTTCTGGAAGCCTTTGCCATATCCAGCTCATAGTGCTCCTGTCCCTCACCGTTTGGCATATCATTTGCCCATTCTCCCATATACATATGCAGTCTGTATGCCCTGTCAGAATCAGTATCGTCATCATAATAAACATAATAACGGACCCACTCGCCCTGTCCGGAACGTCTTCCGCCTTCCCATTCCCCATAATAATAGGCATTGTCCGTATAGCACGCGATTCCTTTTCCCTGCGGCTGTCCCTGATCGTTACGTTCTCCATAATAATAGAATGTATCCTCGTCAGCAATGCTCGCTGACATCTTCATATACCATGCCAGCATCGCCAGATCCTCCACTGCCGCCATGTTATCCTGCTCCCAGTATGCAGCCATCTCCAGAAGCATCTGTTCATTGCTTTTATTAGCGCTGTCTGCTCCTGCCAGCGGGTCGTTTCCGCTGATAGTCCGCACGGCCATCCCCGGCTTCTTCTCAGTTTTGGGCTTTCCTGACGGTATCTGGGATTCCTTTTTTCCGGTCTCTGTCTCCGCTGCGCTCTCCAAAGCTGCGCTCTGCTCAGTTCCTGCCTGCGTTTCCCGGGCTGCGGCCTCTTCTCTGCTCTCCGTTTCCAAAGTCTGTATCACAGTCTCTGTGCTCCGGGTCGCCTCTGCTCCGCCATTTACGTCCGCACGCCTCTCCTGCAGGCGCACCACGCATAAAATAATGATGATGACTAAAAACAGTGCGATGGCCGCGACCGGTATCAGGTCTTTCTTTTTATCCTCCATGTACTCATCTCCTCCAGTTTTTTTATTGTATCACAGGCTCCCGTCTTTTCCCATATAAACTTTATTAAGAAAAACGAAAGGCCGATTCCTTTTTTCATATATATGCGGAATCCTCCCTTGACATCCCTTAAAGTCATGACTATTATTAGGAAACAAGGTTTCCCTCACAAAATAGAGGGAAAAATACCTGAAAAGTGAAAGAAAGAAGGTTTTTTATGCAAAAATGGACCGACAGGGCAAAAAAATGCGTGCCCTATCTCTTCCTTATTATCATTCCAGTACTCAATTTCTGGCTTCTGGAGTGGTTTTCTCATGATCCTTTTCAAACAATGAAGCCCTATGTGCAGTGGATGAACGTAACGTTGTTCTGGTTTTCGGCGCTTTTTTTATTTGGACTCACAGGACGGGTCAGCCGCGCGCTCGGTATCCAGACTGCATTCTGTGCCGTTTACGGCCTTGCGAACTATTTCGTGCTAGAGTTCAGGGGCGCGCCCATCCAGCCATGGGACATTCTCTCCATCGGCACGGCTGCGAGCGTGGCAGACAATTATGAATACAGGCTGGACAAAGACGCGCTCACCGCGCTCATCGGGCTGCTCGTGCTGCTCGCCGCAGAATTTTTCCTGCGCGCGGACTTTTACGGTCCGTTCAAAAGCCGCCGTGCCCTGAAAAAAGAAGCCGCTGCCGGATCAGCCCCGAAATCCGACACCCCGGAACGCACCCCCACAAAGAGCCGCCGCGTTATAATCGCCCGGACAGCGCTCTGTCTCGTAACAGGGCTTTTGTGCTTTGGCTATACGAAAATGCTGCATAACGAAGATTTCGTTCAGAAAAAGCTGCGTCTTTATGATAAGCTTTTCACGCCGACCACCATCCAGTTCAAAAATGGGACCGTTACGGCATTTTTGATGGAGCTTCAATACATGTCCGTCGAAAAGCCTTCCGGCTACAATGAAAAGGATGCCCGGGAAGCGCTCGCTTCCTATGAGACTGCCGGGACTCCCGCAAATACGCCGAACATCATTGTTGTCATGAACGAGGCGTTTTCCGACCCTGCTGTCCTCGGAGGATTCACAACAAACGAGGATTATATGCCCTTTGTCCACAGCCTTCTTAGAGGGGCAGAGGATACCGTTTCCGGTCTTTTGAACGTATCCGTCAAGGGCGGCAACACGGCAAATACCGAATTTGAATATCTTACGGGGAATTCCATGGCATTTCTGCCCTACGGGAGCATCCCCTATCAGCAGTATATCAAAAATGAAACGCCCTCCATGGCGTCATGGCTGTCAGGCTTCGGCTACAGGACCGTAGCGATGCATCCCTACCGCGCCGCCGGATGGGACCGCAACAAGGTCTATCCCCTGATGGGCTTTGACGAAATGTATTTTCAGGAATTTTATAAGGATTCCGGGGTCATCCGCAAATATGTGAGCGATGAAGCGGATTATGAAAAGATCATCCAGATATATGAGCAGAAGGAGCCTGGTGAGCCGCTGTTTTTATTCAACGTCACGATGCAGAACCACTCCTCCTATAACGACTGGGCAGATTACGACAACTTTTCTCCCGACATCACGGTGGACGGCTCCGATTCCGAAGTCCTCTCCGCCTACCTGTCTCTCATGAAGCTGTCCGACCAGGCGACCGAAAGGCTCGTAGATTATTTTGCAAAGGAAGAAGAGGACACGGTCATCGTCTTTTTCGGAGATCACCAGCCCACCGATTCCGTTGTGAATCCGGTATTGAAGTTAAACGGCACTTCCTCCTCTTCCCTTTCTACAGAGGAAGAAGCGCTTCGGTATCAGGTTCCTTTCTTCATCTGGGCCAACTATGATATCGAGGAGGAAAGCGGTCTGAATATTAGTGCGAATTATCTTGCCTCCAGAACGCTGGATGCCGCCGGGCTTCCCAAGCCGGGATATTTCAGCTTTCTTTCAGAGCTGGAAAAGCAGGCGCCCGTTATCTCTGCAAACCATGTTTCCTTATCCGACGGAACTTTTTCCTCTGCCGACGACCAGGATGAACTTTTGCGCGAGTACAAGACATTCCAGTATCATCAGCTTTTTGACTGAACTCTTAAAGGAGTATCCACCCTATGAAAAAATTTTTTGCAGATAAAAAAGTGTGCGCCAAGGCGCACACCTGCGCCGAGCGCGATTGCCGTCAGGCAATACCTGCCTTTCGCGTGAGTGCGCATAAACGTATTTTATTATCCGATAGAAAAGGAACTTTTCTATCGGATAATAAAATCTGCTTTTATTCCTTCCTCCTGCCTTTCTTCGCCATGCTCGCCATCTTTATCGGCAACGGTATCTATCCCTTTGGCGACGGCAGCTTTATGCACTCTGACATGTATCATCAGTACGTCCCTTTTCTTGAGGAATTTCTCCGGAAAGTCAAGGACGGTGAGCCGCTCTACCATTCGTGGCGCATCGGCATGGGCTCCAACTATCTTGCCCTCTACGGCTATTACAGCGCCAGCCCTTTTAACTGGCTGATGCTCCTTGTCCCTCAGCAGTTCCTCATCGAGTTCATGAGCTATATGGTCGTGTTCAAGATAGGTCTGTGCGGTTTTACCTTTGCCTGGTATCTGAAAGAAAAATTCCAGACAAAGCAGCTTTCCATCCTCTTTTTTGCGACCTTCTACGCGATGAGCGGCTTTGTTGCCGCCTACAACTGGAACGTAATGTGGATGGATACGCTCGTGCTCGCGCCGCTCATCGTGCTCGGATTAGAACGCCTTGTCCGCGAAAAAAAGAGCGGGCTTTACTGCGTCACCCTCGGGCTGTGCATCCTGTCCAACTACTATCTTTCCATCATGGTATGCCTCTTTTTGTGCCTGTACGCCCTTGTCCTCGTGCCGGAGCTGTACGGGGAGGACGGATGGAAATCCTTCTTTAAAAGGCTCGGTGGCGCGGTGGGACGTTTCGCCTTCTATTCACTGCTCGCCGCAGGCATGGCTTCCGTAATCCTTATCCCCGAAGCCGCCGCGCTGACTGCGACTGAATTTTCCGATGTGAACTTTCCCAAAAAAGTCACCTGGTACTTCTCCTTCTTCGATGTGATAGCGCGGCATGCCGCCGGCGTCCAGAGAGAGACCGGACTCGACCACTGGCCCAATATCTTCTGCTCCAGCGCTATCTTCTTCCTTATCCCGCTCTATGCGGCAAACCGTAATATCCGGTTAAAGGAGAAAGTCGGAAAACTTTTGCTGTGCGCCTTTTTCATCATCAGCTTTTCGGTGAACAACTTAAATTTCATCTGGCACGGCTTAAATTACCCGGATTCGCTTCCGGCGCGTCAGTCCTTTTTGTACATCCTGCTCGTGCTGACCATGTGCTTTGAAGCGGTATACCGCCATAAGGGCTTTTCGGCAAAAGAGCTTCTTGCCTGCACGGGTCTCGGGCTTGCCTATCTGCTCCTGGCACAGAAGCTCGTGGACAACGATGCCTTTTCCACCGGCATTTTCCTGCTCACAGGCGCGCTCGTCGCCCTCTATGCTCTGCTTTTGTACTGCCGGGAAAAATATCGCTCAAACGCTTTGGCAATGAGGCTGGTCTCCATTTTCACGCTGGCATGCGTCGCCTTTGAGGCTACCTTCAATATGGCGTATACGAGCGTTTCCACCACGAGCCGGTCAAGCTACTTGGACCCGCTTCCCGCCTATCAGACGTTGGCGGAGCGCACGATGCAGGAGGACACGGACTTTTACCGTTTTGAAAAGTTCAGCCGCGTCACCAAAAACGACGGCGCGCTGGCAGGCTATCCCACCGCATCCCTGTTTTCTTCCACTGCAAATGCTGCCGTAGAAAGCTGGTATGACCGGATGGGAATGAGCGAGAGCAAGGTCTTTTACTGCTTTGACGGGCAGACGCCCTTCACCTCCGCCCTTCTGAATGTCCGCTATATGTTTTCCAGAGCGGACAATGAGGACCCTAATCTGTACACCCTGATCGGTCAGCAGGACGACGTATATTTATACAAATGCAACTACACCCTGCCCGCAGGATTTTTGCTGAATGACGGCTGGAACCTTTCCTCCTCCGAGCTGGAAGCCTCTTCTTCCGACCCGCTCGACCTTCAGAACCAGATGGCATATTCCCTCGGCGCCTCTTCGCCTCTGTTTAAACCGGTCGTTTCCGATACATCGGATCAGAAGACCTCTTTTACTGCAAAAGAAGAGGGACATTATTACGCCTACACCAAAAACCGCAAGGCAGATACAATTTCCCTTGATTCCGCAAGCCTGACCAAAACCTTTAAAAAGGTCAAATATGACTACATCCTCGACCTTGGACGGCATCCTGCCGGAGAGACCGTCACCCTTTCTGACAAAGAAGAACAGGCTCTGGACGCCACGGTCATGATGCTGGATGAAGCAGTACTCGCTCAGGTTCTGGACACGCTTTCCCAACAGCCGTTTGCCGTGGATTCCTGGGATTCCGCTCATGTAAACGGCCATATCGATGTGACACAGCCCGGGCAGCTCGTGCTTTCCATTCCGGATGAACCGGGCTGGACGCTCAAAGTGAATGGTCAGGTCACCGAGCATGAAGCCTATGACGATACGTTCCTTTCCGTCTGTCTGACAGAAGGCAGCCATACGATAGAATTGAGCTACCGCCCTGCAGGGCTTACCGCAGGCATCATCGTCAGCCTGATGAGCATCGCCGTCTTTTTTGCCGTATGTTTCCTGCACCGGCGAAAAAGGCGCAGGTCTGCGCCGGACACAAATGCCGCCAGGCAATGACCGCCTTTCGTGCAAGCGTGCATGACCATGTTTTTCCGCAACCCGTCAACCCTAAAAACCGGAGCGCACAGGACGCTCCCGAACGGAGGAATCTATGGAACACTTATTCATCCCGGACGGATATGCTTCCGCCCTGAACCTGCATGATACCCAGATCGGTATCAAAACAGTAAAGGACTTTTTTCAAAGTCTCCTTATCAAACACCTGAACCTTCTGCGCGTCTCCGCGCCGCTGTTCGTCGACCCTGCTTCCGGCATGAACGATAACTTAAACGGCTATGAGCGCCCGGTATCCTTTGGCATCAAGGAACAGGAAGACTACCGCGTTGAAGTCGTCCAGTCACTCGCAAAATGGAAGCGCTATGCCTTAAAAGAATACGGCTTTTCAGTCGGCGAAGGACTTTATACGGACATGAATGCGATACGCCGGGATGAGACTACCGACAACATCCATTCCATCTTCGTAGACCAGTGGGACTGGGAAAAGGTCATCGACAAAAAAGACCGCAACCTGGAAACACTCAAGGAGACCGTCCGCGACGTGTATAAGGCGCTCCGCAAAACTGAAATGTACATGGCTATCCAGTACGATTACATTGAGGAAATACTTCCCCGCGAAATCTTTTTTATCACCACGCAGGAGCTTGCCGACCGTTTCCCGGATAAGACGCCCAAGGAACGCGAATATCTGATAACCAGGGAAATGGGTGCGGTCTGCCTCATGCAGATAGGCGATAAGCTCTCAAACGGCGAGCCCCATGACGGACGTGCCCCCGACTATGATGACTGGGCATTAAACGCCGATATCCTCGTATATTATCCTATTCTGGATATCGCACTGGAATTGTCCTCCATGGGTATCCGCGTAGACCGTGAGGCGCTTTTGTCCCAGCTTGAAAAGGCAGGCTGTCCCGAACGCGCCACCCTGCCCTTCCAGAAAGCCATCCTGAACGAAGAACTGCCCTATACCATCGGAGGCGGTATCGGACAGTCCCGTATCTGTATGTTTTTCCTGCGCAAAGCCCATATCGGCGAGGTTCAGTGCTCCATCTGGCCTGACGAGACCCGCAGAGCGGCGCTGGAACGCGGCGTGCAGATGCTGTAATCAGCTTTTCAGGGAACTCTTTTAAATATCCGGTCCAGATTCCCGTATCTGGCGGCGGTTTCAATACGCGCCGCCAGATTTTTTATATCCCCGGAAAGATACTCATATATCTCCCTGTCTCCGCCATATATCCTGTCTGTTATTTCCCGCAACATCTCCCGCAGCAGCTTTTCTGTCTTTTCTTCCTCATCCGACCCGAATACCACTTCCAGCTTCCTGTAATCCTCCTGTGAAAATCTCCCGTTTCCCGGGGACTTTCCCGCCCCGATATACCCGAGCAGATTCATAAGAACCATACTGCATATATTTTCCATCATATTTTCATATCCGGGCACGGACGTTTTTAAGACCGATATGACATACTCTCTGTCCAGCCGTCCGAGAAAACGCTGCTCTGTCTCAATATCACGGATAAACTCATATACGGCATCCGCCCCGCACAGCCTGCCGCAGTCTTTTAAAACAGGATAATCCAGCATGACGACCGTGTTCTGCGGAAAATATTTCGGGTCATACCATCGCAGGAATTCCGGTATCCCCTTTTTTACCGTATCGTGCAGACATCTGACATTATAATCATCAAAGTCTTCCACGAGCCTGTTGTAAATCTGCAGAATCCTTTCTGTTTTTTCAAAGACCATCCGGCTGCCTTCCCTGTACTGCTCCGAAACAGACATCTTCTTTCCCGTCAGGCCGTTTTCACAAAAGCTCCCGCATTCCTCCAGACAATAAATCACTCCCTCCATCAGCTCCTGCATCTTTTCATAACCAAGCGACGTACTGTCGCAGCCCGCGTATTTTTTTGCCAGCTCAAAAACGACCGGCATCAGCTCTTCCAGCCCGTATCTCATGTTTACCTCCATGCCCGCCCCTTCCTCTGCTCACCCGAAAAATTCCTGCTGCGCCTGTATATATAATTCCCTGTCCCACCTCTGTACGATATCCATCTTTTCAAACTCCCCCTTTCCCCGCGCCGGCTGATAGCCCCTGTAGCCTGCCCGTATCGCCTCCCCGAAAATTTCCAGACAGGTGCCCTCCAGATAATCCAGATCGCCGAAGCAGCTCCCCTCGAACTGTTCCTTCATGAAATTTAACAGCTCCTCGTCTGTGATCTCGTCCTGCATTTCATTTTTATATTCAAAAAAAATTTCCTGCAGCCGCGTCAGCACAGCGGTATAATTATCCTGGGAAATAAAAGAAGAATCACAAAAGGTATAAATGAGCCGCGGCAGGATGCTCTCCCCGAGCTCAACCCTCCCCTCATTTTTCAGGATGCGCTTCTTTTCCGCAAGCAGCATTTCCGCATCTGCTTCCGACAGCCTCAGACCATATTTCTGCGCATATCGGTTCGTCTCCTGAAGCGCCTCCATCCACATCCGCTCATTCATCCTATCAAGCCAGTTCTGCTCCCCCATCTCTTTGCCTCCGTTCATTTTTAATAAAAGCTAGTATAGTATCGCTTTGAATCCAATACAAGACTTGACTTTTTACCAATTTTATGGTAATATAAATACGAATTAAAGAATTATTTGCAAAATTTCAGGAGCAGACGCGACTCCCCTTCTGGCACATCTGCTCCTTTCCTTATTCCCCGCTCATATCTTCCCTCTTTCGCGTTCCTTCCGGAACACCGCCGGCGTTACCCCATACCGCTCCTTAAAGCACCGTATAAAATAGTTCGCATCAGAATATCCGCACTGCTCTCCCACCTCTGCGATGTTGCCCCCTCCTGTCGCCAACAGCATACATGACATTTCCAGCCGCAGTATCCTGATATATTCCACAACGGACAGCCCCAGCCTCTTTCTGAATTTCCGACAGAAATACGATTCCTCATAAGAAAATCTCTGTGCGACCTGACGGGTGGATATTTCCTCCGTATAATGACTGTTCAGATAGTCCAGTGCCTGCTCAAAACGGTCGTCTACCGCCTCCGGCACAAACGAAGTATCCTGCTGCCACCGGAGCATCCCTCCCAGAAATTCATAAACCATCCCTTTTAATATCAGCCCCTTACCCGCTCCCCTCCCGTCGTATTCTTTGCAGATGCGGCGCAAAAGTCCGGTCAGTTCTCTTTTTACAATACGATTCTGAAAGCGGATATTTCCAGAAAGAAGAAGGACTGCCACATCCTCTCCCTCTCCCCTCTGCTCTGCCCAGCCGGCCAGCTCAAACATCACTGCCCGGTATATGACGCCCTCCTCTCCTGCAGTCGCCGCATGGGGCTGCCGGGGATGGACAAAAAATGCCTCTCCCTGCTCTATCCTTGCCTTTTTGTTGGCGCAGACTACCTCAAGGCTGCCCTTTTCCACATATAAGATTTCAACCCTGTCATGCCAGTGCGGACACACGCATGTCTCACACGCCCTGCACATCGTCTTTAAAATCTTGACCGGCAGATGCTCGTATTCCACAGCGGTCGTTTCAAATAATCCGTTCATGTCAGCCTCCCCCTCCAAAAGTCAAAATCGTGCGATTTTGAAGCAAATTTGCATGATGTCTTTTCCATCCTTTTCTCTTATGATAAAGGTAACAGAAAAACTTTTCAACAGGAGGTTATTATGCAGATAGGAATATGTGTCGGACATATCGAAAAGGAAAAAATGCCGGAACAGTTTGCCCGGCTCGCTTCGGAAAATATCCACGCCTGCCAGCTCGTATCGTGGAATCCAGCTCTCTGGACTACCGAAGATGCAGAGGTGATACGCAGCGCGGCCCAAAAATATGACGTCGTTATCAGCGCCTTCTGGTGCGGCTGGACCGGCCCTCGCGTGTGGGATTTTTACGATGGTCAGGAAACGCTCGGGCTCGTTCCCGTCACCTACCGCTTCGAGCGGATGAAAAACCTGATGGACGGCGCCGATTTTGCAAAGCTCCTCGGCGTGACGGACGTTGTCAGCCATATGGGCTTCATCCCGGAAAATCCGCACGATCCCAACTATCCCGGCTTTATCTCCGCACTCCGCACAGTCGCAGAACACTTAAAGGAAAACAGTCAATACCTGCTTTTTGAAACCGGTCAGGAAACCCCCGTCGCCATGCTGCGTGCCTTTGAGGACATCGGCACCGACAATCTCGGCGTCAATCTTGACACCGCCAATCTCATCCTATACGGCAAAGCCAACCCCGTGGACGCTCTTGATGTCTTCGGACACTTTGTGAGAAATATCCACGCAAAAGACGGCTTTTATCCTACAAACGGTCACGATCTCGGCCGGGAAGTCAGGCTCGGCACCGGAAAAGTAGATTTTCCCGCCTTTTTCAAAAAACTTAAAGAGCTCGGTTATGACGGCCCTGTCACCATAGAACGCGAGATTACCGGAGAACAGCAGATGATAGATATTCGTGAATCCATCATCTACCTGAACGGCATTATTTCCAATTTATAAGGAGGTCAAAATCATGCTTAAAATCGGAATCCTCGGCGTCGGCGGCATAAGCGGCGCACACATAAACGGCTGGCTCAACATCCCGGAGGCAAAGATTACCGCGCTCTGCGATATCCGCCCCGAACAGATGACAGATCCCGCCGAAAAAACAGGAGCTGCCTGCTACACTGATTTTGATGAAATGCTCTCCAGCGAGGAGCTGGACATCGTCGATATCTGCCTGCCCACCTTCCTCCATGCCTCCCATGCGATCAAGGCGCTGGAGCGCGGCATCAACGTACTCGTAGAAAAACCCATTTCCCTCTGCAAAGACGATGTGGATCTCATTTATGAAACCGCTCAAAAGCACCATGCAAAGTTCATGGTAGCCCACGTGATACGTTTCTGGGATCAGTATACATATCTGCGAAAGCTGTATCAGGAGCAGACATACGGGCGGCTGCTGAGCGGCTCCATGTCCCGTCTTGGCAGCACGCCGAAATGGAGCTGGGACAACTGGATGACAGACATTAACAGAAGCGGTCTTGTCCCCTATGACCTGCATATCCACGACCTTGATTTTCTCATTTATACCTTTTGTGCGCCCAAAAATGTCATCCGACACGAAGGACGCTCGGAAGGCCAGGACTACATCCATGCCGTCTATGAATACGACGATTTCTTCATTTCCGCAGAAGCGGCATGGTTCAAAGGTTCCTCGCCTTTTGCCGCCGGCTACCGTTTCCAGTTCGAGCACGCCCTTGTAACCTATGAAAATAATATTTTAAAAGTATATGAAGAAAACGGAAATGTTCTTGAGTCTTCCCCTCAGACCGGTCTGGAAAACGGCATCAACCTTCCGTCCAGCGATGCTTATTACAATGAGATACGCTATTTCGCAGACTGCGTTTTAAATGATGAACCCGTTTCCATTCTTTCCAAAGAGGAATTAAAAACGGTTATCGACATTCTGGATAGCTTTTATGCCTGAAAAAGTGTACCTTCCGGCATACATTAACCTAAAAAAGTGGGGGGCGAAGGGGCACCCATTTTTCCGGTCTGGCTTTTTTCTGCAATTTGCACATCAGAACAACGCTGACTACCGAAAGTGCAAGGAAAATAATGCACGCTGCGGGCGTCAGGAATGCTCCTCCGAAGCTCGTCAGATCAAGCATGATATATACGAACAAATTCGCTATCCCATGGAATACCATCGGTGCGATCAGCGTTCCGTAAAGCTCATATACAAGAGCCAGCAGGATACCGATGACCGTTGCATACACCGCCTGCACAAGGTTGCCGTGAAACAGCCCGAATGCCAGACCGGAAAGAACAATAGCAATCGGAACCTTCATTACTTTCTTAAACTGACCATATACAACGCCTCTGAATACGACCTCTTCCCCCAGCGGAGCCAAAATACCGTAAGAAATGATTCCAAGCCAGACCGGTGTATCAAACTGGATTTCTGAAATCTCCTGAAAAGTAGGAGAAAAGCGGTACAGCTCTATCAGATTCAGCAGCCCGTTCATCCCGACCGCTGACGCTGCGGCAAGAATTGCCATCGGCACGAGAGACAGCCCGTCGATGCTTCTTTTTGCTTTAAAATTCATCTGTTTATGCCAAATCCCAAAGCATGCTGCAAAGGCTCCTGCCGTCGCCAGCGCATTCGCCAGATTCATCCACAGATTATAGGTGTTCTCCCTGGCTCCAATCCCAAACACATCCAGTACAGGTGTCATGATCATTGACAGCATCAATACCCCTGTACTGATGGCGATACTCACCAGATAATAAGTCCCCATCGCCAAAGCGCTCACGCCGATCGCTTTCCAGAAATCACGCATTTTATCATACCTTGGATTGCTCCCGGACATTCCGCTATACTGCCCTGCGTTTTGCCCGGCTTCCTGCTCGGCATTCTGCCATGTTCCCGCTGCACTGCTCTGCCCGGCAGAGTGCCATGCATTACTGCGATACCGGCTGCTGCTCCCGACCGGCGGGATCTGTCCCCGCTCTCCTGTCCGCGTATTCTGTCCTGCGTTCTGCCAGCTGTTTTGACCTGCGCCTCCCATCAGCACCTGTCTGAGACCTTCCACATCACGCACGATAATATCTGCCCCTGCCTGCTCCAGCTCTCCCGGCTGCGCGTATCCATATGTTACCGCAACGCTGCGCGTCCCTGCTGCCTTCGCCCCCTCAACATCAAAGCATCTGTCCCCGACCATCACGACCTCACACGGCTTTGCACCATATTTTTCATCCAACTGCCTGAGGGCTTCATCAACCACCTCTTCCTTTCGGTCCCGCGTCCCGTCCAGCTCACTTCCTACCACAATATCAAAATACTGTCGTATCCCAAAATGAACGAGAATATCCTCCACATAAACTGTCGGCTTGCTGGACGCTATCGCAAGCTTCGCTCCCGCCCGCACAAGATCATGCAAAAGCGGCGCAATGCCCGGATAAAGTGTATTTTCATATTTTCCGGTCACTGAAAAACGCTCCCGATACTTTGCAACAGCCTCTTCCGCCTGTTCCGGCGTAAATCCGTAATATTTCATAAAGCTGTCGCGCAGCGGCGGCCCGATAAAAGGCTCAATCCGGTCAATATCCGGCTCCTCTATCCCAAAACTCTTTAACGCATACTGTACGCTTCCGCATATTCCCTGCTTTGGGTCGCTGAGCGTTCCGTCCAGATCAAATAAAATATAGGAAAACATTGTCTTTCGTCTCCTTTGTCTCTCTTTCCCTTTTCCAGGTTACTATCATCTTATCAGAAAATCGCCCGGACAATCATGAAAATTTTGTGAAAACCTTAAAAGCATGTTTTTTCTCCTGTCCGCATAAGCTTCAATAATAACACTGTCGGGTATTTCCATGATAAAAGATTTTTTCAGACTCGTCCAGAACAAAATGAAACATTACGCCATCCTGCCGTCACTCCAGTCGCTCCTAAAAGCTTCTGCATTTCAGAACGCTCTGTTCCTGCTCGGTATCCTGGCCTTTTTGCACGCATGCATGATTCTCTCCCCGAAGGCGGTCACCGCCTCATCCTCCAATGCGGTTAACGGACTTGAGCTTCCCATATACAGCGTGCAGACAACACAGAAAAAAGTAGCTTTAAGCTTCGACTGTGCTTTCGGGAATTCCGATACGCAAAAGATTTTAGATATACTTCGTGAAAAAAACGTGCACGCCACCTTTTTTGTGACCGGAAGCTGGGTAAAATCCTACCCTGATTCTGTCAAATCCATCCTCAGTGCAGGACACGACCTGGGCAGCTACGGCGAAAACTATGTTTCCATGAAATTCCTTTCTGTCCCACAAAAAAAGGCGGAGCTGGAAAACCTGCACCGCCGCGTCAAAAACCTGACCGAATATGAAATGAACCTCTTTCGCCTCCCATACGGCGATTATGATAACGAAACGATACGAACGATAAAGGGATACGGTTATTTTCCCATACAATGGACCGTCAATTCCATGGACTGGAAGGACTACGGCCCCGACGATATCGTTAAACGCGTGCTCGACAGCGACCGCCTCAAAAACGGAGCTATCATCCTCTGTCACAACGGCGCGCGCTGTACTCCGGACGCCCTTCCGGAAATGATAGACGGTCTTTCCCAAAAAGGCTATCAGGTCGTCCCTGTATCCGAGCTCATCCTGAAAGACGGCTATCGCATGGATGCCGAGGGAACCCAGATTCCGGAGGACAGCTCCCGCTGAACTCCGTTTTTTTCCGGCTCCGGTCCCGCCGCATATTTTTATGCGCGGTCTCACTCAGCGCAGGCGTCCATTTATTCTTCTTCCAAAATCGAGGTGCAATGAGGGCAGCGCAGCGCATCTACAGCTATCTCACTCTTACAGTATGGACATTGTTTTACCGCCGGAGCCTGCGCAGCCTCCTCCGTTTCCTTCTTTTTCCCGATATTCGCCAGCGTATTCATTCCCTTTACAAGCAGGAAAATGATAGCCGCCATAATCACAAAGTTGATCACAGCCGTCAAAAAGGCGCCGTAGCGGATTTCCACTTCCCCAACCGCCAGCACAAGATAGCTTAAATCCGTATTAGCAAACAGACCGATGACCGGAGATATCACATCGTGAACGAGAGATTTTACAATTGCCTGAAAGGCTGCGCCGATGATCATGCCGACCGCTAAATCCATCACGTTCCCGCGAAGTGCAAACTCTTTAAATTCCCTTATCATTTTTTTCATTTGTTCCTCCTTCTGGCGCTATTTTCTTCCGTATGATATACTCATCTTTATGAAAAAGAAAAATCATACTTCCAATGCGCCAAACTTTATATTTTATTTTCTGATACTGACGCTCCTCTGCATTACAATGTGCTCTTTCGGGATATCCGGATGCCGCAGCCGGTCCGTGCTCGTCTTTTCCGAATCAACGGACGCCGCTCCTGCCCCTCTTTCCAAAAATGCACAGCCCACACTGAGCGTTCCGACACAGCTTACCAAGATAGGCGAGGACTATTTTCTGGTAGACTGCTATCACAACCAGATACTCACCTCCGGTAATCTGCACGCTCCCCTGTCCGATTGGTATGTTCTCACATCCCAGATAAACCGCGGGCACACTATCGCCGGCGACGGCGTTGTCTATCTGGCGGATGATACGGAAAACAACCGCATCCTTATTTTTGAAAAAAAGGACGGTCTCTTTGTAATGTCTCAGATATTTTCCGATATCGGCATCCGTCCCCACTATGTGAGCTATGATGAAGACAGCAAACGCTTTTATGCGCTCAGCTCAATGACCGGGCAGCTCTATGTCTTTTTCCGCCCTGATTCATCCAGTACGCAGGTTGCCCTTGAAAAAATCCTCTCCATCCCGGAACTGGACGGCGTCTATGTGCGCTCCTTTACGATAGACGGGGACGATATCTATTTCGTATCCGGCAACAGCGCCATCATCCGCGCGCGCAAAAAGGATCTAAAGGTACTCGAACGATTTCCCGCCCCGCCTGAAATTGCCGGAATGATACAGCTTACCCGGATTCAGGACTGGTTTTATATCACTGTTTCCACCGATGCTGCCGGCGACCAGGCGTACGCTACAATACTGCGCGTCAAAAATCTGTCCGACCTTTCCTCCAAAAACTACGAGGATATCTACAGCAGCTTTATCGGCGGAGGCACTCCCTATTATATCACCGGCTTTGACGGACATTTTTACATGACTGAGCACCGCATTCCGGGGCACAGCATATGGCAGTTCGATGTAAAAGATAATGAACCCGTCGATATCATCCCCCTGTTCCCTTAACAGATACCGCGTCTTCCGAAAAAGTGTGCGCATAAAAAAGTCAGAGATTCTTTATCCTGCAGACTGCGGCGAGCACGCCTGCTGCCGCAGCTGCCGCGCAGCCAAGCGCCCAGTATTTTGTCGTCAGTAAAAATACCGCTGCCACAAAAACGGCGGGTTATGCCCCACGCCAGTCAGAGGTTTCTCTG
>OBXC01000239.1_pt1 | contig 53213 bp, 50 predicted proteins | sample 1538111 | NCBI WGS metagenome assembly OBXC01 (sample SAMEA2580137, study PRJEB22360) | human gut metagenome | biome: human gut; feature: human-associated habitat; material: faeces | place: Denmark | collected 2008/2010
GCCGCAACGGTTATTGATTTTATCAGAACCGTTCGCTTTTGTCAAGCACTTTTTTTCTTCTTTTTTGAAGAAGTTTTTTGCTCCGCATCTCCTGCGGTAAGATGTATTTTATCATCTCATGCCCGCTTTTGTCAATACCTTTTTTGCTGTTTTTTTACAAAGTTTTTACCTTGCAGTACAGCACAGTTGGTACTGGAGCGAAAAAAAAGAAACCCAAAGAGCAGGATTCTCTTTTCACTGGCAGAGCTAACGGAGAAAGAGGGATTTGAACCCTCGCGCCGCTTTAACACGACCTACACCCTTAGCAGGGGCGCCTCTTCAGCCTCTTGAGTATTTCTCCGGATATTCTGAATAAGCCTCTGCCGATATGAAATTGTACGTCACTTCCTGACGCATGAGTTATTGTATCAGCTCTGTGTCCGCCTGTCAAGAGCTTTTGCAGTTCTTTTTGCAAAAACTCATATCATCCGTTACTGTTTGCCAGCTTGCCGACAAACAGTAACTATCACCCCTTGTCTTACAGCAATTCAACTTCACATAAATACTCAAGCAAATTCATATCGTGCTATCGCTTCATCTATCCTGTGTCGTACCTCCGCTGCAAGTTCGACCGTTTTCATTCCTTTATATACGTCATATGGAATAGGTTCCAGATATACTACTTTTACCGTCACCTTTTCTATCGTATTCCTGTCAAACGGGATATACGCGTTCATAAGAGCTACCGGAACAATGGGACATTTTGCCTTATATGCGCTTTTAAAGCTCCCGCCCTTGAATTCCTGCGTCCTGTTTCCCTGTCTGCTGCGCGTTCCTTCCGGAAATATCAAAAAATTCACTCCGTCCCGGACTGCCTGAGCCGCCTGATTTATTACACCCATAGACTGACGGATATCCTCCCTGTCAATAGAAAGCGAACCAGTTATCGCAAATGCCTGCTTTAACAGAGGCACATTTCGCACTTCTTTCTTATTAACAACTGCAAAAAAACGCGAACAGCTTTCCACGAGCGCCAGCACATCAAACATTCCCTGATGATTCGGAAAAAAGATAAAATTTTCTTCCTGCGGGATATTTTCTATTCCATGAGCCTCTATTTTAACACGGCCTCCTTTATTGGCATGACGCACTATCTTCTGAAGCACCTTCCATCGTTCTTCCTGTGTATATCGTTCCGGATGCTTTGCCATACGGCAAAGCTGCCACCACCAGTATGGCACAAACGGCAGATTATAAAGTACCATCAAAATAATCCGTTTCATTTCAGTTCTCCTTTGAATGTCTCTGCTGCCGTTTCATACAGATCTGAGCCGGATGAATCCATACATACGATAACAGGAAAATCCTCTACCTCCAGCCTGCGGATAGCTTCCGCTCCCAAATCCTCATATGCTACTATCTCCGCCTTTTTTATCGATTTTGATAAAAGCGCTCCCGCCCCGCCTACCGCAGCAAAATAGACTGCCTTATTCCGGATGACCGCTTCCTTTACCGCAGGACTCCTGCGCCCCTTTCCTATCATCCCTAAAAGCCCTAAATCCAACAGCTGAGGCGTATATTTGTCCATGCGGCTCGCAGTTGTCGGACCTGCGGAACCTATCGGTCTGCCTTCACGCGCCGGAGAAGGTCCCATATAATAAATAACCGCATCTTTTATATCAATGGGAAGCTCCTCTCCTGCCCCAAGAGCCTCCTGCATCCGTTTGTGCGCCGCATCGCGGGCAGTATAGATGGTTCCCGTCAGGTAAACATACTCTCCCGCTTTCAGGGATGCCGCTTCCTCTCTGGTCATAGGCACTCTGATCTGTTTTTTCATATCAGAAAATCCTCCTTTTGCTTTTTCAAAGTTCCCGGACAGCATGGCGGTTTACATGACAACATATATTGACCGCAACCGGAAGTCCCGCGATATGCGTCGGGTATGTATTGATGTTCACCGCCAACGCTGTTGTGCTCCCTCCCAGCCCTCCAGGGCCGATACCTGTCTGATTTATCTTCAAAAGGAGCTCTTCTTCCATCTCTTTTACATATGAAACAGGCGAATGCTCTCCTGCCGTCCTCAGAAGCGCCTGCTTTGCCATAAGCGCACACTTTTCAAACGTACCGCCGACACCAACGCCTACCACCATCGGGGGACAGGCATTCGGTCCCGCATCGCGCACCGCTGTCAGAACGGCATTTTTTACGCCTTCTATCCCGTCCGCAGGCTTAAGCATGAAAACGCGGCTCATATTCTCACTCCCAAATCCCTTGGGAGCAACCCATATCTTTACACCGTCTCCCTTCACAATATTATAGTAAATCACGCCCGGTGTATTATCTTTTGTATTTTCACGGATCAGAGGATCCTTTACTACCGATTTACGCAGATAGCCCTCCGTATATCCGCGGCGTATTCCTTCGTTGACCGCATCCTCAAGGCTTCCGCCTTCAAAATGGACATCCTGCCCTGCTTCTATAAAAACAACTGCCATTCCGGTATCCTGACAGATTGGGATGTCCTCATTTTGGGCAATTTCCAGATTTTCGGAAAGCTGATCCAGAATCTGCCTTCCCAGCGGAGATTTTTCCTCCTGCCGCGCTTTTTCAAATACACTGCACATGTCTTGAGAAAGGCTGTAATTGGCTTCGATACACATGTCGCGTACCGCATCGCGCACTGCCGTCACCTGTATTGTCCTCATCTTTTACCGCTCCTTATCTGTTACGTTTTTTCACTTTTTAAGTGTAACCCATTCCTGCCATACATGCCACTGTTTCTTTGACATTTTTTCATGAAAAGCATATACTATAATCGCACAAACCGACAACAAATACCAACGGAAGAAAATATTATGAAAACTCTCCTTTTAATCATCTGTATCCTTCTCCTGCTCTACCTGTTCTTGCTGCATCCCAGAATGCGCAGACCGGATGCCGATATTTTCCGGGGTTGTTTTTTCGCACACCGCGGACTGCATGACGGCAATGTATCCGTGCCCGAAAATTCCCTTGCAGCTTTTTCACGGGCGGTTGAAAACGGATACGGCATCGAAATGGACGTGCAGCTTTCCGCAGACGGCATCCCTGTCGTTTTTCATGATGCAACACTAAGCCGCATGTGCTCCATCGACCGCCGCGTAGACTCCACGACCTTTGATGAGCTTCGCAGGCTGTCTCTGGCAGACAGCTCTGAACATATTCCTTCTTTTGAAGAAGCGCTGCAGCTCATCGCCGGACGTGTTCCTCTTCTTGTAGAGATAAAGATGGATCGGATTGATTTCAACATCCCGCAAAAGATAGACTCGCTGCTCTCCTCTTATACGGGTTCTTACTGTGTGGAATCCTTTCATCCTGCCGCTCTTTTGTGGTATAGAAAAAACCGCCCGCAGATATTCCGCGGGCAGCTCTCTACTAATTTTAATATTGAAAATCATACTTCTGATCCGTTCCAGTTTTTATTCGGAAAGATGGTTTTAAATGTTATCAGCCGTCCTGATTTCATTTCCTATAACTGGCGCTTCAAAAATGACCCCTCCCTGCAATTATGCCGCAGGATTTTTGGATCGGACTGCGCCGGATGGGTGATACGCTCGCCCCAGGAACTGACAAGCTGTCAAAAGACATTCCAAATGTATATTTTTGAAGACTTCCTTCCATAATGCCTGCCCGCCGTCCCGCGGACAGGCATTTCTTTTCTCTGAAACGGTCATCCCGTCTTTTTGTTCCCAGCCTTTATCCTTTTATGGACAAAATATCCGACAAACGGGCAAACTGCTCCAGCGTCAAAGCTTCGCCCCTTATCGTCTCGGAAAGCCCCATCTGCGCTAGCGCCTCCTTTACCGCCTCTTTGGAAACACACAGTCCCGGAGCGTTAGAAAGTCCGTTCACCAACGTCTTCCGGCGCTGATTAAAGGATGCACGTATCAGAGAGAACATATGCTTCTCATTACCGACTTCCACCGGAGGATTTGCATAGCGGTCCAAACGTATTACCGCGCTGCCGACATTCGGGCGCGGGATAAAGCAGTTGGGCGGCACGTTCGCCACTATTTCCGGCTTCGCATAATATTGCACCGCCAGCGAAAGCGCGCCGTAATCCTTTGTGCCCGGTCCCACCTGCATACGGTCTGCCACTTCTTTCTGCACCATGATGGTAATGCTCTGCAGCGGCACATGGCTTTCAAATAATCCCATAATTATCGGTGTTGTAATATAATATGGAAGATTTGCAACAACCTTTATCGGTCTTCCTCCGTTTTTTTCCTGCACAAGACGGTTCAAATCCACTTTCAGGATATCTTCGTTGAGCACTTCCACATTATCATATTCTGACAGTGTATCTTCCAGAATCGGTATGAGCGCCTTGTCAATCTCCACCGCAACGACATGTCGCGCCCGCTCCGCAAGATACTGAGTCATCGTGCCGATTCCGGGACCGACCTCCACTACGCAGTCTTCCTTTGTTATCTGCGCCGCGTTCATTATCTTTTCCAGAACATGAGTGTCTATCAGGAAGTTCTGTCCGAATTTTTTCTGGAAATTAAAGTTGTATTTCTGCAATACCGCAATGGTATTGGATGGAATACCAAGTGTCGCCATCGTCAGTTTCCTTTCTCGTCCATATCAAAAAAGCGGCACGCATTGCGCCATGTGACCTCTTCTATCTCTTCGCGGCTCACTCCTTTTATCTGTGCGACCGCCTCTGCCACATAAGGCAGGTAAAGTGAACTGTTGCGCCTGCCTCTGTTCGGTTCAGGCGTAAGATACGGGCAATCGGTCTCCAGAAGTATTCTGTCCAGCGGAATATATTCGGCCGCCTCCTTTAATTTCTTTGCATTTTTAAAGGTGATCACACCGCCTATCCCGAAATAACAGTCCCACTTCAAAAATTCCCGCGCCGTCTCTTTTGTATAGGAATAACAATGTATCACCGCGCGCAGCTCAGAGGCACCTTGTGCCGTCATCACATCCAGCGTATCCTTTGCCGCATCGCGGGAATGAATGATGACAGGCTTTTTTAATTTTTTGGAAAGAGCAAGCTGTCGGGCAAACCATTCTCTCTGGTTTTCCTGCACTTTTTCCTCTTTATCCCAATAATAATCCAGCCCTATCTCACCGACTGCGACCGCCTTTGGATGCGAAAGCTGCTTTTCCAGCCATGAAAACTTCTCCTCTGAAAGCTCTCCTACGCTGGACGGGTGTACGCCCAGCGCCGCATGAATGTAAGGATAGCGTTCTGCCAGTGCAAGACTTGTTTTTACAGATGAGATATCTGCCGCCACGTTAACCGCACGGCAAATCCCGTTTGCAGGGAGCTCCTCAAGCAATCCTTCCCTGTCTGTATCAAAAGCTTCGTCATCATAATGGGCATGTGTTTCAAAAATCATCGCTTCAATCCTTTTTTGCCAGAACAGCCTTCACAAAATTCCAGACACGCTCTGTCGAAGGGATGCTCAGATGTTCTTCTGTCGTATGGATGTCTTTCATATCAGGGCCGATGGAAACGCAGTCCAGCCCCTCCACCTTGCCGGAAAGGAGACCGCATTCCAGACCTGCGTGTATCGCCTCTATCTTGGGCATCGTATGATACAGCTCCTGATATACCGCTACCATCTTCTCGCGCAGGGCGGATTCCTGTTTATATTCCCATGCAGGATATGCGCCGGAAATCTCCCACTCCGCGCCCTGGCTGGCGAGTATCGCCTCCATCCGGTCGAGCAAAAGCTCCTTTTCACTTCCTACGGCGCTTCTTACGGAATAATCCAGGTGAAGCCCGCTCTCATCCAGCTTCATGATACCTAAATTCAGAGAGGTCTGTACCAGTCCGTGGATATCCGCGCTCATGGACTGTACTCCAGCCGGGAGCGTCAGCAGCAGAAATGCCGTTTTTTCAGCGCTTTCCTTTGTCAGTACCTTAAAGCTGCCCTCTGTTTTGGAAACGATGCAAAGTGCAAAGCCCGGATCTTTGACTGCCAGCTCTTTTTTTACATTAGCCTCAAAAGCCGCTGCAGCCTTTTCAAATGCTTCAGCCTCCTCCTTACGTACCCAGAATCCCGCTTTCGTCTGGCGCGGTATCGCGTTGTCGGCGAGGCCTCCTTTCATCGCGGCAGGACGCACATCTGCCGCCTTGCGCGCTTCATACAAAAGCCTTCCCGCAAGACAGTTGGAATTGCCCCGTTCCTTATGGATTTCACCGCCGGAATGTCCGCCCAAAAGCCCTTCAACACTCAGCTCATACAAAATGCCTTCCTGTTCTTCCCATTCTACCGGAAGAAAACCGTGCAGACGGGCGCCGCCTGCACAGCTCGTCAAAAAAATACCCTCTTCTTCGGAATCCAGGTTCAGAAGGCGTTTGCCGCGGCATACGCTCATATCTATCTCACGCGCTCCGTCCATCCCGGTTTCTTCATCCACGGTTATCACCGCTTCGATAGCCGGATGCTCAAGCTCATGAGAATCCAGAATCGCCAGCATATACGCTACGGCGATACCATCGTCGCCGCCCAGGCTCGTCCCTTCTGCACACAACCAGTCGCCTTCCACCTTCACATCCAGACCTTCCTTCGTCATATCCTTCGTACAGTCCGGCTTTTTTACGGCAACCATATCCATATGCCCCTGAAGCATCATAGGCTCTTCCTGCTCATACCCCGGTGTCGCAGGTTTTTTGATGATCACATTTTTTACCGAATCCTGAATATATTCCAGATTCCTCTCTTTTGCAAAATCAGCCAGAAAATCACTGATCTGTCCCACATTTCCCGAACCGTGCGGGATACTGCAAATTTTTAAAAACCATGAAAATACTTCTTTTGCGTCTGAATTTGTCAGTCTGCTTTCCATTTTCTTCTCTCCTTCTTATTCAAAAAGGAAACAGACGAGCCCCGCCTGTTTCCCCTTTTTTTCATGACGATAAAAAGCGCATACGATGTGCCTTCTATCATTTAATCTTCTGCATCATCTGTATCCGCCGCCACAGCGGATACGACCGAAGAAACGACCGCTATCACTACTGCGAATAAGATGACCAATAAACCGCCTGCTAAAAGTAAAAACATACTGTTTCCTCCATTCCATTCCCCCTGCGGTTAGTTTACCACAGAAAGGGCGCGGATACAACATGCGGCGCTTATTTTTCTTCTGTATCTGCCGGGTTCAGGTTTGCCCTGCCTACTGTAAATTCCTGGAATCCCATGTACCCCGGTGCAATGTCATATTTTGCAAACACAATAACGACCTCTCCCGCTTCGTTGATATAAAAATCCTGATTCTCTGCAATAGTCGAAAATCCCTCTATTCCCAGCAAGGCATCATCCTCAGCCATACTGCCATATCCAAAATATGCCAATGAGTCGTCTGATGCAATCCGTTCTTCTATCTGCTGCCTGATACTTGCGCTGACTTCTTCAATATAGGAAGCTCCCAAAAGCTGTTCCAGTGTCAGACGCTGTCCTGTTGCCAGATCCAGATTATAATAATGACGTTCTTCCTGCGCAGATACCCAGCCCTTTGCGGTTATCAGCTCCAGCGAAAGGATGTTTCCCTGCTGATACTTCACATCATAATCTACCACGATATCCATTTTCCGGTCCGCCCATTCCTCCTGCGTACCTCCGGTGGCAAAAAATGCTTCTTTATAATCCGCAAATTCCTGCTTCGCTTCATCCATATAGCTGTCCACTATCTTTTCAATCTCTGCGTTGACATCGCCTGTAAATGTTTTTTCCGTCCCTGCCTTTTCTGTTTCCTCAGTCATATCTGCAGCAGGATCTGTTTCCAAAACCGTTTCTTTCTGAATTTCCGGCACTTCCATATCGATTTCAAAATCCCCGTCCGTTCCGTGATAAGATCGTATCGTCAGCACCTTTGCCAGCGAACCAAGCACCGGAATATCGCTGACCTCTTTCGCAAATGCTTCGCTCGTATTGACGCCTATCGTCATACACACTATGAATGCCGCTGCGGCGGATGCCACATAACGAAATATGCGCACCGTATTGTCCCTCTGCTTTTTCTTTCTGATTTTCTCACGTATCTCCTCTTTCTTTTGAGAAGCTATTGCCCGATTCACCACCTCGGAAAGCTCCTCGGGGATTTCAATGTTGTCGTATGCTTTTTTGCCATCCTCCGGTCTCATACCGCCGCCTCCTTTAAATTCTTCTCCATCCGATCCAATGCGCTGTAAAGACGCGATTTTACCGTACTCAGATTCACTCCCGTAACTTCTGATATCTGCTTTAACGTCAGCCCTTCATAAAAATGAAGTATCACTATCGTCTTCATCTGTTCCGGAAGCTTTAATACCTCCTCATAGACTTCATGATCCTTATCAAATGCCTCTTCCCTGTATATCTGTTCCGGAAGCTCTCCGTCCGCGCTGACTGTTTCACGGCGGTTTTTACGGATGTACTGTATCGATTCATTCACTACAATGCGATAAAACCATGTTTTTAACGCATCCGGATTTTTCAGGTCATAGCATTTCTCAAGTCCTTTACAGATGGCGTTCTGAACCACATCCAATGCGCTGTCTTTATCTCTTACATAGCTATATGCCAACCGGTAAAATTTTTCCTGATTTTCCAGGATATAGGAAACGGTCCGGTCATAGATATCCTGTGCCATCGTCTGCATGCCCCTTTCTTTTCTTTTCATCATATAGACGCTCTCCTTTCCAAAAAAGTCTAGACCCTCTGCAAAAAATACCTCAAAAAAAGTGTGTGCCTTTGCGCTCAAATTCTGCCGCCAGAAAATATATACCGTGAGAAACACAGTTTCTCCTTCGTGCGGGTTCACATAATCATGTTTTTATTTTCCAGAATAAACTTCCCTATGAAATCAAGAAACCGGACAGAATAGCTTCCGTCCGGTCCTTTATCGCTGAATTCATATTCCAAATTCCACATAAATGACAGCTGCGCCCGCGCCGTCTTTATTATGTTCCTCACAGGGGATGCCTATCCGATACTGTCCGCTTTCCAGCGGCCCGTAAATACTCTCCAGATTCCAGCTCTTTTCTAAAGACTCACCCGGCTTAAGCTCATATGCAGGATCATCCCAGTTAACCTCTTTTACCGGTGCGACCTCCTGCCATCCGTCTTCCGTAAGACATTCCAGATAATATCTTGTACCGAAAACAATGGTATTCTCCGTATCTTCACTTATCAGCGTACAGGTCAGCGTCCCGTCAGCTGCCTGTATCCCGGAAGCAGACACCTTTGCCGCCGGAATTTCCATTGTTTCTGTCTGCACACTCCGCAGAGATTCCTCTTGTCCCCCCCCGAGCATCCGGTCTTCGGTATCTGAAATCTTTTTCTCCGCACTATAGGCAGACGGCTCTGCAGCTTCGGGCATCTCCTTCGCCATTTTGGGCGTTGCTTCCACACCTGAATCCATTGCCGCCTCCGGCGCTGCGATATCCTCTGTCTTTGCCTCAAAGGGAGCGATCGCCGCCCCTTCGTCCATAACCCATACGGCGACTGCCAGACACGCCGCCAGCCCTGCAAACGCCGCTGCCCTCTTCTGCCAGCGCATCGGAACCGTCTTGGCCTTTTTCCCCGGCTTTTCAGCCGCCTTCTGCGACGTAATATCCGCCGCCTCCATTATATATCTGTCATCGATATATCCAATCGCATCCAAAAGCTTCCCGCTTCTTTTCACAGCTCGATTCCCTCTTTCTCAAGATGTTTCTTCAGCCTGCCGCGCAGACGGAACAACTGAGACTTCACCTTACTTTCGCTTATATCCATAGCATCCGAAATCTCTTTTATCGCATCCGCATAAAAATAACGGCGCACAAATATCCTTCGGGTCTCTGCATCCAGCTCCGCCAAAAAGCGGTCGATAGCCGCAGCAGTCTCTCTGCCCTCTATCTCCTCTTCCACACTTTTACCGGAAGGCAGACATTCCTCCAGTTCCATAAGAAGCAGCTCCGTTTCCCCGCTCCCACGCTTCTGCGCATGGTTCATCCGGTATTTGCTGATGGAAAGATTGCGTACTATCTTTGCCAGAAATGCCGACAGATGGTCGGGACGTTTCGGAGGCATCGTATCCCATGCCCGCATCCATGTATCATTGACACATTCCTCACAGTCCTCATCATTTCGTAAAATATGGATTGAAATGCTGCGGCAGTAGTTCCCATACTTTCTGTCTGTCTCTGTAATCGCCTCTTCTCTGCGCTCCCAGTAAAGGTCGATAATTTTTCCGTCCTCCATCAAGAACTCCTCCTCATCTTTTTCAACGCATTCTCCCCCTGTCCGGTTGCAGTTCCCGGACATATTTTTATTCTTATCCGACTATATATAGATAAATCGCTTTTTAAGGAATCTGTTATGTTCACTTTCACTTCTTTTTCCGACCCTGCGTCGTATCCGCCTTTAAAGGTAGAACGTCCCAACCCCGAATACGCCGCCCAGATGCTCGCCAACGCGGCCAGCTGCAACTCAGAAATGACCGCCATAAGCATGTACCTTTATGATTCAGTCGTCCTTTCCGAAAATGCCGCTGAAATATCCAATGCTTTAAAAAAAATGGCAGTCGTCGAAATGCATCATCTGGACATTTTTTTACATCTGGCATTCCTGCTGGGCGCCGACCCCCGGCTCTGGTCTCAGTCCGGAAACCGTCCCTGCTACTGGTCTCCCGCCTGCGGGCGCTATTTATGCAAACCCATCCCGATACTCGAACATTCGCTCCAGACTGAACAGGACACTATCCGGCAGTACCGCTCTCAGGCGTGCCACATCCGCGACGCCTATATCGCAGACCTGCTAAACCGCATCATTCTGGATGAGCAGGTCCATGTACAGATTTTAAAAGAGCTTTTGGACCGGGAATCCTGCCGCAGAGAAAATCCCTGCCGCCGGATGCAGCAGCCTTAAAACGTGCCTATCCCTATCCCCCGGGAGGACACCAGAAAAATAAACCACGCTATGCTACCGATAATCCCGATGAGCGCCGTCAGCAGAATGATTCCCGTCCGCTTTTTGGCAACCGCGCGCGCCACGCCCGCAAGAAGCAGCACAAGAGATGTCGCTGCGACCGCGATGAACAGCCATACAAATAAAAATCCGTACAGCCCCGCCTGGTCAATAGCCAGCGCGACAAACGTCACGAGCATCACAAATTCGACCGTGCGCCACAAAAACCGCACTTCTTTGTGCCGCTCCTGCCGCGCCTGTGTACGGCGGTCTTTTTTATCCTGTTTTTCCTCATCCCTGCGCCGGCGCGCCTCTTCCCGCTCCTGCCTGCGCTGTTCCCTGCGGGACAGCCGGATCTCAGGGGCTTCCTCGTGCAAAGCCTCTGCATCCTCCTCTTTGTTCAGCGCCTCCCGCGCCAACGCTCCCGCATCGCGGCTCTGCCGCCAGTTGGAGGCAGATGCGTCCGCTGCGGACACCGGCAGGCTCTCCTGCCCGGCTGCTTCAAACTGTTTTTCCTCTGTTTCCTCTGGAATCTCCTGATTCTGTCCCTGTATTTCCAAATTTTTTTCTTCCATTACAGCTTCCTCTTTTTCTCTTCCCGGTTAAGGCAAGTATACCGCCTTTCAGGCCATTCGTAAAGCAACGGTTAAAAAAAGGACATCTTCAACGCCCTCCCGCGCATTCTGATGTCCCTTTTTCGTCTATATTTTTATCCTCTTTCAAAAACCCACTCATCATTCAGCACCGACGGATTTTCCCAGCTCCACTGAATAACCGGTGCGCCGTCGGAAACCGCAGCGTCCTTTACACAGAGCGCTTTTCCGCTCAATGCGGAAATGAGCTTAAATCTTCCATTTTCTGTCGGCACGACATACCATTTCTGATTGATGCCTCCGTGATAATCGTATTGCGTGACTGCCGTCCCGTTTTCCGTCACATTCCGGTCCGCCGTCAGGTCTGCTGATTTTCCGTTCTGCCTGCTCAAAATACTATATGTTCCATCATAGTTTCTCTTTAACAGCCAGCTCGTTTCCCTGCCTCTGCCGGATGTCTGTATCAGCTGCGACGCATTTTCATCGTTCCCCTGTACGACCGCCAGCGCTTTGCCGCTTTCTGCGTTCACCAGATGATAGACTCCGTCTGTCGGGGCTCCCGCAAAATCACTGTTATAATACGTCCTCACATAATCAACCAGAAATGGAGATGGCAGAAATGCTTCGTTGGGATGTCCCAGGTGCCCTTCAAGGCTCAATACCATATGCCGCGACAGCTCAACGAATGAATCCCAGGACGAGCTTCTTTCCCATGCCAGCCTTCCGTCAAAATAAAACTTCATTTTGCCGTTGCTGCGCTCCAGCCCGTAGGTATGGTAATCCGCACTGATGTCCGCAAGTCCCGTGTTCCATCTATTCTGTCCCACCTGTAAATGAACGGACGGACTCTGTTTCCAGATATGGAGTGTGCTCGTCAGCTTTGAGTAATCAAACGTTTCCATTATATCGATTTCAGGGTTCGGATTCATCGCCCAGTTTAACGGCGACGACTGCATCCATATGGCACTCAGCACGTTTGCCCGCTTATCCAGCGCTTTTGCCCTCACTTCCACATAACTGTCCGTTCCCGGCACTTCAAACTTTGACTCCACTGCCCCCGCAGTAAACAGCTTTCCGTTCCGCTCTTCCTTTTTTGCCTCCAGCACCAGATTTCCGTTTTCCACCTTCACATTATCCGGAGAAAACGCCAGCTCGCCCGTCACATCATACCAGATGCCGTTGTTCCACTTTGAGCTGTCCAACCCGCTCCCCGAAAACTCATCCGATGCCGCAGGCAAAAGTGTCCAGTTCCCCCCTGCGGGCGGCGCAGCATTTACCGCCAGCTTTGGTCCCCCGACCAAAAGCAGCGCCGCTGCGCATCCTGCTGCGGCTCCCCCCAGTGGAGTCCGGCGCGGTGCCCCTCCCTGCTGCGCCTCCCGCCACTTTTTTCATTACCGCCTTCTTTCTTTTCGTCATTCTTTATAGCCCTCCTTTTGTACAGCTTTTCCACATAAACAGGAAACTCCCCCTCGGTTATCCACACTGTCCTCAGCCTTTTACACCGGACGCCACAATGCTCTGTTTTAACTGCTTCGAGAACAAAATCGACAACAGGATGACCGGCATAACGGTTACGACTGCAAGTCCCATCAACGCATTCTGCTTTGTTCCCGCATTGTTGGAAATATTATAAAGAGCCACGTTCAACGTCCACAGCTTCTGATCCTCCGTTACCAGCCATGCCCAGAAGAAATCGTTCCAGTTTCCGATGAACGTCTGAAGCGCTATCAAAGAAATGATTGGCTTTGACAACGGCATGCATATCCTTTTATACAGGTAAAAGCTTCCTGCGCCGTCCAGCTTTGCCGCTTCAAAATAGCTTCCCGGTATCTGATCGAAAAATCCTTTGTAAAGATATACATAAAATCCATATGGATACAGGAACGGAAGCAACAGCGCAGCATAGTTGTTGTACGCTCCCATTTCCCGGTACATGATGAGCTGCGGCAGCATGATACTCGCAAACGGCACCATCATTCCTCCCAGAAAGAACAGAAGAACCGCCTTTCCCGCCCGCTCTGAAAGCTGTCTGCTTATCACAAACGCGCAGACGGAGCAAAGGATGACCTGAGCGACCATCGCAAATCCTATCACAATAATACTGTTTAAAACGAAGGTCATAAATCCAAGCTTCACTATCCGTTCGCTCTTCGGATAGATATAAGCCGGCATCTGAAGATAATATTTAAAACTTTCCAGATTCAGGAGATTATTTACTTTATCCCCCACGCTCGCCAGCCTTCCTGTCGTCTGGTATTTTTCAGAAAGCAGGGATGCAACCGTTTCTCCAAACCGGTTATCCAGCCCCTGCGGCGGCTCCTTGCCGATACCTGCTGTATCAAATTCATATCCTATGGACTCTGCCGCGCGTACATAGCGGTCGCCGTGCAAAAGCACCTCGCTCTTAATGGCAGTGCTTTTATAAATGCCATAATCCCGTTCCATCTGGAGCTTCATCTGATGCGCTCTGGAATGGAATACCGTCACTCCGTCCTTTACGCCATACACATGGATCTCCATGATGGAATCGTCCGCCATTTTGAAATTCGTCCCGAACATCGTCAGGATATTATCCCGTAAAACGGTGTCCTTGAATTGACTGTCATCTGTAAATTCCATTCCGGAATAATCCAGCACAACTGACAGACTGTTTGCCGATGCCGGTAAGAGTTTCGGCGGAACCTCATATATTTTTGCATTATCCTTCATAGAACTTGAAACTGCAAACAGCATCGGATAGACCATCAGCGCCGCAAACAGAAGGGAAATCACTACTGCCGTTATCTTCAGTCCGCGTTCCGACCTGCCGCAGCGGATCCTGTTTTTTTTCTCTGCTTTTTTCATATCCCTCATCCCTTCTCCGACTTTTCAAAATGCATCTGGACCATCGTCAGGATCGCTATAACAAACATCAGCACGACTGATGCCGCCGAACCTCTTCCATAGTTCAGGTCCTGATTAAACGAGTTATAAATGAAAATACCCTGCGTTGTCGATGCTCCGCTTGGTCCGCCCGAAGCGTACATATAAGGTGCATCCAGAAGCTGCATCGTCGTTATCAGACACATGATCAGCTGAATAAATACCATAAAGGAAATATTAGGCAGGATAATATACCAGATACGTTTAAATCCCGTACATCCGTCCAGTGCCGCCGATTCCATGATATCCGATGACACGCCCTGTATCGCAGACAGATATAAAAGCACTGTCAGACCGCCTCCGAGAACTCCCGGAAAGATAATACAGAACTTTACCAGATTCGGATCGCTCAGCCACGCCTGAGGCTCTCCTCCGAAAAACTTCACTATCTGATTTGCCACGCCGTAATCCGGGTGCCATATCCATTTCCATATAATAACGTTTACGGAAGTCGGGATGAGCGCCGGCAGGATGTAAAGCGTTGTCAGACATTTCTGGAGTTTTACAAGCTCGTTGAGCAAAAGCGCCTGTATCAGCGGTATAAAAAAGCACATTGCCAGCTGCAGCAGCAGAAAAATAAATGTGTTTTTCCACGAATCCCAGTAAAACTGCATCTGGAACATCCCTTTGTAATTTTCAAGCCCCACGAATTTCCCCGGAGGGTTGATCGGGTCATACTTAAACATGGAAATGTAAAAGGCGCTGAGGATAGGATAATATTTCAGCCAGACCGTACACGCCATCGGTATCAGCAGGATACACCACGGCATTATCTTCTTTTTCATCTTATAGCTCATGTAAAAGCTTACCTCCTTGCATCAGATTTACTTTCAGTATAAAATCAGACGCTTTTGTTGAAAATAAGCGCATCATCCCTCCATGTCACATATCTTAACCTTTTCTCTCATCTTACGATGACCTTAAAATATGTGACCTTTTTATAGTAAAACCCGTTAAATTTGGTACATTTCCATAAAGCATGATTTCTGTTAATATAACAGTATCAAAACCGGCGCGGGAGGGCGTCGGAAATTTATAAAGGAGGACGTTTTTCATATGAAAAGAAGATTATTATCTACACTGCTCTGTCTTTCGATGGCAGCTACTGCTCTTGCAGGGTGCGGTTCACAGCCTGCCCCGGCAGAAAGCCAGCCTGCAGCCGCACAGCCTGCAGCATCAGAGGATGCCGCAGCTCCTACCGAAGCCGCTTCCTCTGAAGCAGCAGCCGACACCGGCGAACACGAGCCAGTTGAACTGACCCTGTGGGTAACAAGCCGTAATGAAGATGACTTCTCCCTCTCCATGAAGGAGAAATTTTTAGAGGAGCATCCCTGGATTACCTTAAATGAAGTCGTAAAAGAAGGCGACCCCGGAAACGAATTTTATCAGGGCGTTGCATCCGGAACCGCTCCCGACCTTATCAACTGTTCCTTCACCATGATGGATTCCTATATGTCCGCAGGCATCCTCGAGCCGCTCAACAGCTATGTTGAGAACTGGGACGAATGGGGCAGCTTCACAAAAGAATACGTTGACATGTTCACAAAGGACGGCACAATCTATGGCATCCCAAACAGCGTTGCACCGATGCTGTTCGGCTACAACAAAGCCCTCTTTGCGGAAGCCGGACTGACAGAGCCTCCCAAGACCTGGGACGAAGCGCTCGAAATGGCGAAGAAATTAAACGATCCTGACAATCAGGTTGCAGGATATGCGACTCTGGCTGCAGAATGGACCGAATGGTTCTTCCAGTATTATGTATGGCAGGCAGGCGGCGACCTGACAAAGCAGAATGAAGACGGCACCGCAGAGCTGACCTTTACCGACCCCGCTGTCATCGAAGCTGCAAAATATTACCAGAAATTAAAGAGTGACGGCGTTCTCCAGAGCGACCTGACATTAAAATTCGGCGACCTGACAACGAACTTCGCACTTGGCAAAATAGGCATGATGCCTTTCGCTGCCGACTGGGTAACAGACGCCGTTTCCAACGGCATGGATCCCGATGATATCGGCCTGTGCCTGCCTCCCGCTGGTCCTTCCGGCGAGCAGACGACCGCTATCGCAGGTACCACCTACGTTATCAACGCGAAATCCGACCAGGCAAAGAAGGATGCAGCATGGGAGTACATCAAATTCTACAACTCCGCAGACTTCTTCAAAGGCTACTTTGAGAACCTTGCTACCAAGGGCGCTCCCAGTCCGGTCATCATCCCCCGCGATGATATGAGCGTAACTGACTTCTATGAGTTCCCGGAAGAATATACTGAAGTTCTGGAAGGTGCAAAGAAGGTTGGACGCCTTGAGTTCTACGGCAAAGCTGATTTTGGTTCATATGTAGACCGCGCCGTACAGAAGATACTGACCGACCCCAATGCAGACCCTGAAACAGAATTCGCAGAGGCTCAGAAGCAGTGTGAATCAGAAGCTCTCCCTGCATTTAATGAAGCTAACAAAAAATGAGTTTCTCCCTATATCAAAAGAGGCGCCAAACTATACCGGCGCCTCTTTTTCTGTCCCCTGAAAAATGATATAATACACTCAGTATACAAGGGTAAACTATCGCTTTTAACGGGAGGAATACTGTGAAACTTATCTATCCTTTTTTAAAACTGAAACGAAAATGGAACGCCTTTCTCAAAAAGCAGCTTCGCAAAGTCGGTATCTTCCCCCGGCTCATCATCTCTTTTATGATATTGCTTTTATTCACTGCCCTGTTCCTGACCTTTTTTACCTTTCGCCAATATTCCGCTGAGATAAACAGGAACATCGACCGCTATACCTCCCTTCTTGTCCAGAACGTCGCACTGAAGATTGAAGACAAAATGAAAGAATATGAGGATATCGCCCTGCGCTTTTATAATGATCCCAAAGTAATACAGGCGCTCGTTGAGAACTCCGGTCTTTCCGACAAAGCCCTTTCTGTACAGCAAAGCGACAAAAATACTTTTATCATCGAAAACAGTTTATATAACCTGCGTTCAAACCGAAAACATATCGTCAATGTGCAGTTCATCACCCCTTACCGCCAGTACCGCATGGTCGAACAGAACGGCTTTCGCAGGGGCGGTCTCATACGCGACCTTGACACTTTTTATGAAACTGATTTTTACCGGATGCCTCAGGAAAAAAACGGGTATCCCATCTGGTTGGATGGCCATGGACAATCGGGTATTTTTTACCGGGACGAACAGAGCGTATACGGCTTCGGAAATATCATCACGATGGCCGTCGCCGTTTATGAGCCCTCCGACAGGCATTTTCTGGGTGTCCTTCTTTTCAACATCGACTTAAATGCCTTTTCCGACTGCATCCGCGATTATCACTCCTATGCTTATGAAGGCGGAAATACATTCCTCGTCGGTGAGGACGGCGCGCTTTCCTGGTACTCTCCCAGCATTCAGGCTCCCTCCTTCCCACAGGATTCCCGCCTTTTTGCTCAGATGCTGTCCGGTGACCAGGACGTACTCCACACCCATATCGACAGCCGCTCCATCCTGCTCTCCTATCAGCGGGTCAAAAATACCGGGCTTTTCGTTTCCTACATCGCAGATCTGGATGTGCTTTTGAAAAATTCCTATCATATCCGTGACCTTTGCCTTATCGTGCTGTTTTTTACCGTCATCGCCGGCTTTATCCTCGCCTACTATGTCACAGTCAGCATTTCCGAGCCTGTGCGGCAGCTCATACGGGTCATGCACAAGACTGCCGACGGCAAATGGACGGCGCGCTATGAAAATTCTGGCCACGATGAGATAACCATTCTCGGAGACAACTTTAACGACATGGCAGAAAAGACGAATCAGCTCATCGATCAGGTCTACGTTTCTGAGATACGCCGCCAGAAAATGCTTCTAAGCTGGAAAAATGCCCAGCTCAGCGCCATGCTCATGCAGATAAACCCGCATTTTCTCTACAACACTCTGGACATCATCCGTTGGGAAGCGATGTACGAGGCAAACGGGGAAAGCCGCGTCACAAAAATGATTGAAAGTTTCAGCCGCCTCTGCCGCATGACAATGCGCACCGGCAGCAATACCATCCTGCTGCGTGACGGACTTGAACATGCCTCGACCTATCTGGAGGTCATTAACTTCCGGCATGCAGATAAAATTTCCCTGGAAGTCAAAACAGACGATGATACGCAGGATCTGTATATCCCGCAATTCATGCTCCAGCCCATCATGGAAAATGCCGTCGTCCATGCCTTTGGAGACGCCAGCAGCGGCTATGGCATCTGCATCCGTTCCTTCCGCAATGCCGGAGACCTTCATATCATCATAACAGACAACGGGCGCGGCATGACCCCGGACGAACTTCAATCCCTGCGCAGCGCTCTTTTGCAGGAGGAAACTCCCGATACCATTGAAAAAGGCATCGGGCTCGTTAACGTTCACCAACGTATCCGCCTTTTTTACGGACCCCAATACGGTGTTTCCGTTTCCAGCACACCGGGCGTCGGCACACAGATAGAAATTACTATCCCGGCCCGGACAAGTTCCGAAAATATGGAAAACAGCACAGGAGGCTTTGAACAGTCATGATATATCAGGTTTTGATCGTAGACGATGAAGAAATCGTATGCCGCGGCCTTGCCCAGTTCGTCAAATGGCAGGAGCACGGCTTTGAAGTTGCGGGCACCGCAAACAATGTGGACGATGCTCTTTCCATGGTAGAAAAGCTGCATATAGACGTGGCAGTCATGGATATACGAATGCCCGGAAAAACAGGACTCGACCTTTTAAAAATACTGCAGACGCAATATCCTGAAATAAAATCCGTTATTTTAAGCGGATTTGCCGACTTTTCTTATGCGCAGGAAGCACTTCGGTACGGCGCTTCCGATTATCTTATAAAGCCCGTTGACCTGCATGAAATGGAACGGCTTCTGGACCGGCTCCGCGCAGAATTCGAGCAGCAGCAACAGGAAGCGCAGATACGCACGAACCGTCTGGAAGCCCTCCTGTTATCCGCAGCACGGGGATATTCTGACTTGAGCGCCGCCAAATATGACCTTCCGGCCTTCAATTCATGGTATGGGATTTCCATGAGCCTGCTCGACCGGAGCCTTTCAGAAACAGAGATACAGACCAAAAAGACACAAATGAAAAGCTCTGTCTCAGGTCTCGTTCCTTCCTCCGTCCTTCTGGACGACGAGGTTTTTTCCCTCTTCTGTATCCTGCCGTGTGCGTCCGATACAGCCCTCGACTCCTGCATCGCCATGCTGGAACAGTTCGGCGATGTCTTCTCTCACTGGGCGTTGGGCGTCAGCAAACAGAAATCCGGCATCCGACAGCTCCATGAAGCGTGGGAAGAAGCCGGATGCGCGCAGAGATACCGCCGCGCCGGAGCCAAAGAGGGTGCGGTATTTTACAAAAATATCGAACCGCTCTTTTCACAGGCTTCCATAAATCTGCAGGACATCCTGCCCGACCTGCTGCGCTGTCTTTCCGACCCGGAAAGCCGCCGCCAGGGCGTTTCCATGCTCCAGAAAGCGCTCGCCTCTACCCTGCGTCAGGAAATCAGCCTTACCCAGTATCAGACCTCGTGCATCCGCTTTCTCATCGAATTAAACAGCTATCTGCAGGGACTTCATCTGCCCGACGAAGACCTTCATTCCCGCTTAAACGACGCCCTCGGACAGCTTCTTATGTGCTCCGGCTGTCAGGGCTGCGCCGACTGCGTTGTAGGATACTTAAACTGGCTCATCGGGATGCTCGACCGCTTCGACGATCAGGCGCTCGGAAAAGGAGCCATCCGCGAGATACAGCTCTATATCCGCCAGCACTACAGCGAAAATATCACACTGAATTTCCTTGCGGAACAGTTTTTCCTTCATCCTAATTATTTAAGCCGGCTTTTTAAAGAGAAAACAGGGAAAAATTTTGTAGAATATCTGACGGAGGTACGCATGGAAAAAGTAAAGGAGCTGCTGCGCTCCTCCGACTGTAAGATTATTGAGATATGTGCTATGGCCGGATACGATAATCCGCGCTATTTCAGCAAAGTTTTCAAGCAGTATACCGGAATGACTCCAAAAGAATACCGGGAAGCGGCAGAAGTACCGCCGTCCCAAATATAAAAAGCGGACGGCGGATATCCTTACATTCCGGTCAGGTGCTCTATCAAAATCTTGGTACCTATCAGGATGAGTATTACCCCACCTGTCAGCTCCGCATATTTGCCAAGCTTTCCACCTACCCGGTTGCCTAATATCACCGCTGCAAAGCTCATTACAAACGTGATGAGCCCTATCAGGCAAACTGCCGGAACGATATCCACCTGCAAAAAGGCGAAACTGATACCGACTGCCAGCGCATCGATGCTCGTCGCCACTGCCATGACCAGAATCTCTTTTCCGGGGATAAATTCCGTGACTGCGGATTTTTCCCCTTCTTCCTTCTCTTCCCGGGATTCCCGTATCATATTGACACCGATGATTCCGAGCAGGATGAACGCCACCCAGTGATCCACTGATGTGATAAGACTTTCAAAATGCGTTCCCGCCCACCAGCCGATGAGCGGCATAAGCCCCTGGAAGCCGCCGAACGCGATGCCGAATATCACACCGTAGCGGATCACATTTTTGCGAAGGGTAATGCCTTTCGCAAACGATACCGCGCAGGCATCCATAGACAGACCGAGCGCGATAAAAAAACGGACAGCATGGTCATTTTGTTTTCCTCCGGTTACTTTTTTACTCTCCCGCCAATACTGCGATATTCTATCTGTCCTTTATTCACTGAAAAAACATTTTCATAAATGCACAGCAACCGATTTCGTCTGCCTTTACGAAGCCTGCCGCCTTGTAAAATCCAATCCGTTCCGGTTCGTTATCTGTCATAAGTTCGATTTGGTATACCCCATTATAGCGATCCAGCACTTTTTTCAAAAGCGCACTGCCGATTCCCTTTCGCTGATACTCCGGTAACACCAGCAAATCCTGAATAAAGACGATGGAAGCCCCGTCTCCTACCGCCCGGATAATGCCTATCAGCCTATCCTCTTCATACGCTCCCAAAACAGCTAATGAGTTTTTAAATGCCTTTTTCAGCATCTCGGGACGCGCCGTATAATTCATCCATCCAACGCTTTCATAAAGAAATCTTATCTCTTCCGCATCATAGCTCATGTATTCTGAAATCGTATATTCCATATGTTCCTCCTCCCGCAAAAATATCAGAGTTCCGGTTGCCCTCAGTGGGTAAGGGTTCCTTTAGATTTTATCATTTTTTCCCGCCCTTTTCAATTTTCTCTGTAGCTTTGCTGCCGTCTGCTCAAAACAGCTTCGCCAGCCTTTTATCCTCACAGAAATTCTTGATATTATACAAAAACAGGCTTTCGGTAATCCCGTTTTCCGTGATATACTCCTCGATATTTCCGTTAAAATACCGCGGGTCTATCACATGGATGCTCTCAAAATCGTTTACCGCAAAAGGAATCCACGCATTCGCAAAGGAATCCTTAAAAACAAGCAGCTGTTTTCCATTCCGGTTCTGACTGCGTATCGTCAGCTCCGGGTGATTTCCGTTTAAAAACACCTGATACTTATCCTTCTTCCTGAGATTTCCCATCGCATAAACGCTGTTGCACACGTCCTTCCCGTACTGATAGCTCACCGTATACGGGACCTCCTCCTTCCTGCGATACAACTCTACCGTATCCTCTGCGCAGCCGCTTCCGAGCACTCTGGAATAAAGTGAACCCTGAAAACTCTCCGATACCCTTTCAATCTCAAACTGTTCCTCCCGCACTTCCTCGCCCCTGTTTTTTTTCCATTCCCCATACGCCAGAAATGCCCCGTACGTTGTCCAGTGATGATCGGTCTTATAAAAAATCCCTTCTTCAGCATCTTTTTCAAGTATTGTCTTTATGTTAACCCACTCCATATCACAAAGTTCACGTTCTACAAATTCCATTAACCTGTCCTGCTTTATATAAGGCGCATTTTCAGGCATTTTTTCATGTAATATTGCCCCCGCTGTTGGAACGATCATTACAGATATTTTCTGTTTCGGATACATTTTTGCATAAGTATTCAAAACTGTTATATTTTCTTCAAGCTGCTCCATATCTATTTCCTGCGGAAGCCATTTTTCTATCAGATAGCCTTCCTCCCCCAGATAAACTCCATTCACCTCTTTCGCACCTGTCAGCCGCATAAAATCCGACTTTGCAGAAATCCACCTGTCCCGCGCCGGAAACTGGTCGCTTATATACTTTTCCGCAGCCTTCATATATTCCCCGGATACCACCGCCTCTGCGGACAGCTCCGGCCTCTGTTCCAGATAACGGTTTTCGTTTTCTGAAAATTCCCTATCGGCTCCAGTCGCAAAACATACCGGAACAGTATACAAAGCCGCTAAAAACAAGGCTATCCCGGCGTTTCTTCCTATCTTCTTCATCTCAATTCCCATTCCGGAACACCATCATGCGCTCCAAATAAAATCAAAACTTCTAAAACCTGAAATATAAAAACGGGTTATAACTGTCCCCTATCAGGAAACATACGCTGAGTAAAAACATCACTGCAAAGACCGCTATCCCGAACACAGCCCCGCAGCGTGCTGTCAGGGCTGCCGCTTTTCCGCCCCTTTTCCCCCGGCATTTTTCCATCCTGCATATTTTCATCTCCTCTATCAGCCGTTTCATATATCCTGCAATATTCATACTGAACAGCGCGCATACGGCTATCAGGAGCACATTCGCCGACAGGTAATAGGAAGCGTTCCCGTTCCATATCCCCGCCTGTCCGCCGCCGAACATCGTCTTTATATATAATCCTGCCTTAGACACATCTTCAAACGCAAATATCACCCAGCTTATCATTACCAGAACAACCGCATAAATATGCGATGCCCATGCAGGGATTTTTCGCAGCAGCTTTTCCAGAAACAGCTTTTCTGCCATCAGGAGAAGGCCAAAATATAAGCCCCATAAAACGAAATTCCAACTGGCTCCATGCCAGAATCCGGTCAGACACCATACAGTCAAAATGTTCAATATCTGACGCATCATCCCGCACCTGTTCCCGCCCATCGGGATATAGATATATTCCCGAAACCATGTTCCCAGAGAAATATGCCACCGCCGCCAAAATTCCGTAATGCTTTTGGAACAGTAGGGATGGGCAAAGTTTTCACGAAAATGGAAACCGAACATTTCCCCCAGTCCTATCGCCATATCTGAATATCCTGAAAAATCAAAATAAATCTGAAACGAGAACGCCGCCGCTCCTATCCACGCCTCTCCTGCCGAGAGCGACGCCGGGCTCTGTGAAGATATCTGTTCCCACACTCTTCCGATATTATTTGCCAGCAGCACCTTCTTGGAAAGCCCTTCGATAAAGCGGCGTATTCCATAAGAAAAGCCCTCTGCCGTCTCCGTGCGGTCCGACAGCTGCCGGTCTATATCCTTATACTGTACGATGGGCCCCGCCACAAGCTGAGGAAACATTGTCACATACGCGCCGAAACTGACGATATTTTTCTGTACCGCCGCATCGCCCCGGTACACATCTATCGTATAGGACATCGTCTGAAACGTATAAAACGAAATCCCTATCGGCAGCGCAACGTCCAAAAGCGGAACAGACGTATGAAATGCCCTGTTTACATTGTCCAGAAAAAAATTCCCGTACTTAAAAAAACACAAAATGCCGAGATTTATCACAACAGAATTCACGAGCACTGCCGTCGCCCAGCGGTCAACATGCTTAGATTTGAAATTTCCTATCAATATTCCGTTTATATAGTCAAACACCGTCGAAAAGAGCATGATAACGATGTAAACCGGTTCTCCCCAGGAATAAAATATCAGGCTGAAAAAGAGCAGAACGCCGTTTCTCAGCTTTTTCGGACAAATATAATACGCCAGCAGCACTGCGGGCAGAAAAAAGAAAATAAACGTCGTGCTGGAAAATACCAACTTCCCGTCCTCCTCAGAAATATTTTGAAAGTATCTCTCCCGCTTCTTTTCCATCGGCGACGCATACCGCAAGGTATTTTCCTGAACGTTTTATCACTGCGTTATCCAGCTTTTTGACCTCTTTAGGAATATAAGACTCAAAACTCTCCTTCTGCTCCTGAATCCGCGCCCTTGCAAGCTCCTCCGCCTGCTTTGCGTCCTCCTCCGCTTCAAACGAAAACAGCGCTATCTCCTCCGCCGTCGCGCCGCTGCTGAGATAGACGACAGCCTCCTTTGCATTGCCGATGCCGTATAGCTTTTCAACGGTCGCCCCATCTGCCGGATTCAGCTCGTCCTCAAAACCTGCATTTTTCAAAAGTTCCTCTGCCGCCGCATTCAGAACCGCGCTGTCGTCCTGTTTTTCGCCGTTTTGTGCACCCGCGCCATCTTCTTCGCCTGCTGCGCTTAAATCATCCTGCTGCGCCTCTGACGCGCTTACAGAGGCATTTATTTCATTTCCCCCTTCATTTTCCCGTCCGCCGCATGCCGCAAGCATCACAGACACCATTCCGACTATCATCAAAACCTTTATTTTTTTCATCTTCCTCTTTCCCTTTCCTTTATTCCGCCTGTACCGTATGCGTTTCCAGATAATCCAGCCATTTTACGCAATATTCTTTTTTCAGATGTATCCCGTCTGTTGCAGCGTCATCCGGCAGTGTCCCGTCCTCTCCGGCAACCGCCTCTGCCGCCGCAACAAAATACACCTGCTTCTCCTCTGCCATCTCCTGAAGGAGCTCGTTATACTCTGCGATTTTTTCATTTTTGATATAGCTGTGTGTCCCGGATACCTCCTTTGATACCGGAAGTATCTGCTGTACATAAATCTGTGCCCCGGGATTTATTTCTTTTACCGCATCGATGACCTTTCCGTATTTATTGATAAAAACATCTTTATACGGCCATCCTGTCTCATTGATGCCAAGCATGATATAGACCTTATCGAACTGCGTCATTTTCAGCGCATCCATGACCGTTACCTTCGTCCCGTCTATATTGACCGCAGGCTTTGTGAACACCGTATCGACCATCAGACCTTTGTGCGTATATTCTATGGCATTATTCAGCCCTGTATTCAGTATCAGCCCCTCTGTCCGGGAATCCCCGATAAATACCGTGCCGTCAAACCATGTGCTGTCCACCTTGGGCGCTTCCGGTACGGGCGTTGAAAAATCATATCCCACCGCAGCCTGACTCACGCTCTCTCCATTCTCAAAAACAGCGTTATCTGTTCGCTCTTCACTCTCCAAAGCAGCCGTCTGTTCTGTTGGTTGTTCTGTCATCAGCTCTGTTGTCTGCCCTTCTTCCCGCTCTGCCGCCTGCTCTGTTGACTGTTCCGTTGCCTGTACTTCTGTCTGCTCCGCCGCCTTCTGTCCTGCCTCCAGCCTGTCCGTCCCGAACAGAACGCCAAGCAATATCGAGCCTGCCGCCAACACTAAAACAAGCGGCCATATCATATTTTTTCTCCGTTTTTTTCTCTTCATGTCATATCCTCTCTTTCGCACTTGTAACATTAAGATGTTCCGGGTTTCCAAAAAGTTTGCATAAAATAAAATATTTTTTATTTTCCCTTGACTTTACAGCGGCTGTATAGATTAGCATTCAAAACAGTTGAAGAATTTCAGTAAGGAGGTAAATTCATTATGAAAACTCTTTTTTCAAGAGTGACCATCAGCGGCCGACAGATATTCGGTCTGTCCGCCCTCATTCTTTTGTCCGCGGTCGGGGAAATGCTCCTTCCTTCCCTGCTCGCACAGATGATAAACCGCGGCGTAAACAATGCTGCCAAAAAGACAATACTGATACTCGCCCTCATCATGGCAGTCATCACCTTTTTTGCCTGTATCATCAACTTCCTTTCCGTAAAGATAGCATCCCGTATCTCTACCGATTTTGCCGCAAAGCTGCGGTCGGAGGTTTTTGAACAGGTGCAGAGCTTCTCCTGCGCCGAGCTGGATCGTTTCGGAACAGCGAGCCTTGTAACCCGCAGCACCTCTGACATCACAAACGTCCAGAACTTTTTGACGATGCTGCTGCGTATCGGCATTCTCGCTCCCATGATGGCTGCCGCAGGACTCGTTTTTTCAGCCGCGACCGGCGGAAAAGTCAGCTCAGTGCTCACCATCGCTATCCCTGTGCTCCTTCTGGCTCTGGGCGCAGTCGTAGCTGCGGCTTCCCGCTATTCCGTCCTGCTCCGCCAAAAGCTCGACGGCATCAACCGCCTTTTCCTCGAATCTCTGGAAGGCGTCAGGGTCATCCGTGCATTTAATAAACAGAAAACCGAAATGGAACGGTTTGGAGAGTTAAACAACGGCTATGCGGACACTTCCATGACTGCAGGACGCATCACAAGCCTTCTGATGCCAGCCATAAATGTTATTTTCGGAGTGACCACTGCCGCAGTTTTGGGACTCGGCTCATTTTATGTGGAATCCGGCGCGATGGAGGTCGGTTCTCTTGTCGCAAACAGCCAGTATATCAGCATGGTTCTCATGTCCGTCATGATGCTCGCTCTCGTCATCATGATGCTCCCCACAACCTACGCCTGCTCAAAGCGCATCGCAGAGGTTCTGGAAACGTCCTCTTCCGTAAAGGACGGCGATTTTGCCTTTGAAGAACGCCCTCTTCGTTCCACCCTTGAGTTCCGGCACGTTACCTTCGCCTATCCCGGCGCCGATGAGCCGATTTTAAAGGATGTCAGCTTTACTTCCCGTCCCGGCGAAGTCACAGCCATTATCGGCGGCACCGGACGCGGAAAATCCAGTATTTTGAAGCTTATCCCCCGCCTGTATGATCCGCTTTTCGGAGAAGTGCTCATTGATGGCGTAAATGCCCGCGACTACCGAATATCCGACCTTCGTTCCATCGTCGGATATGTTCCTCAGAAAAACGTACTTTTTTCCGGAGACATCGCCTCCAATCTGAATTTCGGCAGCGAGGACGGAACTTTATCCGACTGGGAACACGCCGCCCACATTGCCTGTGCGGATGAATTTATTGAGAAAAAGAAAGAAAAATACCACGATCCCATCGCCCAGGGCGGCTCCAATCTATCCGGAGGCCAGCGTCAGCGTATGGCGATCGCTCGGGCTCTTATGAAAAAGCCTGAAATCTATGTATTTGATGACAGCTTTTCCGCCCTTGATATGAAGACCGATCAGGTCCTGCGGAAGCGTCTGAAAGAAAATATCGGAAATGCAACAGTCATCATGGTAGCCCAGAGAATAAGCACCATTCTGGATGCCGACCGTATCCTCGTTATTGACGATGGACAGGTCATCGGCCAGGGAACTCATGACGAGCTCATCAAAACCTGTTCTGTTTATCGGGAGATTGCGGAACTGCAGCTTGGAAAGGAGAATCTTTCATGAAAAATAAAGCGATATGGAAACGGCTTTTTTCCTACTTAAAGCCTTGTCTGGCGCGACTCTTTTTTACCCTTATCTTTGCCGCCGTCAGCACTGCCTTCATGGTGCTCGCACCGTTTCTCATCGGCAAAGTGACAACGACGCTGTTTGACAGCATCCGCGACGGAGTTTTTTACTGGCAGACCCTCCTCGCACTGCTTTTGGGCCTCGTATTCATCTATCTTGTTTCACAGCTTTTTTCCGTCCTGCAAGGCTTTTCCATGGCAAAACTCACCGCTGACGTTATGAAAAGGCTGCGTTCCGACATCGATGCAAAAATGCACCGGCTCAGGCTCAACTATTACGACACCCATACGCACGGCGATATCCTCAGCGTCATCACAAATGATGTCGATACTCTGAATAATGCTCTGAGCCAGAACCTGACGTCTATCGTCACACAGGTTATCACAGCCATAGGCATTCTCGCCATGATGCTCGCTATCAGCCCTTCCCTGACTCTCATCCCTGTCATCATGGTACCGCTCTCCCTGCTGAGTGCTGCCCGCGTCATGAAGGCCAGCGAAAAATATTACGGGCAACAACAGGAGCTTCTCGGAGCATTGAACGGATATATAGAAGAAATGTATAACGGTCAACAGGTCGTACAGACTTTTAACTATCAAAAAAGAGCCTCCAAAGCCTTTGGTCTTTTAAACGAAAAGCTTCGGGAAAGCTCCCGGAAAGCCGAAACCACCGCAGGCGCAGTCACTCCCGTCACAACGCTCGTCAACGACCTCGGATATGTACTTTGTGCCGCAATAGGCTGTTTCCGCGCAATCGGTGGCATCCTCACCGTAGGAAACGTACAGGCAATGCTGGAATATACCAGAAAATTTGCCGAGCCCTTCTCTACCCTTGCAGGAATGGCCGGAAGCTTCGGAGCCGCAGCCGCTGCAGGAAACCGTATTTTTTCACTGCTCGATGCAGAGGAAGTCATCCCGGATCCTCAGAACTGTATCGTTCCCGAACAGGCCTCCGGCACTGTAACGTTCCAAAATGTAAGCTTTGGTTATACACCGGACCGTCCTCTGATGAAAGACGTGAGCTTCTCCATCCTGCCCGGTCAGAAAGCTGCTGTTGTCGGACCTACCGGTGCCGGAAAAACGACGCTCGTCAACCTTCTGATGCGCTTTTATGAGATAAACAGCGGTTCTATCCTTGTAGACGGCATCGATATACGGGACATGTCCCGGGCCGAGCTCAGAAGCCATTTCGGCATGGTCTTACAGGACACCTGGCTGTTCGAGGGGAGCATCCGTGACAATATCGGTTACTCCTCAGAAAATATGCCCTTTGAAGAAATCCTGTCCGCCGCAAAATCAGCATGCGCTCACAGCTTTATCAAAACGCTGCCCGGCGGCTACGACATGATTCTTTCCAAGGGGGCAGAAAACATTTCTCAGGGAGAACGCCAGCTTCTGACGATTGCCAGAGCTCTCGCCGCCACCCCCGAGATAATGATACTCGATGAAGCGACCAGCAACGTCGACACTCATACGGAAGCCCTTATCCAGCATGCCATGGCAGAGCTGATGAAGGGACGCACAAGCTTCGTTATCGCCCACCGTCTTTCTACCATCAGGGATGCGGATATCATCCTCTACATGGAAGACGGAGACATCAAGGAAATGGGCAGCCATGACGAGCTGATGGCTAAAAACGGGAAATACGCTGCGCTTTACAACAGTCAGTTTTCTTCTGTTTCCAGCCTTTCAAAACGATAACACTGTTTTACCTGAGGATATTTTTCCCGATCCACTTCCCCCATAAACATTTCATAGGGGCGTGCACAGATTTTAAAGGGAGCGTAAAGAGCCTGATATACTACCAGCATTTCACCTGTTTCGGTATGCTCTGCGACCGCCAGCACCTTATAAAGATATTTCGTGCTCTCCTGCGGCTCCCACTCTCTTTTAAAATGTTTTACAATATCGCCGGTGCGAATGTCTCTTTTCAGGGACGATGTACCGGCGTTTTTCTTTTTCTCCATCCTCTCCGGCGCATCCAAATCCTCATATTCCTCCCGGTCAAGCGAAACCGGCACTCCTGATTTTCCTTCGATATGGACGCCGCCATACCATGTCCCAGTCGTCTCAAAAACATCTCCGATCTCGTATTCTGAAGAAAATTCATCGTTCTTTTTAATGATTTTGATTTTACCCATTGTTGTCTCCTTTTGTTTAAAATAAATGTGCTTACACTTCTTTTTACCCCGATCAGCGCGTTATCTCCCCACTGCCCGAAACTGCTCCTAAAATCGAAAGAGCAGCAACGATTATTACTAATCATCACTGCTCAAACGTACGTTTCCGGCGGGAATCGAACCCACAACTAGCGCTTAGGAGGCGCTTGTTATATCCATTTAACTACGGAAACAGTTTTACTATTTACAGGCTTCTCTCCTGCCGATATACAGAAGTGCCCTAACACTTCTATTATATCGGCTTCCTCTATAATTGTCAAATCATTTATGCTCAAGCCGCAGATTCTCTATATCACAGCTGCCCTCAACAAGAACGGGTGACTCGCATCCTTACGCATCCGGATAGTTCACATATCCCTGAAGCCACACACTGCCCTTAAAACGTCTCCCCACAGCCGGTTCTCCCATCAGATCCATGCTGTTAATACCTACTTTCATATTCAGGTCATTACAGCAAACCGTTAAAATATAAACGTTTTCTCCGGTCATGCTGTTTTTTACCCGCTTCATGTCCGTAATCTCTCCGAGAATCGAATACTGATCGCACTCTACTCCGTACGGCATAAAATAAGTATCTACAAGGCTGAATATATCTGCTTTCTGAATTTTTTTGGAAATTGCGGTATAAGTATCCATATCCTCAAGCGTCAGATTTTCGATAGCTTCTTCGTCACCGCCGCGCGCTGCCTGTATCAGACGGTTGCGCTCAACAGTATCCCTTGCAATCTTCTTTTTCTGTCTTTCGCTCTTCTGTATCGGCATCATAATAGTACCGTGGCAGGACAATGCCGAAAGATTCAGAGACGTTCCTCTTATAGGCAATCTGCCCTCTCCCTGCAGCTTCAGATAAGGAATCATATTCTGTAAATAAAAAATAAGAGAAACCCCTACTCTCGGATCGTCGCATATCCCTGCATATGATTCCTTCGCCGCATGTCGCTCAATGGAGATATCCTCTCCCGAGCTCACTGTTTCTGACCGCAGATAGGGAAAATAGTAGTCAAATGTATAATTATCTTCGTCATCAAATTCCCCGCACACCGCAATCCCGATATCCTCGGCAAAATTCCTGTCAAATTCAGCTATCAGGCTTTTTTCAGTGAGTGTCGTGCAGCTTCTTTCATCTGCATGAACAATGATTTCCTTTACCAGACTCTGAATCTGCTTTTTCTCTGTGTATTCACTAAAGCCAACTGCTCTTAAATATTTATGCAAGAATTTCACCTCGTTTTTTGATTTGTAAAAAAGCATCCTGCTTTTTATTCGATAGGAAAGTAACTTTCCCATTGAATAAAAAGCAGTTCAGCTGCGCCCATTTGCAAGCAGCTACAGCCAAACCGCTTTAAAAGTTTACATAAAATTATTTCTTTCTGCGGATTTCCGTCATGCCGCCCATGTAAGGACGCAGCACCTCAGGAATACGGACAGAACCATCTGCCTGCAGATTGTTCTCTAAAAATGCGATGAGCATTCTCGGAGGAGCTACAACCGTGTTATTCAAAGTATGTGCAAAATACTTTCCGTTTTCACCGGAAACACGGATTTTAAGTCTGCGTGCCTGTGCATCTCCCAGATTAGAACAGCTTCCTACTTCAAAATATTTCTTCTGTCTGGGAGACCATGCCTCAACGTCTACAGACTTCACTTTCAAGTCAGCCAGGTCGCCGGAGCAGCACTCCAGTGTACGAACCGGAATATCCATAGAGCGGAACAGGTCGACTGTATTCTGCCAAAGCTTATCAAACCACATCATGGAATCCTCAGGTTTGCAGACAACTATCATCTCCTGCTTTTCAAACTGGTGAATGCGGTATACGCCTCTCTCCTCCAGACCATGAGCGCCCTTTTCTTTTCTGAAACAGGGAGAATAACTCGTCAGTGTCTTGGGAAGCTCTTCCTCCGGAATGATGGTGTCGATAAACTTTCCAATCATGGAATGCTCGGAAGTACCGATCAGATAAAGGTCCTCTCCCTCAATCTTATACATCATCGCATCCATTTCCGCAAAGCTCATAACACCTGTCACAACATTACTCCTTATCATAAAAGGAGGAACGCAATAGGTGAATCCTCTGTCTATCATGAAATCACGAGCATAGGAAATTACTGCAGAGTGCAGTCTTGCAATATCACCCATCAGATAATAGAAGCCGTTACCTGCAACCTTTCTCGCGCTGTCCAGATCCAAACCATCGAAGCTTTCCATAATCTCCGAATGATAAGGAATTTCAAAATCCGGAACGACAGGCTCGCCATATCTTTTTACTTCTACATTTTCTGTATCGTTTTTACCGATAGGCACGGAAGGATCGATGATGTTCGGAATCGTCATCATGATTTTCTTTATCCGCTCCTGCAGTTCGCTTTCCTTTTCTTCCAGCTCTGCAAGACGCTTTGCATCGGCGTTGACCTGTTCCTTCATCGCCATCGCTTCATCTTTTTTACCCTGTCCCATCAGTTTTCCGATTTCTTTGGAAATCTTATTTCTGTTTGCACGCAGGTCATCCGCTTCTTTCTGAACGCTTCTGCTCTCCACATCCAGCTCTATCACTTCATCAACGAGCGGAAGCTTTTCATCCTGAAATTTCTTTCGGATATTTTCTTTTACCGCATCAGGATTCTCCCTTAAAAATTTAATATCGATCATCGTTTCTTCCTCCTTAAAATCTTATTGCCATATCCAGCGCTTTTTTCTCTTCTTCTCCAAGAGCCAGCTCACATTCGCCCTTATTGATTTCTTTTGTGTAAGAATAACAGCCTTCACTGCTGTGCACTGAGTTTAAAATGAAACCACTATTTTTATCATTCAGCATACACAGGCAGAAGCTGAGATTTCCACCCATCTGGCTGAAAGCATCATATTTCACAAGTCCGACCTTCTGATAGCAGTATTCTATCCTTCTGTTAAGATCTCTGATATCCTTGCGGTTTTTTTCGCTCTCTGCCTTCATCAGCTTATTATCTTCAAATAAGGCAATGATTTCTTTTTCCAGACTTTTTCCATCTTTGCCTTTTATAAAACGTTCATACCGTTTCTTCAACTTATTATACTTTGTCAGCTGTACAATAAGCAAGACCATTATGGCGATCAACAGAATAAATATTGCGATAAAGAGCCATGCAATATCCATTCCGGCGATACCCAGATATTCCATCAATGGACTTTTCATCGTTTCCTCGCATTCCGCCGCTTATGCGGCATCTTCTTTATCCTGTGATTTTTTCCAGAAGCCGTTCCAAATCCTCATGGCCGTAAAATTCGATTTCGATTTTTCCGGAGCCATTCTGCCTTGCGCTGACGGATACTTTTGTGCTCAGACATTGTTTCAATCTATCCGAAATATTCTCATAAATAGCAGCCAGTGTTTTATCTTCCTGTTTTTTGGGCTTTTCGGGCTTATGCAGATTTTTTACAAGCTTCTCCACCTCGCGGACAGACAACTTTTCATCAAAAATCTTCTGTGCTATTAAATACTGTTCTTCCGGGTCTTCAATACTTATCAATGCTCTCGCATGTCCTGTACTTATCATATCGTCTATGACCATCTTCTGTACCTGGTCACACAGTTTTAAAAGACGCATGGAGTTTGTAACCGCTGTTCTGCTTTTAGAAACTCTTTCTGCAACCTCGTCCTGTTTCAGATTAAATTCTGTCAGAAGCCTTTTATATGCCTGAGCCTCTTCGATAGGATTCAAATCTTCTCTCTGAATATTCTCAATCAGGGAAATCTCAACAATTTCCTGATCTGTTAAATCCCTGATAATGACCGGGATTTCCTTTAATCCTGCCAGTTTTGCAGCTCTCCAACGCCTCTCACCGGCAACGATTTCATAATATTCTCCCCTGTCCTTGACAAGTATTGGCTGAAGAAGTCCAAACTGTTTGATTGAATCCGCCAGCTCCTGTAAAGAATCTTCATCAAAATTCTTACGTGGCTGCTCTCTGTTTGGCTCAACCATTGTAATCTTAACAAGAGTTGCGCCATCTCCTTTTTCTTTCTTCTCAGAATTCTTCTTTTCCGGTTCAAGCATCACATCAGCCGGAATTAAAGAATCAAGCCCTCTTCCCAGGCCTCTTTTCATTGCCATTCCCTCATACATCCTTTCTCTTTATAACTTCTTCCGCCAACGCCATGTAACTTTCAGCTCCTGTGGATTTGGCATCATATAAATTGATCGGCATTCCATAGCTGGGTGCTTCAGCAAGTCTTATATTTCTGGGAATCATCGTCTTATATACTTTCTGATTTAAATGACTTTTTACATTTTCAACTACCTGCATGGAAAGATTCGTTCTTGCATCGTACATTGTAAAAAGAATACCTTCGATATCCAATGTAGGATTTAATCTCTCCCGCACCAGATTTACAGAATGTATCAACTGACTTAATCCTTCCAGCGCATAGTACTCACACTGAATCGGAACAAGCACTGTATCAGCTGTTGTCATCGCATTTACTGTCAGCATGCTCAACGACGGGGGACAGTCGATAATGATAAAATCATATTGCTCTCTTACCCAGTCCACCTCATTTTTTAAAATATATTCTTTTTTATCTACCCCTATCAGCTCTATCTCGGCTGCTGCAAGGTTGACATTCGAGGGAAGTACCGATATATTTTTAAAAACCTCTTTCTGCATACACTCTTCAACCGAGCATTCACCCAGCATTAGTTCATATACTGTATTCTCCAGAGAATTTTTATCAATTCCGAATCCACTGGTGGTATTTCCCTGCGGATCCATATCGATTACCAGAACCTTCTTTTTCTTTGCAGCCAGAGATGCCGAGAGATTGATTGCGGTTGTTGTCTTGCCGACTCCGCCCTTCTGGTTTGCGATTGCTATTGCTCTTCCCATTCTCTTTTGCACCTTTCGTCTCACTGACCGAATCTTTTAAATTATTTTCTGAACTTTCTCCATTATAGCATTTCCTCTCAGATAATACCATTGCTAATATCTATAAATTTATCTTTTTTATTTTATAATATCAGAGTCAAAAGTTATGAAATGCGATATGCCTACACAAGGGCGGCTCTATGGCTCATTCTCCCGCCCTAACATCATTTTGTAATTATTCGCTAGCTTATTAAAATTTGGAATTTATATAGATTTTCTGTCACGACTATTTTAGTCAACGTTTCACGTGAAACATTTGAACGTCATTTTTTATGCAGGAATGTTTCACGTGAAACATTCCTGCATAACTACTGGCTTTAAAGGGTCATTGACTAAATCAGTCTTACTGAATTTCAGAACGTTTTTTATAAGATTTCGCTTTTAAAATAGTTTTTATGATGAATATTATTTTAAGTCCTAAGATTTTATTGAATAGGTTCCTTTGCCGGCATTCCTGCTTTCCTCGGAAACTTTTTAGGCGTTATATTCTTCTTTTCTATCACAACAAGAGTTCTTCCAATGTTACTCTCCGGGAGTTCAAATCCAATCTGTTCTTTAACTTCCCCTCCAAGTAATGTAATTGCCTTTTGAGCTTCCCTCACTTCCTCTTCTGCTTTTTCAGATTTGTAAGGAATAAATTTCCCTCCCACTTTAACATAAGGAAGACAAAGTTCAGACAGCGTTGCAAGATTTGCCACCGCTCTGGATACACACAGGTCATACTGTTCTCTTTTCATAGAAGGCTTGCAAAAATCCTCTGCTCTTCCATGTATTAACTCCACTTCACCAAGCTCAAGCTGATCGATAACTTCCTGCAAAAATTTCAATCTCTTCTGTAAGGAATCTAAAAGCGTAAGCTCAATCTGTGGAAACACAATTTTTAATGGAATTCCCGGAAATCCTGCCCCCGTTCCAATATCTATTACTTTTAACTTTTCTGTTCTGATTTTTGAAAATGCTTTTACAATAGAAAGGCTGTCTGCAAAATGTTTTTTCATTACATCATCAAACTCTGTTATTGCAGTCAGATTCATAAAACCATTCCACTCTACTAAAAGCTCATAATATTTTAAAAACTGTTCTTTCTGTTTATCGTTCAGCGTAATCTGAAACTGTTCCAGATATTTTTCAAATTGATTCAAATTGTTCATAGAACAACCGTTCTCCTTTCAGTTCTGCCATCCAACGACAGCTTACGATCCAATCATCTTATACTATTTACGTCTTTCGTGTTCCAGATAAACGAGCAGCACAGAAATATCTGCCGGCGAAACACCTGAAATTCTTGAAGCCTGTCCAACTGATATAGGACGGAATTCTTTCAGCTTCTGTCTTGCTTCCAGCCGTAAACTTGAAATTTCATCATAATCAATATCCTCAGGAATTTTTCTCTTCTCCATCTTTTTGTACTGTTCTACCTGTCTTTGCTGACGTTCGATATAGCCCTCATATTTAATTTCAATTTCAACCTGCTCTATAACCTCAGCCGGAAGCTCTTTTCTCTCAGTATCAAGTTCAGACAATACTTCATAGGAAAGTTCCGGCCTGCACATCAACTCAGCCAAGGTTGCTGCTGTTTTCAAAGAAGTACTCCCTTGCCTCTCCAAAAATTTCTGGTTATTGGCAGATGCTCCTATCACAGTCTTTTTTAGTCTTTTGATTTCTGCATCTATCAGGCTGCGTTTTTCTCCCAGCCACTCTATTTGCTCCTTTGTGATAAGTCCCGCTTCATATCCTTTCCTTCTCAATCTCATATCCGCATTGTCCTGACGAAGAAGAAGGCGATACTCTGCTCTCGATGTCATCATTCGATAAGGCTCCATATTTTCTTTTGTCACAAGATCATCCACCAGAACACCAAGATACCCTTCCGAACGGTCTATTGTTATTTCTTCTTTTCCCTGACATTTCAATCCGGCATTTATCCCTGCAAGTATTCCCTGCGCCGCAGCCTCTTCATAACCGCTGCTTCCATTGAACTGCCCCGCCGAAAAGAGTCCTTCGATATCCTTAAATTCCAGAGTGGGATAAAGCTGGCGCGCATCGATACAATCATATTCTATTGCGTAAGCATTCCTCACTATCTTGCAGTTTTCCAGTCCCGGGACTGTACGATACATCGATAACTGCACGTCCTCTGGAAGAGAGGATGACATCCCGCCTACATACATTTCATTGGTAGACCTGCCTTCCGGTTCCAGAAATACCTGATGGCGTTCTTTATCTGCAAACTTTACCACTTTGTCTTCGATAGACGGACAATATCTTGGACCGGTCCCCTCGATGATACCCGCATAGATTGGGCTTCTGTCCAAATTTGCACGGATAATTTCGTGCGTTTTTTCGTTTGTATATGTCAACCAACAGGACTCCTGCTCTATCTGAACGCTCTCCGGATCCGTAGAAAATGAAAACGGAACGACACGTTCATCTCCAAACTGTTCTTCCATTTTTGAAAAATCAATGCTTCTCCTATCCATCCTCGCAGGGGTTCCCGTTTTAAAGCGCCGCATGGAAACACCCATTTTCAGCAGGCTTTCCGTCAGATGATTTGCTGCCTGCAGCCCGTTGGGTCCCGTCTGGGTTATAGCCTCTCCGCACAGGCATCTTGCATTCAAATATGTCCCGGTGCACAAAATAACAGCCTTTGCTTCATAAACTGCACCCGTAAAAATCTTTACGCCCGTTATTCTTTTTGGTATAAAACCGTCCGGCCTACGCTCCGCTTCCTCATATAAAAGCTCGCATACCTCTGCCTGTTTGATGGTCAGATGCTCCTGATTTTCCAACACCATTCGCATCGCGCGGCTGTATTCCGCCTTATCCGCCTGTGCGCGCAGTGAATGCACCGCCGGTCCTTTAGAGCCGTTCAACATTTTGGACTGAATAAATGTCTTGTCTATGTTTTTTCCCATTTCCCCGCCAAGAGCATCTACTTCCCTTACAAGATGTCCTTTGGAAGATCCTCCTATATTCGGATTGCACGGCATGAGCGCAATACTGTCCACGCTCACCGTAAATATCACAGTTTCAAGTCCCATCCGCGCGCATGCCAGCGCCGCCTCGCAGCCCGCATGTCCTGCTCCTATCACGCACACATCTACTTTTTCCCTGATTTGTGCCATCTATCTAAACCTCCATTCCGTCACTTTCCCATACAGAATTTTGAGAAAATCTCATTTACAAGGTCATCTCCGACCTCTTCGCCTATAATATATCCTAACGATGTATATGCGCTCATCAGGTCAATAGAATAAAAATCCTCCGGCATTTCATCTTCAAGGCTTCTCTGCACCATTTTTAAACTATTGTAAGCATTCTGTACCGCTTCCTTGTGTCTCATATTTGTCAGCACGATTTCATTATCCGAAGGGAGCTTTCCATGGAAAAACAGCTCCTCCAGCGTTTCCTCAAATACATCTATCCCTTTGTTTTCCTTTGCAGACGTAAATATCACAGGAACATCGTTCCTGCCGAACGCCTCCAAAAAACTCTCCTTTGTCAAAACCGGTTCCAAATCTGATTTATTGAACAAAACAATAACCTTCTTTTCACGTAAAAGCTCCATGATACGATAGTCGCTCTCATCCAGCTTTCTTGACGTATCCGCCACATAAAGAACAAGATCTGCTTCAGAAGCATATTTCTGAGCCCGCTCAACTCCTATTTTTTCAACTGTATCCTCCGTTGTACGGATACCTGCCGTATCGATTATATTCAGGCTTATCCCCTTAAGACGTATCGATTCTTCCAGAACATCCCTGGTTGTCCCGGCAACATCCGTCACTATCGCCTTCTCCTCTCCCACAAGCCTGTTCAAAAGAGAAGATTTCCCCGCATTCGGTTTTCCGACAATAACGGTATTTATTCCCTCTTTCCGCAATCGTCCGTCCTCTGCGGACTCAAGAAGCTTGTTCATCCTCCCCAGGAGCTCCTCTACGATTTTGCCAAGCTTCTCCGGATACCCCTCCGTACTGATGTGCTCCGGATCGTCCAACGCAGATTCAATAAACGCAATTTCGTATAATATTGCCGCACGAAGACATCTTATCTCCTCTGCTACCGAACCACGGAGCTGACGGACAGATGATTTCAATGCAAAATTGTTTTTTGCCTGAATCAAGTCCATAACAGCCTCTGCCTCCGACAGATCGATTCGTCCATTCAAAAATGCCCGCTTCGTAAATTCTCCCGGCTCCGCTATTCTGGCTCCCGCACGGAGCAGTGCTTCCAGCACCCTGCGTAAGAGTAAAACTCCTCCATGGCAGTTAAATTCCACGGTATCTTCTGTTGTATAGCTTCTGGGCGCGCGCATAAGAGACACCATTGCCTCATCAATGATCTCTCCGTTTTCTTCCACAAAACCATAATGAATCGTATGGCTCTCCCATTCCTTCATCGTATGCTTTCCGGATTTATTTATAAATATGCGATCTGAAATTTCTACTGCATCCGGTCCGCTCACCCGGATAATACCGATTCCCGAATCCGAAAGCGCCGTTGCGATCGCTGCGATCGTATCTGATTTTATCAACTCTTCGTCCACCTTTCCTTATGCACTGCTGCTGTTCACCGGCAATTCAGTGAGCCATAGCAGTTGCGGGCCTATTGAAAATTTTAGTGCGTAAAAAAGCCCGCTTACCCCTAAATCATATTTTCATGCCTCAAACGGCAAGCGTTTGAGGCTGATGTGAACAATAAACTATGAACTTTCCATTTCATGAATTATAGCATTCTTTTTCTATACAGTCATTCTTTTTTTTGACTTCACAAAAAGGAGGTATAAAAAGTGCGCGCATTAGCACACACCTGCACCGGGTAAACATAAGCGAGTTTTTATTCGACAGGAATAAATCTTCCCTGTCAAACAAAAAAGCTCCCTGCCACACGGTATCCTCCGTCTGGCAGGGAGCTTGCTTTCAAATACGCTTACATGCGCTCTTCTCTTTTTTTCAGAGTAACAACAACATGGCGATAAGGTTCTTCACCTTCGCTATGGGTCGTTACATACTTGTCATTCTGCAGCGCAGAGTGGATGATCCGTCTCTCATAGGGATTCATCGGCTCCAACGCTACCGGGCGTCTGCTGCGTTTTACTTTATAAGCGATATTCTTTGCAAGATTCTCAAGTGTTTCCCTGCGTCTCTTGCGATAGTTTTCGGTATCCACTTTCACGCGGATATACTCTTCCGCTTCCTTATTCACCACAAGGGAAACCAGATACTGTAAAGAATCCAGGGTCTGACCGCGCTTACCGATCAGGATACCCATTTCATCGCCGTTCAGATTGATGTCGAGCTGCTTGTCCAGTTCGTTATAAACCGCTTCTATCACCACATTCAGCTTCATCGCGGCGAATACTTCATTTAAAAATCCGACAGCCTTGTCTTCGACCGTAAGCTTGATACGCGCCTGAATCACTGCCGGCTTCGCATTGAATCCAAGGAAACCGGTGGAACCCTCTTCCAAAACTTCATATTCCAGCTTGTCGCTCGTCACTAAAAACTGCTGGCATGCAGCGGTCACTGCATCATTGACTGTTTTTGCCGAAAATCTTTGGAACTCCATGCTTACCCCTCCTATTTTTTGTTGTTCTTCTCGTTATAATCCCGCACCATGTTCGCCTTTGCCGCAAGACTTCCGGGCTTAGCCGCATTCTTGTTGTAATACTCCGTTGCCTTACGCATCGCCTCTTCCTTCTGCTCCTGTGTCATTGCAGAAGCCTTGGCGCGAGACGGTGCCGGAGTCGCCGACTTCATGTTTTTCGTGCTCATCGTCGCATAGCTGTTGAGTTTTTCAGGATCTATGCCCTGCTTTCTCAGCTTCTCATGATACTTTTCAGTATTTTTCTTTATCTCCGCGTCGATGTCCATACGGTCGATGTGCTTGTTTATCAGCACCTGCTGCACGCTTCTGACAACAGAACCTGCCACCCAGTACAGACCCATGCCGGCAGGCAGCGTATAACAGAATACCGCAGACATGATCGGCATGACATTGTTCATGACCTTCATGGAAGAAGCCATGCTGTTATTCTCAGAACCTGTATCGGCCTGAGGCATCAGCTTTACGTTCAGCCACTGTGTAACAGCGGATAAAACGGGAATTGCAAAGCCTGCGACTACCATCAGCCATGCGCCCGATGCCAGTGCCTCGCTTACCATATAAGACGGCGAGTTACCCATATTCAGACCGAGGAAATTGTTATAATGATCCATCTCCTGCATTGTGGTCAGAATATCGTTGGACAGGCTCGGGAAATGATCTGCCAGACTTCTCCACTCTGCACTGGATGCTTTATTCAGCACATCGATGAAGGTGTTCTGGATATACTGCATATTCCCGGATGTAAATAATTCATTCTGGAACTGCGGAAGGAACATACCCGCATTCGCAAAATTCTTGGTATTACTGATAAATTCAATACTTCCTGCCGCATTCGCCAGCTTCTCGACCATGGGATAAAAAGCATCCTTAATCTGTCCTACATAAGCGGGCATATTCATAAATACCCTATACAGAGCAAACAGAATAGGCATCTGTATCAAAAGCTGCACACAGCTTCCCGTCGGGGAAACGCCGTATTTTGCATAGACCGCTTTTGTCTCCTGGTTCATAGCCAGCATAGAATCATTGTCTTTTTTGCCCTGATAACGTCTCTGTATCGCCTGCAGCTCAGGGTTCATCTTAGCGCTCAGCTTTGAGAACTTCTGCTGCTTTATCGTCAAAGGCGTCAGCAGTGCATAAATAACAATGGTAAACAGAATGATCGCCAGACCGATATTCGGAATTCCTATCTTGTCCAGCACCCAGAATATTCCGTTCATGAGTAACCCGAGCACCTTTGCGATAGGTCCCAGAATCATTCCGTCATACTGTGTCAATAATATCGCATTCAATTATAATTCCTCCTGCTTTTTGATTCCGGTTTACGGGACCGGATCATACCCTCCCTTGGAAAAAGGATTGCATCTCAAAATCCTCCAGACGGCAAGCAGGCCTCCCTTCAGGGCTCCGTATTTTTCCACCGCTTCCAGTCCATATTCCGAACAGGTTGGAAAATATGGGCATTTGGTCCTTTTTAAAGGAGACAGATACCGCCGGTAGAATTTAATCGCTGCGATCAGAATAGTTTTCATCATAATCGTTCCGATTGCTATGCTTCACTCTTTTTATCAAGCTGATGCTTTTTATCAGTCTGATGCTCTTTATCCGCATCCTCGCAGATAATATGGTGAAGCTTTCCAAGATGTAACACTGCGCTCTCCATCTGTGCAAAATGAATGGAGGCTGCAGAAGCCCGCGCTGTGATTACTATATTTAAACCACTATTAAATATATCCTCATGTAATCGATAGCTTTCTTTCACGAGCCTTTTTACGCGATGCCTTACAACGCTGTTGCCGACTTTCTTGCTCACTGAGATTCCAAGAAGATTTTCTTCCTGATCATTCTCCAATACATACATTACCAGATACTTGTTGGCGCGGGAAACGCCCTTTTTGTAAACCTCCTGGAACTGCCGGTTTTTTCTCAACGACTGCGTAAATTTCATGAATTCTCTCCATGCGTGTTATTTTACAGTGATTTTTCTGTAAAATAAGGAAAATAGGCCACAAAACTGTGACCTATGCGGATAATCTCTTTCTTCCTTTTGCTCTTCTGGCTGCTAATACCTTTCTGCCGCCAGCACTGCTCATTCTTGCTCTGAAACCGTGAACTTTAGAGCGCTGTCTCTTCTTAGGCTGAAATGTCATCTTCATGAAAGCTCCACCTCCCTTTCAGGCCCTCTTCCATATAAGGGCATATTTATGACATGTATCGGAAAATATCGCTATCATTATATAAGGTCACCCCCTATAAGTCAAGCAATTTCAGTATTTTGGAGAAATTTTTGTACCCATATAAATTTCCACAAAAAAAACTTAAAAAATCGTGATTTTCCACAATACAATATATTGTTGTTGTAAAAAATTTTTTTCCACAATATATTGATTCTCCACATTTGTGGATTTCGCAATCCACACTTCCACAGATCAACATACTCTTATCCACAAAATGTGCATAACTTGTGGATAACCTCAAAATTATCCTCATCAACTTCATAAAAACCCTTTAATAATCAATGTGAATATGTGAATTCCACTTATCCACAAAATCCTCATGCTTATCCACCTGCATAAGTTCTCTTCTGAGGATATCCACAGTGTTTGTGGACAGCTTTTCGTGGATAATTAACATTTGCCATTTTCATTCATTTCGTTTATGATAGAATAGAATAATTCTCAAAGGGGATTTTATACCCTTTTTCGGGTTTATAACGCAACTGTTCACAGATGAGGAGGCCTTCTTATGCATTTTATTGGGGAAAACTGGGAGATGATCAAGCAGACAATCCACACAGAATATGACCTTACCAACATTTCTTATAATACATGGATCGAACCCCTGCAGTTTTCTGACGTAAAGGATGATACTGTCTATATTCAGATACCTACCGGACAGGCTCATGCCTTAAACTATATCTCTAACAAGTACAGCAATTATTTTAAGGTAACGATTTCCGAAATGATGGATCATGATTATGACGTTGCCTTTATCCTGGAAAAAGAAAAGACGGCAGACAGCGATACCGATCTTAAATCGCCTGCCTCCAATATTTATAATATCAATTATGAACAGGCGAATTTAAACCCTAAATACAAATTTGACACTTTTGTCGTGGGTAATAACAACAAATTCGCCCATTCCGCCTGCCTTGCCGTTGCAGAATCTCCGGGAAATGCCTACAATCCGCTCTTTATCTACGGCGGCGCAGGTCTCGGTAAGACACACCTTATGCATTCCATCGGTCACTTCATATTAGAGCAGACCCCTACTATGAAGGTCCTTTATGTAACTTCCGAATCCTTTACAAACGAAGTTATCGAATCTATCCGAAGCGGTAATGCAACCGCAATGACCAAGCTCCGTGAGAAATACCGGACGGTAGACGTACTCATGATAGACGACGTACAATTTATAATAGGAAAAGAAAGTACGCAGGAAGAATTTTTCCATACCTTTAACGTACTTCATTCTGCGGGCAAACAGATCGTGCTGTCCTCCGATAAACCGCCGAAGGAAATGGAAACTCTGGAGGAACGCTTCCGCTCCCGCTTCGACTGGGGGCTTATCGCTGATATCCAGCCGCCTGATTACGAAACCCGTATGGCAATACTGCGCAAAAATGCGGAATATTACAACCGTCCTGTCGACGATGAGATTTTTAAATATATCGCTACCAATATCAAGAGCAATATCCGTGAGCTGGAAGGCGCTTTCAACCGCATCATCGCCAAATCCAAGATTGAAAACCAGTCTGAGATTACAATGGAACTGGCTGAGGACGCTTTAAAGGACATTATCAATCCCGATAAACCCAAGGAAATCACTCCGGAACTCATCATCGACGTAGTCGCAGAGCATTTCGGCGTTTCTCCAGCTGATATTACATCCAAAAAACGTAACTCCGAGTTCGTACAGCCCCGGCAGGTTGTCATGTACTTATGCCGCAAGCTGACCGATACCTCATATGTCAATATTGGCAAGCTGCTCGGCAAAAAAGACCACACTACAATTATCCACGGTGTGAATAAGATTGAGGATGAATTAAAATCCAACGATGAATTAAGCAGTAAGATAGAGACTATCAAAAAGAAGATATGTGTATAACTTCACACTTTCCACATAGTTATCCAAGGGTTTTACACAAGTTACCCGTTCCCATTTTCCCTTATAAATAGTATAATGGGAGGGGTTATCCACATATCAACAACCCTTATTAAGAAAGATTACGAATTTTAATATTTATTTCTTTGTTCACGCGCCTGCGGCTCTCTGCTGCCGGAAAGGCTTTCGCATACCTTCAGGATGTGGATAAGTGGATTGAGAACGGTTTTTGAAGAAGGGAGTTTTTCACAATATGAAATTTATCTGTTCCAAAGCTGAACTGCTAAACGGGCTTCAGGTTGTTTCTAAAGCTGTACCCAGCAAAACAACAATGACTATTCTTGAATGTATCCTGGTTGACTGTACCCAGGGAGCCATCAAGCTGACTGCCAACGATATGGAGCTCGGCATCGAAACGACTGTTGCCGGCATGATTGAAGAACCCGGTACCATAGCTCTTGATGCCAAAATCTTTTTGGAAATAGTCAGAAAACTGCCTGATAGCAATATCACCATAACATCTGACGGCAATTTCCAGACTGTCATTACCTGTGAAAAAGCCAAATTCAATATTTCCGGTAAATCAGGCGAGGATTTTTCCTATCTGCCTGAAATTGAACGGAACGATTCCATCGTTGTTTCTCAGTTTACCCTGAAAGAAGTTATCAGACAGACGATTTTTTCCATTGCTGATAATGACAATAACCGTTTGATGACAGGAGAACTCTTTGAGATAAACGGTGACGAACTGAAAGTGGTTTCTCTGGATGGACACCGTATCTCCATCCGTAAGATACAGCTGAAAAATGCCTATACTCCGAAAAAAGTTGTTATTCCGGGTAAGACATTGAATGAAATAAGCAAAATTTTATCCGGCGAGACGGATAGAGACGTGTCTATTTTCTTTACGGATAATCACGTTGTGTTTGAATTTGATTCTACAACAGTCGTTTCAAGACTTATCGAAGGAGAATATTTCCGCATCGATCAGATGCTTTCCAGCGATTATGAAACGAAGGTGACGATCAACAAAAAAGAATTTTTAAGCTGTATTGACCGTGCGACGCTGCTCGTAAAAGAAGGTGAAAAGAAGCCTATCATCATCAATATTACGGATGGTTCCATGGAATTAAAGATCAATTCTGCTATCGGCAGCATGAATGAGCAGATAGATATCGAAAAGGCGGGCAAAGACCTGATGATAGGTTTCAATCCCCGGTTTTTGATCGATGCACTTCGTGTCATCGACGACGAACAGGTTACGATATATCTTGTAAATCCGAAAGCGCCGTGTTTCATCCGCAATGATGAGAACAGCTATATTTATCTCATCCTTCCGGTGAACTTTACCGCAGCCTGACCGGCTGTGGATAACAGGGAACGCATTGGTACTGTGGATAAATGGAAAAAGGAGCGCATATGCAGATATTTGAGATAAGAGACGGATTTATCAAGCTGGGTCAGGCGCTGAAAGCAGCCGGATTTGTGGAATCCGGTGTGGACGCAAAGTTTGCGGTTCAGGACGGGCTTGTTAAAGTGAACGGAAAAACGGAGACCGCACGCGGAAAGAAGCTTGTGGACGGAGATGTGGTGGAATATGACGGGCAGAAGCTTACGATAAAATCCGCTGGGTCCGAATAGGAAGCAACGAAATTATGATTATAAGATCACTGGAATTATCAAATTTCCGGAATTATGGTTTTTTAAACCTCACATTTGACAAAGGGACGAATATCCTGTATGGGGATAACGCTCAGGGAAAGACGAATATACTTGAAGCGATATATCTTTGCGGGACGACCAAATCCCACAGAGGGACAAAAGACCGGGATATCGTTAATTTTTGTCAGGAAGAGGCGCATATCCGGGCATATCTGGAAAAGCAGGACGAAGAGATACGCATTGATATGCACCTGAGAAAGAATAAATCCAAAGGGATAGCCATCGACGGGACAAGGATAAAAAAAGCGGCAGAGCTTCTGGGCATTATGAACGTGGTATTTTTTTCCCCGGAGGACCTGGCGATCATCAAAAACGGGCCGGCGGAAAGACGGCGGTTCATGGACATGGAGCTGTGCCAGCTGGACGCATCTTACCTCTATAACCTGAATCAGTATAACCGGATAGTGAACCAGAGGAACAAGTTGCTGAAGGATATCTGGAATAACTCGTCAATGCGAGATATACTGTCCGTGTGGGACGAACAGCTTGCAGATTTCGGAGAAAAGATAATCGAAAGGCGCGTTCTTTTCGCACAGCAGTTAAACGATATCATTGCCGGAATACATCATAAGCTTTCAGGCGGCAGGGAGCATCTGAGCATCGTTTATGAGCCGGACACAGCGCCGGGAGAACTGGCTGATAAGATAGCACGCTGTCAGGACCGCGATATCAGGCTGAAAATGACGTCTGCAGGGCCGCATCGGGATGATTTCGCATTTGTGGCAGATGGAATCGATATCCGCAAATTCGGTTCGCAGGGGCAGCAGAGAACGGCTGCGCTGTCTTTAAAGCTCTCAGAAATAGAGCTCGTGAAAAAAGTGACGAAGGACACGCCGGTGCTCTTATTGGACGATGTGCTTTCGGAGCTGGACAGCAACAGGCAGAATTATCTTTTGAACAGCATCGGGGATATTCAGACAATCATCACCTGTACGGGACTTGATGATTTTGTGAATAACCGTTTTGAGATAAACAAGGTGTTCAAAGTATCAAACGGGACGGTAGAAACAGGAAGCAGGCGGGAAGTCTGTTCTTCCGAAAACAAGGAGGAATTATAAATGAGCGTTGAATACGGAGCAGATCAAATTCAGATTCTGGAAGGTCTGGAAGCAGTTCGTAAGCGGCCGGGTATGTATATCGGTTCTACATCTTCCAGAGGTCTGCATCATCTCGTTTACGAGATCGTGGACAATGCGGTGGACGAAGCGCTGGCGGGCTACTGCGACCATATCGAGATAATCATCAATAAAGACAATTCCGTGACTGTTATCGATAACGGGCGCGGTATTCCTGTAGGTATCAATCATAAAGCGGGCATTCCCGCTGTGGAAGTGGTATTTACGATACTGCACGCAGGAGGCAAATTCGGCGGAGGAGGATACAAGGTTTCCGGCGGTCTGCACGGTGTCGGCGCATCTGTCGTAAACGCGCTGTCCGACTGGCTGGAGGTAGAGATAAGCCAGGGCGGCAAGATATACAGGCAGCGTTATGAACGCGGGCATGTGTGCTATCCGTTAAAGGAGATAGGTACCTGTGACAGTTCAAAGACCGGAACGAAGGTTACATTCAAACCCGACGCAACGATATTTACAGAGACGACAGTCTATGAATTTGATATTTTAAAGACACGTCTGCGCGAGATGGCGTTTCTGACAAAGGGGCTTAAAATTTCCCTGACAGATGACAGGGGCGAAGAGCCTTATACGAAGGTGTTTCATTACGGGGGCGGCATTCAGGAGTTTGTCACCTACTTAAACGGCAGCAAGGCGCCGCTTTACGATAAGGTGATGTACTTTGAGGGCAGCAAAAACAACGTTTATGTGGAAGTTGCGATGCAGCATAACGACTCTTATAACGAGAGCGTTTTTTCCTTCGTAAACAACATCAATACGCCTGAAGGCGGCACACATCTGATAGGATTTCGGAATGCCCTTACAAAGACGTTTAACGACTATGCCAGAAGCAATAAGCTGTTAAAGGACAACGAGCCAAACCTGTCCGGTGATGATATCCGCGAGGGGCTTACGGCTATTATCAGCGTCAAGATAGAAGATCCTCAGTTTGAGGGGCAGACGAAGCAGAAACTTGGAAATTCCGAGGCGAGAGGAGCCGTGGACAGCGTTGTGAGCGAACAGCTTACATATTTCCTTGAGCAGAATCCGTCGGTTGCAAAGACCATTCTTGAAAAATCCATCATGGCGCAGCGCGCAAGGGAAGCAGCGAGAAAGGCACGTGATCTGACGAGGAGAAAGACGGCTCTGGAAAACACGACCCTTCCCGGAAAGCTGGCAGACTGTTCTGATAAGGATCCGAAAAACTGCGAGATATATATCGTTGAGGGAGATTCCGCAGGAGGTTCCGCAAAAAAAGCGAGAAGCCGTGCAACGCAGGCTATCCTGCCTTTACGAGGAAAGATACTGAACGTGGAAAAGGCGCGTCTGGACAAGATTTTTTCCAATGCGGAGATCAAGGCGATGATAACGGCGTTTGGTACGGGGATACATGAAGATTTTGATATCTCCAAGCTGCGTTATCACAAGATAGTCATTATGACGGATGCCGACGTGGACGGAGCACATATCGCCACGCTGATGCTGACGTTTATTTACCGGTTTATGCCGGAGCTGATCAAGCAGGGACATGTTTATCTTGCAAAACCCCCGCTGTATAAGCTCGAAAAAAATAAAAAGGTCTGGTATGCCTACAGCGACGAAGAGCTGGCTGAAATCATCAGTGAGGTGGGACGCGATCAGAACAACAAGATCCAGCGTTACAAGGGTCTTGGAGAGATGGACGCAGAGCAGCTCTGGGAGACAACGATGGACCCGGAACGCCGTATTTTGTTAAAGGTCTGCATGGATGAAGAAACGGAATCCGAGGTGGATCTGACATTTACGACACTGATGGGTGACCAGGTAGAGCCGCGTCGTAAATTTATAGAGGAAAACGCTAAATTCGTAAAGAATCTGGATATTTAAGCAGGAAGGATAAGGCATGGAAGACAATATTTTTGACAAGATAGAAGAAGTCGATCTGAAAAAAAAGATGGAGGAATCCTACATCGACTACGCCATGAGCGTCATTGCCGCCCGTGCGCTTCCCGATGTACGAGACGGCTTAAAGCCGGTGCAGAGACGCGTCCTCTACTCCATGATAGAGTTAAACAACGGCCCTGACAAGCCGCATCGTAAGTGTGCCCGTATCGTCGGCGATACGATGGGTAAATATCATCCCCACGGAGACAGCTCCATTTACGGTGCGCTGGTTAATATGGCGCAGGAATGGAATACCCGTTATCCGCTTGTGGATGGTCACGGCAACTTCGGTTCGGAGGACGGAGACGGTCCTGCGGCAATGCGTTACACGGAAGCGCGTCTGTCCAAGATATCAATGGAGATGCTGGCAGACATCAACAAGGATACGGTGGATTTCGAGCCGAACTTTGACGAGACGGAAAAAGAACCTGTCGTTCTTCCGTCCCGTTATCCGAATCTGCTCGTAAACGGGACTTCAGGTATTGCAGTCGGTATGGCGACGAACATCCCTCCGCACAATCTCAGGGAGGTTGTTGATGCGGTTGTAAAGATAATGGATAACCGCATTTTAGAGGACAGGGATACGCAGATAGAGGAGCTTTTGAGCATCGTAAAAGCGCCTGATTTTCCTACAGGGGGCCTTATTTTAGGGATCCGCGGCGCAGAGGAGGCATATCGTACCGGACGCGGAAAAATACGTGTGCGTGCGGTGACGAATATTGAGACACTGCCAAACGGCAAGAGCCAGATAATCGTGACAGAGCTTCCTTACATGGTAAACAAGGCGAAGCTGATTGAAAAGATTGCGGATCTGCACAAGGACAAAAAGATTGACGGCATCACCGACCTGCGTGACGAATCCAACCGCGAAGGTACCCGCGTAGTAATAGAGCTGCGCAGGGATGCGAATGCGAATGTGATATTGAATCAGCTTTATAAGCATACGCAGATGCAGGATACTTTCGGCGTTATCATGCTTGCGCTGGTAAACGGAGAGCCGAAGGTATTAAGCCTTCTGGAGATGCTCAAATGTTATATCGCCCATCAGGAAGAGGTTGTAACGAGAAGGACGAAGTACGACCTGAACAAAGCTGAGGAGAGAGACCATATTTTACAGGGTCTGCTCATTGCGCAGGATAACATTGACGAGGTGATACATATCATCCGGAGCAGCCAGACGCCGCAGATTTCCAAGGAGCGTCTGATAGAGCGTTTTGGCCTGACGGAAATTCAGGCACAGGCTATCATTGACATGCGTCTGCGCGCGCTGACGGGCCTTGAGCGTGAAAAGCTTGAAGCGGAGCATCAGGAGCTTTTGATACGCATTGCGGAATTAAAAGCCATCCTTGCCGATGAAAAGAGGCTTTTGGGTGTGATAAAGGAAGAGCTTCTGATCGTCCGTGAAAAATACGGCGATGACAGAAGGAGCAAGATTGGTTATGACGAGTTTGATATCTCGATGGAGGATATGATTCCCAGAGAGAATACGATCATCGCCATGACAAACCTCGGGTATATCAAGCGTATGACCGTTGACAACTTCAAGTCCCAGAACAGGGGCGGCAAGGGCATCAAGGGAATGCAGACGATAGAAGAGGATTTCATTGCAGACCTGCTGATGACGACGACGCATCATTATGTGATGTTCTTTACGAATTTCGGGCGGGTATACCGCTTAAAGGCATACGAGATACCGGAAGCGGGCAGGACGGCGCGCGGAACGGCTATCATCAACCTTCTGCAGCTTGCCCCTGAGGAGAAGATTTCCGCTATCATCCCCGTTAAGGAATACGAGGAAAACGAAAATCTCTTCATGGTGACGAGAAAGGGTATCGTGAAAAAGACGCCCATTCTGGAATACAGCAACGTCCGTAAAAACGGTCTGGCAGCGATAAACCTGCGCGAGGAGGACGAGCTGATAGAAGTAAAGGTTACAAAGGCAGACAGTGAGATATTCCTTGTGACCAAATACGGTATGTGTATCCGCTTTAAGGAAACGGACGTCAGAAATACGGGACGTACCTCCATGGGCGTTATCGGTATGACGCTTACGGATAATGATGAGATAGTCGGAATGCAGCTCGACCATCAGGGCGATTCCCTGCTGATCGTTTCTGAAAACGGTATGGGCAAGCGTACCGAGCTGGGAGAGTTTACCGTTCAGCACCGCGGCGGCAAGGGCGTGAAGTGCTATAAGGTAACAGACAAGACGGGCTATGTGATAGGTGTGAAGGCAGTTACCGATGAAAATGAGATTATGATGATAACCACAGAGGGCATCATCATCCAAATCCGCATGGAAGAGGTTTCCCTGCTCGGAAGGATAACTTCCGGCGTGAAGCTCATCAATCTGGATGATGGCGTGACCGTGGCGCAGATTGCAAAGGTGCGCGAGAAGGTATCTGATGGAAATCAGGAGTTCGACGACGTGGATGAGGCTGCAGAAGAAATCGAAGCAGAAGAGCAGGCGGAAGAGGCACAGGAGCATGTGACGATGCCTGAGGAAACGGAAGAGGACGAATAAAAAGATATTTTTAGGAGCAGTATTTTTTGATAGGAAAAACCTCAAATACCAGCATTCTGATTTATACTGGTGTTTGAGGTTTTTCTAATTCTGTAAATCAAATATGTTTGTCTTTTGTTGTGCCACCTGATTGAAATGATACAGGAAGGAGCGTCAGGCTTGGGACAAGTTTTTTTTCTTTTGCCAGAACGAGATTCACACAAGTTTTGGCGAGTTCGGGAATTGGCTGGCATATGCTTGATACGAAAAGTCCCTGATTAGGATCGCCGAATTTTGGAATACCGTCGAATCCAATCAGCTGGACATCGTCAGGGATACTATATCCGTGTTTTTGAAGAATATGTGCAGTGGAGAGTGCATTTAAATCGGTATTTACAAAAATGCCGTCAAAATCAAGTTTTCCATTTTGGTGGCGATGGGAGAGAATAAAATTTGTGATGGATTGCTCAAAATCAGTTCCACTTTTTTTAACAAGGGTCATTGGCTGGAGATGGCGAAGCTCGCAAGCATGAAGATAGCCATCGAGACGTTTGTCTGCTTCTCCAGGATAGGGAGAATTAAAAGTAATAAAAGCAGGTTGTCGGCACCCAAATTCCATCAATTTTTCAACGGCAAGCATTCCGCCGGCAAAGTTGTCGCATGCCACGCGCGGGGTAAAGTCGTTACTGTAGATTCGGTCAAAGGAAACAAGGGGAAGCGTGCGCGGAACATATGCGCCAATGTCATTATAGGTAAGGGCAATCACTCCATCAGACTGGTTCTGACATGCCATATTGAGATAATTAATTTCTTTGTCCAGAATGCCCTCAGAGCAACATAAAACCATAAAGTGTCCGCTTTCATAAAGGCAACGCTCAATATGGTGTGCCAGAGCTGCATAAAAAGGATTTAAGGCATCCGGAATAATGAGAGTGACCGTATTTGATTTCTGGACTTTTAATCCACGGGCATAGGTATTTACTTCATAATGAAGTTTTTGGATGGCAGCTTCGACTTTTTTCTTATATTCTTCGCCTACGGGAATACCATTGATAACTTTGGAAACGGTTCCGAGAGCTACTCCGGCTTCGCGCGCCACATCTTTCATGGTAGGAGCGTTATTTTTATTCATGAAAAATCCTCCGAATGAGATGATTTGATTTAGTTTTTTAATAGTGTTTTACTTTAATTATTGGGAAAAAAATGGATTTTTAAAATCAGTTAGTGTTAGTATATTCCTTTATGTGAAACGTTACAACTGTAAAAAATATACAAAATATATATTGTAAAATTAAATATTTTTAACAAAATACAAATAAATTATTGAAAGAATTAGGAAAACGT
>OBXC01000244.1_pt1 | contig 52479 bp, 58 predicted proteins | sample 1538111 | NCBI WGS metagenome assembly OBXC01 (sample SAMEA2580137, study PRJEB22360) | human gut metagenome | biome: human gut; feature: human-associated habitat; material: faeces | place: Denmark | collected 2008/2010
ATTTTTAAATATATTGTTTGGGGGAAACACAGTGGAGTTAATTAACAACCAAGATAGGCTATTAGGGGACGAGCTAAAAGATTCTTTTAAGCCTGGGGGAAAAGTACAAATAGCGGCTTCATGTTTTTCAATATATGCCTTTGATGCATTGAAAAAGGAGTTACAAGACATAGAAGAGCTACAATTTATCTTTTCGTCACCTGCTTTTATAGAGGATAAGATAACCGACAAAATCAAAAAAGAAAAACGAGAGTTTTACATACCTAATGAAGCACGGGAAAGTAGTTTGTACGGCACACAATTTGAGGTGAAATTGCGTAATAAGTTAACACAAAAGGCTATTGCCAAGGAGTGTGCTAACTGGATACGTGAGAAGGTAAAATTTAAGTCCAATATCACAGGTGGGGCAATGCCTAACTTTATTAATGTTGTAAGTGATAGAGTATCAACAACTTATATGCCTATTAATGGATTTACAACAGCAGATTTAGGATATGAAAATGACAATGCGTTCTTTCAAGCGATTACAAAGCTGAATGAGATGAGCAGTACCACATTGTTTATGAATCAGTTTGAAGAGATATGGCAAGACGACACAAAGGTCGAAGATGTTACACAAGGCATTATTGATTACATAGCAAGTGCTTACACTGAAAATGCACCAGAGTATCTATATTTTATTATACTGTACAATATTTTTAGTGAGTTTTTAGCAGATCTGTCACAGGATTATATGCCAAATGATTTGACAGGTTTTAAGAATAGCCTCATATGGAATAAGCTCTATAATTTCCAAAAAGATGGTGTAACAGGCATTATCAATAAACTTGAAAAGTACAATGGCTGTATACTGGCTGATTCTGTTGGTCTTGGAAAAACTTTTACAGCACTTGCTGTCATGAGCTACTATGACCGCAAGAACAAATCTATTCTAGTATTGTGTCCTAAAAAGTTAGCAAACAACTGGAATAGCTATAAAGGGAATACGAAGACTAATATTTTTTGCAAGGACCGTATTAGGTATGACGTGCTTCATCATACAGATTTAGGTAGGAAGTCTGGCAAGAGTAATGGCCTTAACTTAAATGAAGTATATTTGGAAAACTATGACCTTATTGTCATTGATGAAAGTCATAACTTTAGGAACAATGCTGCCTTTAAAGATAAGGAAACAAGATACCAGTTCTTGATGAATAAAGTTATTAAGCCAGGTGTAAAGACAAAGGTGCTTATGCTCAGTGCCACACCTGTTAACAACAAATTTAAAGACCTTAAAAATCAGTTAGCGTTAGCCTATGCAGATAATGTAGAAGCATTTGAAGATAAGTTAGATACTGAGAGTAGTATTAGGCAGATTTTTATAAAGGCACAAAAAGCTTTCAATGCATGGATGAAGTTAGAAGAGGTAGAACGAACAGCTAAAGGTTTATTTGACAGCCTAGATATAGACTTTTCTATACTATTAGATAGTGTAACAATAGCAAGAAGTCGTAAGCATATTAAAAAATATTATGATACGAAAGATATCGGTGATTTCCCAAGAAGGCGAACACCACTATCATACTACTGTGACCTGACAGAAAGAACAGATATTGTAGGCTATGACGCTATCTATCAAAAAATTAGTCAAATGAGCATGGCACTTTATGCACCTAGTAATTACATATTAGAAAGTAAGGCAAGTAAGTACAGTGAGCGTTATGATAATGAAATAGATGGCAAGGGAACTTTGAAACAAACAAGTCGTGAAAAGGCACTCCAAAAGTTGATGACAACTATGCTTCTTAAGAGACTAGAAAGCTCGGTAGAATCTTTTAGGCGTACACTGAGCAATATTTTAAGCTACAACCAAGAGATGCTTGAAAAAATAGAAGCATACCGTAAAGGAAAAGAAGCGTATATTGAAAAAACAATACGAGAATTTGAAGAGTTAGATGATGACCTAGAAAGTGCAGGTATGGCACGTAGTACGACAACAGGGAAAGTTAAGATAGATTTAGGCGATATGAATTTACTGGGTTGGGAGCGTGATATGCAGCATGATGCTGAAACGTTAAGTTTTTTATTGAATGAGATGAAAAAGGTATCTATGGACCATGATGCCAAACTACAGCAGCTTAAAGAAGTCATTCAATACAAAATTGAAAATCCCTTTAATGAAGGCAATAAAAAAATCCTTATTTTTTCAGCTTTTGCAGATACAGCAGATTATCTTTATCAAGCATTAGCGCCAATCATTAAAGCACAATATCATTTAGAGGTAGCCAAAGTAGAAGGTGGAACAGGGGGCAATAAGTGTACACTAGCTGGAGTAACAGATATGGATAAAGTCTTAACCCTCTTTTCGCCAAGAAGCAAAGAACAAGCCCTTCTGTATCCAGACGAGTCTAAAATGATTGATGTGCTTATTGCGACAGATTGTATCAGTGAAGGGCAGAACTTACAGGACTGTGACTTATGTATTAACTACGACATTCATTGGAACCCAGTACGTATTGTCCAGCGATTTGGTCGTATTGACCGAATTGGTAGTAAGAACAAAGAAATTCAACTCATCAATTTCTGGCCCAATATATCGCTAGATGAATACATTAATTTGAATAAACGGGTAGCTAACAGAATGATTATTGTGGACGGAACAGCAACAGCTGACGATAATCCTATTGCACAGCAACAAATAGAATTAGATTATCGTAAAAAACAACTTAAGAAGTTACAGGAGGGTGAGCTACAAGACCTTGAGGACGTAGAAGGCAGTATTAACATTACAGACCTTGGGCTTAATGAGTTCCGCATGGATATGGTGGGCTATATCAAGGCGAATGGTGAGCCCAAACGTGCACCAAAAGGTTTGCATGCCGTTGTTCCAAGTGATCCGAGTAAGGGCATTGAAAAAGGGGTTATTTACGTTCTTAAAAACAATAATGCTCATATAAATATCAATAAGCAAAATAGGTTACATCCTTATTATTTAATCTATCTCAAAGAGACGGGAGAAGTAGAAGCAAATCATTTAGAAATCAAAAGAATATTGGATATTTTGCGGACAACCTGTAAGAACAAGACAGTACCTATACAAGAGGCATGTAATCGCTTTAACAGGCAGACACAAGATGGCTACAAAATGGACAAGTATAGCGAGTTACTGGAACATGCAGTAGAAAGCATACTGGATGTTAAGCAAGAAACAGATTTGAAAAATCTTTTTGCAGTAGGTAGTAAAGTATTATTCGGCGAACAAATAAAAGGACTAGACGATTTTGAACTGATAGCTTTTTTAGTCATTAAATAGGTAGGTGCCATCATGTTTGTATTAAATACAAAGACAAGAGTTGATAAAGTCTTTAAAATGCGAGAACTAGGTAAGTTATTGAAAGTAGATCAGGCAATGAAAGAAGAGGCTAAGGTTATTGATAAAATTGTACTTCAACAAGTACTTTCACAAGGTACATTAAACATTAAAAGTAGTGTAGATTGCCAAGAAATGTATATATTTGGTATATGGATGCAAGAAAAAGAAGTACCGATGCATTGGATAAAGGCATTGGACCAACTTACAAGTCTCCACACTTATTTTGTTGTGTACTATAGGCAAGAAGTGAAAGAACTTTGCATTTATAGGAAGTTAGAACAAGATATTATTAAAAGGTATAAAACGTATGAGTCACCATGGCGGCAAGAAGTAGAACAAACTTTACCACATTGCAAGCATTTACTGGATGTCTATGAAGCTTATCTAAAGGCGCTTATACCACTAGAGCAGCAAGAAGGTGAAATGATACAGCAATTGTTACAACGATATGAAGAAGTCCAAAAGCTTGACAAACAGATAAAGATATTAGAACAAAAGATAAATCGTGAAAAACAACCGAAAAAGAAGTTTGAACTAGCTAGGCAACTAAGAACGCTGCAAGGGGACTATAACAAAAAAAGGGGATAGAGCAATGAATAGAGGTTTTGAGAAAATGAAGTTAGAAAGTACAGATAAGGTACTACAAAATATAGAGTTAATAGGGAGGCTATTTCCAAACACATTGACAGAAGTTATTAAAGGATATGATTCAGATCATAAACCTATTATTGAGAAGGCCATAGATTTTGATGTGTTAAGACAAGAGCTATCCGATGTACTTGTAGAGGGACCGACAGAGCGTTACCAAATGAACTGGCCTGATAAGCGTAAATCTATTCTGTTGGCAAATACACCAACAAATATGACACTAAGGCCATGCAGAGAAGAAAGTGTAGACTTTGATAACACACAGAACTTATACATAGAGGGGAATAATCTAGAGGTACTAAAGCTTCTACAAGAAACCTATCTAAACAAGGTGAAAATGATTTATATTGACCCTCCATATAATACGGGAAAGGATAGTTTTGTGTATGATGATAGTTTTAACGTAGATGAGAAATGTTTTGGTGAAATGAGTGGAAAGTATGATGAAGACGGAAATGTAGTTTTTGATATTAAAGGAAATAATGAAGTTAATGGGAAGTATCATACTGATTGGTTAAATATGCTATACCCAAGATTAAAGTTAGCTAAGGATATGTTATCTGATGAGGGAGTGATTTTTATCTCCATAAATGATAAAGAAATATATAATCTTCGAAAAATATGTAATGAGATATTTGGAGAGAAAAACTTTGTTGCTAATTTTATATGGAATTCAGATGGCCATACAGATAATCAATATGATATTAAAGTAAATCATGAATATATTTGCATGTACTGTAAAGATTCTTATAAAGTTGATATAGGGAGTGTTGTAGACCCTAATGTGCGTGCGGAAAGCAATCTGTGGAAAGGATTTGCAGAAAACTCAATAACAAAAAATGGCCCTGCAAATCCACCAAGCGAAGTGATAATACCTAAAGGGTTTCCAAGTAAATTAGAAAATGGAATAATAAAGAGTAATATGCCAGATGAAAGTTTTTTTAGAGATGTACAGATACAAAGATATATAACACGACAAATTACAGATAAGTATAATGTATCGTATCCAATTAGATTTGAAGATGTGAAAATTGAAAATGGAAAAACAAAAAATGAGATGAAATGCTATACAGGATGGGCTAATATAAATAAATTAAAAAGCTTTATAAAAAATTCTTTTAATCCAATTCTAGAACCAGATGGTTCAGAAGTAAGTTTCTATTTATCAGATAGGGGAGTTATATATTACTATAAAACTAGAAAGAAGGCACAGAATATTTTATCAGTTTTAAGAAATTTTGGAACTACAGAACAAATGAGGTCAGAGCTAGAAAATGATGGAATTTTCTTTACATATCCTAAACCATTAAAGCTATTGTCATATTTATGTCGTATAGGTTTAGAAAATGAAAATGATATACTTATGGACTTTTTCTCGGGTTCAGCAACAGCAGCACATGCGGTTATGCAACTGAATGCCGAGGACGGTGGTAAGCGTCAATTTATTATGGTACAGCTACCAGAAGAAACACCTGAGAAGTCTGAAGCACGTAAGGCAGGGTATGATACGATTTGTGAAATTGGTAAAGAACGTATAAGGCGTGCAGGCAAAAAGATTAAAGAAGAAAGTCCAGATACAACCAAGGATTTAGACACAGGGTTCAGAGTGTTGAAACTTGATTCAAGCAATATGAAGGATGTTTATTATAAGCCAGTGGCATATACCCAAGTCAGTCTCGATGATATGAGTGAAAATATCAAAGAGGGACGTACAGCTGAGGACTTGTTATTCCAAGTCATGCTTGAATTAGGTGAACTACTATCAAGTGATATCGAACAGAAGATTATAGCGGGCAAGACAGTTTATAGTGTAGGACAAGGGAATATTATAGCTTGTTTTGACACAGATGTAACAGACGAAGTGGTTATAGCCATAGCGAAAGAGAAGCCTTACTATGCGGTCTTTAGAGACAGTAGTATTGCAAGTGATAGCGTAGCAGCCAACTTTGAGCAAATCTTTGAAACGTATAGCCCAACGACTATTCGTAAAGTACTGTAGGAGGGCAAGGATATGAAGTTTAAGTTTAAAATACAAGACTACCAAACCGATGCAGTCCAGAGTATCATAGACGTATTCAAAGGCCAGCCTAAGCTTACCAATGTAAAGTATACAAGGGATTTAGGTATACGTCCTCAACCTAAACAAGGGGACCTATGGGACATGATAGATGCATTTGAGGAAGAAGTAGCAGCTACATGTGAAGTGGTAGAAGAAGACGAGGTAACAGGTTTTGAAAATGCCAAGTTAGTCCTCACCAATCAGCAGATGCTTGATAATATCAGAGAGATACAAGCTAAAAACAATATCAAGCAGTCAGAGACGTTGATACAGGAACTAGGGGCTTGTAGCTTGGACGTAGAAATGGAGACAGGTACAGGAAAGACTTATGTGTATATCAAGACTATATTTGAGCTGAATAAGGCATATGGATTCAGTAAATTTATTATTGTTGTACCGTCTATTGCTATCCGTGAGGGTGTCAAAAAGAGTTTTGAAATAACAGGTGAGCACTTCATGGAACACTATAAGAAGAAGGCAAGATTCTTTATTTACAATAGCAAAGACCTCACTAAGTTAGATACCTTTAGCAGTAGTGCAAGCATTAATGTTATGATTATCAATGCTCAAGCTTTTAATACACGAGGCAAGGATGCAAGACGTATTTATGATGAGATTGATACTTTTCAAAGTAGAAGGCCTATTGATGTTATAGCGGCTAATAGACCGATCCTCATACTAGATGAGCCACAGAAATTAAGTGGAAAAGCTACACAGGAATCTCTACAACGCTTTAAGCCATTATTTAGTCTTAATTACTCGGCTACACATGCCAAACAGCACAACTTAGTTTATGTATTAGATGCACTAGATGCTTATAGTAAACGTCTCGTAAAAAAAATAGAGGTGAAGGGATTTGAGGTGAAAAATCTTAGAGGAACAGAGGGCTACTTGTATTTAGATGACATTATTATTTCGTCCAAGCATCCACCAAAAGCCAAGATAGAATTTGAGATTGCACGAAGTAGTGGTATAGGTAAGGTAAGTCGTATCTTATCTGTAGAGGATAATATTTATAGTCTGTCGGATAAGATGGAACAGTACAAACAAGGCTATACGATTAACCATATCGATCCACTAAGTGGAACCGTGACATTTACCAATGGCATTACTCTAACCAAGGGTGAAGTTATGGGGGACATAGCAGAAAAAGACTTACGACGTGTACAAATTAGAGAGACTATTGTATCCCACTTTGAGAAAGAAGAGAAGCTGTACAATATGGGGATTAAGACATTGTCATTATTCTTTATTGATGAAGTAGGGAAATACCGTATATACAATGAAAGTGGAGAAGAGTTGAATGGGGAGTATGGAAGTATTTTCGAAGAGGAGTATTTAAACATATTAAATGAATACATAACATTAGAAGAAACACCATATATCAAGTACTTAAAGAGTATTGACGTAAAGTCTACCCACAAAGGGTATTTTAGTATTGATAAAAAGACGAACCGCATGGTGAACTCAATAGGCAAAGGAAGTTCAGGCGAAAGTGACGATATTTCAGCTTATGACCTTATTCTCAAAAACAAGGAACGTCTACTAAGTTTTGAAGAACCTACCCGCTTTATCTTCTCACACTCAGCTCTCAGAGAGGGATGGGACAATCCAAACGTATTCCAAATTTGTACCCTGAAGCATAGTGATAGCACTATACTCAAACGCCAAGAAGTAGGTCGAGGACTTCGTCTCTGTGTGAACCAAGCAGGAGACCGTATAGATAGTACTTATGCAAATGTAGATGTACACCGTGTCAATAAATTAACAGTTATTGCCAGTGAAAGCTATCATAAGTTTGCAGATGAACTTCAAAAAGATATCAAGAAAGAGCTCTATGACCGTCCAAGTAAGGTAACACAAGAATACTTTGTTGGCAAGACCATTTATGGTGAAGGTGAGCCGATTGTTCTTCAGGTCAAAGAAGCTAAAGAAATCTATAGGTATCTTATTAAGCACGACTACATAGACGAGAATGACAATGTAAGCCAACTCTATCGTGATGCAGTAGCAGGTGGGAGATTAGCCCCATTACCTGAGACACTTGCGAGTATAGGTGACGGTGTACATAAGCTCATTCAAGGGGTTTTTGATGAAAGTGTTCTTAAAGATATGGTAGGCAACGCCAACAAGCCTAAAATCAAACAAAATAACCTTAATGATAACTTCTATAAGAAAGAGTTCCAAAAACTATGGAAGCAAATTAACCATAAGTATGCCTATACAGTATCTTTTGACTCAGAAGAACTTATCAAAAAGTGTATTCAACACCTTAATCAAGAAATGTATGTGACACAACTTAAATACACAGTTACCCAAGGTGAGCAAAAGACAGAGATAGACCAGTATCAGATTGAGCGTGGTGACAGCTTCAAACAAGCGAAAACACGTACAGAGAAACTGAGCAGAGCGGTAAACAGTGACATCACCTATGACCTTATAGGTAAAATTGCAGAGGGTGCAACCTTAACACGCAAAACGGTTGTCGCTATCTTAAAGGGGATTGAGCCTAAAGTGTTTGCTATGTTCCAATACAACCCAGAAGAATTTATCAACAAAGCCATCAGACTTATCAAGGAACAGAAGGCGACTATGATTGTGGACCACATTACCTATAACGAAATAGAAGGTTTCTACGACAGCGATATCTTCACAGCAGAAAAGCCACAAGAGGAATTTAGCAAAGCCTTCAAGGCAAACAAGCATATACAAGACTATGTATTTACAGATGGGATAGCAGAAAAAAGTATTGAACGCCAAATTGCAGAAGACCTAGATGTAGCAAAAGAAGTCTGTGTCTATGCGAAATTGCCAAAAGGCTTCCATATCCCTACACCTGTGGGCAACTACTCGCCTGACTGGGCAATAGCCTTTAATGAGGGAAGTGTGAAGCATATCTATTTTGTAGCTGAAACAAAAGGGTCCATGAGCAGTATGCAAATGCGAAAAATAGAAGATGCCAAAATTGCTTGTGCTAAGAAACTGTTTAATGAGATATCTACAAGCCAAGTTAAGTATCATGAGGTGAAGAGCTATCAAGCACTATTGGATGTGATGGATAAGTTATAGTCACCATAATCAAGAAGGATTTAGATTAATTAATAGAATTGATATAAATTACAATAGAAGAGCCCAACATGACCACGTAGATAACTAGCAATGAAGTTAGAAGGTGTGGTTGTGTTGGGCTATTTTATGTATAAGGAGTAAAATGAGAATTTAGGAGATAGTATTAATAAATATACAAGGGGGAATTTAAGATGAATTTATGTATTTCTGAAAGGTTAATGTATTCTACGGTAAGGATAGAGTGTTTATACAAAGATGAATCGTATGGAACAGGTACGGGTTTCTTTTTTAACTTTTTAGAGGAAGGACATAGATCTGTACCATGTATTGTAACAAACAAACACGCTGTTGGAGGTTCAAAACAAGGGTGAATTATACTTACAAAGGCTAATGAAGAAGGAAACCCCTTAGATCAGGAACATTTTATTGCTACATTTGACATGTTTGAGGATAACTGGATTTTACATCCTGATAAAAGTGTAGATCTATGTATTATGCCCATAGCCCCTGCTTGAATCAAGCAAAGAATTGTGGTGTAGAAATATTTTATATTCCTTTAAATAAGTCTTTGTTGCCTAACACAGAGGATATTGACATGTTCAGAGCAGTCGAAGATATAGTAATGGTTGGTTATCCTAACGGATTATGGGACAGCATTAATAATAAGCCTATATTTAGAAGAGGTACTACTGCAACACATATTAAATTTGATTATAATGGAAAAAAAGAATTTTTAATTGATGCGACATGCTTTCCAGGATCAAGTGGATCACCTGTATTTATTTTAAATGAAGGAGCTTTTACTGATAAAAATGGGAATGGGTACATAGGGAATAAAGTTTACTTAATAGGGGTACTGTATGCAGGACCGCAGCACACTACTAGTGGAGAAGTTAAAACTATTGATGCGCCAACTGCACAAAAAGACATAGTTATATCAACTATACCTAATAATTTAGGAATTATTATTAAATATGAAAGACTATTAGAAATTGAAAATATATTAAAAGATTTAACAACCCAATAATAATCCATGTATTGTTTGAAATAAAAATAATATCATATATATTACTATAAGATTAAAGGTAGTTCACGAAAGAGCTTAACCTCATCTCCTGGAATTGATAAGAAGCCTAAGTACGATATACGCGAACGGGCACCAGAACATGCCAAGATGGGTAAGGGTGTTACGCTTAGTAAGGATGAAATGGTGAAGTTAAAAGATGTGTTGAATAATATGAAGCTATATGAATAGCATAGACTAATAACATAAGTATGGAAGAGCCTAACATGACCACATGAGTAAACAACAAGGGGTTTAAATTGTGGGGATGTTGAGTCTTTTTATTTGGAGGGGAGTTTATGAGTGGAAAACCACATAAGGGAAGCTGGGGAGATCGTTATATTATTGAACCAAGACCAAATCAAAAAAGGATTACTTGTAACTTTTGTAAGAACTACAATAAGGATGGATCTTGTAATGTACAACCAATCGTTATATCTGAGGTTGGTTATGATTATTGGAAGTACTGTAAAAGCTTTTATTTAAGCGAAGACCACTCTACATCACAGAATCGAGGATATGTGGCACGTAACAAAAAGGTTAGAAGTACATATGTCAAAGAAGTAGCTGCAACGGTAGAGGATAGACCAACATCACCATGGATGACCAAATATACTAAGCAACCCAAAACAATTAAATTAGGCTCTAAAGTATGGGTTTACGATGAAAGCTATGATGAAGAGGTGTTATACGAATTAGTAAGACCGACAGAAGCAGATGTATTAAACGGAAAAATAAGCATTAGTTCACCAGTAGCGCAAGGCTTGCTTGGAGCCAAAGAAGGAGATAGATGCAGTATTGAAGCACCAAGTGGAATAATTAAATATAAAGTTTTAAGAATCAAATGATGGGGAGAATAATAATGGATATAAATAGTCTTATAGAATTTATTAAATTGACTGAGCCAAAGGTAGCTATGGATATTAGGGAAAGTTTGCTCTTATTGTGTGAAACAATTGATGGAGCCACGATACAATTGCATGGTAATGTAGATGAAGCACTTAAGAACAGGGACTATAAGATGAGCCATGAGCTTATTGATAGAATCGAAGAAATTAGCTTGTTACAAACACAAATAGGATCATATATAAATATACTTGAGATTGAAGAGGCAGGGGTACTTAGTGATGAGGAAGTAGGTGATGACGCACTAACGCGAAAAGACATTCCTAATTACGGTGATTATGCCGTAGATAGTGAAATATCCTACAATTTATATGAAAACTTCACTCATAAGTGCCCAGCTGCATTTGGTATATTTGGTGCTAAAGTAGAGGCGAGGCAGTGGAAAGATGTACTTCTATTAACATGTGAAATATTAGCAAAGAATAACAACGATAAATTCTATAGCTTTGTATCTGATCCAGCGATGCAGGGCAAGAAAGTTAATTACATATCAAGAACAGGGGATCAGATGCGAAAACCTGTTAAACTTAAAAATCATGACATTTACATAGAAACAAATATGAGTGCCAATTCAATCCGTAACTTGCTAGTAAAGCTCCTTAAAAAATATGAGATAAAGATAACAGATTATCAAATATATTTGAGAGCGGATTATACTGATTTACATTAATTACAAAATTAGGAGGTGAGAATATGAGTGAAAAAGAAAAACAACTTAATAAAATCAAAAAAAATGTTATCCAGCGTTATGAATGGGATGATAAACAAGGAACTATGTTAGTCAATGATTTTTTACAATTATCCAAAATTGCAGAAGATCTAAAAGAAAATAATGTAAAAGCTTATAGTGCATTTATGACTCTTTTGAATAATAAAGTAGAGCTATTAGAAGAAAATTGGGAACGTGGAAAAAGAATCAGTAGATTGCAAAAAGGACAAACCCAGCCTAAAGATGTAAAATAGCAACCAAAATTATCCGACGGTGGGCCAATTAACACGAAGTCTTATATGCTCGGATAGCTATGTAAAATTTTTACAAGGATGAGAACCTACTTATTAAACATACTGAAAGGTATGGAGGTAAGTGGATTCTTTGTATTTACACATAGTCGAGTATGTATTTATCCGAATACTCTTGTTGTTAGAAAAACTAGATTGCTGTATAATTAAATCTATATATGTCAGTTACTTAGGGAGGGAGTGAGGGCTATGAACATTAAAGAAGCAATCACAAAATACCAGAAAGAACTAGAAAAGGTACAAGTTATACTGGAAAAGTTAGAAAAGGCACAAGGCCTTGCAGTATTAGGAGCCACACCAGAAACAGGATTAGAAGAGCTTATCTGCAAAAGGTATTTACAAATAGGCAAGGTAGAAGCTGTTTTAAAAGAAGTAAATGCTACAGGTTGTAGGAAGAATGGTGAGGCGTATAAATCTACAGACATATCAGATGTGATTAAAGCAAAAAAAGTAGAAGGGGTTAACCCAGAGCTACATGAAGCAGCTAAGTTATTGTTAAAGATCAATAAGGGTAAGCTATAAGGAAATGTATAAAATTATCCATTAGAGGAACACTTTAGTAAAATACTTAAATGGGTGATTGATGGGAGAACATTTATTAGATTTGTTAAAGAATGCATAAAGGAACTGTTATTTATAGTAGGTGCATGGATAAAGGCTAATATATTAGCTTTTTGTGGGGTAACAGCATTTTTTGTAATAGCTATTAGAATAAATCCAATAAGTACGTTATAAAATGGTATTGCCTGGTTAATCCTATATGCTCTCTTTATTTTTTCTACTTTTGATAACAAACCACATCTTCAGCGTACAGTAGCAGAAGATAAGTATGAGGCGCATGAGAAAGTTAACATAAAGCAGAACAATATAAGTTTAATAAATGTATTTAAGAATATTAAAAAGTAAATAAAAAGCAGGCCATACCAACGGATAGTATAAACTGTTAGTAATGACCTGCTTTTCTGTTATGTAATTAAATTCTAGTATGTCTTAATCTCATTAAAGCTTCATAAACCTTTGGATCTAAGACAGTATGTTTGGAAAATATACTGTCAAAAAACTCTGAATCCATGAGAAGCTCGGCAGCAAATTTATTAGCTTGATTTTCATAAATTGAGTTAACAGGAAATAGTGTAAAATCCTGAACCATTGCTAGCCCCTTTTCATAGGTTAGAGCATATTTATTGTTGGAATGTAAAATAGCATGTCCAAGTTCGTGGCTGCATACCAACAGTTTTTCTAAATCACTTAAATTTGAATTGATTACAATAAACTTGTTGGTATTTACTTTCAAAAAATAGCCTTTAGTTTCTGTATAAGGCCTGTATTTGATAATAATCCCTAAATCCTTTGCAATTCTAAATGGGTCGCGTGTCTCATGTCGTTTTATTAAATTTTTCACACGTAATGCTATATTCATTTAGAAAATTCCCCCTGTAGATAAGTATCATACTTCCATCACATATAATGTGAGACATGTTCCTTTTATGAACTATGTATATTCCATTGGTGAACTGGTGTAAGTTTGGATGTTCTATGTTATTTAATCTTTTAAATGAATAGGAAAATGTATTTGAAGTATGTATTTAGAGGTTATTCTTATTATCTTTATTCTTATAAGGATTAAATTTCTCTTTATTAATTTGCTTACTCTCAAAATATATTTCTGTTATATCATTAAAAATAGCTGCCTGATCTTCAGGTGAAGCCCCCATAAAATGTACTTTTACTGTATCCATAAATTTTTCATAAGGTAATTTTTTTACATTATTATCTCTATCTAATAAATCATCCATTGAAACATTAAAATAATCAGCAATCTTTTTTAATATTAACTCATCTTTGGGAAACCTATCATTTGCTTCATAATATCCCACAACCCTATCGGAGATACCAATTAAATCCCCTAGCTCTCTTTGGGAGATACCCTTTTCTAATCGTAGTGATTTTAATCTATCACCGAATGCCATGTTCTATCACCTCTTATAAAGAATTATAACATATTGTTCGAAATTTGCAACAATATAAAATAAATTGTTCGAAAAAGTATTGACTAGGAACAATTTATTCACTAGAATTAAAAATGTAGCACAAAATATTCAGAAAGGAGATGGTGAATAATGAATAATCTGAAATATTACCGAACAAAGGCTAACATGAAAAAGCAAGAGCTAGCAGATCAGTTGGGAATACATCAAGACTATGTTTCTATGATAGAACGTGGAGCTAGAAGGCCTGGGTTTAATCTAGCTAAAAGGATGGCAGATTTGTTCGGAATAACAGTAGATGAGTTATTTTTTTGCTCAATCCAAGAACAAAACGTTCGACCAGAAGAACTTATATGAACAAAAAAGCACCCAACTGACGGCAATCAGAATAAGGGCGCTTAAGTAAATTAATTCGCAAATAGTATAACACCTAAATAGGTTAGGTGTAAATACAAAGGGGGACTTTGAAAAATGAATATTACAGTAGAAGTTAAAGCAGATAAAGAGTTATTGGAAGTGTTAACTGCTATAAAGAATGCACTTACAGTAGACAAGCAGGCAGAAGTAAAGTCAATGACATTAGATGAGTTTGTAGAGGATCCAGTAAAAGAAACATACCAATACACACTTGAAGCAGTAAGAGCAAAGCTAACAGAACTTTCAAGAGCAGGAAAGCGTGCAGAAGTTAATGAGCTTATTAAAAGCTATGGTGTTAGTAAGCTAACTGATCTACCAGAAGAACACTACACAGATATTATGAAGAAGGCTGGTGAGCTGTAATGGATCATGCCAAACTTAGTGCAAGTGGTGCAAAGCGGTGGTTGCTATGTCACCCCTCTGTACGTCTTGAAGAAGAGTTTCTAGATGAGACAAGCTCATACGCAGAAGAAGGCACAGTAGCACACGCTCTCGCTGAATTAAAGCTAAGATTAGCACTGGGTGGACTAACGAAGACGCAGTATAAAAAGCAGCTAGAGGAATTCAAAAAAGAGCATAGTACTTATTGCAACGAAGAGATGGAAGAAGCTACTACGACTTATATGGAAGCAGTCATGGAGCTTTATGCAGAAGCAAAGTCAAGTTGTTCTGATGCAATGATCATGCTAGAGCAACGAGTGGACTTTTCTAAATGGGTTCCAGAGGGTTTCGGTACAAGTGATGTGGTTATTATTGCGGATAACATCATGCATATCACAGATTTGAAGTATGGAAGAGGAGTTAAGGTTTCAGCAGAAGATAACCCACAGCTTAAGCTATATGCACTTGGAGCCTTTAATGAGTACGCTATGCTCTATGATATCGGACAAGTCAAGATGACCATTATTCAACCACGACTAGATCATATCTCAACTTCAGAACTTGTTATAGAGGATCTAATTGAATGGGGAAATACCTATGTTAAACCTAGAGCACTACTTGCTTACAACGGAGAAGGTGAGTTTGCACCAGGAGAAGAGACTTGCAGGTTCTGTAAAGCAAAGCACGTATGTAAAGCAAGAGCTGCTCAACAGCTAGATCTAATGAAGTATGAACTGCAATCACCAGATATCTTTACTGATGATGAGATTGCTGAGCTTTTAACTAAGGTAGGACCTTTTGTTGAGTGGGCTAAAGACATTGCAGATTATGCTTATAAGCAGGCTACAGAAAAGGATGTTAAGTTTAAAGGTTGGAAGCTTGTAGAAGGTCGTAGTACACGTAGGTATAAGGACACCTTAGAAGTAGCTAAGGTACTTAAGGCAGCTGGCTATGATGAGGCACTTATTTATGAAAAGAACTTATTAAGTATTACTGCTATGGAAAAGGCAATAGGTAAGCAACAGTTTAAAGAGCTACTAGCAGATCATGTTATAAAGCCAGAAGGTAAACCTATTCTGACGTCAGAAAGTGATAAAAGACCGGAGATACAAAGCATTAAAGATGCATTTTAGATAAAGGTGGGAAAAGCAATGACAAATGAAGAATTATTCAGGCTTGGAGACTATGACACCTTGTATACTAGAAATTTACCCTTCATGCATAAGTTTGCAAAACGCTTCAGCAATCTTCCTATAGAAATGGATGACTTAATGGGGTGTGGCCATATTGCCTTTGTAAAAGCGCTAGAAACATATAATGCCGACAAATCTAAGTGGCTTACCTATTTTAGTAAGTTCATGATTAATGAGATTCTTATGCTAAATCGTAAGGTATCAAGACAAAGTAACTGCATTTCATTAGAAACAGTTATGATAACGAACTATGAGGATAAAGAGATTAGACTAGAACACCAGATAAGCTCAGGAGTCTTTGTAGAAGATACGGTAATTGATAAAGTAACGGTTGAACAGCTCTTTAACTTAACCAAAGCACTACCCACAAGAGAGCGTGAAGCTTTAAGACTACACTTACTTGAAACAAAACAAGCGGATATTGGTGAAAAACTTAATATAAGTCAGGCCTATGTAAGTCGTTTGTTGAAGAAGGTTACAAATGAACTATACAAGCAGTACCAGAAGGGGGCATAAAAGGTGAAGATGGTTTATATATGCTCGCCATTAAAAGGTGATGTAGGGATGAACATTCAAAGAGCTAATAGGTTCTGTAGGTTTGCAGCTAGAAATGAAGTGTTACCACTAGCACCACATACCATTCTTACACAATGGCTAGATGATGCAGATCCAGATGAGCGGGAAGCAGGTATCTATCTAGGGCTTGAGCTTCTAACAAAGTGTGATGAGGTATGGGTGTTTGGTAACAGGATTACAGAAGGAATGACCAAAGAGATAGCGTTTGCAGTGAAGCTTAAAAAGCCAGTTTTATATTATAACGATAAATGTGAAATGAGGGGGAATTAATTATGGCAAGAAAAGGAAATCGAGTAACAACAGGTAAAATTCGTATGAGTTACGTGGTATTAGATAAACCCAGAGCCGTAGTAGAGGGGCAAGAGCCAAAGTTTAGCATGAGCATCCTTATTCCAAAAGCAGATAAAAAGACAGTGGCTGAAATAAAAGAAGCATTTGAAGAAGTTAAAAAGGCAGCTGTTAAGGATAAATGGGGCGGTAAACTCCCATCTAATTTACGTATGCCACTTAAGGATGGGGATGAAGAAAGACCAGATGATCCAGTATACGCAGGTCATTACTTCCTCAATGCTACAGCAAAAACAAGACCTCTCGTATTGGATTATGATAAGCAAGAAATCATGGATTTATCTGAAGTATATAGTGGTTGCTTCGGAAAAGCAGTAGTCAACTTCTTTGCTTATGCGGCACCGGGCAATAAGGGTATTGCTTGTGGATTGTTAGGCGTGCAGAAGCTTTACGATGGGGAGCCTCTAGGCGGTAATCGTATTACAGCATCAGCTTTTGATGATGACGATGAAGATGACTTCTTAGATTAGAGGTGATCTATGAGAACACTCTCTATAGATATTGAGACCTATAGTAGTGTGTCTTTAACAGAGTCCGGTGTATACGCTTATAGCGAGGCGCCGGACTTTACCATACTACTATTAGCATATGGGTTTGATGACGAAGCTGTAAAAGTAATAGATTTGGCACAGGGTGAAATGATACCAGAATATTTACTAGAAGCAATTACTTCAGATAACGTAATCAAGACAGCATACAATGCTAACTTTGAACGAACATGCCTAGCAGAGTACTTGGATAGACCTATGCCACCACGCCAATGGCGATGTACAGCAGTACATGCTTCAATGCTTGGACTACCATGTAATTTGAAAGGTATATGTGAAGCATTAGGGTTAGGTGAAGAGGAGACAAAGAGCAAGACAGGAAGAGCATTAATACAGTACTTTTCTATCCCCTGCAAGCCAACAGTTAGAAATGGGCAGAGAACACGTAATCTACCAGAGCATGACCTAGAGAAATGGCAGCTCTTTAAGGAATATTGTAAACAAGACGTAGTGGCAGAGCGAGCGATCAAAGGGCGGCTAAGTATCTTCCCTGTCCCACAGTCAGAACAAGAACTATGGGAACTGGATCAAAAGATTAATGATGGTGGGATATTGGTAGATGTACAACTGGTACACAATATCATTGCCTATGATGAGAAGTATCAAGAAAAGCTAATAGAAGAAGCTAAAGCACTAACTGGATTAACTAATCCTAATAGTGTAGCCCAGCTTAAAAATTGGTTAAGGGAACAAGGAGTTAATCCTACGGGGCTAACAAAGGCCAAAGTAGAAGAGCTTCTAGAGACGACAGCAGGAAATGTCAAACGTGTATTAGAGCTGAGAAAAGCTATGAGCAAGACTTCAACAAAGAAGTTCGAAGCAATGAAACGGGCATTATGCCATGACAATAGAGTGAGAGGGACCTTACAGTTTTACGGTGCTAATCGCTCCGGACGATGGGCCGGTAGGCTAATACAAGTTCATAACTTACCTCAGAATAAAATACCTGATATTGAGTTAGCAAGAGAACTGGTGAAGGAAGGTGACTTTGAAACATTAGAAATGCTCTTTGGAGAGACACCCTTCATCTTCTCACAACTTGTAAGGACAGCACTTATCGCCCGGCATCATTTCATTATCTCGGATTTCTCAGCTATTGAAGCACGTGTTGTAGCGTGGCTAGCAGATGAAAAATGGGTATTAGAGGCTTTTAAAGGAGATGGCAAGTTATATGAACGAACGGCCAGTAGGATGTTCAACGTACCAATAGAGAAGATTGCAAAAGGCCAGCCGGAATATGAACTCAGACAAAAGGGCAAGATTGCGACCCTTAGTTGCTCATATGGTGGAAGTGTTGGAGCGCTTACTTCTATGGGTGCTTTAAAGATGGGGCTAGTAGAAGAGGAACTAAGTGATATCGTTCGTGCTTGGAGACAGGCTAACCCAAACATTGTACGGCTCTGGTATGACACAGAGAAGGCAGTCAAAGATGCACTTGATACAGGATGGCAAGTAGCGATTTCAAAAGGTGTTAGTGCAGAATTAGAGCAAGGAACACTTTTCATTGCCTTACCAAGTGGTAGGCGTTTAGCTTATGCAGAAGTAGCACTAGAAGACAATGAAATTACTTATATGGGTATAGATCAGCAAAGCAAAAAATGGACCAAGGTTAGGACTTATGGGGCCAAGCTTGTAGAGAATATTACTCAAGCCATAGCAAGAGATTGCCTAGCAGAGGCAATGAAGCGATTGGATCAAGCAGGATATGATATATGCATTCACATACACGATGAAGTGGTTATTGATATCGAAAAAGATGCTATGACAGAGATTACAGAAATTATGAGTCAAGACATCGATTGGGCGCCAGGGTTACCACTTAGAGGAGATACTTATTCAACTAAATTTTATAGAAAGGATTAGAGTGATGAGAAAATATGACATTGTATATGTAAAAGATTGGGGAAGAGGGATTGGCAGTATGCAGAACTTCGGTAGGCCGGCAGTAGTGCTGCAAAATGATAAAGGTAACACTTTCTCCAATACAACAATAGTTGCTTTTATTACCAGTAAGCTTAAGCGCAGAGATATTCCAACACATGTGATCTTAAAAGGCTACAAGCTTTGGAAGCCCAGTATGTTATTAATGGAACAGATTGCTACTGTTCCTAAAGAACTTGTCTCTTCAAAGATTGATAGACTTAGACCAGAGGACATTAAGCGTGTTGAACAAGCGTTAGATATTAGTTTAGATCGGGGGAATAGATATGCTTTATGATTTAGCCGTTGCAAGAAGTAGGAAGTCAACAAACTGGAAACCTATTCAGATGACTTGGGAAGAGATAATAGCTAAGCTTAGTAAGCCTATTATCTCTGAGGAAAGCTATGAGACATATATGAAGATGCCAAAAGATAAGCAAGACCAGATCAAAGACAAAGGTGGTTTTGTAGGAGGCAAGCTAAAAGAAGGGAAACGTAGAAAAGGACATGTTCAGCACAGGCAACTTCTGTGCTTGGATATGGATTATGGTACAACTGATTTCTGGGATGATTTTAGTATGCTTTACAACTACACTTGTTGTATTCATACAACCCATAAACACAGTGAAACCAATCCAAGATACAGACTTATCTTTCCACTCTCAAGACCTGTCACAGAAGAAGAGTATGAAGCAGTAGCTAGAAAGCTGGCAGATGAGATCGATATTCAACTCTTTGATGATACAACGTATGAACCTACAAGGCTTATGTACTGGCCTACAGTAAGCAAGGAAGGCACATTCTTTTGTAAGCACATAAGTGGAGAGCTGTTGAACCCAGATGACCTCCTTACAAAGTACAAAGATTGGAGAGATTGTAGCCAGTGGCCAAGATCAACCAGAGTAAAGCAATTAGAAAAGAGGGATCTAAAGCTATTAGGTGACCCAACGAAGAAAGAAGGTATTATCGGTGATTTCTGTAGAGCTTATACCATTACAGAAGCGATAGATAAGTTCCTCACCCATGTATATGAACCTTGTGAGGAACTTGGGCCGAACCGCTATACGTATGTAGGTGGGACAACATCTGGAGGGGCTATTGTTTATGATGATATGCATTTATACTCTTACCACTCTACAGATCCAGCGCAAGGTGGAAGTCATAACAGTTTTGATCTTGTACGTATCCATCTATTCGGTGATATGGATGTGGAGAGTACTGCGCAGAAACTACCTTCTATTAAAGCAATGATAGAGTTTGCGAGTAATGATGAGCAAGTAAAAAAGGCAAGTAACCAAGAGTTAATGGAGGCCTTTGGTGACGATGAGGCAAATGTAGAAAGTGCTATCTACTACAATGCCAAAGGAGTCAAATGTCTAGATATCCGTCTTTTTGCAAAGTTTGTAAGAGCACACAGCAGTTATATGATCGTAAGGAAGCAGGGGCAAGATAGTGAATTCTTATATTGGTATGAGGATGGTGTTTATAAGTGGGTAGGTAGTAATGAGTTTAAAGGTAAAATTAAACAACTGCTCCCGGATGAGTTCTGTACACCAAGAATATGGGAAGAAGTTTATAAACACTTGTTAACTGATACAGCCAGTATTCGATTTGAAGACTTAGATCAGAATGAAGATTATATCAACTTCAAAAATGGATTATACAACATTAATACAAAGCAGCTAGAACCTCATAGAAGTGATATCTTATCAACGATACAACTACAGATTGATTACAATCCTGAAGCCAAGGAACCCAGAACATGGATAAGCTTTATCAACTCGCTAGGTAATGAGGATCTGGAGCTGGTAGCTATTCTACAAGAGTGGGTTGGTCTAGTTATTTCTAATGTAGACGGAACGAAAGCTAAAAAATGTCTTGTGCTTGTAAGTGAAATAGGGAATACAGGTAAAACTCAGTTTAACAAGCTTTTAGTTAAGATCATAGGAAGTGATAAAGTATGTAGCACACCTATTCAAAAAATGGATAAGACATTTGGGCTTGGTAGTTTATATGGCTCAAAAGCAATTATCATTGATGATCAAACTGATGCAGTGATTGAAGATATCACTAATTTCAAACAGGTAACAGGATCAGGGCCAGTAAGTTGTGAAATGAAGGGTAAACAAGCTTTTACGTATAACTTCAGAGGGACGCTTACCTTTACCTGTAATGATCTCCCTTACTTCAAAGGGGATAAAGGAGACCACGTCTTTGAACGCTTTCTTATCATACCGTGTAGGCAGGTTATCCCTAAAGAAAAGCGTAATAAACACATTCAAGAGGCATTTGAAAAGGAGATAGAAGGGATTATCTTATGGGCTTTAGAGGGCCTCACTAGATTGAAAGCAAATGACTTAACATTCACACCAAGCGTAGTTTGTGAGGAAGCAGTTCAGGAATATAGAAGTAAAAGTGATAGCTTGTATTGGTTCATCAAGGAGCATTACCTCGTAACAACTGATCAAGCAGACCGTGTCTTAAAGTCTAAGTTAGATAAAGAGTATGAGACGTGGTGTAATGCCAATGACATAAACCCTATCAAGAAGAAAAATATTGCAGATAGAGCTAAGAAGCAAGGTATCTACACAAAAAGAAGTAATGGCACGTACTATACAAATCTTAAGCCTTTGTGAATCAATGGATTGGACCTCTTTTGGATTGGAATGGACAAAATATAAGTGTCCAAACAGTCCATAGATAATTAAAAAATAGTCCACTTTAAGCCTTTGAGTATACAGTATTTTAATAAAATATGGATGTAATGGACAGGTTAAACTTCTTTATATATAGGGGAAATTTGTAAATTTAAAGTAAAAAATAAAATTTTTCTTTTTATATAAAGGAATATATCTTATATATTTATATACTTATAAGCCCATATCTTATAGCTTATGGCCCAAGGTTTTGAAAGGTGGATAGAATTTGGAGGTTTTATGGACATATGTTAGAAAAACAGATAGAACAATATCTTGCAAAAAAGGTTAAAAACCTTGGAGGAGTTAGCCTGAAATTAACTAGCCTAATAGGTATTCCAGATAGATTAGTACTCTTACCAGGAGGTAGAGGCGCCTTTGTGGAGCTTAAAGCGCCTGGAGAGAATCCAAGGAAGATTCAGCTTAAACGAATGCAGCAGCTAAGGGCGCTTGGATTTAAAGTATATGTGGCAGATAGCTACGAAAGAGTAGATGAGGTGATATGTGATGTACTTCAAACCACATAGTTACCAGGAGTATGCCATTGATAAGATCATAGAACTGCCAGCTGTGGGGCTCTTTATGGACATGGGTATGGGTAAAACAGTATCAACTCTGACAGCAGTACTAGAGCTACTCTTTGATTACTTCGAGGTGAGTAAAGTATTAGTCATAGCGCCCCTGAGAGTAGCTGATACCACATGGACAGATGAAATAGATAAGTGGGAGCACCTAGGTGAGTTAAAAGTGGCTAAGGTACTCGGGTCAAAAGAGGATCGTTCAAAAGCACTTAGTAAGCAATCAGACATCTATGTAATCAATCGTGAGAATGTCTCATGGCTAGTTGAAAGATACAAAGAGCGTTGGCCCTTTGACATGATTGTAGTAGATGAGCTGAGTAGTTTTAAGTCACCCAAGTCGAAACGATTTAAAGATCTCAAGAAGGTATTACCCTACATCAAACGTATTGTAGGACTTACTGGAACCCCAGCGCCTAATAGTTTATTGGATTTATGGCCACAGCTCTATTTACTGGATCGAGGTGAAAGGCTAGGTAAAACTTTGACCAGCTACAGGGAGAAGTACTTCTTGCCAGATAAACGTAATCAACACATCGTGTATACCTACAAGCTAAGGCCTTTTGCAGATCAAGAGATCCATAAGAAGATCAGTGATATTTGTATCAGCTTATCTGCAAAGGACTACTTAGACTTACCTGAACGCATAGATAATATTATCAAAGTCAAATTAGAGAATGATGTAATGAACCAGTATAAGGAGTTTGAGAAAGAGAAGCTACTAGCACTCAAAGATACGGATATAACAGCAGCTACTGCAGGTGTTGTAGTAGGGAAGCTACTCCAAATGGCAAATGGTCAGGTCTACGATGATGAAGGACAAGTGCACATGATTCATGAGGCTAAGTTAGAAGCCTTGAGTGAAATTATAGAAAATGTGAATGGCCAGCCAGTGCTTGTATTTTATAACTTTAAACATGACTACGATAGATTGGTAAGCCGATTCAAAAAATTAGAACCAAGAACACTACAAAACAGTCAAGATATTAAAGACTGGAATGAAGGTAAGGTGAAAATGCTCCTAGCACATCCAGCAAGTGTTGGACATGGACTCAATCTTCAAGCAGGTGGCAATATCATTATCTGGTATGGGCTTACTTGGAGCCTTGAGTTATACCAACAAGCTAATGCAAGACTTTACAGACAAGGACAAAAGAATAGCGTGATCATACACCATTTGGTAGCTGAAGGGACTGTAGATGAGCACGTGATGAAGGTATTACAAACAAAAGATAAAGGGCAGAGCACTCTGCTTGAAGCTGTTAAAAGCAAAAGTTAAAGCGCTAGTGTAAAGGGGGACAATTATGGATTATCTCAAAGAAGCTGAAAATGAATTAAATGACTATAACGACTTGATAAATGCACTAGATTGTTTAAAGGATGAAATAAAGATTATAGAGTATGAGTTAAAGAGTGTAAAGACATTGAATTATGAAAGTGTACCTGCTAGAGGTAACATTAATGGCGATGATAGAATTGCAAATCTTATTTTTAAAAAGCAGGTCAAAACAGATGCCTATAAACTAACTTTAGCTAAAGTTAGACATATTGATAAAGCGCTAAAAAGTTTAGAGCAAAATGGAGAGTATAATTGTATAGATGCGATATTATTAAAAAATCTATATTTAAGTAAGTATAGAAGCCAGCAGATTTGTGAAAAATTAAGTATAAGTGAACGCACATTTCATAGACGGAAGTATTTAGCATTACGCAGATTTGCCAGGTTACTATTTGGGCTTAAAGTTGATTAAAATAGCGGCTACATATAATGAAATCAGTATATGTAGCCGTAAATAGATTGACATTTAACATTTTAAATCATATGATAAAACTAAGAATATAAGAAAAGGGGGCACTATAATGAACTATGCTTATCCAACTGATAATACGTACGTAACACATCAAAAGAGTCTAAAAAAAACCCCGTTAAGTGCTGAGGCAAAAGAACGACGTGCTTATATTAGAAGTCATAAATTTGCTGTTGATGTAGATGCTAAAACACAAAGATGTACATTAATTGTAACTGAAAAGAGATCTTAGATATGCATGAAAAATCACTAAATGTTGTGCCATTAACACCTAAGCTATTACCCTTAACAGAAAATTTTAGTTCAGGTAATACATATATAGATAGTTTTATTAAAAATGGAGATTGCTCTTTAAATACTAATATTGGTAAGAGTTATGTATTTTTATCTAAAAAGGGTACTGAAATTATAGGATTTTATAATTTAAGTGTGAGCTCTCTAGACCAATTACAACAGATTAAGGAGAGACAATATCGTGTTCGCATGGGTGGCTCAATTAATATTAACTATTTTGCACTAGATGAAAAATACCACAAGCAAATTGAAGGGATTTTACCTTCTGGAACTAATATTTACTTAAGCGACCTACTGATAGATGAATGTTTTGAACGCATAGAGATGATTACTCAAAACTATGTAGGTGCTACGTTTGTAACTTTAAATTCAACCAATGAAGGATTGCATCTTTATACAAGAAATGGTTTTGAATATCTAGAGGAAGACATGACTTTCACAATGGAAGAAAGCGATCATGATTGTATTCAGCTTTATAGATGGATTAATGAAGAATTTTAATTAGAAACATGGCAGAAAGGTGGCAGTAAATTTTACAAAAAGTGTGATATAATTTAATTAGTCAAAAGTAGCTTTGAGATAAAATATTAAAGTTTCTAGTAGAAATCTAGGAACTTTTTTCATGTTCAAAAATAGGAGATGATGTTATGCCAAGAAAACCTTTAACACCCTGTAAGCATCCAGGTTGCCCAGAGCTCACTCACTTACCTTTTTGTGAAAGGCATAGACATCAACATGAACGAGCAACCTCCAAGGCTCGTGGTTATGACAACAGGTGGCGCATCGAAAGAAAAAGGTTCCTTAAGGAGCATCCTTTCTGTGAAAGGTGTAAGGTTGATGAAAGGTTAGTGAGAGCAACAGTGGTGGACCACATCAAACCACACAGAGGTGATCAGAAATTGTTCTGGGATAAGAATAACTGGCAAGCTCTTTGTAAGAAGTGTCATGATCATAAGACGATGACAGAAGATAGATACCAAGAGTACACCTATTAAAGCTACAGGGGAGGGGGAGCAAAATCCTTGTAGGCCAAGGCCTACCTAGACCGCTGCCCCCCTTCGCGTGGATTTTCGCATAATTAAAAGGGTGGGGTACTAAAAAATCGCATAATAAAAGTCGCAAATCAAGCAGCTACAAGGCATTGTGGTTGCTTTTTTAATGCGTAAAAGTTTAAGAAGGGAGGAAGCTGTAGATGACAGAAGAACAGAAGAAAAAAATAAAAGAGCTGAGGCTAGAAGGCTTGGGATATAAGGCAATAGCTAACATTCTTGGACTTTCAAGAGATGCTGTAAGAGGGTTTTGTAAGCGCTATGAACTTACAGGTAATGCAACTGTTGTTGCACTCAATATGCAGGTAAAAAAGCAAAAAAATGTAGTATGTTTACATTGTGAGAAGCCACTCAAGCATAAGGCAAAGGGGCGGACGCGTAAATTCTGCTCTGACCCCTGCAGAAGAAAGTGGTGGGTAGAGCACCAAGAAATGCGTAATAAAAATGAGAAGGCCATTTACAAGTATACATGTTCGTATTGCGGCAAGGAGTTTAGTGTGTATGGCAATAAGAACAGAAAATATTGCAGCCATAGCTGTTATATCAAACATAGATTTTGGGAGGAATGAAAGTGGAGTTTAAAAAATTAGAAGTAGATGTACTCATACCGGCAACATACAACCCAAGGAAAGATCTAAAGCCCGGGGATAAGGAATATGAAAAGATAAAAAACAGTATCAATGAGTTTGGGTATGTTGAACCTATCATTGTGAATAAAGATATGACCATCATTGGTGGGCACCAGCGCTTAAAGGTTTTAAAACACTTAGGCTACACAGAAGTAGACTGTGTGGTTGTAGAAGTTGATAAGACCAAAGAGAAAGCATTAAACGTAGCACTTAACAAAGTAACTGGTTCATGGAACGAAGCATTACTAGCAGAGCTGATTAAAGATTTGCAAGAAGTAGACTTTGACGTGGCCCTTACAGGTTTTGAACCACCAGAGATTGATGAGCTCTTTAGTAAATTAAATGAAGGAGAAGTTCAGGAAGACAACTTTGATGTGGAGGATGCGCTTACAGAAAATCCTATTACTAAACAAGGTGATGTGTGGTTACTAGGAAGACATCGCTTAATCTGTGGAGATAGTACAGAGGCTTCTGTTTATGAACTACTCATGGATGGCCAAAAGGCAAATCTTATAGTAACGGATCCACCGTACGGAGTCGCATATGAGGGAAAAGCAGGTAACATAAAAAATGATGCACTAGCAGATGCAGAATTTGAGGAGTTTTTGTTGAAGGCATTTAAGAACATGGAGGCAAACTTATCTGATGATGGTTCAATCTATGTTTTTCATGCGGATACGAAAGGGCATATCTTTAGAAAAGCTTTCTTAGATGCCGGCTTTTATTTATCAGGTGTTTGCCAGTGGGTCAAGCAATCATTAGTACTTGGAAGAAGCCCGTACCAGTGGAAGCATGAGCCTGTGCTTTATGGATGGAAGAAGTCAGGTAAGCATAGATGGTACGCTGGGCGTAAAGAAACAACTGTGTGGAACTTTGATCGACCAACGAAAAGTGAACTTCATCCAACAACAAAGCCAATAGCACTTGTTGCTTACCCTATACAAAATAGTAGTATGAGCAATTGTATTGTACTGGACCCATTTGGTGGTAGCGGCTCCACACTCATTGCTTGTGAACAGACAGGGCGTATTTGCCACACCATTGAACTGGATGAAAAATACGCTGATGTTATCGTTAAACGATTTAAAGACCAAGCTGGCTCAGATGGAGAGGTGTACTTGTTAAGAGATGGGCAAAAGCTTACTTATGAAGAGGCGGTGAAAGCTCATGACCAAGCAACAGGCGCTTAAGTTTTTAAAAGCTAACCGGCATACACTTTCCAAGCAGCAATACAAGACAATTAAAGGCCAAATGATTTGTGGAGATGTGACAGGAGCACTTAAGGGATTAGCAAAAGTCCTTTCGAGATAGCTCCTTTCTTTGTGTAGTAAGCACAATTAATTCCTGTATTTCTTGTGTAGTCAGCGTCTACAACTAAAAGCACAGCTACGGTAACATGTGTACTACCCGGAAGGGAATACACAAATGAAAGGGAAACACAAATGAGAACACAAAGATTTGGCATTGAAATCGAAATGACAGGCCTTACAAGAGCCAAGGCAGCAGAGGTTGTTGCTAGAGCGTTATGGGCTGAAAGTTTAGTCCATATGGGAGGAAGCTACGACGCCTACCACATACTAGATTTAGAAGGTCGAACATGGAAGATCGTTTCAGACTCAAGCATTGAAGCACAAAAGGTGTATGGTAAGACAAGACATTTTGCAAATACAGAGTACAGAGTTGAACTCGTAAGCCCAATATTGACCTACAAAGATATCGAACCTTTGCAAGAAATCATAAGAGAGCTTAGAGAAGCAGGAGCCATAACAAATAGTACTTGTGGCATACACATTCACATTGATGCAGCACCTCATACACCAAACACCTTAAAGAACCTAGTTAACTTGGTTGCAAGCAAAGAGGATTTGCTTTACAAAGCATTACAAATTGACTACGACAGAATAAAGTATTGCAAAAAGCTAAACGAACAACTCATTCAAACCATTAACAAAAAGAAACCTAGAACATTAGAACAACTAGCAGATATTTGGTACCAAGGCTATGGAGCACAGGATCGAACAAGGCATTACCACCAAAGTAGATACCATGGACTTAACCTACACAGCACATTTACCAAAGGCACAATCGAATTTAGACTTTTCAATAGCACCACACACGCAGGCAAGATTAAAGCTTACATCCAATTTTGCTTAGCACTTAGCCACCAAGCCTTAATCCAAAAGAAAGCAAGTGCAAGAAGAACCTATACCGATAATGAAAAGTACACCTTCAGATGCTGGATGCTAAGACTTGGCTTGAACGGTGATGAATTCAAAACTTGTAGATACCATTTACTGGGAAATTTATCTGGCAACAGCGCATGGAGAAATGCAGCGTGAAATAGTGAAGAATAGGGAGGGCCAAGTGCCTTCCCATAATACAAAGGAGTAGATGAAATGAATAAAAAACTTTATGCTGCCTATGGTAGCAATATGAATTTAGAGCAAATGAGCTATAGATGCCCAGCGGCTAAAGTGGTAGGCACAGGTGTTGTGAGAGACTACAGGCTTACCTTTAGAGGAAGTAGCCGAGGAGTAGCCAATATTGAACATTGCAAAGATAGAGATGTTCCGGTGGTGTTATGGGAAATTACCAAAGCTTGTGAAGAAGCACTAGATGTGTATGAAGGTTACCCAAGCTTATATGAGAAAAAGGCCATAGAAGTAGAAACTGATAATAAGATACAAAAAGCTATGGTTTATGTAATGGCTAAAAGATATAGGATCATGCCAGCCAGTCCAACAAATTATTATTTAGCAACCATTGCGGAAGGCTATACAGATAATGGGCTAGACCTAGAGGTACTCAAAAAAGCACATCTTGAATGCTTAGAGGAGTTAAAGTAATGGATAGATTTTTTACCCAAACTACATGTGATAGGTGTGGTGAATCACTTAATGGTGGGCGCATCATGAGCATGTTTAACACGGATTGTATTTGCTTAAAGTGCAAAGAGAAAGAGCAATTAGACCCTGAGTATAGCAAAGCACTACAAGCAGAAAGAAAGCAAGTCCAAAAAGGTAACTATAACTATAAAGGGATTAGAGGCAAGTAGCATGATAAGTGACATAGTAGTAGAACAGATATTACTCATTAGAGATACGGGTAAGTACAATATGTTTGATATCCCTAATATTCAAGTAGAGGCCTATGTTAGAGGTTACTACGAACTAGTTATATTTTTAGAAGATAACCTAAAGGAGTACACAGAGTTTATTATGACAGGTAAAAGATAGATAAACCGAGAGCTTACAGAAATGTAGGCTCTTTTATTATGGGAGGAGGTGAACCTATGGCTACACCTGGAAGAAAGCCAAAACCAACAGCACTCAAAGTATTAGAAGGTAATCCAGGAAAACGTGCACTCAATGATACAGAACCTAAACCAGAAAAGAAGGCACCTAAATGTCCAACATGGTTAGATAAAGAAGCAAAGAAAGAATGGAAACGCATTGCAACAGAACTAGAGGCACTAGGTATTTTAACAGAAGTAGATATGGCAGCCTTTGCTGGGTACTGCCAAGCTTATGCAAGGTGGAAGGAAGCAGAAGAGTTCATCGCCAAACATGGAACCATTATTAAAAGCCCAAGTGGCTACTGGCAACAGGTACCTCAAGTTAACATTGCCCAATCCTACTTAAAAATTATGAATAAGTTCTGTGAGCAGTTCGGTCTTACACCTTCTTCACGAAGTAGAATAGCCGTAGAAAGTAGTTCATCAGAAGTTGATCCAATGGAAATGATGCTGATGTCAGGAGGTAAAAAGTAATGTATGATGAAGCAAAAGCACAGCATGCGGTTAATTTTATTAACTGCCTTAAACATACAAAGGGTCAATGGCGAGGTGTAAATTTTGATCTTTTAGATTGGCAAGATAAAATCATACGTGATATCTTTGGGACAGTAAAAGATAGTGGCTATAGGCAATATAACACAGCATATATTGAAATTCCTAAGAAACAAGGCAAAAGTGAACTTGCAGCAGCAGTGGCATTATTACTTACTTGTGGGGATAATGAATGGGGAGCTGAGGTTTATGGTGCAGCAGCAGACAGACAGCAAGCGTCCATTGTATTTGACGTAGCTGTAGAAATGGTAGAGCAGTGCCCAGCGCTTAAGAAGCGCATTAAACCCATTATGTCAGTTAAACGATTAGTTTATAAACCTACAGGTAGTTTTTATCAAGTGTTATCAGCGGAGGCTTTCACGAAACATGGTCTTAACGTACATGGGGTTATATTTGATGAGCTACATGCCCAGCCGAATCGTGAACTCTATGATGTACTTACTAAGGGATCAGGAGATGCTAGGACTCAACCTCTCTTTTTTCTTATTACTACAGCAGGAAATGATAGAAACTCTATTTGTTATGAAGTACATCAAAAGGCTCAAGACATACTAGAGGGCAGAAAGATTGACTCTACATTCTATCCTGTTATTTATGGGATAGATGATAATGATGACTGGACTGATGAACGTAACTGGTATAAGGCAAATCCCTCACTTGGGCATACTGTTGATATAGAAAAAGTAAGAGCCGCTTTCCAAAGTGCTAAAGAGAACCTGGCAGAAGAAAATATCTTTAGACAACTAAGACTCAACCAATGGGTGAAGCAGTCTATAAGATGGATGCAAATGGATAAATGGGATGAGTGTGCTTTTAGTGTATTTTCAGAAGCACTTATAGGGAGAGAGTGTTTTGGAGGACTTGACTTATCTAGCACAACGGATATTACGGCTTTTGTACTTGTATTTCCACCCAGGGATGAAGATGAAAAGTATGTGATTATGCCGTTCTTTTGGATTCCAGAAGATAACCTTGCCTTACGTGTAAGAAGAGACCACGTACCTTATGATGTATGGGAGAAAGCAGGGTATATCAAAACGACTGAAGGAAATGTGGTGCACTACGGCTTCATTGAATCCTTTATAGAAGAATTGGGTACCAAGTATAACATTAAAGAGATAGCCTTTGACCGCTGGGGCGCAGTTCAAATGACTCAGAATCTAGAAGGCATGGGCTTTACGGTTGTACCATTCGGTCAAGGCTATAAGGATATGTCCCCACCCTCTAAAGAGCTGATGAAGCTCACTTTGGAAAAGAAACTAGCCCATGGTGGAAACCCAGTTCTAAGGTGGATGATGGACAATATCTTTATTAAAACAGATCCCGCAGGTAACATCAAACCTGATAAAGAGAAGAGTACAGAGAAGATAGATGGTGTAGTAGCTACTATTATGGCGCTTGATAGAGCAATAAGACATCAGGATGATGATGGAAGTGTGTATGATAGCCGAGGGATATTGGTGTTATAATATAAATATACAAGAATTATTATCTCTTATGTGATGTAACAGGAGGATGTATGGAAGGATTATATTGGAAGATAAGATATGCTTACGAAGCATGGTATTTTAAAAGAAAGTATGCTACCAAGGTGCCTAAGATTTATTACGATAAAAAGTTTAGAGTATATGTAAATCCCAAGGTGTTAGAAGAAAAAGATAGTTGTTTAGAATATGTATGTTCTGAAACGGTTAGGTATAGTCTAATCTATATCTACTCGATTAAAGGTAAGGATACGCATGCTCACACTATTGCAGAGGTATTTAAAGACGCATATAACTATGCTGAAACATTTAAAATATTGGATGAAGATCAATATAGCAAGCAAGAATTAGAGCTAATTAATAAATTGATAAAACAAGGTATTGAAGATAGAAAAATAAATAGTTGAAGTAGAAAAAAGAGTTTTATTCAAAAAAACAGAACTGGTGTTACTAGTGAATTTTTTGTTGTGTTTGTAGAACATCTTGCTAATTGGGCTAGACATAGAAATGTTCATGTAAAAGGATTGAACTTAGGAGGAATACTATGAGTATAAAAACTCTATCAAAGTTATTTAAATCAAGAGATAAGCCAACTAATACACTTGGTAGTGCATATACCTTTTTCTTTGGAGGTACAACGAGTGGCAAAACAGTTAATGAAAGAACAGCGATGCAAACAACCGCTGTGTATGCATGTGTTAGGATTTTAGCAGAGACAATTGCTTCCTTACCTTTGCACACTTATCGGAGTACATCCAATGGTAAAGAGAAAGCAAAGGATCATTATTTATACTATCTGCTTCATAATGAACCAAACCCAGAGATGACTTCCTTTGTCTTTAGAGAGACATTAATGAGTCATCTTTTATTATGGGGAAATGCTTATGCGCAGATTATTCGGGATGGGTTGGGCAAGGTGGTGGCCCTTTATCCATTGATGCCTGATAAGATGACTGTAGACCGAACCAGTAAAGGTGAAATCTACTACTTGTACAATAAAGAGGGTATTGATTATCCATTAAAAAAAGAAGAGGTACTTCATATTCCAGGACTAGGATTTGATGGTATGATTGGTTATTCACCCATAGCAATGGCTAAGAATGCTATAGGAATGGCCATCGCCACAGAGGAATATGGAGCCTCTTTTTTTGCTAATGGGGCAAATCCAGGAGGTGTACTTGAACACCCAGGGATTGTTAAAGATCCGGCCCGTATTCGTGACAGCTGGAACGCTGTATATGGTGGCAGTAACAAAGCGCATAAGGTAGCAGTTTTGGAGGAGGGCATGTCTTTTAAAACAATTACGATACCACCAGACCAAGCACAGTTTTTAGAAACACGTAAATTCCAAACCAATGAGATAGCACGTATCTTTAGGATCCCACCTCATATGATAGGAGACTTAGAACGGGCTACCTTTTCAAATATAGAAAACCAGTCTTTAGAATTTGTGAAGTACACCTTGGATCCTTGGGTAGTAAGGCTGGAGATGAGTATGCAACGTGCACTGCTAATGGAGAGTGAGAAGAGAGATTACTTTATTAAACTCAATGTTGATGGATTACTTAGAGGAGACTATGCCTCTAGAATGCAAGGTTACGCTACAGGTATTCAAAATGGCTTCTTAAGTCCTAATGATGTGAGAAGGTTAGAAGACATGAATACCATCGAGCATGGTGATATCTATGCCATGAATGGTAACATGCTCAAGCTTGAAGATGTAGGCGCTTATGCAAAAACATTAGAAAAGAAGGAAGGTGAGGACAATGAGGAAGTTCTGGAATTGGGTAAAGAACGAGGAAGGTAGAACCTTGTACTTTGATGGTTATATCGCTCAGGATAGCTGGTTTGATGATGAGATTTCACCTAAGCAGTTTAAAGCAGAGCTTACAGCCTCAGAAGATGATGTAACTGTATGGATTAATAGTCCAGGTGGCGATGTGTTTGCTGCCAGCCAAATCTACAATATGCTCAAAGAGTACCCAGGTAGAGTCACAGTTAAGATAGATGGAATAGCTGCAAGTGCTGCTTCCGTTATTGCAATGGCTGGAGATGAAGTACACATGTCACCTACGGGGATGCTGATGATTCACAACCCATCAACAGCAATTTTTGGTGAAGCTTCTGATTTAGCATCTGGAATTGCCATGTTAAATGAAGTCAAAGAAGGCATTATCAATGCTTATGAGCATAAGACAGGATTAAGTCGGGTGAAGCTTGCACACATGATGGATGCAGAGACTTGGTTCAGTGCCAAGAAGGCTGTAGAGCTGGGATTTGCAGACAAAGTATTATATGAATCAGAGCTAGAAAAATCAGATGAAGGGTTTATCTTTGATAAAGTAACAGTTACCAATGCACTAAGAGATAAACTACCCCGAGTAACAGAGGGGCCAGTTGAAGATGCAGGGACCCCTTATGATCAACTTGCAAAACGATTAGAACTATTAAAACCTTAGGAGGGATTTATATATGAATAAAGCATTAGAATTAAGAGAAAAAAGAGCTAAACTATGGGAGAGCACGAAGGCTTTCTTAGATAGTAGAAGAAATGAGAAAGGTCTTTTATCAGCAGAAGATACACAGACCTATGAACGTATGGAAGAAGATGTTATTAATCTTGGTAAAGAGATTGACCGATTAGAACGCCAAGCAGCACTTGATCTGGAGCTATCCAAGCCCCTTAATGCACCACTCACAAATAAACCTTCTCAGTATCAAGGCAATGTTAAGACAGGGCGTGCAACTGATGAATATCGTAATGCCTTTTGGAATGCTATGAGAAATAAAAATAGTTTTGATGTACAAAATGCTTTACAAATTGGGACAGATAGTGAAGGTGGTTACTTAGCACCGGATGAATTTGAACGTACACTTATTGAAAGTTTACAAGAAGAAAATATCTTTAGAAGTTTAGCAAAGATTATTAATACCTCTTCAGGAGATAAGAAAATTCCTGTATCTGCTACAAAGGGAACAGCAGCATGGGTAGATGAAGAAGGGATTATTTCAGAATCTGATGATAGTTTTGGACTCACTTCTATTGGAGCATACAAATTAGCGACTATGATTAAGGTTTCAGAAGAACTCCTTAATGATAGTTTTTTTAATATCCAGGAGTATATCGCTAAAGAGTTTGCTAGAAGAATTGGTGCTAAGGAAGAGGAAGCTTTCTTTGTTGGTGATGGTACAGGTAAGCCAACTGGTATTTTCCATACAACAGGAGGAGCTGAAGTAGGTGTAACAAGTGGAAGTACAACAGCGATTACACTTGATGAGGTGATGGATTTATTTTACTCACTTAAATCTCCATACCGTAAAAAAGCTGTCTTTGTAATGAATGATTCGACTGTAAAAGCTATTCGTAAGTTAAAAGACAGTACAGGTCAATACTTATGGCAACCATCCGTTACGGCAGGAGAGCCAGATAGAATCCTAAATAGACCTGTTAAAACTTCTGCTTATGTTCCAACTATTTCTACAGGTAATAAGGTTATAGCCTTTGGAGATTTCAATTACTATTGGATCGCTGATAGACAAGGACGTAGCTTCCAAAGACTCAATGAGCTTTATGCAGCTACAGGACAAGTAGGATTTAAAGCGACACAAAGGGTAGATGGTAAACTCATTTTACCTGAAGCCATTAAAGTATTACAGATGAAATAATGGGGAGGTGATGAGCTGATGGTCATTACTTTAAAAGAAGTTAAAACTTACCTTCGAGTAGATGGTGATGAAGAGGATATGCTCATCACCTCTTTTATCATAGCAGCAGAAGAAATGTGTGAAGGGATACTTAGATATCCGCTAGATGAATTAAGCTTGGTCCCTGAAACAGTTAAACAAGCCGTTTTCTATATAGTAGGGCAGCTTTACGAAAATAGGGAGCAAGTTCCAATAGATGAGATTTTAGAAGTTGTAAAGTGTTTACTCTTTAACTTCCGAAAGGAAAGTTGGTGAGAGGATGATCGGTGAGTTAAAGCACAGAATCAAGTTAGAACAGCTGCTTGTTGAAAAAGATAGCCTAGAACAAGAGATCGAAACTTGGCAACTAGCTTATGAGGTATGGGCAGATATTAAACCACTTTCAGGCAAGGAGTACTTTAAAGCAAGACAAACTAAAAGTGATATTATGGTTCAGGTCACTATTAGGTACAGGCCACAGATTCATAATCGCATGAGAATGCTATTTAATAATCAAATCTATGAGATTGTATCGGTCATTAATGTTAACCAGGAGAATAGATATTTACAATTACTTTGTAAAGAAGGTGTAGATCTTGTTTGATTTAGATATAGAAATAGCCAAAAAACTTGCACAATATACTCAAGAAATTCAAGAAGCCTTAGAAGAAGCAACAGATAAAATTACCCTTGAAACAGTAAAATACTTGAAAGCTACAAGTCCAACTCGTACACATAAGTACAGTAAAGCTTGGATCAGAAAGAAAACAGACAATGGGTATATTATTCATAATAAAAGATACTATCTGACACACCTTCTAGAACATGGTCATGCTAAACGTGGTGGTGGAAGAGTATTAGGTATCAAACATATAGAACCGGCAGAACAAAAGGCAATCGATGCATTTGAACAGGAATTAAGGAGGGCTATTGATGACATTAGATAAGGTATGTAAGATGTTAAAGCAAATAGAATTACCATTAGCTTATAATCATTTTAAAAGTGAACAAAAGCCACCCTACCTTGTGTACATGATAAGTGAAACAGAAAGTTTTGCAGCAGATAATAAGGTTTACCATAAAGAAGATCGATTTGCTATAGAACTGTATACGGCTAAAAAAGATACACTACTAGAGACTAGATTAGAAGTCCTATTAGAAGATCATGAAGTATATTATGAAAAGTATGAGGCTTATATTGATACAGAAAAGATGTATCAAATTAGATATGAAATTTAAGGAGGGATAACAATGAGTAATAAGATAAAATATGGACTTAAGAATGTTCATTATGCAAGTATTACTGAGACGAATACAGAAGGTGTCATTGATGTTACTTTTGGAACACCTACACCTGTTCCAGGTGCAGTTAACCTAGTATTATCTCCAGTAGGAGAAAGTACGCCTTTCTATGCGGATAACACAGAGTATTTTACGACTATTGCTAACAATGGTTATGATGGGACATTAGAGATGGCACTTATCCCAGATACTTTTAAAGTAGAAATTTTAAAAGAAGTACTTGATAGTAAGAAGGTTCAGTTTGAAGAAAATGATAAACAACCAGCGCCATTTGCTTTACTCTTTGAGTTTGAAGGTGATGTCAAAGCTATACGTCATGTTATGTATTACTGTAAAGCAGCTAGGCCTAATATCGAGAGTTTAACAAAAGGCCAAACCATTGAACCTAAGTCAGAAACCCTCAACTTGACCTGTAGAAGTATTCCAGGAACAACCATTATCAAGGCTAAAACTACTAGTGAAACAGACACAGCAACTTATGATAACTGGTATAAAACAGTATATGAAAAAACAGAAGAAATTGGATAATTATCTATAAAATATAAATGGATAATATTTACATTTTATAGCACAAGTGTTATACTATTTAAGTAACAACAATTTAATATGAGTAAACTCATTTATCAAGAGTTAGGGTAGAGATTTAGCTCTATGACCCTATACCAACCTGCATACTGCAAGGTGGTCCTGCTAAAATATCGATAAGGAGGTGATGCAATCATTGTCTAGTATCTTCTTATTCTGTATAAGAGGATTTTTTTGTTTTATAAAATTATATTGAGGAGTGATTGCATGAATACTTTAGGAATGTTAAGAGGTTATATGGCAAAAAATATGGACGCCACTAGATTTATTGATGAGGTTACAAAAACATTATCAAAAGAATTTAATGAATTAGTACGTGTAAAGATGATCAAACCAGGAGTATATAGAATAGAATTAAAGGACTATAAGATTACTATGAGTGAAGACCTCATCAATAAGTTAAAGAGCCCTTATGGAGTAGATAGATATATACTTTTAAAGTTCGAAGAACAGGGATTTAAATTTGATAGGAATAGAAGTCAATACATTATGTATTGTTTTGGAAACTATATTGGAGCTACAATAAGCTCTAAGTAGTTTCACAAGGGGGTGCTAGAATTATAGACATTCTAGGACCTCTTTTTATTTATAAAATCTATTTTAGGAGAAACGTATATGGAAAAGATTATAAAAATAGCTAATCAAGAAGTGGCTCTTAAGACAACAGGGGCCACTTTATTACGTTATAAAATGCAATTTGGAAAAGACCTTTTGACCGAGCTCATTAAGTTAGAAAAAGTTTATAAAGAAGGAGAATTACAGTTAGAAAACTTAGACTTTGAAGTATTCTATAATATGCTTTGGGTTATGGCTAAAACAGCCAATTATGAAATTAAGCCTCCTTTAGAATGGTTAGATGAATTTGAAGAATTACCTATTCTAGAAATTCTACCAGAAGTGATGGAGCTGTTAACAGGTCTAATGAAAACAACTAAAAAAAAGTAGAAAATACAACTAAGGATATAGTGGGTGAAGTAACAACAGAGATGATAATGGTCTATGCTATAAAAAGAGGGCTACTTCTAACAGATTTTAATGTGATGAGTATAGGAATGATTTTAGACTACATAGATCATTATGATAGGCTACATGGCATAAAGGAAGAAGATGGAAAACAAGCTAATCAACTAGATTTTAATGCATTCTAACGCCTAACAAGGTAGTTCGGCCACATATTTTCCTATATCCTAAAATGAGCACTTACTTAAGTAGTAGGTGCTTTTCTTATACTCAAATTGAAGGAGGTGATGAGAGATGGCAAGTAAACTTAAAGGTATTGTAATTGAAATTGGTGGGAATGTAAAACCACTTGAAAGAGCATTAAGTGATGTCAATAAAACAAGCCGAAACCTACAGTCAGAGCTTAGAGAAATTGAGAGTCTATTAAAACTAGATCCGGGGAATACAGAGCTACTCAGTCAAAAGATGAAACTTTTAGCTTCGCAGACAGAAAACACATCTGACAAATTGAAACAATTAGAAGATGCACAGGACCAGGTTAATAAACAGTTTGCTTCAGGTAAAATTAATGCTTCTCAATATAGAGCCTTTAACCGTGAGATTGAAAAAACAGCTATTGAACTAAGGAAGTTAGAGGAAACAGCTGAAGAAACACAGGAAGAAATTAATGATTTAGGTGTTGAAGCAGATCAATCCGAAGGTAAACTAAAGAAATTAGGGGCATCTGCTGGAAGTGTTGCTAAAAGTATTGGCAGTATGGCTGTTAAAGGAACAGCTACTGCTTTAGTAGGTATAAGTAGTGCAGTGGTAGGTATTGGTGTTATGGCTACAAAAGGAGCAGATGAAGCTAAACGTGCTCTCAACAGTTTACAAGTTCAAACTGGTGCAACTGCTGAAGAAATGAAAGGTCTAGAAGAAGGTTTGATGAACCTTTATGCAGATAATATGGGGGAAGACTTTCAGGACATTGCCGATAGTATGGCCCTCATTGCTCAGCAAACCAATATGACAGGGAAAGAGTTAGAACTTGCTACGTCGCATGCCCTTCTTTTAAGAGATAGTTTTAATTTTGATGTGTCAGAAAGCACACGGGCTGTGAATCAGATGATGAAGTCATTTGGAGTAACAGCAGAAGAAGCTTATACACTTATTGCACAAGGGGCCCAAAAGGGACTGAATGCTAATGATGATTTGCTAGATACGATTAATGAATATAGTGTGCATTTCCAACAGTTAGGACTTGATGCCGAAGATATGTTTAACATGCTAGAAAATGGTTCAGAAACTGGAGCTTTTAGCATTGATAAATTAGGGGATGCTATTAAAGAGTTTGGTATAAGAGTAAAAGATAACAGTGATGGTACATTAGGAGCTTTTACAGAACTGGGACTTAATGCTACAGAGCTTACAAAGCACTTTAATGAAGGTGGAAGTGCAGCAGAAAGAGCATTTAAGCAAGTGGTTACTGCTCTTGAATCTTGTGATGATCAGGTATTACAAAATCAAGTAGGTGTGGCCCTGTTTGGTACTATGTGGGAGGATTTAGGTGTTGAAGCAATCGGAGCCTTAAGCTCTATAGAAGGGGAGTTTAGTCAGACAGCCAACACTTTACAAGAGATTAACAAGATTAAGTACAATGATTTAGGTAGTGCTATTCAAGGTATAGGAAGATTGCTTCAAACAAACTTACTTATTCCATTAGGAAATGACATTCTCCCAGTACTTAATGAATTTGCCAATGCTTTAAAGGTAGATTTTAATGATGAAGGCTTACAAAATTTTACTCAGTCATTAGATAAGTTTTTAAAGGATATGACACTAAAGCTTGCTAATAGTTTGCCTCAGGTAGTCACAATCATTAATAATGTTTTAAGTGGCCTACTTACTTCCTTAACGAAAGTAATACCAACAGCGTTACCTATTTTAATGGAAGGTGTTTATACCTTAATCAGTTCATTAATGACGATTATCCAAGAGAATATCCCAATGATTGCAGAAGTAGCAGGACAACTTATTACGAATCTTGCTACTTTTATTTGTGAGTCATTACCTCAGTTAGCTACAGCGATAATTCAAATTGTAAGTACGTTGGCAACTACTCTAGCAGATGAGATACCAATACTTATACCGATTATGGTAGAGGGCATTCTTGGATTAGTCATGGGTATACTAGACAATCTTGATCAATTTATTCAAGCTGCTATAGCTATCATCCTGGCATTAGTAGAAGGTATATTAAATGCCTTACCTAAGCTATTAGAACAAGCCCCTATTATTGTAAGTAAATTAGCAGATGGATTGATTACAGCTATTCCTCTATTAGTAGATGCAGCAGCACAGCTTATTGTAGGATTGATTACTTTCTTAATGAATAATTACCCCATTGTGATTCAATCAGCCATTGAAATAGTTGGTGCACTTGCAGGAGGGTTAATCCAAGCTATACCTCAGCTTCATCAGTCTGTTTTGGAGCTTATTGCAGCAATTAGGAATACTATCCTTAATACCAACTGGTTAGAAGTAGGAGGTAATCTTGTATCCGGTATTGCCAAAGGAATTCGTAATGGTGTAGGCATGGTAGTTAGTGCTGCAAAAAATATGGCTAAGAGTGTATGGAAGAGTATTACAAGTGTGTTTGATATGCATTCTCCGTCAAGGTTAGCCATTAGAGTGTTTCAGAAGGACTTTGTTGAAAATGGTATAGGTCAAGGGATTTTAAAAGGGATACCACAGGTGGTTAGAGATACTAAAAAGATGGGGCAAAGTATTACGCAAGCTATGGAGGTTGCACCACATTTAGAGATTTCTAATGAGCTCAGTCAGTTAGCCAGCCAATCCATAACAAATCATACACTTTCTACAACGTCTAACCAATTTACAGATGGAGATATTGTCATCCAAAACATGAACATTAATTCTCAAGAAAATGCCCAATACTTTGCAGAGTATCTTTATAGTTTAAAGAAAAATAGAAATCGAAGGATAGGAGTGATCACATGATAGAACTTTACAGAAAAACAGATTTACAAGTTCCATATGCTAAAGTTCCTATTAATCAAGGCCATATACAGGGTGAAAGAAATGGTTACTATACACTTTCATTCTCTGTACTAAAGAGTTACTTAAAAAGTAGGACAATAACTATTGATCACAATACTATCTTTAAAGTAGGTAATTTATACTATGGACAAGTAAGTGCAGGAAGTAAGGATCATCAAAAGATTGTCTCAGAGTTTACAGCTGAGCTTCTTCAAACACAGGTACTGATGTTCAAGTACCTAAAAGAACTTAAACTTCAAGATACAACACTAGAACATGTTTTAAGAACTCTTTTAGAAGGGACTATTTTCACAGTAGGAGTATGTGAGGATATAAGCCCTTTTAATTTTGAGATTAAAAATACCAATGCCCAAAATGCACTTACTAAGTTAATAGAACAAACAGGAACAGAGATAAAGTATGAAGGATTAAAGATGAGCATCAAGAAAAACCAGTGGGGACAGTCAGCTACAGTATTAACAAAAGGATTTGACTTTACTATGTTAAATGAAGACACAGATACTTCAGATGTTATTACAAAGCTTTATTTTCAGAATAGCAAAGGTGATTTATCTGGAACGATAACAAGTAAAAAGGCTAGCGACTATAATTTTATTAGAGAAGCCTATAAAGAATTTCAAGCAGAAACATTAGAGGATCTAACGGTTTTAGCAACAGATTACCTTCAAACAGTAGATAGCCCAAGAGTAAGTTTAAGTATTAGTATACCTAAAAGTAAAAATCTTGATTTACAGCTGTGTCAATTGGTTAGGATTCATAACACTGTACTGAATAAGCAAGTGGATTATAAAGTGGTGACGTATACTAAGAGTCTAACAACTGGAGAAGATACTTATCAACTAGGAGAACGTAAAAGGGACTTTGCTGATATACAGGAGGTTATTACACAAGAAGTACAGAATGTTGCACCTGATATTATTGTAGAAGTAATAGAAAAAGAAGTCATTAGCGCTAAAACAGCACATATTCTAAATGCTTGGGTAAGAGATCTTAATGTTGAATACTTAGAAACAAACTTTGATGCATTAGATATTAGAAAGCCAGCGCCATTAGAAAATATAAGAAATTGTATTCGAATACAGAATGAATGTATCGATTATGTAACTCAGGAACTAAGTCCTACTGAAGTAATGGATTACAAAAATAAAGATGGACAGCAAATTTACTACACCGCTATAAAGGAAAATCCTCAAGCTTATCAATTTTTTACACTTACTACACCTAAAAGTATTTATCCTGACTTAACTGACATACAAGTAGATGAATTTAAAGTCAAAGTGAGAAAGGTGCTAAATGAACAAGTTAAAGCTTCTTTTAAGTTTGATAGTACATTAGGGGATACGCTTTATCCTTCTATGGTATGGGGGGCTGGGACAGATGTCTCTGGTTCTACTCAAAATGGCAAAGGGTTTATTTATAAGGATTTAGATGGATTGGTTTTTAAGTATATTACAAGTATAGGTAAAAGTCATGAAATTAAACTAGGTGAAAAAGGCATAGAAGGTTTACCTACTTTTGATTTTGGAAACATAGAATTACCAGCGGTGCCTGTTACTGGTATGGACTTCTTTAGTAATGGGTTTGTTGTTTATTACGAAAATCTACAGAAAGAATTTATATGGGTTAAGGATAGTGTAGGTAGGATTTTAAGTCTAACCGATAAAAATACAAATCAATCTATCAGTATTGGCTGGTACAATACTGAGGTTCCAGGAGAGATATAAAGATGCCAAATATAGATTTTCAAAATGGATTATTATGTGGACTATTTATAAATGGGTTATCCCTTGGAGGAAACTCTGATGGTGAAGGGCTCCCAGATGGTAAGATTTTAACAGTAGTGAATTGTGACTACTATCGTGGAGACTGGGGGCATTGTGTAGCTTATCTTAATACGGATACTTTTGAAAGCGTGCTTAGTAGCGGTGTCTATTATGCACCTGACTCAGGTATTGTGGTTATAGGATCTTTTCAATTACAAGACTGGGATGATTGGTCAGATACACGACCTGAGGCTATATTGAAAATAACTGCAGATGGTGCAGTGATTTACGAAGGGGATATTTATGAATACTTTAAAGTGAGTCATTCTCAAATGTTAGAAATTTCAAAAGCCTTTAGTTATAAAAGCTCTTTTTCAATAGAAGCTAAACGAACTAATCTAACAGACTCCATGGCACTAGAATTTTATCAGACATGTATTATTGGATTAAATGAAAGGGTGAAATCATGAAAGGATTCATAGAAAATATTCAAATGATGTTTGCTACAGTGGGTTGTTTTTTAGGATGGTTCCTGGGAGGAGTGGATGGCTTTATGTATGCCTTGGTTACCTTTGTAGTATTAGATTATGTAACAGGACTAATGGTGGCAATTCTAGAACAAAGACTTTCAAGTGAAGTAGGATTTAAAGGGATCTTTAAAAAAGTAATTATCTTCATCTTAGTAGGAGCAGGACATATGATCGACTATCAAGTCATAGGCAACGGAAGTGCGATTCGTACTGCTGTTGTCTTTTTTTATATCGCAAATGAGGGGATTAGTATCATAGAAAATGCAGCAATTATAGGTGTTCCTATTCCACAGAAACTTCGGGATGTATTAGAACAACTTAGAAAGGGTGGTAACTCAGATGGAAACGTTCAGTAATATAGAAAAATATTTACAGTACTTACTATCAAATGAGGGTGAATTGCCTAAGCCAAGTAGTAGGGTAGATGAGTATTTACATTACTTAGCTTTAGGTGGTAATAAAGATGAATTACCTCTACCACAGTCACGACTCGATCTATACTTGTACCACTTATGCGAAAAAGGATTAGGAGGAGAAAGCAACACACAAGTTGGGCCTATAGGCATAACGATTAGTGAGATTAAGACTAAATTTCATTGGGAACCCCCTGTACATTACGATTTAACTTCTATTATAGAAAAGAAAATTCCAAAAGTAGAAGGGATAATCATTTCTACTATAATACAAAAAGAGAAGGAAGGGATTTAAAATGGCCTACCAATATGTATCTATGATTATTACGAGTACAGAAGCTTCATATGCAATTGATCAGTTTGTAGAAAAAATAAAAGAAATAGTTCCTAATCTTACTGCTGAAGGTCCCTTTTACTATCAAGACGAACCTGAAACTTATCCTGAAGCAAAAACTTACATCCTCACCCACTCAGCAGATACTTCTTTTAAATTGGTTCTTTATAACTCATCTACTACTGATGCAGCAGGTAAGCCTTCATCAGGAACAGGATATTATAATAAAATAGCCGCAAGAGTCATAGCTGGAGAGGTATGTACTTCACTAGGTGAAATAAATGTAGGAACAGGTTTAAAAACAACATCATCAGTAGGTGCAACGAATAACATTATTTATATTACACTCTTAGCAGGAGTTGATTATTTATTATGGTATATAAGTTCAACTCCTCCATCTATTAATGTTCCATTGTATGTAGGTTATATACCTCTTTATGATGTAGATGGAAGTATTTATGCTTTATCCTATCCAGGCCTATATGGCTATTACAAAGGAAATTCTTCTGGAAGTTATTTTAATACCTTTAAGGATACCTTGTTAACATCCGGTGGTATATCACCAGGTAAGGCCGCTTATGGACTAAGTATAAAAAGACTCAATAGATATATTTATCCTCAGATGGATATTACTCAAAATGGAACTCCAGAAAATTATAAGCCCACACTAACAAAAAATGTACAAATGTATATTGAGACGATATATGGTTCAAGTAGTAGTATGGCTAGCACTGATACAAACAGAGTAATCAGTACCCATCTCAGAGGCAGAGAATGTATTTTAGCCATGGCTAAAGAACAGTCACCTACTTATCCGGAAGGTGGATTACTTACATTAGACGGAAAAGATTATTACATTTGTGATACCAGAAGTATAGATTCATCTAAGGGTTTCTGTACCTATATACTATTTGAACTTTAAAGGGGGATAGAAATTATGCAAATCATAAAAAAATACTTAACGATCAACTCTTATTCAAGACCGGGAAACAAACTAAAACGTGTTAAGGGAATAGTCATTCATTGGGTAGGTAATGCTGCTTCTACAGCAGAAGCTAATCGTAATTATTTTGAAGGATTAAAATCAGGACAGAAAATGAGTAATGGGAGGTATAGATATGCTGGTTCACACTATATTGTGGGGCTGGAAGGAGAAATTATTGCATGTGTTCCAGAAGATGAGATAGCTTACCATGCAAGTCAAGTGAATGAAGATCATATAGGAATAGAGGTTTGTCATCCAGATTGGAATGGTAAGTTTAGCCCAGTAACATATCAAGCACTTATCACACTTATTATTGATATTTGTAATAGGTACAATCTTAATCCACTAAGAGATGTGATCAGGCACCACGATGTAACAGGTAAAGATTGTCCTAGGTACTACGTTAAAAACATAGAGGCCTGGGAGCAACTTAAGCAAGATGCAAATAAGAAACTTGTAAGTACTATTAAGATTATACTTAATAACGTTGAAAAGGAAGTAGAGACAGTCAATATAGATGGTTTTAACTTTGTAAAGCTTCGTGATCTAGCAGATGACAAGATTGAAGTAGGTTATGATAAGCAGGAGAAACTTCCTATTATAAAGGTGAAGTAGGACCTTGCTTTATAGGCCTAAAAGAGTGATGTATAGTGGTGACCATTTGATAGAAAGGAGCTAATTAAATGAAGGTAACAATCATTCAACCTAAAACTGAAAATAGTTTACTTAAAAAGAGAGTATGTGCCTATGCAAGAGTATCTTCATTAAGTAATAGCCAGGGAGAGTCTCTTGAAAATCAAGTAACTTATTTCAAAGATAAAATTAAGTCAACTCCTGAATATGAGTTTGTAGATGTATTTGTAGATCGTGGCATAACAGGAACAAAAGGAGATAGACCGGCTTTTCAAGAAATGCTAACGCAATGTAGAGAGGGTAAAATTGATATTATTTTAGTAAAGTCAATATCAAGGTTTGCACGAAATACAACAATTGTTTTAGAATATGTAAGACAGTTGAAGTTGATGGGTATAGATGTACACTTTGAAAAAGAGAATCTTAGAAGTTTGTCAAAGGATGGTGAGCTAATGCTTACTGTCCTTTCTTCATTTGCAGAAGAAGAGAGTAGAAATATAAGTGAAAATATGAAGTGGACTATTAAAAGGAAGTTTCAACGAGGCGAGGGCTATATCAATGTAAAGAGATTTCTAGGATATGACAAGGATGAGTATGGGGATCTTATAATTAATCCAGAAGAAGCCGCAATAGTTAAAAGAATCTTTCAAGAGTACCTTAGCGGAAATGGAAGCTATACAATAGCTAAGATATTTAATAAAGAAGGTATTCCAACAGTAACAGGTAGTAAGTGGGACGATAACACAATACTAAATATTTTAAAGAATGAAAAATATAAAGGAGATGCTTTACTACAAAAGACTTATACACCAAATTATTTAGATAAGAAAAAGAAAAGAAACACTGGACAGGTTGAGAGTTACTATATTGAGGAAAATCATTCAGCAATTATATCCAGAGATATATGGGATAAAGTCCACGCAGAATTACAAAGACGTAAAAAGAGCCAAATTTCAAATCAAGCTAGATATGATTTGTCAGGTAAACTTATTTGTAGTAAATGTGGCAGTAAACTAAAGCACAGAATATGGAATAGTGGTAAGCCATCTCAAAAGATAGTATGGCAATGTAGCAAATATATTAAAGAAGGAAAAGATGCCTGTGAAGGAACAGTTATAGAGGATGCTCTTATTACAGCACTTAATATAAAGGAAGAAACAATTGTAAAGGAGTGTTTAGTTGATGGCAAGAAGTATTACACATATACCAGCAAGGCAGACTGTAGTAACAACTAATAATAACCTTCAAATACCAAAAAAGAAAGTTGCAGCATATTGTAGAGTTTCAACAGATCAATTAGAACAACTGTCGAGCTACCAAAATCAACTAATATACTATCGAGAGTACATCAGTAATAATAAAGCCTATGAATTTGTTGGCATTTATGCAGATGAGGGAATATCAGGAACTAACACTAAAAAGCGTGAACAGTTCAACAAGATGATAGCTGATTGCAAATCTGGCAAGATCGATATGATTATGACAAAGTCAATTAGTAGATTTGCAAGAAACACGCTTGATTGCTTGCAATATGTAAGACTACTTAAAGATTTAGGCATAGAAGTATTTTTTGAAAAGGAAAATATAAATACATTAGATTCAAAAGGTGAAATTTTGTTAACTTTGCTTAGTAGTCTAGCCCAGGAGGAGAGTAATAACTTATCTCAGATTACAACATGGGGAATTAGACGAAGGTTTGAACAGGGTAAGGTGACTGTTAATGAAAAGAAGTTCTTGGGCTATGACAAAGACGGAGAAGGTAATTTGATTATAAACAGACAACAAGCTAAGATAGTGAAACGTATCTATCAAGAATATCTTAATGGTAAGGGGCCAACACGTATAATGAGAGAATTGGAACACGATAAAGTAAAAGGTGTTACGGGATCAATAAAATGGTATACAACCACCATAGACAAAATACTTAGAAATGAAAAATATAAAGGAGATGCACTATTACAAAAAACCTACACTACTAATTTCCTTAATAAAACAAGAGCCAAGAACGAAGGACAAGTAACTCAATACTATGTAGAAGAAAGCCATCCAGCTATTATACCACCTATAATGTGGGATGCAGTTCAGCTAGAAATTGAAAGGCGAAAACAGTATGTAGAAGAACATAAGCTACAGAAGTATGATTATGGGTTTGAGGATACAGCTTTTGCAGGTCATATTATATGTGGAGAGTGTGGGAGAAGTTATCAGCGAAAAATATGGCATTCTAACAGCAAGCCGGTAAGGCTATGGCAATGTGGAAGTAAGTATCAGGAAAAGGGAAAGGTAGGGTGTAATAATAGCCATATCTATGATCAAAAACTAAATGAAATATTTATAAGTGCCTTTAATGCATTAGTTAAAAATAAAGAAACCTTCTTAAGCAAATGGAGAGGTGAGCTACAAGGAGCAGATGTACTGAAAGCATACAGGATGAAGCAGTTTATAGAACTAATAGCAGAGATAAATACAATTGAAGAAGTAGACAAAGAACTGGTGTTTAAGGTGCTCGATAAGATAACAGTCATAGATAAAGGAAAGGTCATAGTAAAGTTTTTGGATGGAACAGAATTAGAATGTTTGATGGAGAGCTGATCAGGGAATTACCTTGGTTTGCTCTTTTTATATTTGCTACAATTTGTGGTATACTAAGGTCACTATAAATTGTACATAAGAGGATGAACGGTTATGGAAAGACTAAGAGGTGTAGTAGAACGAATTACCTATGCTAATGAAGAAACTGGATATAGTGTTATTAAGATAAAATGTAAGGGATACATGGACCTTGTAACTGTTGTAGGAAGCATGGCAACTGTTAATGTGGGTTCAGTTATTACTATAAAAGGGTTCTGGTCTAGTAACCCCAAATATGGAAGACAGTTTGATGCTAAGGAGTGGGAGGAAGCCCTACCAGCCAGTATATATGGTATTGAGAAGTATTTAGGTAGTGGTTTAATCAAAGGCATTGGTCCGGTTTATGCTAAGAAGATTGTACAGCTCTTTGGAGAGCAGACACTGGATATTATTGAAGAAGCGCCAGATCGTATTATCGAAGTACCGGGGATAGGTAAGAAGCGAGTAGAAAAGATTAAAAAGGCATGGCAAGATCAAAAAGAGATCAAGAATATTATGATCTTCTTACAGTCCAATGGTGTATCCACATCTTTCGGGAGTAGGATCTATAAGTTCTATGGAGATAAGAGTATAGAGGTCGTAAAGGAAAATCCATATAAGCTGGCAGATGACATCTATGGTATTGGATTTAAAACAGCAGATGGGCTTGCGGCTAAACTAGGTATAGAAAAAGACTCCTTCAAACGCTGTCGTGCAGGTATCTTCTATACTTTAAGTGAGCTCTCAGAAGAGGGGCATTGTTATGCAACATATGAACAACTTGTTACTAAGTGTGTTGAAATATTAGAAGTAGAAGAACCCAAGATTGTTATGAGCATCGATCACCTGGTAATTGAGAAGGAACTCATTAAAGAAGAACCTGATGTTGTGTATCTACCACCATTCTATTTTAGTGAAGCAGGTGTAGCGAAGCGCCTCAAGGAGATTATGTTTGGTGGGCGTGAAAAACAGGTGGTAGATAGTGAACAGGTTATTTCATTATTAGAGGGTAGAGAAAACATGACCTATGATGACATTCAACGTAATGCGATTAGGCAAGCTTCAAAATCTAAAGTGATGGTACTAACAGGTGGTCCAGGTACAGGAAAGACAACAACAACGCATGGAATCATCACACTCTTCAAGGAGTCAGGGATGGAGGTTGTACTTGCAGCACCTACAGGTAGAGCAGCTAAAAGGATGAGTGAAGCAACAGGAATGGAAGCCAAGACGATCCATAGACTACTAGAGTGTAAACCACCTGAAGGATATAAGAAGAATGAAGAGAATCCTATTGAGGGTGATGTACTGATTCTTGATGAGGCCTCTATGATTGATATTATCTTAATGTACAATCTCTTAAAGGCTATTCCTAATCATATGATTCTTGTCATTGTAGGGGATATTGATCAGTTACCTTCTGTTGGAGCTGGTAATGTACTTAGGGATATCATTGCATCAGGTGTTGTGCCTACTATTAAGTTGGAATGTATCTTTAGGCAAGCAATGGGAAGCAGGATCATAACTAATGCCCATAAAATTAATAAAGGAGAAAAACCTGACCTTAGAGGTGGGAAAGACAGTAATTTCTTCTTTATGGAGCAAGAAGACAATGAAGGGGTAATCCATACAATCGTTAACTTATGTACAAAGCGATTACCGACTTATTATAAGGTAGATCCTCTACGGGATATTCAAGTACTGACCCCTATGCAACGTACTGAAACAGGTGCAGCTCACCTCAACACAGTTCTTCAAACTGCTTTAAATAAAAATACCCTATGCCTTAAGCGAGGTACGACAGAATATAGATTGCATGATAAGGTTATGCAGGTAAGAAATAACTATGATAAAGAGGTATTCAATGGTGATGTAGGTTTCATAACAGCGATAGATACTGAAGAAAAGACGTTAAAGGTGAACTTTGATGACAGAGAAATTGAGTATGAAGTGTTAGAGTTAGATGAGCTTGTACTGGCCTATGCAACGACTATTCATAAAGCGCAGGGAAGCGAATATCCTATAGTGATCATGTCAATCAGCTTTAGTCATTTTGTAATGTTGCAGCGTAATCTACTATACACTGGGATTACAAGAGCTAAAAAGGTTGTTGTACTCGTTGGAAATAGAAATGCAGTCTATGTTTCTGTTAAGAATAATAATGTGAAGGATAGGAACACCAAGCTTTCAGAGAGAATACAGAAAATGATAAGTGAGATGTAATATAGGCATCTAGTAGCTTTGTAATGAAGTTACTAGGTGTCTTTTTTTGGTACAAAGTAACCACAGATAAGTAGGAATTATATTTGGTACATGTAAAAATGAAATGATAAAATTAGAAAAATATAAGAATATAATAGAGCTTAAACACATATGGTTAAAAGTACGATTTTGAAAATTAATTAACGTGAGGTGATAGAGGTGATAGGATTAAATAAAGATGAAATTATGGACATATTAATCAATAGTTATGAATTTGATGTTCTAACTTATTCTGTAGATGGAACAACAAAACAAAATATTGCAGACCTTATAGAAACTATTGTAACTAAAAATAATATTAAGTTAGAAGAAGATATTAAACAAATAATAAATCAAGTAAAAAATTACTAGAACTATTAAAATATTAATTTATAGGAGGCTATATATGATCATATTTAAAAACAATGCAAGCACACTACAAGAAATTCTTATTAATTCTAAGCATGCATCCCCTACAGAGCCTCAGAATTTAAAAGAAGGGGATATTATACTTATTGCACAAACAAAGGACAAGTTACCAAAAGGTGAAAAGTCGATTAGATATATAATGAAATTTAAAAGACTGTATAAAGATGATAATGATGAGAGTGTTAAATTATGGGGAAAGAAATGGCCTTATATTATAGAGGGAGAAGATGTAACAGCAATAGAACCTTTTAATATAGAGGATATACAAAAAAGCAATAAAAATTATGATCCAATAGTGAGTTTTGGTGAAGTAGAAGCTAGTGATGAGCAAGAAATTTTAAACTGGATAAATAATTATGAAACAGTATCTTTAGAAAAAGAAGATATTGAAATTACATCATTAGAATTTGATAAGGATGTAAAATCCCCTCAAGATTTACTAGATTTAATAGATAAAAAGTATGGGGGTACACCAAAGTTTAGGCATTATGTAATTAAACAAATACAGAGACCTTCTAGCATTCGAAATGCTGTTATTAAACTTAAAGGAACTACGTGTCAAATTTGTGGAGAAGAAGGTTTTGAGAAGAAGAACGGTAGTAAATATTGTGAAGTACATCATATGCTTGAATTAAGTAAAGGAGCAACTGGGACGTTACAGAGCTGGAATTTAGTTGTACTATGCCCTACATGCCATAAAAAATTACATTATGCTAAAGATGTAGAGATCTCTATATTGGAAGATTCAAAAACAGGAAATGAATGTTGGCAGATACTCCTTGAAGGGAATGAATATAGAGTTAATGGGAAATAATTATAGGTATTAAAATAAAGTATTGGTTAATCAATAAATACAAGTACTCTATTGTCACAAATTTGTTATAGAGTAATAGATTATGTGGTGTAAGATAATACTTAATTTAATGCTTAAATTACATACCCCCGGGGGTGCAATCACTATTATTTCGTTTTTTAGTATTGCCCCCTATGTCTAATGGCATGTGGAAACAATTGCTTATTTAGTTAAAGAAAACTAGTATTTTCAATGGTTTTATAGACTTAAGATTGGATTAAAAG